>WLWD01006207.1_pt1 | contig 386296 bp, 277 predicted proteins | sample 6712731 | NCBI WGS metagenome assembly WLWD01 (sample SAMN12718690, study PRJNA576275) | sponge metagenome | isolation source: marine sponge | host: Mycale hentscheli | place: New Zealand: South Island, Marlborough, Capsize Point | collected 2014-11-01 | reverse complement strand
ACAGAAATTACATCTAACTGTAGTGCACAGTGTAACCCTTTCCATTCTCAGTTAGCATCACAGAATCTAAAGTCTCTGATCCCAGACTAAACTAACTCGAAAGCAGTGGCAAAGAAGCGCAGCTTGACAAAGACTTCACAATTGTTTCAAGAAGAGAGTAGCTGTAAACTTTTTGGTTGAAACAAAGTTGCGTCTGCAGCAGGATTCTCCGCGCTCGTTAATTGAAAAATACTGGAACTGTGAACGCTTTACCTAACTTACGTAATTAGAAGCGCGGGCGAAAACAGAGGTCTCACGTACCCCATAAACAGATAAATAAATAAACTAGTGTGTGCTTGAGCACAAATGGCGAGCGAGCCTAAAGACTATTACTATTTTTAAATGAATGATTTTGACTTCTAACACTGAAGCTACTGAAAATAAGGTCCAGTTTTTTAATTTAGCATACAGGGTAAAGGGATTTCAGTGCCATAGTAACAACTCTCTGCAACTGCTTGGAAGGAAAACAACAACAACAAAACAATACACGTTATTTAAAAGTTTTCTTTGTGATATTCTTTAGCTAAGTAGCTAGTGGTTGTAACACACAATGCTTTGACACAACTGGACATGCACCTACACAGACTTACCTTCGCAGTAGTTTAGTGGACAATGTATTTTCAAGTAAATACTGTTGCGCACGGCTTATAGCCATGACAAAGAGCGCATTGACTTACCACCGCCACTAAGGATTCTCAGAGCTCGTTAATTGAAAAATACTGGAACTGTGAACGCTTTACCTAACTTACGTAATTAGAAGCGCGGGCGAAAACAGAGGTCTCACGTACCCCATAAACAGATAAATAAATAAATAAATATAGCGAAATCTCGATTGAGTTACCCCTGATAGTGTCTCGCTCGCTTCGCTCGCTCGCCAATAAATATAGCGAAATCTCGATTGAGTTACCCCTGATAGTGTCTCGCTCGCTACGCTCGCTCGCCAATAAACAAACATCCCCGATTTTCGATTGTGTTACCCCTGTAAGTGTCTCGCTAGCTACGCTCGCTCGCCAATAAATAAATAAACATCCCCGATTTTCGATTGTGTTACCCCTGTAAGTGTCTCGCTCGCTACGCTCGCTCGCCAATAAATAAACATCCCCGATTTTCGATTGGGTTACCCCTGTAAGTGTCTCGCTCGCTACGCTCGCTCGCCAATAAATATATAGCGAAATCTCGATTGAGTTACCCCTGATAGTGTCTCGCTCGCTTCCCTCGCTAACCAACATCCCCAATTTTTTCATTTTTACCCCTGTAAGTGTATTAAATGTCATGCTGAATGAACTGATTTGAAGTAGGCATTTCTAGAAACTAATGTTTGCCTGAACTTTCAAAATTGAAAACATTGAAAGATCCAAAGCTAAAACAAACTGGTTACAATGTATGTGCAATTTCTGGCAACATGAAGTTTGAATCCTGGATTGATAAAATCCAACTATTTTTTTTATAATCATTTCATTTAATGTGCTAAGTGTAAATTGTTCAATATTTGTCCATTTCATATATACTTGCTATTGTTGTGATGAAATAATATGTATAGTATTGTTATTCATTATGCAGTTACCTAAACCATTTGTATATTTTACAGTTATCATTCATAATACACTGTGGGGTGATTGGTTTGGACATGAGCCTAGACAGTAGCTGCCACCAGAGAAGATAATATCGTGATAGTAACTAGCAATAAACTGAAGATGAAATGCATTCCTATCTAAAGGCTTTTAAGAATATTTATAGTTTGCTCAGCTGTTGAAAATAGAGTGACCTAACTGTACCCATCATTATACAGCAGTACTTATACAATAGAATTGAGTGTGCTAGCTTGCAATTTTTGCTGCTGTTTATGGTCTTGCTTAACCATAACGAACCCCACTTTTTTCATAATACTGTCTTCTACACCCATTGATAGTGCTCTATTAAAACATGTACTATCAAATTTACCAGCTAATTGTACTCTGGTCACCTGTTGTAAATATTTTATAACTCAGTGAACACAACTTTGCCTCATTTATAGGCTAAATGAAGCTGGAAATGCTTGAATGTTTTGTTATGTTAGGAACTTGACAAAATAACAAAAAATTCAAGCATTTCCAGGGTGATGGAAGTTGTTTCAAAGGGATGGTGGGGGGGGGAGCACTATGTAGAACACAACCATTCAGTCTAATGAAAACTATTTGTATATTTTACGAAACATACTATCTGTTTACCATTTAAGTTATAGTATGAAAATTGTATAATGTAGTTTAAAATTGATTAATTAATAAATTAATTTGTTCCTTAAATCTTTTTGATTTCTTCCCATGAATTATTCAGCGATGTCTGTCCATTAAGTGCTACTAATTTGCCTTTATGAATATGCATCAAAATAGCATCATAAAAGTGTTACTCGTATGAACACTATCAATATGCCTAAGAAGCCAAGGACAATTGATTTTTCATAATGACAGCAGTAAATACCAATTGTGTTCTGTAGTGTTGTTTTTTTTTGTTTTGTTTTTTGTTTTGTTTTTGTTGTTGTTGTTTGTTTTTGTTTTTTGTTTTTTGTTTTTTTTGTTTTTTTTGTTTCTCAAATAGAATTGAATTCATAAGCCAATCAATATTAAATTTAATTAAAAGGCGTAGTAAGAGCATGCTGTTGCATCCCAAGCCATAAATCTATTGGGGGGTTGGAGGTGGGGCTATGGCCTCCTGGCCCCTGCGTCCATCCCCTGCATTTAGGTTTGTCAAAGCATAACCTGCTCCTCAAGGCACAAAATAAAAAATAAATGGATGAATGGACAAGTTTGACACTGCTTTCGTTGTTTATTAATACACTTCACCAACTTATGTAATTAGGAGTGCTTGCTTAGAAGATGTCTACACACCATGCATACATGTACAAACACAGGGGGGATACAGAAAAACAAGTGGAGGTGAAATTTTGTCATGACTAAGCAAATTCTTATTTATAACAGCTATTTTTACAAGCAAAATGAGGGCAAATTAAGCTAGTATAAAAAAGCCAAATACTGATAGAGTGAAGTACCAAAAGTGTGAACCTTCAATATTACTAAACACCACCAAGCTATTATGATACCATCTCAGATAAAAAAAACCAGCAATATCTATTAATCAGGCATTAATATAGCTCGAGCAATGAAAATGACACACGGAAATGCTGTCTTCATAAGAGAAGAAGCTAAACAGGCCAGAAACACTCACCGGTGTACATTTTCAAAGCGAAACTTCATTTCCTTCAACTCCGTTGACTTCCCTGAGGATAAAGCAAACTACACTTCCAGGCAGCAAGCAATTATTAGCTCACGTGACTTGATGTGATGCTAGGGGGCATTACCCACAAAAGCTGGTACCTATGTGGACCTAAAAGCTTTGCATTGTGTCAACAATTAGCTCGAAATTTAAAAAGAGTAGGATAGTGAAAGGTCCTAAATCTTCGTTCCGAGTAAGTTCATACCTAAATCAATGGTTAATGGTCAGTAATCTCCAAAATCAAAGCGTGACAGACGGACAGACAAACAGACAGGAAAACTACTATAACCCGCTAGTGCATGAGCGCTGAGAGTTAATGAAATTAACAAATTGTTGTAACAATAATCCAACATATTTTTTGGATTAGTAAAATTTCTAACATTCTTAAATTGTGTTTTAAGGCTATTAAAAAAACTTTTAGAAAAAAATAAAATATACTTATAGCACGTGTTTTAGTTTAAGTAAGTTTACCATGAAAAATCTTGATTCAGTTACACCTGAAAGAGTCTCGCACCCTTCATTCATTTGTCAATTCTACAGCATAGTTGATACTAGATCTATAATATCCATTGAAGTTTGTCATCAATATAATACATACATACATGTATCTTGTGCTTGGCATGGTGAAGGAGTCACATACCTGTGTATCGGTTTGGTTCATTGGCTCCAGGTGAAAATACTGGCTCACATTGCTTATATCACAAAACTCCTTTCTTTTAATATATTATATTATATACAATAATATAAAAACATCTAATACAAATACATTACACTCACTGTAGGCCATGGCAAGTTGATAGAGATGCAGTCCAATCCTCATGATCTCTCACACTACCCAGGTAGGACTATTGTGGAATTTTGTGGAGCATTTCAGCTACAATCACATTACCTTGCTCTAAACTTTCTCCTCATTTTTCAATAGCATAATTAGCTAATATATAAAATTGTAACTACAATTGTAATTAAAAAATTAGTAGCACAACTTGTAGCTACTGACTATTAAGAGTGCATATGTATATTTTATATATATAAACAATTGTGAATTATGAAGAAGTAATGCCAACAATATTAACACATGATGAAAAAGTTAGTCTATGTTCTATCAATGATATGATTTCTTACATAATACTATTATTATAGTATAATCAGGTTAACATATCAACAAGAAAGAATACATGCTACCTAGATTTTTATCTTAACTTGTAAGTTAATGTAAATACAGCAAGTATTTACCCATATAATATGCACATAAAAAGTACGTTTTGTAGAGGGTACTGAATTCTTTGAAAAAAAATTGAGATGTAGTGGAATTGCCGTTTTTATGTAGAGATTTCTACACTATCTACTGTGGTAAGCAACCAATTTTCACTAACATGATCATTGAGTCCTATGCAAGTTGTAATAGGCTATGCAAGTTATGCTTGCTCTTATTCAATACCTTACATTAAATAAATCCAAGTTCCTTCTCTCCTTTAAGCCAATGAATAAAAATTTTAAGCTCAGTAATGGCCAAACTGTTGCTTCAATGACCAAAGAGTTATATTAAGTGACCACTGCTAAATTCTGCTATGCACAACTGTTAGATGTTAGCACTCCAATGCTAGGTCCTGCCAGGACACCCCTACTTATCTATGTTAGTACATCCTCACTAGCCCCTGTCAGCAGCTACAGCCTCCCTCTGTACTTGACCCTTCATGTGCAATTTGTCCCTTTAATTATTACCTTCCGGACAAATTTTTATTCTAGCAGTATTATGTTTGAACACTTCCTCCAGTGACTAAAAACCACACCTCCCAAATTAAGCATGTAACAATGACCTCACATCCTCAACATTGTCGTGAAAAGTATGATCAGTGCAGCCCACAACTTAAATTTAAAATTTTAAGAAAAATAAAGGTACTATGTTATTTACATTATAAATATTGTCTAAAAATGCATTAAAGTAAACAGCATGCAGCTTAAGCAATAATTTTTCATATTACTTGCTTTCATAGTTATAATGTGGGATATTACATCCCCCAGGTTATGCAAGGGTTCACTGCCCAAGAAAGTGACACTACCGTATTACGCATGAGCAGTACATAATAATATAATATTAGTTGGATACCACAAAATATTACTCATCTGATTGGCTGTATTTTTGTCAAATTAGCAAACAAAATTCAATGAAAAACAAAATGGATACAATTGTATCAATGCTGCCATTGCAGTCTCTCTATTGAATGTTTGGGCATTACTGCTTTCTTCAGTTATGATTGTTACTGTTACTTGTCTGATAGAACTATTTGTAAAACACACAAACAAAGCATCAACAAAATAGTTAAAAAATACACAGACACAAACAGCATCACACACATTAGGTAAAATAATAAACAAACTAAATGACATGCGCAATTATGTGACTAATCTTTTGTCCTTTTTTCTTCTCTCATGTCTATTTCCTGTCTTCTTCCTTCCCTCTGCAGCTAACTTAAATGGGTGGCTCAACACATAGTTCTTACTTGTCAGCCCCCTCCCCACCCCCTTTGCAGGTACCGAGCTAAAATTGAAGCACAGATCCACCACACTCAGAGCTTTACCATGTTAAAAACCACATGAATTCCACCCAGTGTGTAAATTTCAAAGTCTTGTTGACTACATTTGTTTTAGAAATCACTTAGTAAAAAACTCTTGTACACCCAGCATAGCACCTGGGAACATTATAATCCTGATGTTATAGCTATTAAAATACATACTTTGGTCTACTTGAAAACAATAAGCATTTGATGTTGTATACCACTAAAAACTAAAAAAGTTAAATCTTATTAATTTTATTATATTTTTTGACGACATGTTATGGCCATTTTTTTTAATAAAATGAAAGTTTTTTTAAGCAAAAAAATAAATATTTAATGCAAACCTTTCACTATCTAAATAAACAGTCAAATTCATCTAAGTTACCTAATCTACATCATCAGCTTCACAGTTTTCTCTTTAAAAGTCATGATTACCACAGTTTGTCTCAAGATATATTTTAGGTTGCTTCTCAAACCATTTAATTCACTATAAGTGTCTTTGAGCAAGTTTTATTGGTAGTTTAAAAATTGAATATGTTTTGCAGAGCTTTAGTGCTAATGGTGCTGAGTTTTGGCCAGCTCACAGTCCCTAGCTTTGGAGGAAGACTCCCGCCATGAAATATCGGTTTCCTTCAGAGGCTTCTTCTTCAATGTAAGTGAATGGATAGCCTTATTGGTTGTGTGTTTGGTTAGCTCTCATACAGTATAGCATATTCATGCTATACATAATAATATTATGGATTTTCGTGTAGCTATGGATCAGTCGTGTGTTAGTCGTGGATTCGCAGGCTGCTGTACTACTGGCATTACACAGTGCTGCTCCAACATTTGCTGCTGTGACCAGGACTGCTATACATATAATGACTGCTGTCCTGACATAAGACAAATCAACTGCTTACCTGAAGGAGGTATGTTGATAAATTTCCTTTTGAAAATAATATAGACTCCAACAATAGACTGGGTTACAATAATATAACTGATAATAAAAAAAATTCAATGGTATTATGTAAATAATAATTAACACAGTAAAAAATACATACTTACAATTAAAACTTTATTCTGGATTAAATTTCTTTTAAGTTGTAATAAAACTATAATTTTTTTTAAGACTAGTTCTGATGCTACAGAAACTCCACCAACTTCCACAGAGCCTCCTACCACAGCAGAAGTGACCACAGCTGCACCAACAACTGGTGAGTAGTTGATGTCGTTTTTTTTAATTGTTAGTGATTAAGTTACTTGATCTAAACAAGCAGGTGGGAGATGTGAATTTGTTTTGTAAACTGTCCCTACTCAGATGTGTAAACAGCATTAAATTCTTAAAACAATCTCTATACATGCATCTAGCTTAAATGAAAATGAAGTTATATTCATTTTCTTACTATATTCACACTTTTTGCTAAGCAATCTTCACCTACTCAATAAATTATTTACCTGCTTTGCTGTCATCAACACTTTCTGGTTTGTCACAACTCTGAATAATTGAATCATGTATTCATTTTTGTCAGTGTGCACTACTTTGAAGGATTAAACAAGTTTTATATAAGTCTTAAATATTTATCTAGGCAACGAAACAAAGAAGCCATGTTTCTGTGAGAATGGCCTCTTGGTCCTATAGAACTGAGACCGAAATACTATTTTGCTTTCTAGTTGTAATTTTTGTGTCAAAAATTTAATTACAGTTTTACCCTGCTTTTATCGCCAATTAATAACTAGACCCAATGTTTTGACTTCTTGCTGAAGTCAAATTAATAATTTATCCCATGTTTGGGAACTCTTACATCATATGATAACAGCCACAACAATTGTAATTTTCATTACTGTAGACTTTTGTTGTTGTTGTTGTTGTTTTGTTAAGTGCTCTTTTTTGTTAAAATTTTCTTGCACCGTTAAGTACTTTTATTAAGCATTCCATACATCCTGTCAACTGCTAAGCACCTATTCCATATCATTTGGAGTTGTAAGTGGGGATGTTTAATAGGTTGTCACCAATATAGTTATCATACATTGAATATAGCAGTGGGAAACTGCCATAAATTCAATGAACAAATTTTTAGGAATAATTGAAAGCTTGAGTTGTCTCTACTTGTTTAAAGATTATTGAAAGAAATCGATAGGTGGAAAAAATTAATACAAACCACAAATACCTTTAAGTATAAAATGCAACACCTCATCAGCTGTAGGAATGTGAGTAATTGGTATTCAATTCTACACGACCATAGAACCTGCTCATGCTTGCTCCTTTTATATGATTCATTCATTCGATCATTTATTCATTCATTCTTTTATTTATTTATATATTTATTTATTTAAAGCTTTACAGCCAGTAGATAAGTAAGGTGGTATGATAACAGAAAAGAATTGTGCAGTGCTGTGGCTGAGGGTCTGAGAACTAGAGCTGCCAAAAATATATAATAAAAGAAAATTAAAGAGAAAAGTTAAAGGTGGAGGAGCAGCATTTAACACATGGACACAATGAAGAGAAAGTGCAAATACTGTTATGATCGCAAATCTGTGAATGAATATACATGAACTAAGCTAAAATCAATATGTAACAGTATTGTAGTTTTATGTCACCTAATTATAGGCTCACTCTGTCAGAGCAAGCGAAGCACTCTCAGGGGCAACATAATTTGAAAATCATATATGTATATGTGTGGATGTACATGTCATTTTGTGCTTTGATCCTCCCATATTTTTGTGTTAGCTCGTTGTCCGACCCTCTGGTTTAGCGATTATTACCCATATATATCACCCTAGAAAGTGAATTATTTACCGATTTGAATTCTTCTGCGGGTGCAGTTAAAACTAAAAAACTAGTGGGACCTCCATTTCTATTTGAGTTAGTGGTGGTGGTAAGTTAATACACTATGTGTCATAATTATTAGCCGTACACAACAGTATTTACTTGAAAATTCATTGTCCACTAGACAAACCACAAAGGTAAGTCTTGTGTAGGTATGTTCGGTTGTGTGAAAGCAATGTGCGTTATAACTACTACTAAGAATATCACAAAGAAAATTTAAATAATATGACTTGACTTTGTTGCTTTCTTTTTCCTCAATTCAAACAGTTGCAGGGAGTGGTTACTATGGCATTGAATGCCTGTACCATATAATAAAAACTCAACTCTATTTTAGTAACTTGAGTATTAGAAGTCAAAATCAATCTTTTTAGGCTCGCTCGCCATTTGTGCTCAAGCACACCACTAGTATAATATATGTGTGGATATATTATTATGTATATCGTTTTGTACTTCGACCCTCGCATTTTTGTGTTTGCTTCATAGTCTACCCCTTCCCATAACTCTGCTAAACTGAATCATTCAGTTTAGCGATCCCGTATCATTCAAGGAAATTAATTGTGTACCCCTTCGTATTAGGCTGTTTCTGAATGAAACAAGACACACTTAGGCTTTAAAAACGTACTGTTAGACTCAACACAGTGCAGTAATTCATTAGAACTTCTTGTTTAATTTTTTAAGTCGCAAAATGTTATGGCGAATGATTACTATGATAATGAACCCTTTACCAGACGTAATAAAAAAAAACTCGGCCTTTTAGCAGCTATGAGTGTTTGTCGTCAAGAGCTACTGGTAATTCAGATAGTCAGAGACTACAGAAAATACCAGTACTCAGGGGATTGAGGTAAGAAATTAGTACCGTATTTGTTAGCTAAAGTATATAAAGTCACAACGACTACTACTATACTTTTAGAAATGAACTGATATATTCTAGCTATTGAAGTGTTTCGTTCGTGCATAGGCTCACTCACCCTTTGTGCTCAAGCACATGACTAGTTGTAATAGCTAATTCTAATAGCCAATAATATTATGTTAATTAAAACTTAACCAACATTTCGACTTCTTGCTGGTCTTCAGCAAGATGTCAAATTTCAGGTTAAGTTTTAATTTAATTTACATAATTTTGGCTCTATAAAAGCAATTCAAAATTGATTCAGCAATACATAATAGTTCTGATTGTTCTGCAGCAAGACGCATAAAAGATAATTTTGCGTGCAATTTAATTACTACTTCCCATGTTACTTGACAGAATTGGAATCAAAAACTGATTTTGCAGAAGAGTTACTGGTTTATGACATAGTTTGGTAATAATTCACATCCTCTTTCAATACTGCTACTGTCTCCAGTTTGCTTCGTGGATTTAATGACATATATAAAATGACTTCCTAAAAAACTTTCAAATGTTTCTGTTTCACTCTATTGTCAGAATGAATGTCTTACTAGTCAGCTTCATGATATTTACTTAGAATGGTACTCATTAGACATATTCTCTCTCTTTCAAGGGATTTTGCTCTGCAACTGACCTATAACTACCAACGCACTTGTGCATTACGCAAGTTCTCCTATGTTTGATCACCAGTGACAACCAAATATTTCTTAATTCTAGCCTGTGACAGAGAGAGAATAGTAAAATAAATGCTGATAAAGGTATAGTGAAAAAATGTTACTGTTATCAAGATTTAGATTTTTGCAGCACCTAATGGTCTTTGTGAACTTCTACTTGTGCACTTAATTACTCCAGGTCTAGCATTACAATGAGTATCTATAATTGTCATTCTATCCCATAATATGCTCTATAGTTACAGTGACTACCAATAAATGTGTTCTTCTCAATGAGGAATTGGGTATTGCTGGATGCTGCAATGGTTTGCAACACTATTGCCTTAGAAAGGTAAGCACAGAAGTTTAACTAGTCCTTTGGTTGGTTTTTGAATTAGCTTTAAATATTTCATATATTTGCTGCAATAAAGATAAATGACTACAAAGTTATGGGAAAACAGAAGTAGAGTAAAATATATTCTTACTAATGGCAAATCTTATAACTAGATGCATTTTATTTATTTATATTCAGCATAATGGAAAAGATTGTAGCTGTGATCGTCACTGCTATAAAAATGAAGACTGCTGCCCTGGCATTAATGCTACTGGATGTTACCGTAAGTGTTCAGCATATACAATAAGTAGCTAGTGCTTATGTCATGTATACTGACAATTCCATACAGAGTGAACTTGAACGTGCTATTAACCTTTTGTTTGGATTCCCTCTATGATGTTGACCTTCATTGAACAAACAACCATAGCAATTTATTGCGTGCTTATGTTTTAATGAGTAAAATAATATATGACTTACTATACTATTATGAAAAAAAGGTCATGAAAATATTAGCAATGATAAAATGTCAACAGAAATGTAAAATAAAATTTTAAGGTGCTGTATTTTATATAACAACTAGCAATGTAGCTATTTTCAATTTTTCATTTATGTGATTCCATTTAACTGTACAAACTACTGTCAAATACTGGTTAAGAAACCACATAGCTATCATGTGCTAATGTTAGTAAATGCTTGTATGTATGCACGTATGTGTGAACTAACCAAATCTGTGTTGTCCTTTACCAGCTTTCCTATCAGCTTGTCCTCTCACTTTCCGTTATTTACTAACATCCATAATTACAAATTCAAATGTTTTTTTTCAGCACGAAATTGTGCTGAAGCAGGCATTTCTCTAAACTGCAGTGGAAGCAACTGTACAGTCCATACATCATCAAATATTTCCTGCTCCTGTCGTAGTGATTGTTGTGGCACAAATGGGAATAATCATGAATGCTGCCCTGACATGGAGAAAGAGTGTGCTCGCAGTAAGTAAACACAGCACACTCTATTCACTATATATCGTATTTTGATTTCAAAATTAGTGATGTGCATGTAGTTTTTATAAATATAATTTAATAATGTATATAAATGTATGTATGTACAGAGCTCCAAATAGAGAATGTAGCAAATGCCTTAGCAGATATAGAAATGGTATGTTCTTTTAAAGCTGAACTGTGCTTGTAGTATATTATTGCAATGTTGTAAGTTAACAAAAAAATCTTTACATACTTTCTTTCATACACTAAATCAATCCTACTATATTTTACAGAGTATTATGAAAAAGAGAATGGCAGCTGCATTCTGGAGAAGATACCTGAGTATGGCAAGAAATATGAGAAAGATTGATAATAATTGAAAGATAAAGATAAGAGGGAGTGAAACTGATAAAATTGAGTAACAATAAGCCTAACTAATTGTACTTTTTTATATTTAGTATTGTTTTATATTTTATAATCAGTCCTCGATCAGAAACAGAATTAGAACTGCAACAAATAGAGTCAATGGGTGATCTTTGAGCTTTTACCAAATGCTACTAAGAATAATTACTGGTGCCTCATTGCAGACATGTATACCCTAACAGTTAAATAATCCTTCATATTTCAAGTTGAGTGTAACAAAATCTATTTACTTTGATTAAGAATGGTCTGTCGACCAGAAAGTGATTGGATATATACATGATACAATGTAGAACTTTCATCTTCTGGATGCATCTCATTCATGCAGAAATCTGTGAAAGTCTTACTTGACTTAATGTCTTCAGTTTCTCCTAAGTCATATGATTCCTCCTTCAGAATTACATGAAATCCAAAATCATGTCATTCCAAACTCATCAAGTTTTTTTACATATCTTTTTAGGACAAATAGTTAGATTTCAGCATCATGTCTACAACATAGTGTGCTTTCAGTAGTTGTTATAACATATGAGATTGCTGATGAAGATAGCACATTATTTCCAATGTACTAGGCTAACTTGACTGCTAGCTGCATTTACTGTTTGTGACAAGATTTAAACTTTCTTTTATCACAGCTGGAGACCAATACCAATCAAAAGATGTATAGGGTATGGTTGTCTGTCTCACCTACCTCAGATTTTGTACAGTGAGGCTTTGAATAAAGACATTGAATCCAGTAGAGTCTGGTGAATCTCGGTTGGGGCTTGGTTTGGGTCACCTGCATAACAGGAGGAATACCAGCTTACTGTGAAACATCCTTAAACAGCTTGTGCATTATCTCTGGTGGCAGCGGGGATGCTACCTGGAGCTCTGAGGATGGAGATCACGGAACTGAGAATCACGACGACCCCACAAACTGCTACCTTTAACTCCTCACTAATGTTTTTCTATAAATTGGCTTTGTGCTGGCTTCTCACTTGCATTTAGCAGAGTTTGTGAGTTGACTAGCACGGGATGTCACACATCCTGCAAATTAGTGATCAGCAACTTGTGCCCTCATATAGCTTACTCTTGGCAAGTCAACTTTACCCTCCTTATAACCAAGGTGGGCAGGCTTAATTTCTATGTCAGTGAAACTGTTACTGTTTTAATCAAGGGATTTTTTATTGCTCCAGAATGAGCTGCCACAGTATATAAAACCCTATATCTCACCCACACTCACAAATCTGATTAGCCTACAAAACTGACACCATGACTAACAAAAGCCAAATAAGGACACACACACACCAATTAACACTTAATACACACAAACACACAATACTGTTCAATTAGTTTAAAGGCATGTGCCTGGCTCTTTTCAAGTTTGCTCTTGCTTCCTCTCACCTCCATCTGACTGAGTGGGTGTTCCCACACAGTTTCAGCATTTAAGCTTGCATAGAACTGTGGTGTAATTACACCCAAATGACCTCCCACTAGCCAAAAGTGTGCTAAGTGATTCTGTTAATTAATTCAGCCATCTTCAGCTGCAGCAGCATGCACTCTTTCTACTTTATCAATGTTTAACTGAGACAATCAGTGGTCTTCGCTGGAAGAATACATTTAATCTTCCATATTGTGAAAACTGAAATACTTAAGTCAACAATTCAATTTTCAGTACCTAATCTCCAAAATCAGTGTGTGACAGAACAGACAGACAGACAGATGGATAGACAGACAGGACGACTACTATGACTCTTACGCATGCATGCTGCTGAGGGTGAATCATTAATTTTTTACTGCAATCATAATACTATATTCCACTAACTTATACCTTCAATAATTTTGGAATAATATGTATTTATAACAAATTTTTTAAGATTATAAAAAGATGTATAATTTAAATATAATCTGGCAGGCCCTAATCAAGATGATACTAGTACAAATTTCATTCCCCGGCAACGAGTGAACAGCTTAAAATGTACTGCAGTCATAAAATATACAGAAACTTCACTTGAAATATAGGGAGAATGGTCAATTTAGTCACAGGGTTGATAGCAATAATTTCTCTCCCAACTCGAAAAAAAAACTGCAGCAGCAATGCCATCTAGTATTGATAGAGGAAAGTGACAAACAGTGTGTTTGCTTCCATACACTCCTTCTGTAGGGAGCAGAAATGCTAATTAGCTGTGCCTTTCTCAATTGAATTATAATTAAATACAAACTGTGCATCTAGCTAATAAATTTCAGTTCAGGGCATCAAGTATAGTGATGCTAAAGATATGACATTTTATAACCATCACAGTTGCATAATATGTTTTTATTTCATATCAGTTTCTATTTTATAACAAAACTTTCACTGTTTTTTTTGGTGCGAATTCAGTTTGGTAATCAACAAGCAGATGATAAAATTAATAGTTATTCTATATAGCAGTTGACCATTAATTACAGCAAATAAATACAGAACTACTTTCTTACCTTAATTTCCTGAGTAGTGATATGTCTGTAGTATCAAATTTAAGCCATTCTAACTAATTCTATCAGTAACCCTTGAACAAGTATAACTCCTAGACCTTGATACATTATTCTGGAATATTTTTTAGAGTATTTAGTTAACCTAGTCAATTGAGAAAAAGGTAACCAAAATAATAGACAAAATTTTACACAGCATAATTTAATTCAAAGTGATCCTATTATGAACAAGCACTTGTGGATTATGCTAACCTCAATCCTACTCCACTAGCTTTTAAAGCAGCTAGATATTTATCACCTTCTAAGGAACATGAGATCAAATCTGTGGTTGATGATCCGGAAACATGCATTCCTGTTCTTCAAATCTACACAAGTCGTGAATGATCTGATTCAAAATTACAGAAATATAGATTATGTGGCTGACTCACAGGATTTGTCTAAGCAAATTGATTTTTATTCAATATTGGAGTTCACATGACATTGGTCGTCCTAAAGGTGCTAAAACTTGTTACTCAATATTATCAATCCAGCCATCTTCACTTGCACCAGAAAGTGTATGTATTTTCTATACTAGACAACACTTTTTTATTCAAATCAGAATCAGACTTTAACGACTATGACATTCAGTTGTCAGTTATTCTACGATATAATTATCGTTGAAACTTTGCGGATGTTAGACATTGGTTACAAACCATGTAAAGCTGTGTGGATTATACCACCATGGAAGCAACCGTCACTACTATAATGAATCTATGATGATTATTGTAGCTTTATACTAATGTAGAGTTTATTCAATGTCATACTTTGCAAATATCAAACAAATTTTACAGAATTCAACAATACATAAAAAAAACAAAGATGAGGAATACTATTTTAAATAAATTATCTCTTTATAGATATGAAAATGGGAATATTGATTTTGTTAACATGAATAATATAAAGAACAAAACATTGAAGAGTTAATGCTTGTCTTAGTCTAAAGTTTTCTATTTGCAAACAAATTTTTTTTTCAATAATTACACTGTTACTCAATATTACCTATCGATAATTGTTGACAAAACGTGCCCACAATAACTTCACTGTTTGTTTTTTTCCTAATTTATGACTTCAGTTTCTGGGCTATAAAATGATGTCTGCCAGAAAGTCACCTAGCCAAGTGAACAATCAAAATAATATGCCTTCCAAGTAACTGTATGTCACTCTATTTGCGGTCTTCACTCAGGTGCCTCTTCCTGGTTTAGCCAGGAGAATGCAATGCTACAGCAGCAGGTCGATCCTGTCTGGTAAGAAAGTAACAGTGTGTGATTTGGGGCTTACTAGATTGCATGGCTAAACATTCTAATACCATAATCTACATATTTGTCTTAATGCACACTCCATTATGGTATTAACTAACTTGTAATCTTGAATATTGCATATACATTTACTGAAATTTTCATTATTAGATGTATTGATCATTTATTATGCAGATGTCATTGTACTTTGTTACAGAGCTATCTTGCTGAGCAAATGGCTATGAAGGATGTTGTTCTAGTGGAGACTGTTGCATTTTACACTCAATATCCAGACAGGACTTGCTGCTGTGATGTAGCTTGCTACTTTCATAATGATTGCTGTAATGACACGAAAGAAGTTTGTTGCTACCCTCCATGGGGTAAGTTATGAAATAAAAATAAAAGTAACAGTAATAATAAGGTTATAAACACCTGTACATTCATGTGTTTGTAACACAATAGCACAGACACAGCCAATCTCGAAATTGACATTTAGCAATTGCACAGACTACCTAGCTAGTTGTAACTAATATTAATAAATTCTTGTGACATAACATCATAAAATTCATTTAAAGTGCCATAAATAAATCCATTTCTTTTATAACTATTTCTAAAATGAAAATGTTTATTGTTTAGCTTAATGGGAATGCTTTTTATTTATTGTTGTTGTTTTTTTGCTACTGTTAGTTTTGCTTTGTTTGTTGTTGCTGCAGCTTGTTTTGATTTTGTTGCTATTATTCGTTTCTTTGTTTTTGATAGCTCAAAACTGCACTGAAGCTGGAAAACATTGTTGTAATAAAAATGGCTCTGAAGACTGCAGAATATATACCTCATCCTCTGACTATTGTTACTGTCACACTGGGTGTCGCCAAGAAGGGCTAAATCATGAATGCTGTGAAGATGTACCAATGTCCTGCCCAAGCAGTTAGTTGTTTGTCAATCTGAATGGTTTACTAGTAATATAATAGGAATATAATGTACTTCGAATGTATATGCAACATTTATATATATCGGCATATAAAGTAATACGTGTAAATATATATAAATGAGTAATACGTGTAAATATATAGAAATGAGTAGGGAGAGCAAATAAAGCTCTGGCAAAAAAAAATATTATTTTTTCATTGCATACACATTTTTAAGTAATGTGACCAAAATCAGCTGCAGTATTGATATGAGAAAAAATCGTGTATAAATTCTACGCTCTTCCTTGCCTTGTGCAACCAGGATTATTTGTCAAACTCAAAACTAATACTTTATGAGTGAGGTGTAGTTTCCTACATATAATATTAATTATTGTTGTAGGAAATTGTGAAATAATTATGCTGCTGTGAATGTGGTTTTTAATAGTTCTAGAAGAAGATAGAATAAATAATTTGGAGAGAATATTAGCAGATGTGGAAATGGTAAGCTATTTGTGAAGTTAATTTTTAGCATATTGAATCATTTTGCATATTCGCACAAATACAGTGATGTACAGCTATATATTCTTAATGATAGAGGTCACATTTATAATTAATGCTATGCTCTGTACACGAAATCTGTGGCCTTGTTTACCACATTCTCAACTCCTTCTGTAGGTCAGGATATAAAAAGAAAAAGGAGAATCCCTCAAGCCCTTTGATCTTTAGCTCCTATAAAAAATAGCCACATACACTCGAACCTCTCTTAACTGGACAGTGTGGTGGTACCAAGGGGTGTCCATAACTAAGAAATGTCCATAACTCAAAAATATGATTCAAATATCATTATCTGCAGCTTTAGAACTGTCTAGACTAGCCTCACTGACATTTCTTTCTTAATTTCCGCTATAATTGAACTCGAGCTTTCTTGACAGAGTTAAAATGCTATGCTTGCATTTAATTGCCGCGACCTTTCTTTCATTCCTTACATAGTCATTAAGTTCTAACGAGTTCTATGAAGAGCTAGCAATAGATGCACCAACTGCCTCTCGATGTCCATGTTCCACCTCCTCAACTGCAATTAAATTCTCTAAGTAACACATACAATTTTTTTTTCACAATTTTATTCATTTGGTAGCTTATTGACCTTCAGCCACTGTTTATTGGTGTCAGGTAGACAGAGATGTCTGTAACTTAGACGAACGGATAAGAGAGGTTCGAGTGTATTGGCAAAGAGTACCCTCCAACATGTGATATAATAGATGAATCAAGTGTAACTCCTATCAATGCCATGTGTGTATACCAAACTATTTCTTGATTGATGATTGAGTCCTCAGGATAGTATCTAGCAGTATTCTGGCAGTACGCTGTATGTCCTGTGCAGCTGAATTTAGCTGTGTCGATGGCAAACAACAGTATTCTCCCTCTTTCACTAATTACAGCTCATCATTTGTTGTTCTTTTTTGTTTGTTTGTTTTTGTATCTGGAGTTATATCTATATGGCACTGTTTCCCAGTTGTGCACTAAGTTGCTGTAGTGTGCGCTAAAATGGTCTCCGGGAACAACAAGAACTATCATATGCCATTTTCCACGTTATCCTAAAATAGGTCCCCAGCTATGCCCATTATTTGTGTGTGACCTCCTCATTTAACACAACTTCAATGTGTCATGTCTTAAATTGGCCTGTTAACTTTTTTGATGAAATTAATTGTATTTTGTAGAACATTGCAAGAGAGAGAATGACAGCTGCATCTTGGAGGAGATACATAAAAATGGCCAAGGACCTGAAGATGAAAAAATATACAAGAAGATGTAGTGTGCATGCATGTTTGTCAGCAAGGATTTAACAAAAATTACATAGCTTTAGTAATCGCCTATTGTTTAGAATAATTATAGAACTGTACACAATTTGACTTTCTGGCCTATAAACTTTGTCTCTTGAACTGTTTGAATAGTTATTTCTTGCTAGCTTGTATAGAACACTCCTCTAAACATGTTGACAATACCTTTCTTAGACTGAAATATTATCAACAAACTAATTACTGTTGATTTTGGCTTTGAGTGGTTTGGGTGAGCTAAGAGGCCAGTAGGAAGGGGAGTTCTCTAGGTTCTCAAGAACACCACCCACTCACCTAACAAACATTGATCCTTCTTCTGATATTGTGGCATTCAAATTGCTTGAGTTCACTGAACCTCAAGGTATGAAGAATAGCATTTTGGAATAACATTTCACACTCTGCCTTGTAGTTACAAACATTCTGCTTGTTGTAACCATAGTGGGATATTTTCACACACTGATTTGTATCTGTAACATTATGCAGATTGAGACTAGATGGCAACAATTTCAAAGTTTTTTTTCTCCGTGGGTGGCTGTAGCAAATAGGAGCTCCATTGATAAAGGAGAACTTTCTGTATCATTTAAAATAACTGGAAACGGTGGCACAAGGACTCACCTAATCTGGAACAGGGGGAAATTTTCTTGATGTTGAGTAGTGAAGTAGCTTGATTTGATAAAGTCTGGCACATACTTGACTACTGGCACCATGATTATAGTCATGGTTGAGTCTAAATATCACAAAGAATATTGATGAAACAGTTATTAAACTCGGGGTATTCTTGCTATTATATTATGAGAATTGTTAAGTGGCTTTTTAAAAATATAATATGCAGTTGTGCAAAAATTTTAAGATTAGAGTACAATAATAACATCAGAAAGTCCTTGATGAATCTAAAGACAAAACATGACCTAAATGAAAGTGTTATGGTTGTATATAGAATTCCTTGCAACCAATGCAATTACTGCTGCATTGGTGAAAATGAAAGAACTTTATCTCAGGGGTTTAGGAAGCACATGCTCTTAAGCCATGCCTATAAGTCCCACCCAATTAGTTAATTCAAGATTTCGTAATTAAGAGTGACTGCAGATAAAAACGCTATATGTTATATTGAAAAGTAATAGTTTATTTTATGCTAGTGTTCTTGATCTGTATGAATAAATCTTCCAAGTTGGTGAGGTAAACTGCTATACTCATAATCTACTAGCAACCACTCTACACAGAAATTGAATTGTTGATCACAGTTACTAATGGCCTGAAATCTTATTAAGAAAAATAAATTAGTACTCAATCACCAGCTGAAATCACACCACCGTGCAGGGACTGGACAGCAATGCGACTTCACCAAGAAATGGTGATGATACTATATACTTCGCCATATCAACGAGCTGCTTCAATACAGACGATCTTTACAATATCAATCTGCTGAAAAGTGCCAAAGCTGCTCAATCCAGTGCACTATGGTTCTTACTCCACTGTATCTACTAGGATAAGAGAACACAAATACGCCATTAAAACAGAATAATACTTTAGTGAGATAGGTACTGACATTTGAACAAGAACACCAAATAATGACAATATTGGAAGCTATTCGAATTAAGTCCACACAAAATACAATGAATCTTGATGGTGGTCTTAAAATATCTAGCATTTTGAAACCAATTTCTTAATTTTTATTAAATACATCAATCATTTATTTATTTAAGTATTCATTATTTTATATTTGTTTTATTATTTATTCTATTATTGTTACTATAATTTATTTATTTAATTAATTAATTATTGTTTATTTAATTATTTAAACCTTCATTTATTCAATTATTTAAATCTTTTATTTATTTGTTTGTTCGTTTGTTTATATATTAATTTTGTTCATTTATTATCATTCATTATTGTGATTATAGTGGTAGTACTTTCTAAAGTTTCTGAGAGTCAATGTATCATTTAGCATTCTGTTGCCATTGTTTTCACAACTGTATCATCTCACAACTAACGAAGGCTTCTCGAAGCCAAAAAGTCTTGTTAAAATTATCTTCATCAAAACTACGATAAGTTAAAAAAAAGACTATTATTGTGCGTCCACCCATAGAACTATTGCAGGGATAGCAGGGGAATGAGCTGGTGTGCGTGACTGTGCCATGTAATTGCGGTCAGTTTGCTACATCATCAGCTACCACACTGGTTTCATAGTTTTGGAACTAAATATTCAGAACTGTCTTTAGGCACACATGATATCACCTTTGAGCATGCGCACACACCTCTTGCTATTTATGTCACACTATGTGGGTGGATGCATTGCTATAAAAATCATTATAAAAATTCTGCGATCCTGCCATGAAGCCTCTTGACCACTAATTAAATCTCGTCCTATTTGATGTACAACCAAGCAAGGAATTGCCAACCCAATACAAAGATAGAATAGCCTCATTGCAGACATATACACCTTTACCGTTAAATAATAATCCTTCATATATCAAGTTGAGTGTAATAAAATCTATTTACTTTGATTAAGAATAGTCTATTGACCAGAAAGTTGATTGGTTATTATACATGATACAATGTAGAGCTTTCTACCTCTGAATGCATCTCATTCATGCAAAAATCTGTGAAAGTCTTACTTGACTTTTACTTATGTTGTCATTTTCTTCTTGTAAGCTATATGATTCCTCATTCAGAAATTCGTGACATAATCCAAAATTATGTCATTCCAAACGCATCATGTTTTTTGACATATCTTTTAGTACCAATAGTTCGATTTCAGCATCATAGCTACAACAATAGTGTGCTTTGAGTAGTTGTTGTAACATGAGATTGCTGATGAAGATAGCACAAACTTTGGTCAAATTACATCAAGAACTTTTCCTTTCAACTACACTAGGCTAACTTGACGACTAGCTGCAGTTACTGTTTGTGACAAGATTGTTATCACTGGAGACCAAAATACCAATCAAAGTGTGCAGAGTATGGCGGCAGCTATATTCTGGAGCAATAAAAAGAAACTGAAAGATTTAGAATAAACCACTAGATTGAAAAGAGTAACAGTTTCACTGACAGTAGTATAGACAGTTATCAGTGCTCTTCAGGCTTCATCGTAATGGCCCTAAGAATAGTAGGAACAAATTAGTAAGCCCTAGAAACCAAATTCTAATTCTCACCTAATATCTACGTGAGCAGTGTCACAGCACCCTGTGACACAAACAGATAGAAATTAAGCCTGCCCAATTTGGTAGGGAGGGTAAAGTTGACTTGCCAAGAGTAAGCTATAATAAGGGCACAAGTTTCTGATCACTAATTTGCTGGAGGTGTGGCATCCCATGCTAGTCAACTCATAAACTCTGCTAAATGCAAGTGTGAAGCCAGCAGAAAGCCAATTTGGAGAAAAATGTTAGTGAGGAGTTAAAGGTAGCAGTTTCAGCATTAAGTTTGCATAGTACTTTAATTGTAGTGGAATTACACCCACAGTATTTAATGATCTTAACCTCCTTGTTTTACCTTTCCTGAGTTCATATTGACCGATGGAATTTTGGACTATTAAAGAATTTAGCAAGCTGCATCAGTTGAAGATATTTTGGTCCACTCAGAACACAGTTATGTTGGAGAAAGGCTTGCAAACGATCTCCCACTTCAGCCAAAAGTGTGCTAAGTGATTCTGTCAATTAATTCAGCCATCTTCAGCTGCAGCAGCATGCAGTCTTTTTACTTTATCAATGTTTAACTGAGACATACAAAGGTTTTTGCAGAAAGATTACATTTAATCATCCATAATGTGAAAATGGTAATACTTAAATCAACAATTCAATTTTCAGTACCTAATCTTCAAAATAAGATTGTGACAGGACAGACAGACAGATAGATGGATAGACAGACAGGATGACTACTATAACTCTTGTGCATGCGTGCTGAGTGTGATTCATTTATTTCATGACACCTCAATTCTTTACCGCAATCATACACCACATTCCACATACTGTACCTTCAGTAATTTGAGTATTTTGGAATATGTATTTATAACTAATTTTTTTAAAGAATAAAAAAAAATTATATCAATTTAAATATAATCTGTTAGGCCCAAATCAAGATGATAATGGTAAAAATTTCATTCCCAAGCAACTAATGAACAGCTGAAATGTGCAGTAATAAAAAATACGGTAACTTCACTTTGATAGATTTAGCACAGGGGTGATAACAATAATTTATCTCCCAACTTGAAAAAGCTACCACCTAGTATTGATAGAGGAAAGTGAAGCACAGTGTGCTTGTTTCCATACACTCCATTTGTAGAGAGCAGAAGTACTAATTAGCTCTGCCTTTCTTCATTAAGTTATAGTTAAATACAAACCATGCATCTAATATTTCAGTTCACAACATCAAATATAGTGATGCTAAAGTTATGACATTCTATAACTATTAAGGTTGCATTTTTTTAAATTTCATAACAGTTTCTATATATTATGACAAAACTTTCACTGTTTTTTTCCTTTTTTGTGTGAATTCAGTTTGATGATCAAAAAGCAAAGATAGTCTTTTTTCATTGGCTCCTAAATAAGAATCACTCATAGGCCTCGATACATTATTCTGGAATGTTTTTTTAGAATATGTAGTTAACCAAAATAATTGAGATAAAGGTAATTAAACAATAGGCAAAATTATACACAGTTTAATTTAATTCAAAGTGATCCTATCATGAACAAGCACTTGTGGATTATGCTAACCTCAACCATACTCCACTATTGATATTTATTTCTCACCATCAAAGGCACTTGAAATCAAATTTGTGGCTGGTGATCCGGAAATATGCATTCCTGTTCTTCAAATCTACACAAATCGTGAATAATCTGAATTCAAATTTACAGAAATAGTTATTTGGCTGACTCAAAGCATTTGTCTAAGCAAATTGATTTTTATTCAATATTAGAATTCACATGAAACTGATCCTCCTAATGGGGCTAAAGCATGTAGGCTAATATTACCAGTTCAGCCATCTTCGGCTGCACCAGAAAATGTATGTATTTTCTATACTAGACAAACACTTTTTCTTCCTAACCAGAATCATACTTTGAAGACTATAGCATTCAGTTGTCAGTTATTCTACAATATAATTATCGTTGAAACTTTGACATTGGCTACAAACCATGTAAAGCTGTGTAGATTATACCATGGAAGCAACCGTCACTACTAAAATGAATCTATGATGATTATTGTAGCTTTATGCTAATGTAGAGTTTATTCAATGTCTTTCATGAATAATATAAAGAACATAACATTGAAGAGTTAATGTCAAGCCCTTATATCCTGCTTGTCGTCTAAAATTATCTATTTGCAAGTAAGAAATCAATTTTTCCATAATTACTCTGTTACTCAATATTACCTATCGGTAATTGTTGACAAAACATGCCCACAACAACTTCACTGTTTTTTTTTTCCTAATTATGATTTCAGTTTCTGGGCTATAAAATGATGTCTGCCAGAAAGTCACCTAGCGAAGTGAACAATCAAATATGCCTTCCAAGCAACTGTATGTCACTCTATTTGCTGTCTTCACTCAGGTGCACTTAACTACTCCTCCAGGTCTAGCATTATAATGGGTATCTATAATTGTCATTCCATCCTATATGTTCTATATTTACAGTGACTACCAATCCATGCGTTCTTCTCAATATGGAATTGGGTAATGCTGGATGCTGCAATAATTTGCCACACTTTTGCCATACAAATGTAAGCACAGAAGTTTAACTAGTGCCGAAGAGGCACCTGCAGGAATGCCATTCATTCTCTCCTTTAATATTTTAATTTATTAAGTTTAATTGACCACTTTAATTTATTCACAGGTTGTATAGCTCAGAACTAGTAATACTTCCTCCTGAATAGGTTGCTCCCTCTGCAGCCTGTAATGGGTAATGGTATTACGCTGAAATTTCTTGATTGTCTCCTTTTTGTTTTTTCTTGTTTTCAACATCTCACACTCTGTTCACTATATAAAACATTGTATCAGTTTGTTCTTTTTAGTTGTGTTTCCACTAGAAGGCCGCCATCAAAGGCCGAGAATTTATGGAACTTATATTAAGGATTTCTTAAAGCTAAGCACCTGCATGGTCTTTGAACTTCAGTTCAATTTAAAAGATTTGATTGCTTGACTAGCAGACCCGCTTGAGCTACCTCTGAAACTATATACCATCCAATCAGAGCACGGACGTCAAACTATCATGGACTCCTAAAGAAGCCAAAATGTAGGTCACTACAGACCCAGACAAAACCCACGATACAATGAGAGGCCACCTAGACCGGCACTCATGAACAGAGACAAACAGCTCTTGGAGCTACGCGCAGAATGTACAAGAAGCAAGCATCTCACTTCTATGCTGCCACAATTCAACATGCCTTCCTGTCAATTTGCCTGCAAAGGAATCTCAACCCCTGAGGCCTGAAGCTCAGGAAAATTTTGATGACTGTACAGCCGAATCTGTCGAACGTGAAGAAGGACTTTGAAAGAATTCTGCAAGAAACAGAAAAGAACTAACAACCTGCCTTGTAAACCACCTCTGGACAGTGAGTAGACAAACACAAGCACAAGCCTTGAAATTGCTCCAAACAATGAACGAAACCACACAACGAGGTAATGCCAATGAACTGATTCAACATGAAAGATTTCTCTCGGCCACTGACCAGAACATCAAGAAAAGCAGAGATAACAGAATTAAAGAGACAACACGGAAACTGAACGAGCTACTTGGGACCACCACCTGGGACAGCAGCCAAGCTACTACCAAAGATAGATTTGTTCTACAGACCAAACTACACAATGTCTACCTCCAGAGAACCAGTACCAGACAGAATGCCACAAATATCTTCAGTACCAAACAACACAATATCACCAACACCTGCACCTATGGAACTCCTAACCACAGAGAGAGCAAACCCGACAAGGTCAACTACAACAATCGTGACAGAGATCACTCTACTACAGCCAATGAGAAAAGATCCTCCACCAAGAACACAACCTCAACTCAGACCTAAGCCTTTCTCAACTTCAAGAAAGGAAGCAAAGCAGTAAGGAAAATCAAAACCCAACACAGCAAGTGAGCCACATTCCCAACACCTCTAATATTCCTGGCACCTCCTTTATCAGATCACCACCGAACGTACCGTCAAATGACCAGAAAAACAGGTTTCTTAGAGAAGGGCATTTTCCGACCCTACTACAACACAAAGATGTTCTCCAACACAAAGATGTTCTCCAACACCAAACTTAGAACTTGAGTGCACACCGAGTCAACAAAAACAGAGGCAAGTGGAGGTTACGAGTCATGAGAAGAACTCCAGGAGCAAGAAGGTGACATTCACATTAGCCCCCATGACCACAACTGACTGGACAGACCAGAGACAGAGTGTCAGGAAGGAGATACTAGAGGACTACGACCCTCAGATAGAAAACCCTAGAGACAGAGAGCTAGTAGACCTGTACCTACAGCAGGTGGTAAGTGCAAACAGTATTGCTATAAACCCTGTTCTTAACCTGTCCTCCAGACAACTAACAGAGGAAGAACAGGAGGTACTGCTATTGGGACTCAATTTTGTGCCCACTCCAAAGAAGATCCCAGACCCTCTGGAATTCTATGAGAAATATCATAAACAATGCGAGAGGGAGTATAACAAACCTACCCACCGAAAGTTGGATGCCCCCCTCCCCAAGTTAATTGAGGAACATCTGATGGCCATCAAGACCAAACTCCAGGACGTTGTCAATGTTGCAAAGGAAACTCCAGAAGAAAGCCATGCACACTGGAAAAACCTATCCAGAAGACACCAGAAGGCACTGAGCATTTTGAGACGGGACAAGTCAATCACAATCAAACAGGCAGATAAAGGCTCATGCATTGTCATCATGGACACGAAAGAGTACTTGAGAGAAGGCCTGGAGCACCTGAGCGACAAAGAAACATACCTGGAACTGGAAGAAGACCCTAGCAAAGACACAGCAGAGTAAGCCAACGAGCTATCTAAACACAGAGCCTCTGGACTGATCAGCAAGCTGGACTGATCAGCAAGCACACAGCGGACTCCCACACAATGCAACTGGAAAACGTGAGTTCCCAGAGGATGTACTTTCTCAGGAAAGTACACAAGAATCCACACCAATTATGGCCCATAGTGTCTTGCCACTCAGGACCAACCGAGAAGATTTCAAAACTAGCTAACAACATATTAAAAGACTACCTGAGTATTGTCCCGGCACTGGTGACCTCTACGAACCAAGTCATTCATGCCATCGAACAACTAAAGATCCCAGAAGACAACAAGAAAATATTAACTCTAGCCACACTAGATGTCAAGGCCCTGTATCCATTAATACCTCACGGAATACGTGTAGCATTTGCTTTACAGCAAGCTATTACGACTCATCCACCAAGCTCCAAAACTCACCCATTGAAGACAATGCTGAGAGAGATGTTGACTCTGATCTTACAGGGCAACACCTTTGAGTTCACTGCCAAACACTTCAAGCAAGTAAAGGATGTGGCAATGGGAACACCAGTGGCACCAACACTGGCCAACTTCTTCATGGGAAAGGTGGAGAAAGATGCTCTGTTATCATGAACCAGGACTCAACCTATTGTCTGGCTAAGATTTATAGACGACATATTGGTTATCCTGGAAGATACGCCAGAAATACTGGAAGCACTGGTTTCCCACCTGAACAAGCAAGTCAGTTCGATCAAATTTACTTCTGAATACTCCCAAAACTCAATAGATTTCCTCGACCTCACGATCTTTAAAGGCCCCAGATACGAGAAGACTGGCATCTTGGACATCAGACCTTACTCCAAAGCCATAGACGCACATGCCTACTTGTACTTCTCCTCGGCACATCACAAATCAATCATCAGGGGTTTGGTCAAGGGAGAAATGATTCGTGTCCTCAGAAGAAGCTTGTCACCAGAGATCTTTGCACAAGGAATGAGGGATTTGGAACAATGGTTCTTGGACAGGGGCTACAGGAAGCTACTGCTCAGAGAAATAGCTGCTACCATCCGCTTCTCAGACAGACAGGGATACCTCACCCACAAAGCAAACAGAGCTCTCCCAGACTGCACCACAATCTTATCGGTAAAGAACCACCCTGCTCTTAAGTAGTCTGACATTTACAAATTGTTAGATGACCCATGCCTGCCATTCCAACTTTTGGTGACGAGAAGAAAACCGGCATCAATAGCAGACTTGATCCATTCATTCTCTCCTTTAATGTTTTAATTTATTAAGTTTAATTGACCACTTTAATTTATTTCACAAACATACATTACCAAAACCATGTACACTCTCACAGGTTGTATAGCTCAGAACTAGTAACACTTCCTTCCGAATAGGCTGCTCCCTCTCTGCAGCCTGTAATGGGTAATGGTATTACCCAGAAATTTCTTGATTGTCTCCTTTTTGTTTTTTCTTGTTTTCAACATCTCACACTCTGTTCACTATTATAAAACATTGTATCAGTTTGTTCTTTTTAGTTGTGTTTCTACTAGAAGGCCATCAAAGGCCGAGAATTTATGGAACTTATATTAAGGATTTCTTAAAGCTAAGCACCTGCATGGTCTTTGAACTTCAGTTCAATTTAAAACATTTATTTGCTGCAATTAAGTAGTACAGTTATATTATTTTACTTTTCCTTATTTTATCTTCTCAGATAGATCTTATAATTAGGCTTAATTTATTCTTAATTTATTATAGCATAATGGAAGGGATTGTAGCTGTGATCGTCACTGCTATATACTTGAAGACTGCTGCCCTGGCATTACTGCTACTGGATGTTACCGTAAGTGTTCAGCATATTCAATAAGTAGCTAGCGCTTATGTCATGTATACTGACAATACCATACAGAGTGAATTTAAACATGCTATTAATCTTCTGTTTGGATTCTCTCACTGATGTTCACCTTCACTGAACAAAGAACCATAGCAATTTATTGCGTACTTATGTTTTAATGAGTAAAATAATATAATGACTTACTATACTATTATGTAAGTTGGAAAAAAGGTCATGCAAATATTAGTTATGTTAAAATGTCAACAGAAATGTAAAATAAAATATTAATGGTGCTGTATTTTATATGACAACTAGCGATTCTCAATTTTTCATTTATTACGTGATTCCATTTAACTATACAAAATACTGTCATACATTACAAATATATGATGCATTGAGAAATCTCCGCAATTTTGCCTTCCATACTCCACTGTAATAAACACTACAATTAAATACTCCTTAACTTGATAGCTGAAACTAAAATTATATTTGCTAAAATTATATTTGCTTGCATCAGAGAGAATGGAGAAGCTTAAGCACATGCAACAGCACATCCAAATCATATGTAATTCTCAATGGTGTATTTGTACAGTTAACCATTATTCCTGCAAAAATCAAACTTCCAGAATTCAGACAGCCAATATCATGGTGCCATTTGGCAATTGCACAGACTACTTAGCTAGTTGTAACTAATTAATAAATTCGAGTGACATAACTTTTATTATTTGAGCATCTCAATCTGTTGGTCAAAATAATTATTCTGTTTACGCAATTTAAACTGTCTTTGTAGTATAAAGTATATATAAGTGACATCACTGTTTAGAGGGTGACATCACTTTCATCATACATGGCAGTACTAACCTACTATGGCATAAATATTTATAATATTGAGTGACTATCGTTTTTATTTTATTTAAGTGACACAGATCATGAGGATAATCTCTGATTTTCTAATAGTATGTAATGAAATTTAATATGCATGTTTTGTGGAATCATAAAAGTAGTTATGTGATGTAAAGAAGAACATGAAGTACAAAGAACAATTGTGTGCATCAGAGACCTTTGTGTGTTTATATGAGTTGTTGTTGAAGTCACGAGTTGTATGTCGTTCTGCGTTTTGTGGCATTAGTAGGTGGAGTTTTGTTTCATTTTTATATAATAAGTCCACGTGGGGAAATTCAGTTCAGTTCTCGTATATTCTTATTTGTCGTTGGTAAAGCAATTTAACCAACCCTTTGACTCTACCTCTGGGAGGGCGTGGCAACTCGTCGAGGGCTAGCTAATGACCTAGAACTCTGCTTGCTGTCTTCAGGTGCGCGTAGGTCACAGACAGTGCAAACTTTCCCAAGCCAGCCCACATGTATGTATGTGTGAATGTATGTATGTATGTATGCATATATGTGTATGAACTAACAAAATGTCTGTGTTGTACTTTACCAGCCTACCTGTCAGCTTGTTCCTCTCACTTTCTGTTATTTATTAACATCCACAATTACAAATTAAAATATTTTTTTTCAGCTCGAAATTGTGCTGAAGCAGGCATTCCTCTAAACTGCAATGGAAACAACTGTGAAATCCATACATCATCAAATATTTCCTGCTCCTGTCGTAGTGATTGTTGCGGCCAAAGTGGGAATTTTCATGAATGCTGCCCTGACATGGAGAAAGAGTGTGCTCGCAGTAAGTAAATACAGCACATTCTACTGAGTATACAACATATAATTATTCCCAAATTTGTGATGTGCATTCTTCAAAGACAGCTTCATGATACTTACTCAGAGTGTTACTTATTAGACATATTCTCTCTCTTTCAAGGGCTTTGCTCTGCAACTGATTTATGACTACCAACGCACTTGATCATGAGTGATAACCAAAAATTTCTTAATTCTAGCCTGTGACAGAGAGAGAATAGTAAAATAAATGCTGATAAATAGTGAAAAAATGTTACTGTTATCAAAATTTAGATTTTTGCAGCACCTAATGGTCTTTGTGAACTTCTACTTGTGCACTTAATTACTCCAGGTCTAGCATTATAATGGGTATATATAATTGTCATTCCATCCTATATGTTCTATATTTACAGTGACTACTAATCCATGTGTTATTCTCAATACACAATTGGGTAATATTGGATGCTGCAATGAATTACAACATAATTGCTTGACAACGGTAAGCACAGAAAATTGTCCCGCGCTTTGATTAGTTTTGACAATGAATTTACTTCAAATATTTCATTTATTTGCTGCAATTAAGTAGTACAGTTAAATATCTTCTCAGATAGATCTTATAATTAGGTTTATTCTATTCTTAATTTATTATAGCATAATGGAAATAATTGTAGCTGTGATCGTCACTGCTATATAAATGAAGACTGCTGCCCTGGCATTAATGCTACTGGATGTTACCGTAAGTGTTCAGCATATTCAATAAGTAGCTAGTGCTTATGTCATGTATACTGACAATACCATACAGAGTGAATTTAAACATGCTATTAATCTTCTGTTTGGATTCCCTCACTGATGTTCACCTTCACTGAACAAAGAACCATAGCAATTTATTGCGTACTTATATTTTAATGAGTAAAATGACATAATGACCTACTATACTATTATGTAAGTTGGAAAAAAGGTCATGCAAATATTAGTTATGTTAAAATGTCAACAAAAATGTAAAACAGAATATTAAAGGTGCTGTATTTTATATGATAACTAGCAATGTAGCTATTTTCAATTTTTCATTTATTACGTGATTCCATTTAACTATACAAAATACTGTCATACATTACCAATATATGATGCATTGAGAAATCTCCACAATACCAGTATTTTTGCCTTCCATACTCCACTGTAATAAACACCACAATTAAATACCCCTTACTTGATAGCTGAAACTATTTTAAAAAATCATTTCAGTAAAAAAAATTTATATTTGCTTGCATCAGAGAGAATGGAGGAGCTCAAGCACTTGCAACAGCACATCCAAATCATATGTAATTCTCAAAGGTGTATTAGTACAGCTAACATTATTCCTGCAAATCAAACTTCCAGAATTCAGACACAGCCAATATCAAGTTGCCATTTGGCAATTGCACAGACTACCTAGCTAGTTGTAACTAATTAATAAATTTGAGTGACATAACTTTTATTATTTGAGCATCTCAATCTGTTGGTCAAAATAATTATTCTGTATTACGCAATTTTAACTGTCTTTGTAGTATAAAGTATATATAAGTGACATTACTGTTTAGAGGGTGACATCACTTTCATCATAAATGGCTGTACTAACCTACTATGGCATAAATATTTATATTACTGATTGACTATCTTTTTTATTTTATTTAAGTGACACAGATCATGATATTCTTCAGGTCCTCCTCCTCCTCATACTGATCTCACCATATCTAACTTTAGAAATGGCCAACTTCGAGTAGTTTGGAATGTCTCTTCCACACTCCCTGTAGAGTCCACATTTTCAATGACAGTTGTCAAGAATAACTCACATTCTAGACGACAAAGTATTGTCACTTATTCAGGTCTGAGGAATACTACAGCTCTAATATATGTGCCTCACTCCTTCTGTGATGTGTTCTACTTGTGGGTGATTGCAACTAACAATGCTGGAGAGAGCGACAGGAGCCAAGTAACCATGTGGATACCTCCTTATCTGCCATCTTTTTCACCTTTGTCTCTAACACATACACTCTCTAAGACTGCCAATAGAGTGTATATATCAGTGTCTATCCAGGTATGTTAATTGACCAACTACTTGTACTGCATTAGTACTGCATTTGTATTATTTGATTGTTTCTGAGTAGGTTCCTGAAGTCTGCCCTGAGTACAGTGTGGCTGTATTTGATGTAGTACTGGAAAATACAACTGGTACAGATAGAGTATGGAGACAAAATGCATTGCAAGAGACTCGAGAGCAGTTAGCTGAAGACCAGGTCTATTTATTGTATGTTGAGTCTAATGGAGAACAACTAACAACACCGCAGAGAGTTGGTGAGTGTTCCCAAACAATTATCCATGATTTCCCTCTCCTGTTCTCTTTTTTTTTTTTCCTCAGACATCCTGGCCCTTTTTTTCTTATTCCTCTTTTCAACTCATGGATGCCCTTCTCCTCCAATGTCTACCTCTCCTACTCCCCCTCTGTCCTTTCTTTGTATTTTCTTTCATATTTTCATTGAAGTAAGTTACATCAGTCAGCATTTTCTGACTTGTCTCTAATTTTATTGACCTTTGCATCTACTGCTTCTCTGATTCTCTTATACCCATCATATGGTTATGTGTAAACTCTTTCCCACTCAGCGACCCAGTGTTCAGTTTTCATAGGATACTTTAGGTTAATAAGGCACTTCAAGCCAAACTAAGCTGATAGGTCCTGACGGGTGACTGGTTAGTGTGTGTACTGCCTCATTTCTACCATTTTTTACCTCAAACACTTTTCCCATTCAGGTAATGACAATGCTTTGCCAACTCGGACAATCTTACGAATTATTCATGAATACACACACAGTATTTCGGTCAACATTGTTACTGATTCTGTAAGTGTACCATTATAATATACATGGAGGAAGCGCTAATTTGTGTTGTTATTCATACTGGTCATATACTCTTTCAGTGAGCTCAATGAAAATGAATATTCAGAATCCTTCACATAATAGGGTATCAAAAGTGTGTTGGCTGTGTTAGGTCTTGTGCCTCAGAATTGATAGTACCTGTACTAATGGATATTATTCATTGTGAGATAATTATTACATAAAATAGACAAAACAAACAACAACAATAAAACTAGTCAGTGAATTAGTAGTGTCTGAAACTTTCAAACATTTTAACTAGTTTTTTGGGATCAACAGTACAGAACTGGAATGAAAAATTAAATTTTATACTTATGCCTTTAATATTGAGATGACATGTGTTCATTCGATCATCATTGCCAAATAATCCTTTTTTATCTTTTTTTAATAACATAGAGATTACGTAAATATGCATATTGTTTTCTGTGATAGTTTTGAAATGTGTTTTAAAAATCAAGCTTGAAATTATATAACAAGCGATAGCTACAACAGAAAATCATAGGTATAGAATGAAATATATTTAGAGTAATATTGAACTGAAACAATATTCTGTTTAGTCGTATATTATGCATTGAATATTTGAAGTTTGCACAATCAGAGTAAAATCACAATTGTTAGATTAAGCATATACTATGTGTTACTACTCAGAAATGCTGATATTACGAGTTTACTCTTATCTATCCATACAGTGACCAGTGAAGTCCAAGGTGTTGAAGTATGTACAGATGAGGAATCCTTTTTTATCCGCTGTATATTTTTCACCAACTCTTCAGTAAGTGGGTGCAACTATGTGCTGGAAGGAGTTTCTAACATCTCAGACCACATAGCCAGAAACAACTCTCAAGGAAGTCGAGTAGAAGTCAATGATGTCTCTAGTTATAGCAGCATTATTGTTTACCATGCTTTAAGTCAAACTGACATCTCAAGCAGAGACATTGGCATAAGGGTGTCTCTTCAAAATGTGACCAAGTGCCTAGCAACAGATGTCACCAGTGGAAGATTTACTCACTCTTCAATTAATGGTAAATTAATATTTATTATGTCAGCATTTGATGTTGGTTCATGCTCATTTGACATCTGGGTACGATATACTAAAGATTTAACACTACGTACTGACAAAACTTATATTAACAATATCCATCCAAGGACAGTATTAAATTTACTCTTTGACCATTATAATACTAAGATTGAGATGAACTTATTTTGTTAAATAACTTATCCTAGATTATTCTATTATCTTGCATTTCTTTCCAATTGCTTCTGCCTTATGTTTCAGATAGTACTACTAACTCAAATGGCTCTGACCAATCATTATTACTCCTTACTATAATACTTCCTACAAGTCTGGCAATAATAATAACTTCTATTGTAACACTACTACTTGCTATGATTGGCTGTAAGAAATGTGAGTCATTTTCTTTATTAGAATTTTGGTGAATATAATTGAACCTTTTTCATAGATTATTTGAACAGAGGACCTGAAACTATTCTTGAAAATATTGAGTGAGTTTAAAAGATTAGTGCAGGAAGTAGTCCCCTTACATTGCTTCAATGTTTTAATGATATGTTGTTGCAACTTTTACTGCACAGTTATGAGATGTATCAGTCATATTTACTGCATATATAGTTCAAAAGAAACAGCATTTGGATGTGATTAGGTAAACTTATAACTGAAAGTAAAAGTTGAAGCTAAGTGTAGGCTTAAGTTGTGAATAACAGCATATCATGTGCTGATACGAAGTTATTAATACAAAATCAAATTGACTAGTACTTAATTAGACATAATGTTTGGACTATTTAACTTTTAGGACTCGTGAAGAAATGCAGGAAATCTTTCATCACAACAACACACGTGAGTCAATCAACCTTACTTGCTCATAATAATGTTGGTTAGACTAAGCACAGTAGCAAGAAGAGCTTATCCAATTGTGTATCTGCAGTACGGTCCTTGTTTCTAATAGTTGTACAATTTACCACCATTTTATGAAGAGACGAAAATTAATTTCAATTGTAGCTATATTTGTACAATTTAACTGAAAGAAAAGAATTAATCTGACCTAGCATCCTTTATTCAGGTTTAACAGTTGTAAACTTTCACTGTTACATTTATCTAATTTACTAGTCTTCCTCTGCTAATCCCTTTCTTCCTGAGCTATCCCGAGTTTTTTCATTCCTCTCAAGTCATGAATTTCCTTCTCTTCGTTTGTCGATCTCTCCAAAGTGTGCCATACGAAGTCAGTCGAAAGTTCGAGTCCCACATGGTACTCTATTTCTTTTCTTTTTTTTTCCTTTCTGTTGCTTTTTCCCTTTCAGATAATTATGATACTTTACTGACTCTAGAATTATTCATGAATACACACACCATTGTCAGTCATTGGTCTTCGTTACTGACACACAAGTGTACCCTTATATACATTAATAACTAGCTTATTAGCATAAAAATTTATAACTATAACATAATACATTACGACTTGTGCGTCTTCGTCAGCTTTGAGATAAATACAATTTAGCTATAAACATGAACAAAAAATTCAATTAGCTGGTGATATTGAGTGATTCATGGGAATGGAATTCAGCTTGAGTTGAACTCGAGGCCTTATCTAGATTAGATGTTATATTACAGCTGTGTATTATTACAGGCTACTATTATCTTCCTGAAAATATTTTAGAATATTTTTTTACCTTTATAACCTTTGGGTTCACTCCAATTACTTTATGGGAATTTTTAAGATGTATAGAAATTGTTGTCATCAATTTGTTTAAACTGGATACTTCAGCTATTTCACTTTTTTTCTATATTCTTACCAGTTCCACTAACTAGACAGAATTATTGTCATACAACAAGATATGTTACTGTACCCTCCCTTCTTTCTGGTTTTGTTTGTTGTACTTGCACAATTATTTCCTCAGAGTAGTTGAAGATTGAAAGCTAACTTATATATTCACTTCCTGTTTTGGCACTGCAGATTGATGTTTCTGATGGATAGCCATTAGCCAGGAAAGTTATTTTAAGATAGACCAAGTCTTTGTCTAGTCTTACAGTGCATATCAAAATGATTTGATGCTATGTTTTGATGTTGTGACCTAATTAAAAAAAAGTTTCCATAGACTAAGCCATCAACATTCCAAAATTTCACATACAAAAAGACAATAGATTGCATAAGAGGACAATATTTACTCCAATGACACACGTGATCACGTGGAATTAGGTGCGAAACCAACCTATTTCTCTTATGAAGTGAACGGATTTAATGTGCTTCAACTTTTCACCTTTGTCCCCAATTCTGTCAAGTTTTATTTAAAATATTGAAGAATGATTCTTCAGACTCAAATGAATCAACTTTGGGTAAGAGAAAAGGCGATAGAATCTATGCCATTTAATAATCTGATATTCAAATTTTTGAGGTGATAATTTATTGTAATCACATGGTTTTTTAAATAATATTTGTATGATAATTATAAATTAATATATTTTATGTCCATATTTTGAGTTTCTAAGTCCTCTGTTATTTACAGGAACTATAAAGCTGATATACAAATGACACCTTTGTGATATGATCATAATGTGTAGTTATGAACTTATGTTGAATTGAAAAACATTATTGTGCACATGTCCACTTGAAAGTTCGCAATGTGAAAGTGGTCAAGATGGGTTTAAAGAATTTGATGGCCAGTGAATCAAATTCTTATAATGTACTGTATATGAAATTTTCTAATAGTTTTGGTCATTTTTAAGTGCCATAGTATGTATATAGTTTATTCAGAGAAATGGTTTTAAGCACTATGTAACAGCACAAATATTTATTAAATGAAATAATATGAACTTATTTCTACCAATAGCATGCTTTAAATTTATGATATTAGGCCAAGGAGTTACCCTGCCTATGTAGGCCCATGATGTACACGGCTTAATAGATAATACTTATGATATAGTAGCTGAATTGCTTGTGCAAGCTAAGGAGCCAGAATTTAGTAGAGTACTTTTTATTTAGAATATTATTTTCATTTCACCTTACAACTTGCAAGTGTTCAGTGGAAAGTATAATATTAAGTGCATACTTTATTATTGCATTGCTGCTAATAATAGTGGTGTGTAAGGCATTTTTAAATATTCAATACTCTATGACCTATTTATGTTGTCTTTTCACCTTTAGGTGCAAAGGACATTGGCAAAGTCTATGAAGAGCTCTATGAAGCCAGAGTGCAATGGAAGAACATCGGCCTCAAACTGGGTCTGACATTAACTACACTCAACTCTATTGAAACTCATCGTCACTATAAAGTTGAGCCAAGTTGCCTGGACATGTTGAATGAGTGGTTAACGAATGGAAAAAACAGAAACTGGAGTAATCTAGCTGATGCTTTGGAGAGTCCAATGGTGGGTTATCCTAACATTGCAACTGCATTACGAACTAAGTACTGCACTTGACTTTTTTTATTAACACATTATACAGCCAACATAATACTTTTTACAGACATAATAATATAGTTTTTATTATTTTCACCAAATATAATAGCATATGATATATTGTCTAGATCATTTTTCATTATTTTTGTAAAATATTTATAAATTTATTACTAAATAATCTAGAATTGAGCTCATTGAATAAGTATCATGGTTAAAACTCTTGCTAGCTCACCACTGCTAGATCCTGCTAGCTCACCACTGCTGGATCCTGCTAGCTCACCACTGCTAGATCCTGCTAGCTCACCACTGCTAGATCCTGCTAGCTCACCACTGCTAGATCCTGCTAGCTCACCACTGCTAGATCCTTCTAGCTCACCACTGCTAGATCCTGCTAGCTCACCACTGCTAGATCCTGCTAGCTCACCACTGCTAGATCCTTCTAGCTCACCACTGCTAGATCCTTCTAGCTCACCACTGCTAGATCCTGCTAGCTCACCACTGCTAGATCCTTCTAGCTCACCACTGCTAGATCCTGCTAGCTCACCACTGCTGGATCCTGCTAGCTCACCACTGCTAGATCCTGCTAGCTCACCACTGCTAGATCCTGCTAGCTCACCACTGCTAGATCCTTCTAGCTCACCACTGCTAGATCCTGATAGCTCACCACTGCTAGATCCTGCTAGCTCACCACTGCTAGATCCTGCTAGCTCACCACTGTTAGATCAAGCTAGCTCACTAGATCCTGCTAACTCACCACTGTTAGAGATCCAGCTAGCTTACCACTGCTAGATCGTTCTAGCTCACCACTGCTAGATCCTGATAGCTCACCACTGCTAGATCCTTCTAGCTCACCACTGCTAAATCCTGCTAGCTCACCACTGCTAGATCCAGCTAGCTCACTAGACCCTGCTAACTCACCACTGCTAGATCCAGCTAGCTCACCACTGCTAGATCCTTCTAGTTCACCACTGCTAAATCCTGCTAGCTCAGTAATGTTAACTAACTCTTTGTTTTGGACCACACTCACTCATTACTACTCCGGATACAATTCTACTGATGTGACATGACTTCACTGCAGAAGTGTCATCCTGCTAAGTATGCTGAGTTCATGAAGGGAAACTATACAGTGAAAAAAATCTTGAGATGTGTTTTCTCTGCTATTGATCAGGATCACAGTCAGAACAATACTCACTTAAAAGTTGCTGGTGATGCAATAGGTATTAATAGAATTTCCAGCAGCCTTGAGTCTGGGTGGTATACGGATCCGAGATGGCACATGCGATTGAAGATATTGTGGGTTTCATTAAGAAGATACAGGACAGGAATTAATAGTTACCATGAACAGAAGCACAGCTTTCCTTCGCGCAACATTAAGTGTATTCTGAAGCATAAGTTAAATTCGATGATTCTGTCGTTGTATGTCAAAAAACATTTATTCTGATTCTGAAAGCATGTTTAATTAAAAAACATTGTTGTGTATGCAAATTTTAAAATACATGATGTAATTTGTTGGAGAATAGATGCATATTACTGATGATTAGACATAAGAGTATAATACTCGTGAAAAAAAGTAATCCAATTATTAAAGTATTATCAATCCTAAGTTTTATTTGATACATTATTAATTGCCAAGTACAGCTAACTTTCATGCATATAACTGCTATAAGACCTAAACCTAATCAACCTATCAGTGAGATCAAAGCTAAAGTTCAGCACAAAATGATTAGTAGTGAATTAGACTCGGAAGCAATATCTGATAGAAGTTACAATGGCATACAGCAGTAGATGATGATGCAGCATTGATTTCTCAAAATACTTCTAAAAAATATTTTTTATGTATTGGAGTTTTTAATTCAGGACACAGAAAGTGAAGGTATATTGAAATATTGATGATGATGACAATGTACTTGAGTACATGCTTTACATTCTTACACAGTTATTGTAGGTCTATCCAAAGTGCTTGAGTTAGGGAGGTTGGACCAACAGGACAATGCTTTGGATGTAGACTTTGTGGTGACAAATGATGACAAAATAATCAAAACTAGTTATATAAGATTTGATAAGCAAAATGTTTTATTACACTACCTTCATTCCTGGATGTTGTAAACCTCACAGTGACAATTTTTTGTTTCCAAACATTATACCCAACAAGAGTAAACTTTACTGTTAAACTGTTGCTTTTTCCCTCTGGCCATTTCCAGTACATCAAATAGAAATTTGAGATAATTAATATTTTTGGTATATCGTATTGAGAGCATCAAATTTATGCATTTGAAGGTGTAATGCAATGACACATTCAAATGAATCTTTTGGAGAAGGTCCACAAAATCTACTGTTGTTGTGAGTAAACATCTGAATGTAGCATTGCAGTTTATTTAGATTTTTTTCTTGTTGCCATTGTTTATGTTGTTGATTTATTATGTAAATATTCCTCTTTAATTGGTGTTGTTGTAAATAATGAGCTTGAACTTGAAAAATATGACTCACTGCAATATCAGCATGAGCTGATAATACAATAATCTGCCAAGCATTTCTTGCTAAAAGAGTCTGAATAATGCATAATACACAAACAATTTTTACATATAAAGGATCAGTTGTAATTTGTTTCTTATGAACAATATGTCTCCACTAATTAAAGCAATTCATATCATTTTAGCACACACATACACATGTCACATACACTTTTCATACTTATGCTGACAACTTTTCTGCTCTTGACTTGCACTTTCACATCTCTATTTATTATTAACATTATAATTTTTCACTATCTACAACTTAAACGTCAAATCACAAACTTTAACAGCTCATCAACAAAGGTCGTTATAAAAAAAATGGATGCATTTTACTGCTAATGCCCTTTCTTACTACTCCACAGTGTGGAACAGCATGAGAATTCCTTTCACAGGACGGGCATGGGTAGCTTCTCACCTGATTCCCTATGGAATGAAGTCATACATATTACATCATCGATTTCGCACTACTCCTGAGGAACATAGGCCTTCAATTGTGGAGGCTGCAGCAAGCATTGATGAAAAGTCTCTTTATAATATAGTCAGGATGGCAGTGCAGGAAATTGAAGAGATAGTGGAAGTTCTGTGGGACATCCTTGATTCTCTAATATTGATTGAGTCTATCAATCTTAACCCTCAAACAATTATGGATAGCAAGAACATTGATTTCACCAGAAATAAGACACATAGCTGAATTGATTTGAAGTAAATATTGTAGCTAATAAAAAATATTTGTGATTTTAGTTTTGTATTTAATTCTACTATTAATGATTTAGATTACAAGTTTATGTGTGGACACCTATATAGTGATTTCTAGGACAACAACAAATAACATAAGTTTAAAAAAACACCATGCAAGATTTAGAGTTGCTCAAAAATACAAATTATCCCAGTAGCTAAATTTAAAATATTGCCTAGACCTTCTAAATGCATTTCCAAATCAGTGCCTAAATCCATACTCCAGAACCTGCTATATAGTTGCAGCTGAGATTTAGCTCATTGTGCAAATACGTACATGAGGTGAATGCAACTTTCCATTGAAGCATTCAAAACTATTTAGTTACACGACACGGTATTCTAAATTGATAAACAAAAAAATTAAGATGAAGTAGATAGCTCTTATTAATGATCTTGAATTCAGCAGAATAGTTACTACTGAGTGTTGTAAAAGCATTGTGTGATTCAGTAACTGATAGAGAGTTTTACACTACTAATGCCTTCTGATTTCAGACGTGACACTATTAACTAAGAACACATCATATCTCATAAAGAGGGCTCATGTGAGCCCTCATGAGTCTAACAATCTATGCATGCAGGCCTAAACAGGTCAAACAACTAAATTAAGAATTATATGTACTACAGAGAGGACCTATTAGGCAATGAATGAATTATTAGATGAATAATGCAAATCCATTTTAGCTAGGTATATTATTATCTTCAATAAGTAGATAACATGACTATATGCAAAAAAAAATTAGATTTGGCCCCTGGCTGTATTAAGCTAGAGTAAATTTACTCACTTCCACAGCACTGTATTTAATTTTCTAATGTAGCATTGCACATGACCACAATCATTTCATCTGAAGATACCTTACATGTATTTCTTATTCAACCCTAGCTACAATTTTGAAACATTTCATCTCATATCAGTAGTTTTTATATCTTAATCTTTTCTTTTTAATGATTATGCCCATATTCAACTCAAATCCAGTTAATAATGCTTATAACAATTTTTATACGCATCTCTACCTCTAAATATTTTTGAATTTATTATGTTGAGCAACTCATTTTCTGCACATGTACACATAAAATATTCGTGATCATTTTTTTATTCCTCTATCCATTACATTCCCACTAGGTATTCCCGTTAAAACAACATAATAATATAGCCTACTAAATTTATATACATAGAGTGATAAGATCAGAAAAAAATGAAGCAAGTATGATTTGACTAAGAGTACAAATATCAAATTCACTACATCAAATATCATTTACTGTGTGTAGTTTTACAAGATACAATATAATGTCAATAGAATCTTTAATTTTCATTATTAAATCCATATCTAGTAAAACATATTGCAATGCTCCTAGTGAGGGCTCATCCACTACATAATCACATCACCCACCAACACCATAAGTAGCATTGGCCAGCAAATACAACAAGCAAGCTACTCCAGGTCTTACTCATTAACATGTGGTTACACATGTATGTACCTGCATGTGTCCATGTGGGGAGCGAAGTGGTCTCCCGATGAGGAAGTGTCCTGGTGTAATGGTGAGCTGATCATCTGCGTCGGTTGAGTAAAGTGGCGTCAGAGGCCTGGAGTTCAGAGTCAGTGTAGAACTCATGGAACTGTAGGTGATGTGGACCCAAGATCTTGTGAAGCAGTGTCTTCATCCTTTTCACTGTCGCCTCCCAGAGTCCTCCCATGTGAGGTGTTCTCGGGGAAGAGAATTTCCACGAAATGGAGTTCTCCCCACAGAAGTGAGAGATGCTGCTGGAGGATCTGGAGAGTAGAGACTTGACGTCTTGGAAGTGGTGGTAGGCTTCCACAAAGTTGGTGCCATTGTCCGACCAAATAGTAGCTGGAGTGCCCCACCTTCCGCAGAGTCTCCTCAGACACGCAAGGAATTCCTCGGTGGACAGATCAGAGCAGAGTTCCAAGTGCACTGCTTTAGTCGTAAAACACACAAAGATGCACACATAGGCTTTGTCTAGGACCGGTTTCCGGACATGTCCTCATCTGACGTAGAAGGGACCCGCAAAATCGAGTCCAGTCTTGCTGAATGGAGGAGCCGGAGTGGTGCGACTAGCAGATAGAAGGCCCAGTTGTTGTGTGACACCTCTGCTGTAAGGTCGTTGACAGGCAGTGCATCGGCGACTCAGACCCTTGAGATGGTTCCGGAGAAAAGGGATGTAGTAGGAGACTGCGATGATGGACAGGAGCGTTTGAGGTCCAGGATGAAGGTACTGTCAATGAAGGGCATCAATGAATAGTCGACTCAGTGACGACCTGATCGAGAGTGGGATGAGTGTCTTAGGAGCTGTTAGGAGACGGAAGTCCCTGACGCGTCAAGAGACTAGAAGTAGACCATCTTCAGCGAGAGACAGATTGAAGCCGGCTAGAGCTTGTGACTTGTGAAGTGTGGACTTCTTTTTGATTGCTCGTCGGGCTTCTGGGAAATATTCTTGCTGGATGAGGCCGAAGAACAATCTCCTTGTGTCCTGACACTGAGGTGATAATCGTCTCTCGTTCTTGGGAAGTCGGATGTTGGCTGTGAAGCATCTAATCCACGCGTATATCCTCACGAGATGAGTGAAGGATGAGTACGTGTCCCAAAATGGAGAGGTTTGAGGTGATGGAGGTGCCAATAGGACCACTGCCTTGGTTTCTGGCAGATCCGTGACGGCTGTGAATTGAGGTGGTGGCCACTCGTCTTCAGGATGTTGAAGACAAGGTGGATCATTCCACCAGAGGGTAGAGGTTTCTAAGTGAGGAATCGTGGATCCTCGACTCAGGATGTCTGCTGGATTGGAGGCCGATTTGACATGTTTCCAAGGTGTGTCTGGCAGGAGCTCTTGAATTGCTGCAACTCGATTCCCCACGAATGTGTGAAGCGATGAGGGAACTTTTCTCAGCCAGCAAAGGACGATGGCAGAGTCAGTCCAAGCGGTGAGATTCGAGATTTGGAGAAGTTGAGAGGCATATATGAGAAGCTTTCAAGTAGGCTCCAGTGAGCTCCGCCTTCGGGATAGTAAGTCCTTTAAGTGGAGCCACCCTTGACTTTGAGATGACCAGAGAGGTGTCGATTGTGCCGTCTCTGTTCAGTTGCCTGATGTACACTGCTGCTCCACAGGCGTCCTTGGATGCATCAAAGAACCCATGGAGTGAAGTGTGACTGACTTGGTCGGTGTCAGAGGTGTGTTTCCGGGGTATGGCCTTTGATGTGAGTTCTGGGAGTTGAGATGTCCATTTAGCCCATTCGTCAACGATGTCGTCTGGTAGTTGTTCGTCCTAGGAGACTTTCATCTGCCAGAGGCGTCAAATGAGAAGTTTGGCAATGATGGTAATAGGGGAGTATAGACCCAGAACATCAAACACCTTCCCCAAAGTTGAGGCGATGGTCCTCTTGGTGACTTTGTCTGGAATGTTCGCAGGAGTGGCAACATGCAGAGAATCGGTAGAGACCTTCCAATGGATCCCTAAGTCCTTGAGAGAGGATTCGGGAGGGCCAAGTGGAGATCTTCCATCTCGATGAGGTGTTCAGGAATAGTCTTGTGAAAGTTGGCGTCGTTTGTCCTTCATTTCCTGAGTGTCATTTGTGCTCGGAGTAGCAGGCCACAGAGTTGTTCATGTAGTTGACTGGCTTCCTCGATGTTGTTGGCTCCAGAGAGGAAATCGTCCACATAAAAGGCTTTACAGACGAGCTTCTGGATGTGAGTCAGAGTGTTTGAGTGCCAAATGTCGGAGCACTTGTTGCCAAGAAGGGAGAGCACCGAACTCCAAAGGTCAGTCGGGTCATTCGACAGTCGGCGAGCTTTCCAGTGGAGTCTCGAAGTAGGAAATGGTGTAAGTCTCTCTCAGGTGTGTGCAGCTCGATCTCTCTGAACATTTTCGAGATGTCGGCCAAAAATGCTATGTTGTGGCTGCGGAACCTCAGTAGAATATCCGTGAGCAGCGGATAGAGGTTGGGTCCTGGTTCCAGAGTGTCAATTAGAGATGCCCCCGACGACGATCGTGCTGATGCATCGAATACTGGTCTGACTTTTGTCATGGTGGATGACTCCTTGAGCACCACATGAAGAGGAAGGTTAGTAGTTATCTAGGGTGAGCTGGTCAGAGGGGACTATCTCAGCGTGTCCGAGGGTCAGGTATTCCTGGAGAGCCTTTTGGAATTCTTCCAGTTTTCCTTTCCGCTGGAGGGACTTCTCGTTGCTGAGGAACCTCTGGATAGCCAAGTTGCGGGAGACTCCCAGATCCGGGGGGTTAGCAATCCGTGGTAGCTGGACAGAGTAACGGCCTTCCGCATTGGTGGTGTGAGTCTCCTCAAAATGTTTGACGTAATCATCTTCTGGAGGGAGTGAAGAGGAAGTCTCGGGTGTCTTCTCCAGCTCCCAGAGTTGTGAGAGGTCTTGACAGAGTTGATTGTCTGGAGCACCAATCTTCAGTGTGGTAGATGCCGGAGGCTCGTAATCCATAGGCCCAGTGACAGTCCAACCGAAGATGGTGGGTAAGGCGGCGATGTTGGATTTCAGATTGTAGGAGAGTGATCCTCGGATGCATCTTCCATAGTCAAGACTCCCGACAAGGATATCCAGGACCTCCAAACGATGAATCGGCTAGTTGCAAATCCTGTAGATGAGGGACAGCAGCGATCTCCTCCTTCCTATTCGGGGGGAAGGCATGTGGAAGTCGTGGTATCACGGAGAGCTTGAGCTTGATGGACTGATCAGGATCATGTAGAGACTTGAGGGTGACTGTGACGAAGTGTATACTTGTTCCTTCGCCGTAGGCCCCTGAAAGGTTGAGTTGTTGGTGATGTCTCTTTAATTTCAGTTGAGTAGCCAGAGTCTCCGTGATGAGGGATGATGCTGAGCCGGAGTCGAACGCAACTCGTGCCGAGCAGTCTCGATCCCTGTTGACAGCCTTAACCATGGCGGTAAGTAGAAAGGCCAGCGTGGGTGGAGTTTCTGACATTTTCTTGCACTTGGTTGGCTGACAAGCTGAAACGAGAGATGGTTGAGCTGGAGTGGCCGCCTCAGACGAGTTGTCTTCAGTGTGTAGGGAGGTATGGTGTCTCCCATTTCACTTCTTGCAGTTGGTTGGCTGAGAAGCTGAAACGAGAGATGGTTGAGCTGGAGTGGCCGCCTCAGACGAATTGTCTTCAGTGTGTAGGGAGGTATGGTGTCTCCCATTGCACTTCTTGCAGTTGAATGAAGACAGACATTGAGTGTTGAAATGCCCCAGGTTGAGGCAGTTGAAGCAACCTTTCCGCGACCGGAGGTACTTGCGCTTCCTGGATGCGTCGTAACCGAGAAAGACGGGACAGCGACTAAGACGATGTACTTCGTGGCACAGTGTGCAAGTCGATTTGGCAGAGGACGGGCTGTGTCCGGAAGTGTTGACCCTGTTGGCATAATTGGTTGATTTGGATGAAGATGAGGAGTGGGGCGTCTTCCTCATGCAGGACAAGCGATGTTCGAGAGGTTTGGCGTAGGCCATTAAGTCCTCCATATCAGGCACCTTGGTGTATGAGGCTGTGTGCTTGGTCCACTCCTCAAGGAGTCATGGTGAGAAGTGTTCACACACAAGGGCTGCGAAGTATTGAGATAGTGAGTCACATTCGAGTTCCCTCATATCCTTCAGTGTATTGTAGTACTGTTTACGGAGATGAGCAAGTCATTCCTCTGTATAGTCCATATTGTGGCGTTCGATTGACTTCCGCACTAACACAGGAAAAATTCTGACAGGTGAACCATACTTCTCCTCAAGTGCCTCCATAGCCTCCTTATAACAGTCAGTGGAGTTAGAGTAGGCTTCCACAACTTGTTTGGCTTCGTCGTCCTTCATAGATTTAATCAGGACTCCGAGTTTCTCCTGCTCTGTGACAGCTGCTCCCCTGGATTCCATTGCATGAGTATATGGACCATGGAAATGCTTCCAGTCTGTGGGCTCCCCGTTGAAGTCAGGCAGCTCAAGTTTGATTTTTGGAGCAGATGATGGAACGGAAGTAGGAGTGGCTGGCGTAGAAGAGATGTGAGAGGAGGTCGATCTTGCATGGCGTTGCTCACGAAACTGCTGGAGACAACTCATGACATCATTCTGGTGTTTGGAGACGTCATCCTGGACATAGTCACTTTGCTCAAGAGTGAGGTCTTGGAGTTTGTCCATGATGTTGTCAAAACTTGTCCTGAACTTAAGAATCTCGTCTTCGTATTCCGGGACGTTCATACTGGATGTGTCCTTGAATAGGAGGTACTTCCGCACGATCTTCTTTACGTCTTGGTGGCAGAAGAGACAATCGCGGAGCTCTTCATACTGACGCAAGAGTTCCTGATGTTCCTCGTATACATCGATGGATGCATCTTCTTCCTCTTGAATTAAGGAAGGGGTGGTGTCTCCTTCGATGAGGAGTTCCACATAGCGTGCCTGGATGGCTTCATGAAGTTGGAAATCCTTCCTCAATTTGATCAGGGCTGACTGAACTGAGATGATAGAGATCTCCTCAATGTGTCGCGCAAGGAACTCGTCAAGCTTGGTCTTGGCCTTGGTGATATGGCCGCGGCGCGAAGCTCTTTTGTCCTTGGCCAGGTTGAGACTCTTAACATCCCTAAAACCCGTAGAAGTATCCATAAGAGTTGCACTCTGTTAGGTACTGAGAGTTAGAGTCCAAGCGTAGAAGCTGAGGTGACCTTTTATCGAGGTGTTAAATGGATGATCAACACTTGGAAAGGTGTAAATAGCTTGCTATCCGTGAAGTGGGGAAAAGCAGAGCTTACTCTTAATGATTTTTTCCACGAACAAATGAAGATTATGCTGAGGAAGAAAGGTTCAGAGGTGGACTATGGTATATCTTGAGACGGCGAACAGGGGCTCGTGTCGAAACTCGTAGATTACGGTCAGAGGCGTGATGGCTTGACGTGACTAGAGAGCACAAGCTGAGACTGACAGAGGCGGCAAGGCTTGTCGTGTCTATGGAGAGCTGGAGGCGTTGAACAGAGGCGTGGTCTTGTCCTGTCTACAGCTGTTGACCCCGCTCTAAGCTGCTTACTGGAAGTAGTTCCAGCAAGAGGAGCAGGCGCGTCGGAGTGCCTTCGATATACACTCAATTTGATCGAATGTAGAGCTGGTCGCTAGTCCTTCTCACCAGGATGAAGTATCCGGCTCAAAGGACCAATAAACAGGTTGTAAGGCCCTGAGCAAGGTGTAGGGTGTGTCGGAGGTGTGGCCCGAAGTAAGGACCACAGACGAAGGACCAGGAGGTCAAGGTCCAATGGCGAATGAGTATACTAACTGTTCGCGTAACCCTAAGGTTTACTACTAGGCTAGCCCCAAAAGCTCGCACTCCCACCCCAACAGTTTGGGTTTGGATTACTTGACCACAGAACAACAATAATTGAACAGGGGATATTTATGTAAGGGACGATACAAAAACCCGGGTGGTTGTGTGTGCGTATGAATAATGTTAATTATAGGTAAAGGGTAGCTAAATGAGTGTTCTGAGTCCCGGTCCAGCCGGAGGTGCTGCCGACTCGTCTATCCCTGTTCGGGCTCCGTAGGCAGACCCGAACAATTTTACTCCTCAGTCTGTTGAGTGTGTGTGCTAGAGACTTATTAACAATGACATTGATAGGTAATGGTACATGTACCTGTACCTGTATACATGGACATTGATAGGTATTGGTATACTGGTACATGTACCTGTATACATGGACATTGATACGTATTGGTACACATACCTGTATACATGGACATTGATAGGTATTGGTACATGTACCTGTATACATGGACATTGATAGGTATTGGTACATGTACCTGTATGATAGGTATTGGTACATGTACCTGTATACATGGACATTGATAGGCATTGGTACATGTACCTGTATACATGAGGTATTGGTACACGTACCTGTATGATAGGTATTGGTACATGTACCTGTATACATGGACATTGAAAATATAAAGCACAGTGAAGCAACCTAGCTAAGCAAAGGCAGTTTGGCATACCAATGACCAACTATAACCTATGTATTTGCTTACATAAGGTATAGTACATGTTACTGGTTTAGGACAGCTTAATTTGGTAAATGAAAAATATTCTCATCATATACATTAATGCACACACACACACACACACAACACCTATAGCACACTGCAACAGCTTAAAAACATTAAATGCTTCCTATTATGAATTGTGTATGTGGTGTGTGTGTGTGTGTGTGGTGGATGTGTGGTATGTGTGTGTTTGTATGCGTTTGATTATCCAAGTGGTGTATGTATGTAAGTGGAGTGTGTAAATATGTTAGGTATGTGTGTAGAGAAGTCAGGGTGGTGGTGAGGGGGGATGTTTCTTCCCAAACTTTCGACTTGGCAATAGCTCTCTCACCACACTGCGCTATTGGAGTGCATGCCCAGTTCAATGGTGAAGTTCTATTACATGCACATCAAATATATTTGGTATGCATTGTGTCAACCAAACGATACATACCTCCGTATTGTAAACTTTAATTAACTAAAGCATAAGCAAACAATCCTCTACTTGGCCAGACAACAGATCATACTGTATAGCATCCTCTAGCAGTGTACAGTTGGCCAGACAACAGATCATACTGTATAGCATTCTCTAGCAGTGTACAGTTGGCCAGACAACAGATCATACTGTATAGCATCCTCTAGCAGTGTACAGTTGGCCAGACAACAACAGATCATACTGTATAGCATCCTCTAGCAGTGTACAGTTGGCCAGACAACAGATCATACTGTATAGCATCCTCTAGCAGTGTACAGCTGGCCAGACAACAGATCATACTGTATAGCATCCTCTAGCAGTGTACAGCTGGCTACACTTCTTGCACACTTACTTCGACACACCAAGAAGAGAAAAAAAGAAGAAGCTGGAATGATGCTTACTAACATTTTGTGGCAGTAAAACCAACCCCCGTGAGTCTAATTATCTGTTTAGAATGTTTCTCCATCCCATCAAACTTCAGAAACAGCTATCAAGATGGTACTGATCATTACAAAAAATCTGCCCACATCACTCATTAATAATACACTCAACCTCTCTTATCTGTTCTTCTTCTAAGTTATGGACACCTCTGTAAGTTATGGACACACCTCTGCCTACCGGACGCACACTCAGCCACTATTAATGTGTAATGACAACATGCATTATTTGTGGTAAAGGGACATCAGTTTACTATTGAATCAAAGTTATAGACATTTCATAGTACGGACACCTCTTGGTCCAAGACTGTCCAGATAATAGAGGTTCAAGTGTAGTACTCATGCTCTCTCTATTCCCAGTAAGTGAAGATACTGGCAGAGGACTAAGAATTAGTCAAACACACATTGTTGGCACGACATACCGTATTCACTGTAATTATAGTGCCACTTGGACTGGAAGTATTATCCACACTTAGATGCAGAGACTTTCATGTTCTCTTGTATTCAGGCAGTTGATTCCTGACAGAACAGTAAAAATAGATTTGTAGAGTGAAACCCATATATTTCAATTAGAAATAATGTTAATAAAATAAAGCCCAGTACAAACAGCAAAAGTTATCTAATTAAGTGCCACATTAATTGGAAGTGTAATTATTAAGTTTATGGCACTTTTATTATAATGAATACGAATCTTACAGAAAGCAGTTGCAAAACAACAACAGCAAATGATACCTGATAAAGTAGTGAAAACCAAAAGAAAACAAACAAAAACAACAACAACACGGGCAACACCATCCACCAGTGTATAATACTCTGTTCCCAAAAGCACATTTTTTTCTTTATTGAAGCAAAAGAAGGAAAAAAAAGAAGAAGAAGAAAGGAATTAAAATCTGCTCTGCTCTTCAAAAATATATTCTATTCACCAATGAATGCTACACCGTAATATACAGTAGAGTCAGTTATCCGAAAGGGTACTGTAGTAGCACGTACACATGAAAAATTGCTCAACTACACCCTAATTATAAGACTGGAGGGACCCTTCCTACTATGGCTCCAATGATACCCCTGCTCTTCCCCCTGCTCTTCATTCCCCCACCCCAGCATTTAACCACACTCCTTTACCATTAAATCTCAATATAAACACTTTCCATTTTGGAGTTGCCAGCAGCAACTATGCTGCAACTACTCTCATAACTCAAGTGTTATAGTATTAGCTACCACCTAAATGTTTCCTTGCTTCTGTTTTGTCACTCACCCGGAATTTCAGCAGTTTCTGCGTTTAAGACACAGAGACAACACCGCATGCATCCTGGCCAAATCTTTCACCGCCAAAAATTATGAGCGCAGAATTATTTGAGCACCTCACAGTCATTGGTATAGGGTGTTCGAAATTTATACCACTTATGGTATTAGCATAGGTGCCCAAAGCTGGTGTCGACCCTATACCAAACCGATGAACTTCATACATTAACCATAGATTAAGGAGTGCATATGGGTTTCGGTAAAGGGTTTCTATAGCCTGATTCTTCCCAGCAACTTTCCATTTTAATATATTCTGCTGATTGTAATGGCATTTTTTACGATCCTTGTAGTCCACTGGCTGTGCTAGTACAACTTCATAATCACAGTCCTCCACAAAGTCATTCATTACTTACTGATTAATTCATTATTATGCTTTCAACTTCAATAATTATTATTGTCAAAAGTGCATAGTTGCCAACTTTTTAAAAATAATTTTAGGTACACCTCAAACACCGCCCATTTCTGTAAACCCCAATTTCAAATTTCATAATAATAATATTTGGATATCAAATTTCAGTTTAGTGCTTTGTGTGTGGCTTTTTTGCAATTTTTAAGTAGTTCGTCATCAAGCTTTACTTCGTGGCAGCAATCATCACTGTTGAACTTGATAGACATCAAACTAACTAGTGTTGAATGATCCAAATTTGACCGTTGGTCAGTGTAAATCTTACGAAGTAAGTCTGCATTCGAACACGGAATGGACAGTGGACCAGCCATGAGTTTAGCCAGATTGGGAAATTTCCGGTACAAATGTAGGCTAATTACAATTTAGGTGCAGTTACATTACAGACCTGATAATTCCGGAATTGTACCGGATGTTCAGGTACACTTGGCAACTATGAAAGTGTATAGAACAAATATATCCATTTCACATCCATAATTATTTAGTCTTCAGTAGGATAGTACCTGGTACCACAGGGCAAAAACTTAAATTTCCTGTAGTCACATGTTTAAGACATTTCATGCTTTCACTACCTTTCTTGTACATGATAGGGCTAAATGCCCTGCACCATAGGACATTATTTAGCCCTATCCACTACAGGAAAGGTGGTGAATGCATGAAATGTCTTAACCGATTAACGCCGGAAATTAAATTCGCGATTACGTGCGCGTACTCCTAAATTGTTTACAAGAAATCGTGACCGTCACCTCGAGGCTTGAACCGCCTGAGCTTTTTCTTGTCTGGAGGCAATACGCTTCGAAGTAACCGACGGCGATGTATTAACTGATTGAAGCTAAAGCCTTCCTCTACCCGCGGGCTAAGTTTTGTTTAGTTTCTAAGCGTTTGAAGTGTATGAAGTGCGCACTCATTGGAAACTACAAGCTTCAAGGTAAGTATACCATTGTTAGCATCAGTATTGTAAAAGTTTAGGCTAAGACCTCATGTTTCATAGCTATATATTGTTGTTTTAAATGTTCACCAGCCGCTTGCTTTGAAATAATTCAGCAACTATGGATTTTGGCTGTTTATTTTTTTTTTGTGTGAGCCATATACTAGAATAATATAATATTATAACATAACAAGCAATTATATAGACTACTGTGTTTGCAATTCTAGGATTTTTTTCTGATAATACTATGAAGTAGTCTGATTGAACTCCCATGGTGACAAAGCCACACTCCATAATCACCTCTGTACTGTACCATGATGTGTCTGTTGTTACTGTTCTTGACATAGATTGCACTTCCTTCTCTTCATACCTGAGAAACTTTCTCCTAAGAAATCCATTTTATGGGCACCTTCAAGTAGGGGAGAACTGGGAGGAAGAAAGTCTGTATCCTCATGCAATAATAACTTGACCTTTTTGTGGTTAGTGTTGTTCAAAATCTATATAACCCTCTGTGTATGAACAAACGAAGCTAAAATAGCTTGCCTTTTTCAACCTTTACTTCCTCCAGGTCATCAAATTCTTCATTGCTACCCTCCATGAAGACTTCTTGGCCACGGACCTCTACACCTGAGAAGTCTTCTCCCTTATTCTATCTCTATTTCTTTGAGATCATAAAATTCTTCATCACTGCCCTCTATGAAGACTTCTTGGCTGTCTTTAAATTTTATTGACAAGTTTATATCATATTAATAATTGATAAATATTTTTGTCTATTAGTTATAGCTATTCATATTTTTTTTTTGTAACTTTGATTTTCTTTATACACAAACAGTGCTACAATTTCAATCTACAAATAATAAAAAAATTTCTATGGTAAGGGTCATTAAAACCTTGCCTCCCTTACACTTACCTCACAGGAGAATCGCTACGGCGTTGTGGGAGCTCTTGAAACACTTGCGATTGCTGCTGGTAGCTAATTGAAGCGGGTGCAATGGCGAGTACGCAAAAATGCGTATCCCGGGCTGTGAAGCACCCTCGCGCGGTACGCAAAAACGCGTATTTCGGCGATAATCGGTTAAATACATTACTACAGGAAATTCAAGTTTTCGCCCTGTGTACCTTCAGTGAGAAATTCAGTTACACGTCACATGTCTTTCAGTGGGAAATTCAGCTGGCTATGTCAGATTTCCTGGACTACCAGAAAACTGTATGACAGGTCATATGTCTTTCCGAGGGAATTCAAATTGGCTTTTCTGGACTACCAGAAAACTGTGTATGACAGGTCACATGTCTTTCAGTGGGAAATTCAGCTGGCTATTCAGATTTCCGGGACTACCAGAAAACTGTATGACAGGTCACATGTCTTTCAGTGGGAAATTCAGTTGGCTATATCAGATTTCCGGGACTACCAGAAAACTGTATGACAGGTCACATGTCTTTCAGAGGGAATTCAGATGGCTGTATCATATTATGTCCTTATGTGTAATAAATTCTGAATGCAACATGATATTTATAGTAGTGAAAATACAGAGCAATATTTCAGTTACAAATCTTGCATTTTTGAAAGTACAGGAAATTCAAGTTTTGGTCCTGTGCTTGTTCCAAGGCGTAACAATCTGTTAGGCCATGCTATTTCTTATGTTGATAGCTCTAATTATTGCATCTGATAAATATTGGCTTTGGGAAGCCCAACAAGCTGAACACCACAACCATATATGGACCTAATTAAACTTGTATGTATTCACACTGACCTTCATCCTGTTTCCACTCTGCCTTTGCAACTAGACTCATTAGAGCAACTATGTTCACCAACCATGTCCAGGTAGTAGACCAAAACCCAAGCTTTACTTTACAGAATTTCTTCAGCGAAAAAATTGAACCTTTTACCTCACTTTTATTATAATTTTCCTCATTATATATGATGGTTGCTAAGTGACATTATCTTGAGAACTCTAAGAAATCGCTTGATATCATGATTATATCAGATGAGTTACAGTCAGAAAGTTTGAGAATGAAAGAATGTGAGAAGCTAATAGAGTCTACTGTGGAATTCATTATGGGAAATCATGATGAATTTTTGAACTGTTTGTTAATAGATATTCAAAATTATAAGACTGCTTACTGGGCAATGTGAATTTAAGAAGTGCAATGTTCTCTAAAATCCTTGTCTTCATAAGCACCACTATTACAACATGTTAATTGTCCAATTAGGAGTGACTAGAGTATCAGTGTTTGCTGAGTGTTCTTAGCCTCAGTATTTTGTTAGGTGTCTACCTTGTTGCAGCTGATATATATCTGGTTACTGTATGTGTTCACCACTAACTTGTAGCACTTGTTACAGCTGATATTATGTTACTGGCTAAGTTGCAACAGAAGTTGCAGCTGTGGGCATACCACAACTATTGGGTGACCAGCTGCTTCCACTTACTAGTAATTACACTTGTATATATTCACAAAATAACTGTGACCTTTATTCCCTGACTTTGCACTGGCACTGTAAAGAATGTCAGTATTTCAACAAGTAATGTTTGTGTACCAGCAAATTGGAACAAACAAACAAACAAACAAACCTCAACCTTCAACAATGATCTAATATTAACATGCATACACACACACACAAAAAAAAAAACAGACAAGAAAAAAAAACAGAACAAATAAGAAAAGACTACCTCAATATTATTTATAACAACTAACCAATTGCTAAGGGCCATATTCTTGAAAATTCCTATCATTCACTCAGAAATCAAGCTTGCAGAGTTTGATTCCAGAATAAATTTTTTATTATATTATAGAATAATATGACATGCATATTTTAGAGAGATATTTAAGTTAAAGGCTACTTTCCCCAAGTATTATTATACATTAGTCACAGTCAGAAAATTAGAGAATAAAGGAATGTGAGAAATGATGATGGAATGCCTCAGCCAAATGATGTATCTGATAGACTGACTCTTAGATCATAGTTCTATAGAGTAAATGTGTCATGTTTTGCAGTGAGACCTAGCATATAACACTAAAGGCCAAGATATAGCCTGCACTGATAACTATAGATGTTAAAAGGAAAAGAGAGAAACGACACTTTTTGGTACAATTTAAGGAAGTGTGACACTATTCAAGTATATTATAATAAATATAGCTATATAGTTGCCATTACAAATTGTTCTGGAGTGGATTTCACTACAGAATACATTGTTTAAATCATTTTATTTTTATTTAACACAATGACCCAGTCAATTTTTGAATACTGCTTTTGTCTTTCAGAGAATCAATTAATATGAAAAATTGGATTTTCTCTACAACAGCTCGAGCTAAGCTTGCAGCGAAGGAGGGACTACCCTTCCATTCCATCATTGCACTGAAATGGTCACCATATCAGGAAGGCTGCAAAGTCAACTCAATGAAGGGTACTGGCTTGCTGTTAGAGTTCAAGGCAGGAGACACCACCACCAACCTGTATACAGCCCTGAACATGTTCAAGGAACATGTGATAGAAGCACAGGGGATGAACATCAAGTAAAAAAACAAAATAAAATATAATTGTCACGTCTTAATATTACAGAAAAACGTCTCACTTGTTCTAGACATTGTACTGTCAGACTCTTCTTGTCTGGCGACTACGAGTGCCTTTGCCGTATGTACGGTCTTAGTGGTGCCAGTGGTATGTGCTATGAAATAAAAATGAAGCTCAATCAGCATCATATTCCTTTTGTAACACATTTTACACAACTCACCTATAGGTCGACACAATTGTTTATGGTGTCTCATTCCAAGGTCGAAAATAGCTGAACCGAAAGATAAACGGGGATATTATGCAGCTTGATCTTTGGACTCCCTCAAAGCTGACTATGCCAGATTCACTTATCAAGGCCATGGGAATTGGAGCCTGGCCAAGGAATATAACAACGTCATTGGGGAGATCATCCTTGACATTCCTTTAGACAATGTAAGAAAACGTTTTTAAAAGCAACTGACTTATTTTCGATTTGACTAACAGGTCATGTGATAGAAGCATACCTGGCCTTCACTTGTCTTTGGGAATCTTCAATCGCCTGTGGAACCTGTTGAAAGATGCCTGAGGTGAACTAGACTTTAAATTGGCCATGGCTTATGTAGACACTGCCTCCGACTCTAACTTTGATACAGCTACCCTCAAGAAGTTGTCTTTAATGAGAATAGAGTTGGACACTCAACAAAATTATGCCAATGTGGTCACTGAAATGATTACCTTCTACACTCTCACTGCAGATGACAATAGTGACATGTGTGAGAGTTTGAGGGAAGATTTGGCTACAGCACAGCAGTGTATGCTAAATTTGCTCTTTAATTGGAAAGGCACAGAAAAGTTGGGGCTGAGAATGACTAGCCTATTGCCCAACGCTTCCTGCCTTACGTAACCTGTTAAAAATGGGATAGCATTTCCTGGTTCATTGGTTGCTACTGTGGTTGCCAGGGAAATTTGATCCGTTAAAGGTCATGAGGTCAAGCTATCTAGGCTCAATCTGGTTTCTAAAAAGGAAGTACTTGTTTAAGGGTGTAACTGTTCAGAATAACGAGACTTAACCAAGATGGCTGGTTCTCCCGAGTACAGAGCTGTGAGAACCAACACTACTGTGTTTGTGGAAGGATTTGAAGTGGCAGTTTCTAGATATGCTGGAAAGTTTTTTGAAGCAGAGCTGATATCTGGTGAAGCATACAATACAGCCATTAATACAAAGTTGGAGCAAGGAGAGAGAGCAAGGGCAGTTGTGCATAATATCACTGCTCAAGTTAATGACCAAGCTTCTCTATTTCCTGAGGTACTAAAGGTCCTGAGGGCATTGGGGCTCACAACACTAGCAGATACAATTGAAGGGAAATATAGTAAGTTGCTTTGTTGTAGGGTTGTATAGAAGCTTGGCTAGAGTACCCTAAAGCTAATGTGGGACTGACATTGTAATGTTACACTTAATGAACACCGAGGCTTACATGCAGGATGTTTCAATAGGATTCTGTTCTACTTTTGCTATTATAAATTTAAGAAAGGTCACTGCTCAATTTGTTTTACACCACAGCACCCTCTTGTCGATGTTCACAGGAAGCTGGGAGGAGGGGGGGGGGGGGAATCTAGTGTAATTCATGGAATGAATATTGTTGGTTAAATTAGTTCTCACCTTACACTCCATGAGATAATAAAGTTCTCATGTTCTCTCAGTAGTCTGGTGGAGAGTGGGAAATCAATAAGATGTGGTTGAAAGTAGCTGTGATGAAGTTGATGAACTGTATCCACATAGTAGGACAAGACTTTGCCAGACTGGAAATTATGTATAAGTGAGGATCCATGACTTGACCAGATCTTCTATTTGATAATCCATATACCTGGCCAACCAACAGCTGACTTTGCTTGTGCTTTTATTTTTGTCATTTCCTTTATGTTACAACTTGTGGAGCTCATCCAAGAAATGACTGTCAACCACAAGGTTCGTGCAGCAATCATAGCAAAATACATCATGGTGCCGGCCAAGTGTAACCATCTAGTCTCCCCACTAACACTTACATGAGTTCACAAGACTTAATGACAGGACGATAAAGAAAACTTGCAAAATTTAATTGTATTCCATAATTATGAATCACATGCGTTAGAGTCGCCAGACCCTCCCACTCTTTCTTGGAGGGGCTGTTGTGCCAGACTAGCCTTACAACATTATTTTATGAATAATAGATCCTTTCATTGCTAACCATGCCTTTGCAAATCAGTTACGAGGAGCAAGAATTTGCTACTTCAATAGAGGTTTCATATTTTTATTCATGGTAGTATTTGTCAATATGAATCAGAAACTTAGAATGCAATCTCTCAGGATAACAACCAGCATTATTCATGATAATATCCAGGCTTTTTTTTCACTGCGATGGTCATAATATCTACCTATTGTATGACACTACTCACCCAAAATCTCTCGAATTTTACCTTAGGTGTGGCCTATGTGGGGTCAGGGAGAATTGGTCACAGGTCAAAATTAATATATGTGTACAGTAGTTCAATTGAGGCATATAATTTAGTTATTTATAAGATGTCCATTTACTTCTTGAGAAGGTTGGTACTAGAGGTTTTACTGTATATGTAGCTACCATTGAGGAATATCTTTTCAAAACAATTAATCTTTCTTCTTTTTTTTTTCCTTTTTTTTTTGTTGTATTTACATTTACAATGATCAGAAGAATTGATTTGTGAATTAAATTGAGTATCCTGATGTTCGGGCTCCAAAAAATAAAAATTAATTGCAAACTGTTGTGTTGACTTAAAACCTCTCTTGGAGAGAGTCATTCATGTTTGCCCTATCTGGCAGCGATGGCTGGATAGGAACATAAAACCATATTTATCCATTTTTTTTGTTATGTTACAGGTAAATAATAGTAGAGTGATCTTGTCAGTCTAGATTGTTTTATGTCAGACCAATATCTCGGTTCATCTGACATGCTGTCAGAAGACTTCTCAAAATTTTAATCCACACTGATGTACAATATTCAAGAAGTGATGAAAAGTATGCATGTAATGAAACGAGTAGTATGTTTGCCAACGTACAGATGAAGCTGTTCATAACCAGTTGGTTTGTCAAACCATGTAATGCGTGATGCTTTTTGGTGTGCTTCACGACTAAGTGGTAGCTAAGAAAGCAAGGTCTTTATTGTTTACAGAGTCTTTAATATGGCCTGTTCTACATATACTACTCTGCCATCTAGATATTAAATTAAAATGTATAGTTTATTTAGAAATTTGTCTAATGAATTTATATTATAATCACTTTGCTCAATAAATATTTTATTATATGAATCTTAAATTCTTGGTTAAAAGTAATCAATATTACCATGTACAGTATTAGCTGCATTAAAGTTCAGTATTTTCAAATAATGTTATTATTTATTTCTGTATAGAGCAATTAAAAGGGGCAGTCTCCCAACCAAATCAAGGTAAATGCAACTCTGTACTTAGTAGTGACATCCTCCAATACAATGCAGACAGTATCACGTTAATCATTTTCAGATGAGACAAGGTTACCAAAATTCTCCTGGGATCCAAATAGGACAGCATTTATATCTACATCAGGAAGCAATTTATTAGCATTTTATACTGTTATCTTACAGGTTACATGCAGTCATGGTACTTTATAATTATCAAAATTGTTTAAGAGAAATGTTTTTGCCAAAACAATTCCATTTGTCCATTTTATTGCCACGTCTATTTATGTATATGGTGCATCAATGCATAAGTTTCCAAAAAAGAGGAATTGTAATTTATAAGTATAACTTTAATAATTTAGCATTAAACTGGTTCATTTTGATATACCCTTAGAGCAATAAAAACATACCAAAGAAGATTGGTTCATTTTAATAATTATCATTAACCTTTGACTTATTAATATTTCATTAATTATGAAGTTTTTGAGAGAAAAAATTTCTCTTCTATGAAGTCTTTAATTTTTAAAATTAATTTTAGAATATCTTTATGTGTCTGCTTAATGCATAAGTACCAAATTACTAACACTTTTAAAAAGTAATATTTGAAATTTAGCAAGTTCATATTATAGGGAAAAAATCTCTGAGAAAAACATCTACATGAAAGTTCCTTGAATAAAAAATTTTGAAAAAAAATCAATTCAAATTTCATTCAGTCCTATTCATCATTGAAAATCTTGTATTTTTTTCAAAGTGTTTTCTAATTCTACATTTGGCTTCAGGCCCTCCAAATTAGCATTCATATATTCTGCCTAAACTTTCTAAATATATTCCAAAATTACAGCCGTAATGCTAATGGCATATTTTTTTTTTTAAGTAATGGAAACATGTACTTGCAGTGACCCTTTGTTTATGGACATCAGTGGATAGTGCAGTTAACTAGCTAGCTGTGATCAGAATATTAGTCCAGATGCAGCCAAACCCATTTTTCACTATAACCTTGCATTGTGTGTCTATAGTTCTATGATCAATTTGTTTCTACTCAGCAACCTTCAACAACATTGGGCATTTTGATATAGCTAATTAAGTGTAAAAAAACACCATTGCTACTTTACAATTTGGGTGTTTCAGTTTGCGGTTTATGGGTATTCTCAACTTTGGTAATGCCATATAGTTTTATTGGACAACTCACAAAGTCACCAATATTTAGATTTAAAAATGTACACATGAAAATTAAATTGAATCTATCTTTTGTGCCATGTAGCTATTTGAAGTAGTTAGCTAGTTTAGCATAAAACTTATGCAGTGTACTGAATTTATAAAAAAAAAAAACTAGAGAGTTTCTCAAACAGAGCATGCCTATATTTGGTTTAAAATAGTATTATTTTGGTATAGAAATTGCACTCATTTTAATTTAGTTACCCTACTGATTTAGTTTTATTTTATCTTCATTGAATGCATATTGAGTATTATATCCTATCTCTAAACATCAGGCCCATAGCCAGAAATTTCAAAGGTGGAATGCTGTGAATCAGCTAGAAGATCAGGTATTTCTGCCACCTGAGAACTACATCTCCTATACTCAGCAGGTAAAAGCTATAGCAGGGAATATCTACCAGCCCAAGGCAATGAAGGGTTCAACCTAGGTTTTGCCCTTGGACAGATTGACAGTTTTTGGCTTGACTATAATTTAGCTCAAGGTAATTCTAACAAAAAGGAAAGGTGTAGTACATGAGTAGGTAAGCATGAGATGTGTGGAAGATGCATGTACACTCAGAGGAATTGGAACAAAAGAGTAGCGTTTTGTAGCTAAATGAACTATGAATGGAGTAGCTATAAGTGATTGAGGTGCAGATGAACAAGTGAAAGATTAATGAACAAATGAAGAGAAAGTACAATGAACAATAAGTCTAATAAGTTTGTTGAATTTGGTAGAGCATTCTACCACAGGGGAGGGTTCATAAAGGTTGCTGTTATTACTGTGTAATTGGATATAATTATCAATGGGAATATGATCTTTTGATGGAATATTTTTCCAACTGAGTTTCCTTTTGTTGTTCATTTAATGGAACCAGCTGACTTCATTTGTCTTGGGTGTGTCCCTAGAAACATATACATGAGCTACTTTTATTGACATCAAATACTAATTTTATAATTCATATAAATGAGAGAGTTCTATTTATTGTGGGGACAGGGGGAACTTTTCCCTCAACTTTACAGTGCCTATTTTCCAAATGACTGCATCCATCTTGCCTGTTTCTCTAACAAAATTTACACAGCTACTTTATTGTCATATTCTCATTTTTCATAGTTCATATAAGAGAGTAAAGGAACTCTATCAGATGTACAAGCCTAATGCAACTGTTTTGTGCTGAACTATTGAAGATGTCATGAAAATATATATGGTATATAATATACTTATTAACAACCAGTTGCTATTTTAATAGGCAGACTTAGCTACATATTAGCAAACTACAATGGGCACCTTCGTACAAATTCTTTCTTATAACTAATAATGGAACTACTTAATTCAGAATCAATTACTTCCCATCTCCCACATGCCACTGAGAATTACCATACCAAATAACATTGCCTGCCATTTTTATGCATCATGCAAACATCCACTATTTTAAAATGCATGCTTTTAATTTTTTTTTAAAGATGAGATACATATACATCCATCATTATGAAAAATTAGTTTAATATAATGCATTGATAACATTTAATCAACATGAATTATATTTCAAAAGGTGGGCTCACATGATCTCCTCCCACCCCTAACCCCTCTTCCCTCCCCCGCACAGGCATAAATATACAAAATGTATGGGAGAAACCATACATTGTTCAGAAAAAACTAAAAAATAAACAACAAAATTATTATCCCATGAGACTAAAGAATGCAAAGCGTTTTTTTCACACCAATACCACCTTAGTAACAGCTGTGAGGGAACCAGCCATGGTGAGGGAAAAAAAGAGAGGGTAGCTTGGAGGAAACTGGATACTCCTAATTTCTACTTCTCCACAATTATCTCGTATTCATAATTTTTAATAATATGAGAATTGCACACTATTATTTATGCAATAATCACATTTCGGACATCACATACAGAATGAATATAATAATAAAATACGTGAAATTACTACACTCCTTATACAAGTACAAGTCAGGATCAAGCTCAATATACTGTATGCGTGTGTACATTATTGTTGTGTACCTTACCAACTATCATAATTAATAATTTTATGATTACAAACCCACTGTTGTTACTCATTTATAGCTGTGGTTAATGGAGTTATTTTGTTGTTCACATTGAAATCAGTTAACTTCTGTGGGAGTTAAGCCCCTACACATGATAAGAGGAGATTTATAAGGTGCTTTTCAGAGTGATAGGAGGGAAACTAATATGAGTGAATAATGAATAAAAGAAACATCTACAACGAAGTACATCAAAGCAATGGTTGTGACATGCTACTACAATGGAAGTCTCTACAATTACTTTCTAAAGATTACACAGATACTGAGTATATGAAACATTCGATTCTTACTATTCCTCACATAATTATTCACAGATTATGTAGACATTCAAAATCATCAAAACAGCATTTCAGTCAGGTTAGACATTACGATTACATTTATACACTGAGTCATCCATAGCATATAGTATACACTGCCACTGTTTTTTTATTACTGAGAAATCGACCTAGTTGACTTTCAGAAGAGGACTTCAACTAGAAGTCGAAACATGGAGTTAGCTTTAAATTTAACATATATTTGCTGTTAGAACTGGGAAAGTTTGCTATTATCTGAACAATGTTCATGCACTAAATTCATATAATTACTGATTCATGCATTGTGTAATGATTATCATATTTTTGTTGTATTACTTTTTGAAAAAAAAAATATTGTGCTGACAATGTTGACATTCAGCTAACTAAATCTAGGAAGTCTGAGAAATTTTATATAATTTTCCACTCATCATTTTACTACAGTATCCATCGATTAATGTCCATGCTACTGCTACAACTGCTTAACTGATAATGATCACTAAATCTAGATCTCAGCGACCAAAGTTACCTCAGCATTATACTCATTGCTTTAGCTACCTATTTTGTTAAAAATATGCCAGTATAATAAAAAATAACCCACAGAGATAGCTAAAACAATATTCAACAGTAAGATTTAACTCGGCTAGTAACGATTTGTGGGGAAAGAATAGGCAAATAAATGCTTGTATAGTAGTCATTGTAATGTTTGAATAAAAGAACTACTAGCGTCACGTGCTATACGTTTATTTGGTCTTGTCCAATTATGGGCTGAAGCCGAGTTCGTGAGCTACTGGTCTGCCCTAGATACTTATTGTTTTCTTCGAGCGTCCACCGACTCTGTCGTCTCGAGTGAGTTTGCCAAGTTAACTAAGTGATGCTATAGCACCAGTTTATAATAGTTCACAATTACTTCAGTGCGCAATAAACTCCGAAGATCTGTTAACCTAATTTTTAATAGTTGGTGAGCTATAGTGGACAAGCTTACATAGGATTATGGCTTGTTGTTGTTGTATGCAAACTCAAAAAAGAAGAATTGTGGCAAGTTTAATTTATTATGGCTTCTGGAATTAACTTCTGGTTTTGTTGGCACATTAATGTGTAATCTCAGGAGCCATAACCTTTGCCATACTCCTTGCCTGGGAATAATATGGGGAGTTCTGCATGCATTGTCTGTAGCTAGAGTCAATCAAATTATGCCAATAACATAACTTATCTCGATGTATTACATAAATCACTGGTTTTTAACAATTAAGCACTGATATCTCCACATCAGTCAGTCAGCTAGGCGGAGAGTACCAAAACAAGCCTTGCAAACTGCTACATATGGGATATGAAATAGCATGAAAAAGAATAAAAGAGCACCAGAAGGTTATATGGGTTGTTGTTGTTTTTTGCACACTCATCACTCATCACAGAGAGCTTGAAGCACATCACGCAGCATCAACTTCTCACAAACATTGCTCAGGTAAGCTATTTACCATCAGTTCAAGCAAGTTAGTCAAAGTAACCTTCTTTAAATTAAGCTGAAAGTCAATTCAGGCATCCAGTAGTTAAGGATTAAATTTATTTTTAGGTCGCGGTTATTTTTTTTACAGATTCCATTCAAATTGAAGTGAGAAATATGGCAGCACTGCGAAAAGTTTTTTATCAATTATAGTTTTCACCAGTAAGTTGGTTTTATAGTGACTTAGACTCAGTTGAAGTAGATTAATAATAAACACTCAGCTCTATTTATTCTACTAACTAATATATAAATGTACCCAAGTTTTAATTAATCTGACAATGCTTTAAAAGCCTGTTAGCACTCAGTTTAGTGTGGAGTTTGATCCAGTGACTTCTTCATTGCATGTATGTTATTATTATAAAATTAATTACAAAAATGTGATATATATATTTATCAAAATCAGTAAATAGCTAACACCTAATTTTATTTTAATTTTGTTGTGTCTAGATATCTATCTGGAATATTCTGAGTTGCAATACAGTTTGGCTGACATTGTTCATTGTCATTATCGCTTGTAGTGTGGGTGTGGCTGATACCAGAGTTAATAGGTAATTACATAACAAATATGATTAATATACTAACTAAATCTATGGCGAGTAGAGAAGGGGGTATAACAAAGGGATTGTGACGTAATAGGATGTAAGAATTGTTTAACTGATATGATTTTTCTTGTCTCAAACATTATATCTGACTGTACATGTGCATAGGAATTATAAATAACTTATAAGCTGCTACACTTAATTGAGCAAAAATTGGTCGGTTTCATTTATAAAAAATTGAATGTCCAATATTATTAAGAACATCATAAATTTCTATCCTACTACAAGTTCATTGGAGCTTGGACGGCCAGCAGTCCATGACCTTGCCATTATTGTACATAGACCACACTCATAAGTTTAAGTAGCTGAGAGCACATTTTAAAAGATTGTAAGAATGGTTATTCCATGAATATTACAAGTGTTACAAAATATTCATTTACATCCTCATTCAGCCCCAAAACCACAGCTTTCTTCAGTGCCAGTTTTAGCAAACTGTAACTAAGCGCAATGAAATTAAAGACACTGTATACAATGGGAGAGTGGATTAATTATCATAATTAGAAATTTATTAATTAATTAATGCTTTTTTAAGAAAATCTTCTGACATTATTTTATATGTGACACTTTCTGGTCAGCAGAAATACAGGATATTTTTCTGTACAGAAAATTACCATACTATTAAGAAAAAATATTTATGAGTGGATGTGTCATTATTAGCTGTATCCTTTCAAATTTGCTTCCAATGGCCCTGCCTATACTATAACTGGATTGTCGTAATTCTCTTGCTATATCTTTGTTTCTTGAGCTTTATAGATACTTGTATTTGTTAAGCTCAAAACACAACCTGATATTTTGACTTATTGAGCTCCAATAGTCACTGAACATTCTGCCTCGAGTAAGTAGCATTATCTGAGGCTACTGACTCATTTGCAGTATGTTACTGTCATCATTACTTTTTCCCTCTCACTGGTTTCAATATCTCTTCCAAAAAGACAGCTTTCAACTTTGTCCGTGTTGAACTGAGAAGCAATAATCACCAGGTAAATTGCTTAACATCATTGTTTTTAACCCTGTTAGCGAGTGCTCAGTCAAAATAGCTAGCCTCGTATCACATATAGTGCTGTTACAAGTAAACTAAGCACAAGCATACCTAGCAGCCTATGCTGAAATTGTAGAGTATCAGAGTACTACAATAGTGTTTTCCACTTATGGCGCATTAAGGTACTATAATAATTTTTTTTCCATTAATGGTGCCATAGTAATGATCACACAATTATGAATAGACTTATAAGTAATTGTAATCAACCTACTACTGCATAAATATAGAACAATTAACTATGAATATCATTGAACAGTTACCACATTAATCATTACTATTACTGTTGCTAGCACTGTCACTGCGACACTTCTGTAATAATCACTGTTTAAGATGCTCACAACTTAATGTGACAATGTTTCCGAGCTTTTGTTTGCTAAGCTGCTGCAAAGCATTTTAGAGTTAGCAGTGAGAGTTTAGCTTCTTCCATGAGGACAACATATGTATAATGCTTTCATTGTGCAGGAACTACATATCGACAAAGTGAGATGCCAATAATTATTATGTTGGTCTGGGAAAGATTTTGTAATAGCAGCTAGCTAGTGAATAATAGTGGTAAGGGTTTGCCCATTTAGTGCTTTATTTTACAATGTAGTCACAATTCACAACAAACACATTTGAGTAAAAAATGATACCACTATATTAACAAAATGATAAGAAAAGGACATTGTACAGATTGCAGACTACTCAGTGAGAATAAAGAGAAATGTTTTAATTAAGTTTAATCGGTAAAGGTATTTAAATGCCATAGTAACCACTCGCAGCAACTGTTTGAATTGAAAAAACAACAGCCAAACAATACATGTTATTTAAGCCTTCTATATTCTTTAGCTAAGTAGAAGCTGTAACTCACAATACTTTCACACAACTCGACTTACCTACATAATACTAACCTACGTGGTTAGTCTAGTGGACAATACGTTTTCAAGTAATTACTGTTGCGTATGGCTTGTACACATGACAGAGAGCACACTTAAATACCAATGCAACTAGCCCGAATAGAAATGGAACTCCGGTAGGTTTTCAAGTTTTAACTGCACCCGCAAAAGAATTCAAAACAATAAACAATTCAATTTCTACAGTAATAGGGGTAATGATCGATAAACCGGAAGATTAATTTTAGTGAAGTTTGGGACGGGGTGTACCACCAAGCAAACACAAAAATAAGAGAAGGTCAAAGTACAAATGACACACAAGCATCCCCACATATAATATAAACAAATATCCCCAATTTTCAATTGAGTTACCCCTGATAGTGTCTTGCTCACTCGCCAACTAGCCTAAACTTTAGTCAGTTGAGGAGGATTAACAAAGTGATAGCAACAGCATATGTTTAAAGAATTGTTCAAATGGCAAATTTTTCTAGTCTTAAACATGTTGACACACTGTGATCATATAATTATATTATATATAATACAAATATGTATATCTTTATAATATACAAGAACATTTATGACTACTGAGTCACTACAACTAAAACCTTCAGGCAAATGAGAATATAGTTGGTCAGTTACTTGGAGGCTATTGAAGATCATAATTTTAATGATGTGAGGAAATCATCTTCAGGGTGGTGGGAGGATAGGGTGGGTGAGTGGGGGGGAGGCAAAAAGCCCAACTGATTGGCCTAAAACATCCCATTACATACGAAAGTATTGGGGTAATGCTAATAGTACAAACACTTAGGAGTAGCTGCAGCCAGCTTGTCCACCATCTGACCTTTATTTGAGACCATACACACAATTTTAAGTGGATTGTAGCTCATGCTCAAAACAATTCATTGTGAGCGCGGCTACTTCACAAACTTTACAAGAGTTAAAAGATATTCGCAGCTCAAATTTCTCACAAAAAGGACTAAAGTACGGTAAGCTCTCCATAATCGATATAAACAAGTTAGTCAAAGTAAACGAACATTCTAGCAAAATCAAAACAGTTCAGGATTAAAAATAATCATATCTGTAATAGGTCTGGGAAATACAGAGGGTATTGCCTGACCCTCTTCTCATCCCCAAAAGTGATAGTGAGACTGAGATAACTATGATAATTCACAAGCTATAGACTACAAATTATTTCATCAATAATAATTTTCTCCAGAAAGTTTGTTGGATGGTGATATGGGATCAGTAAAGTAGATTGATTATACATACTCAATACTTTTAATCTAGTCACATTTTATTAGTAATGCACTTCAAGCATTAATGAATCAGAAAATCCTTGAAGGCTTGTGAACATGGAGCTTAGTTTAGAGTAAGATCCAGCTATTTTATCATTCCATGTCATGTTCAAATAATATAAATGCGGTAAGTATTTATGCAAACAAAACTAACTCCAAGTACCTGTCAATAACTTTTATTTATTATTGTGGTGTCTAGAAAAATCCAACAGCAAGTTACCTATCAAGAAATATTCTGAGTTGCAATACAGTTTGGTGGGCATTATTCATTGTCTTATCACTTCAAGTGTGGGTGTATCTCATATTGGAATCAACTGGTAATTACAATACTTTATACTTACTCTCTCTATCTAGTTTAGAATGGTGTGTTACGAAGTGTGATGGCGGCAACATAATGTTTTAAAAAGTGCGCAACTGATCAGATGTTACATGTCTCCACTTATATTTATGTATATATATGTATAATTCACATAATATATGAGAATTATGAGCATCTATGACTATGAACCGTAGATGCCAGTATTACATGAAATTTGATCCGTGCAGTTTTCGGTCCGATCCAACCAAATCCGATAGCAGTAATAGTCCGGGAGACTAAATATGCTAGTAGATTTGGTCCCCCCAGGCCAAAAGCACTAGCAAATTTGGTCCACCAAATATGAACTTAGTCCGCCCTAGTGTTTGTTAGTTTAAAGAAGTGTATAGGTCAGATATTATTGTCACGTTGTCTATTTTCAGCCAAAGGGAATTTTCTAGCTTCTTGAGGAATGCATGTAGCTGAGTCAACTGTAATAGTTAGAAGAAGAGTAACCTACCTAGCTATAGTGAACTAATTTTATAGTTCTGTATATCATTTGTGATCTCTTAAGGCCTTTAAATAAAATTTTAGCAGCCTAGTTTTCTTAGTCTCACATAGTGTATTCAACTCGTGCATTTTCTTATACTCTCTAGTTTGTGAGTAACTAACAGTCTTTTAAAGTCTCATGCAGTGTCTTAGCTGAACTTAGCTGCCTCATAACCAATGGCTATTAGTTAGTCTGTTTTGGCTCCTAAACACCTGAAATGCTATTCACAGTTCACAAAGATAACTGACTCTATTTACAAATTTCAGGTAATTCCATTATTCATTTTTATGTATATAGCCTCTAGTGAAAATTCATTTGCAATATACTAGAAAATTAGTGAAAATTCATTTGCAATATACTAGAAGCATATTAAGCAAACATGTGTAAATAGTTCATTATTTCTCTATGAAAACTGTAGCATTGTGGCTAGCATTTAGGCCGTATCAAGAAAAATTTTCCTGGAGTGGTAATGTTTAATGTCAGTTGTGTATACAATAGACAAACTTTTATATACATGTATAGATAAGTATAATATAATTATATACATATACTACTCAGCGGTACTACTCAACTGTATAATGGAAAAATATGAAGGTCTAGTTGAGGGTTGTCGTAGCTCAGTGGGTTAGAGCACTGGTGGCTAAAGCCAAGTGGCCCTGGGTTCGAATCCCCGGTGACAACTAAGAGTTTTTAGATTTTTCAATCTAATATATTTTTATATATACTAGTGATTTGCTTGAGCACAAATGGTGAGCTAGCCTGTGCACAAACAAAACACTTCAAAAGAATGTATTTGTCCATTTCTAAATGTAGTCGTTTTGACCATACTTTAGCTAACAAATAATAAACAACTACTTTACTACCTCAATTTCCCGAGTACTGGTATTTTTGCACTCTCTAATAATACATTCTGACTATCCAAATTAACAGTATAGCTCTTGACAACAAGCACGCAAAGTTACTATGTAAATGGCTGAATTTTTGAAATAATGTCTGGTATAGGGTCTCAGTACCAAAGTAAACTTTCGCCACAACTTTTTAAGACTTAAAAAAAAAAGTTCTAAAGAATTACTGTACATGTTGAGTCTAATAATAAGTTCTACCTAAATGTGTCTTGTGGAATTTAGATACAACCTAATACAAGGGGGCAAACGATTTCATTTCCTTGAATGATACGGGATTGCTAAACTGAAAGATTCTGTTTAGTGGAGATTTGGGGAGGAATAGACCACAAAGCTAACACAATAATGCAAAAGTCGAAGTAAAAATGTCATACGTACATCCACACATATGTACACAAGCAAGTGGTGTGCTTGAGCACAAATATCAAAGGAGCCTGCCTAAGTTAGGTAACATAAACTACAATATTGTTACTATTATTATAGTTTAGTTCATACAAAACACTAAATTTCAGTTGACCAATAATTTTTAGCAAACAAATACAAAATTACCTGAGTAATTGTAGCTTCTGTAGTATCAAACTCAATCTATTCTGACTACCTCAATTTCCAGTAACTCTTGAACAAGTTCTCAGCTACAAAAAAATATGTCAGTGTTATTTTTGTAATATTAACCGACAAATATGGAAATACTAGCTACTTGCCTCGACTTTCAGAGTATTGGTAACTTCTGTAAATATAAATTTAACCCATTCACTGGCACAATCACCTATAGGAGCTCAAGGATGTCGTAGTGTGGGGAAAAATATATTTAGAATAGAAATAGCTACTACGCAACTAAGGTAGTCAGGCTAAAAGTAAACTTAACATTATTACGAAAATGGCGAGAAAATTTTCGGCAACTAAGGCGGTGGATTTCGTCTGCGACAACTTTTTTTGATGGCTAAAGTGAGAGGGAAAGGGTACGGGAGTTATATAGATACTGTGAGGTATTACTGTCGAGGATAGAGAGTTGGACTTGCTCGCTAAAGCTGTTATTTCGTGGCTGGTTGAGGATACTACTAGTTTTTCAACATGAAAAGCTACTAGAGCACTGTAGGTGCGAATATACCAGCAGATATGATGAAGAATAAATGGAAGCTTATATTCTAGGTAAAACAAACAGCTGAATAAAAAGTAAGACATAGTTTTCACAGGAACATGACATTTAGTTATATTATGCCTAATACCTTTCCTGGGAATATGGCGCTAATTTAGTCTCAGCTGTAAACTTTCTTTTACAATCTCCCAGCAATGAGTAATGATTTGAGTAAGCTACCTTTGCTCTCTGAATTACATTGGATTTCTTCTATGCATTCAAAGGATTATGTCTTAACTTCAGCAAGGTCAGAATATTATTGAAATGATGGTAATACTAATGATGTTGAAAGCAAGAAAGGTTGACAAAGTGATGAATGGATAAGAAATGATGAGTATGAGTAAGAAAATTCCTAGAGAGTGAGGAGTGAGTGTTTGCATAGGACTGGAATTATTAGCGAAATTTTCTTTCATTCTAGATGTTCCTTTTCCTAGCTAACAGTGGTGCCTCCCATGGTGCCATCACATTGCTGGCTGAGATAATGGTCTATTATAACAGTAAATAAATATCTAATCATGCACAAACAAACACTAATATTGCACTTGAACGTATACAGATCACAATGTTACGATATAGTTATGTTTTGGTCACAAAAACCTCTTAGTGGTTTGTTGCTAGCCAACCAAATTTGACCACAAATGTTGAACAATACGTGTACTTTCAGGGTATATATAATTGCTAGGTACTTTTTTGAATTCCTGATTTTATATTACTTTTTAAACATATAGAATAAGAAAGTCATTGAATTTTATCTGCCAGTGAGAGGGTTAAGCTATTTTGACTATCTGAATTACAAGTAATTCTTGACAGCAAGCTCTCAACTAAAAAAACATAAGACCATAAATTTTAGCAAACAAATACTAAATTATTTCTTACCTCATTATCTTCACTACTTCTGTAATATCAAATTGAAGTATAGATATATATAACCCTAGCCCTAGCCCTAGCCCTCACGTATTGGCAGGGAATAAATCAATGTCCAGATATACAGGCAGTGCGCATTGCTATGTGCAGATACCCTTAAGTAAATAATTATTTTTTTCTATTTTGTTTAATGTTGATACTCTACTACAGACAGTAGGGGCATTATTGAGAGGTGTCCATTGATTGTAGAAATTCCAGGGTGCCAAAGCTAGTGCATAGGATATTTTCATTTGGTGAACATTTAACTTCAGTTCAAATTCAGTTCCAACCCTTTTTTATTACACAATACTGTACATATTTATGTAAAATCCCCAAACAAGGATATTGAAATATAATATATTTTGTTTGTTTAGAAGTAGACAACATCAAGTTTCTAGTTATCAAGAAATATTCTGAGTTGCATTACAGTTTGGTGTGACATTGGCTATTGTCATTATCACTTCAAGTGTGGGTGTGGCTCATATTGGTATCAACACATATTATAGAGTTTTCATGAAATTAAGTACACAGTTGTTAAGTTTCATAGTTAAAAATTTGGAAGCTAATATCACCAATAAAGTAATAATCAATTATAAGTTGATTGTAATGTTCCTCTTGCTTTATATCTCTGTTTCCTGAGCTTTATAAAATACTTGTAGCTTTTTAGCTCTAAAGACAACTTATAGTTTTAAGTTATTAGGGCTGTGATAGTCACTGGATGTATTGACTTTATGAGGTGGTGAGTATTGACACCTGGTACTTCTACAGTCAATGAGAATTATCATGAAAGCAGCTTTCATTTTCATGCTTATCTAATAGTAACCTTGATTATTCATTAATAGTATTTAAATGACTAACTCACCACTACAACAGTACAATTCTTTCTCTATTCTTTCTCTACTAGTAGTACTATCATTAACTATGAAATATAGCTGTAGACAATAACATTTATAATCTCCATTGCAAGTTTTTAATGTCACTCATGCATTAACATGAGGATGCAGGAAGCAAAATATTCAGTGAGGGTCCTTCCTAGCGTTCATGCTTGCTAGAGCTGCCAGTTTAGTAATAAAAACTGAGATGCATGTTGCTCAAGGGTACAGTACCCAAGTCATGTTCACATTCCAAAATTCAGAGGTTGGAGTGTATATTCGTCTAGTGAACTAATTCTTTTAAAAGCAGAGAATCATTATAATATTATTCACACATATAATTGGTGAATGAGTGATGTGAGCAAGACACTGTCAGCGATAAAACAATAGAGAATCCGAAATGTATATATATGTGTAAACTTGTACTTTGACACTTGTGTTTTTGTGTTTGATTCATTTACCCTTACCCAATCCTCCACTATATTGAATCATTTGGTTTGGTGATCATGTAACATCTAAAGAAATTGAATTGTTTAACCCTCTGAATTTGGTTGTCTCTAAATGTCATTGGACGCTCTTTAGTTTTACAAAATTACCATTAGGCTCGAAACTATGTAATAATCCTTTAGAACTTCTTATTTTTTCAAGTCACATAATGTTATGGTGAATGATTATCATGGCATTGAATATCTTTTACCACACACAATTAAAAAAAAGTGACCTTTTTTAGTAGCTGTGTGAGTTTGTTGTGAAAAGATGGTGGTAATTCAGATAGACATAATGGCATATATTAGAGACTGCAGAAGACATTGGTACTAAGTTAAAATGTGGTAAGAAAGTAGTTCTATATTTGTTAGCTAAAGTATATAATGCTCGCACATAACCGGCAACAGAATTATTTTTTGGAAATTTAGAAGTATTTTTACCTTATTGTTTGAATTGTGAACAGGTTTTGCTCTCCATTTGGACTTAAGCACCACACTAGTATTATAATATATGTGACTGGCTGCATGATTGTAAGCTTTTGTGGGTATTACCCCCAATTGTCACTTCCTAATTGTGAGAACAATAATTTCTTTCTGCCTGCGAAAGTTTTACTTTATACTTTCTGGAGACTTTTTCAAAAAAAGTTTTAAAAATTTCCTGTTTAAACTAACAGTGAGGTGTGTGTTCCTGGCATGTTTGGCTTCTCTTACGAAGACAACATTTACGTCGTCTGTTTTCATAACGTGCTAGATACATATCAACCTGTAGATACACCATCTTCTTTTGATATTATAATTTTCATATATGTCACAATTTAGACAATTAAATATCCTTACATTTGAATTGCAGGAACATAAAATATTTTTCACAATTAATTGCTGTATGATAAAATCCTGAGTAACTCTCACAGCGCATCCAATTGAATTTTGAATTGGCAGCTAAATATTTTGAAAATAAGCTAACTCTATTACATGTTATATGTATTGAGTAGTTCATGCTATACTTGATTTCTAAAATGTTGACTATAGGATTATAATATGCTGCTTTGATATCAGAAACATCTCCTTAATAAAATGCTTAGTTTTAAAAATACAAATTCATGTCAAAAAAAAACAACAGACAAGAGTATAATAATAATAATTAGCTAGTTCAGTTACTGCATTGTCTTATTAGTTCTTCTGTGGCGGATCACGCCCAGCTTTTGGTTACATAGAAACCCACTTTAAGCTGAATTACTGCGTTTCCCCATTCTACGCCATCCTTAACATAGTCACATGATAGGTTCTATTGCTTGCTTAGAAGTGTTCATGGGATCAGAAACTCTAGCGTCCCACTTAACTTGGACAGGGTATAGCTAACAAATTAGTAGCTACCACAAAAATGCTGTATCCACTAGACAAATTGTTATTTTTTCTTAAATATTTTCTCATCTGTGATTCTTAAGAAGTCATTGTAATGTCATAATGTAGATCACAATAATTCCGATGTACAATAAGCGGTAAGCAAAACGATAAAGTCACTACTGGTTAGAGGTCAATAAAAAGCTATAGAATACTAAAGCAATAAATCAAAATGCTACTAAAGCAGGGTGAAGCCTTGAATGTTCAGTTATCAAGCGTGCAAGAAAACCTTAGTAGTGAACCTGTGCTGGGTTAGTTAATTACTGCTTTAAAAAATAAATACAAAATCCTAAATCAGCCACTGATATGGATAATACTAGTAACTATTGAAGAAATTGAAAGAAATCCTCAGGTGAACAAATTAAAGAATTTGCAACTGTTATACTAATTACCACAGTTTAACCGAAGTCCCACATAGTTCTGCCTCGGTGATAATTCAGCTCAGGCCTGTGCACGTGCAGGTAGCGCTGAATGTTAGAACTATGCGCTACAAGTTGTAGATTGTTTATTTACATACTTTAGTTAAACTCTCTTATATCCACTTCTACGTATATTTAAACTCTCTTGTGCATTTATTTACTCATTTATTTACTTATTCATTTAATTATATTTAATTTCGCACATCATTTACTTATTCATTACTTACTATATAAAAACTCTTATCTATTAGCTAATTTACTCTTTTATTTACTTTTATTTTACTTTTATTTTAACTTTCTTATGTATTTATATACTCCTCTATTTATTATTGGCGAGCGAGCGTAGCGAGCGAGACACTTACAGGGGTAACACAATTGAAAAATGGGGATGTTTATTAGTATATATGTTTGGACGTACGTATGTCATTTTGTACTTTGACCCTCGCGTTTTTGTGTTAGTTATGTGATCGACCCCGTCCCAAATTGCACTAAACAGAATCCTCTGGTTTATCAATCAGTACCCGTATCACCGTAGAAATTGAATTGTTTACCGTTTTGAATTCTTTTGCGGGTGCAGTTAAAACTTGAAAACTTAAAGGACTTCCATTTCTATTCGAGTTAGTGGCGGTGGTAAGTCAATGCGCTCTTTGTCATGGTTATAAGCAGTGCGCAACAGTATTTACTTGAAAATACATTGTCCACTAGACTACCGCGAAGGTAAGTCTGTGTAGGTGCATCTCCAGTTGTGTCAAGGCATTGTGTGTTACAACCACTACTTAGCTAAAGAATATCACAAAGAAAACTTTTAAATAACGTGTATTGTTTTGTTGTTGGTTTTTTCCTTCAATTCAAGCAGTTGCAGAGAGTTGTTACTATGGCACTGAAATCCCTTTACCCTGTATGCTAAATTAAAAAACTGGACCTTATTTTCAGTAGCTTCAGTGTTAGAAGTCAAAATCATTCATATAAAAATAGTATAGTCTTTAGGCTCGCTCGCCATTTGTGCTCAAGCACATCACTAGTTTATTACTTATTATTACTTATTATTACACTCTCCTATTTCTTAATTTATTCCATTAGTTATTTATTCATTTACTTACTTAAATTTAAACTCTCTTATTTATTATTTACTTGTCATTTACTTACTTATATTTAAGCTCTCCTATTTATTTATATTACTCTATTATTTACTTATTCATTTACTTACTTATATTTTAACTACACCTGTTTATTTACTTACTCATTTATTTACTTATTCATTTACTTTTTTATTATATTAACTATAATTATTAAGAACAGAGACATAATAATATATTATATCTTGCATCTATCTTACCTGGCGATGCCAAAGTTCGATATACATAAAATTGTTATAAATTGGTCTTGCTCCGTTAACTATCTGAAAGTAAAAAAAAACATAAAAATTTTAAATTAGCTTTAAATGAAATCGCGAAAGCGCTCACATTATGTGCGACTTGCTCTTTGTTTCTAGCGTCTGATTACAAACGCCTCCCTTTATAGCAGCCGCAAGTTGCTACGCAACTAGAGTTCCATTCGGTAATGGACACCAGCTATAATGAAGCGTGCAGTACGTGGTTAGCTGAAGCACTGTAAGAGAATACGCCACTGCTATTTAGTGCTGTACAACTACACCTGATTTAAGTCAGAGATGGCTGTAGAGCTTAACAAACTAGTTATCAACACATTATACACTAATTTACTATTTTGTTTTTGGTTGTCAGTGGACACTTTTCAGGCAGTGTAATATTATTTTCATAGTGTTCACATTTTACCATCATTATTTTATAATATATTCACAATGTACAACAGACACATTTGAGTGAAAACAATATAATTTTTCCAACAATAAGATAAGAACAGGACAAGCACAAACTGCAGACTATCCAGTGAGAACAAGGAAAGAGGAGGAGAAAATCAGAAATGAAATAAATAAATTATGCTGTATTTTATGACCACACCATTTTTCTAAAAAGTACAATCAGAAAAGAAGAATTGAGTAGCTTATGATTGTAATCGGTTGTGCAAAGTATAACAAATCTTATTTTAAAAGAAACATCATGTTATTAATTACAGACACAGCAATGGGTCACCATCGTTATCCAGCTCCATACTGGGAAAGTAGCAACAGAAGACTATACAGGTCAACGCTCTGGGAGACTCGTTGTTCATATATCAATCAACCTCAATGTTTCACAAACACTCAGTATTTGTTAATAGCCATCACAATGATCTGGATTTTCAGAAGAAAAACTAAAACTCAATCTTCCAAACTCTGTACTGTAATAAAGCCACGAAAGACAAATAATAAATTAGAATTGCTATTTCTACCATTGATCTGGTTAATTTGGAATAGTTCTATAAATTTCTTAAAAGAAATTCATTCCAGAACTACTTCACTGAAACAGAAACTACTATTACTATGTGGAGATGTTGAAGCTAATCCTGGACCCTATAATAAAGGTAAATCAACCTCTATTCAATGTGATGTTAAATGTAATGAACCACAACTACAGCCACTTGTAAGGCAATCAACTATGTGGTTAAAGTTTCCATTTTTCTTTATTATAATATTTTTATTATTATTTCAATTGAAATGTAACTGTTCATCAGAGCTTTCAATTGAATTATAAAGGTTGTACTTGACATGTACAACAATTGGAACATGTCACTTTAAATATGTATAGTTCTGACTAAAGTCAGTTAAACAATAAGATATTAATCATTAACAATTATTTTTCTTATCTTAATATACAAACAATACTCCCTTAATTTTTTCAACATCATCTTATCTAAAGCATAATTAACCTGATGTGTATTTATTGTTATTCTTATTTTTATGAATTACACACAATATTATATTATTAGCATTTCATTCATTACAAGTACAAGTAAATTCCACTAAGAGTATAATATAGTGTTGACAGCTGCTTTTGGACTTTGTGGTTAATAGCTGCCTAAGATTACTGAAGGATTGGTAATCAAACAATATTTTCAATTATGGTATTATTACTGGCTTATAATTATAAAACAGCTTAATACCAACTAAAACATTTATTGGTAACATCCAAAATCAGGACAAGTGGTAAGTTTAAAAACTAAATATTAAACTTCTTAAACAGATTCAAATTACATAAGAAACCATTTCAATTAAAAAATTATTTCAGTAATTTAACATATCAGCAAAACATACCTTTACATTAATTGTGCAGTGAAATTATAGTAGTTTGTGTATCTGTAAAATAAATTTGTATTTATACTATTATAATATGATTTTGTCGTAGATCAGCCTCTTAAATACTATGAGCCTTCACCTCGAGCATGTGCTGCTGCCTCGGCAAGTTCTGAACAACTGTATGTTTATGGAGGTTATGTTCATAACTTTGATGAGAATAAAAGACAATTGAGAACCGTAATTCAAATCTATGAGTGCTCAACAGAATCCTGGAAAGAACTTCCAACATCTGGTACTCCACCTCCTGGAATATATGAATGTGGAACAGCTTATTCAGATCATGTTCTCTACTTGTTTGGTGGTCGCGATGGTACATCATTCTATGCTTCATTACATCAGCTAGACACCAGATCTATGACATGGATGCAACTCTCACTACCACATGATAGTGGACCCATGAGGAAATCTGATTGTCAAATGATATATTATAATGATTCATTAATCGTCATTGGAGGCTATGGCATACCATCAGGTGAACTGCAGTCTGGATCTCAATTTACTGAGAATAAGCATTTACAAGGCGGTCATGGCTACACAAATGAGATTCATAAGTACCATATTTCACAAGGTAAGTTACAAATTGTGACAGTACTTGGGAAAAGGGACCAATTACGTATAATAAAAAATGTACAGTAGAGCCCGAACATCGATAAAAAAATTTTTTTTGGATTTTCTTTTTATAGGCCCACTAGTATCCCTTTAGCTATTCTGACACCAAATTTGAGCGTATGTAACCTTTCGAGCTTCCCGTTTAAATACAGCCACCTTTTACTATTTTGACCTTCCAAGCTTGCACGGAAATCGAACCATGAGTAATTGAAAATCGTGGGAGAATTCAATTTGTTGCCTAGCAACAAATTACCCCGACATCGGATAATCGCAGGTAAATTTTTATAAGTTTTTGTTATAGCATTGCAGCAACAAAATAGAAATAATAAACGTGAATAATCATGCTATTTAAGTTGATGTTGCTATTTATGGAGTCTTGTAGTTGGAACTTGAAGACCAGGAGACTCTCCAGGGACTATTATTGAATCAGCAAGTCTCTAACTGGACAAAGGTTTCAGTGATGGTGACGTTTTCTGTCACACTGCAACAAGAGAAGGCAACACATTTTGAAAGTCCATCATTTTTGTTCACTGATTTACAGAGATTCCTATTATTATTCATTGTTCATTTGTTCCAAAATAGGCAACAAGTTGGCTGCCTTTCACTTAAGACAAATATAATCCTAAACACTTAGCTAGCCATAGGACTAATAAACCAAGCTAGTTGATCATTTCTAAAAGAGTGACTGTGTTATAGTTACCATGACTTATTGTAACTATTGAACTGTTGAAAACACACACAAAAAAAGAACAAAACAGCCTGCAAAACTATGTCTATGCGCATCTAGAGCTACTTAAAGCCATACCTGTCTAGTACCATTACACAACGTAGGGTCTGAACTGAGTAAGGCCTCCCCCATCAACGAAGTAAGAAGCCCCAACTATAACTTACTGCCGTTTAGCTGAGCACCACCATTTTCCAAGCAAAAGTAAAAGTCTTATGTAGCCCGTAACAGGGACTTCGGGTTAGATTACGGAATTCCACGTTTAACTCCACCAGAAATTGAATATAAAGTTTTAATTGCAGTGTTCTCGAAATAACTGTGCTCAAGTTGGTTAGATTGACGCTCGTATATTTAATGAACCAGCAGCCCCTACATATAAACTTCGTACCAAAATACTCCAAATGAAGTGCTCTACACAGTGGTATGAATAACTCATTTTTCAATTTTTAATGCAATTGGTCCCTTTTCCCAAGTACTGTCACATATTATTGTGTTTCAATTAAATTTTAATAATTTAGTATATACATACAATTAATATACAGTGTATGTTTATAAAGTATTACATTTTCAATATCTATCTTTATAAAGTGAACTAGGTAATGTAATTATCATGATTTATGTTTGTGCTATAGTTAATTTTGTCGTGTAGATGTGAATAAAATTTGATGGTTTCAGACGTAGTGGAACTAATACCTTCTTACATTGTAAACATTTATCAGGAATAATTATAAAGATATAATCAGACGTGATAAATTCAAGTTACTGTGCTAATATCAGTCTTTAGTATTGATTTTAATGACTTTTCAATCATTTCTTTCCAACATAAATAGAAACTAGAATAATTTCTATCTCAGGTTATGATTATATTGAGTATGTATTAGTGATTTTTGAACTAAGGAATTTGGTTTGTGTACGAATTAATTTAATACGAATTAATTTGTGGTGATAGAATGGAATGACGTTAGCTTAAACATGCCAATTATGAATTCTTGTGTTTAGTATTGCTTCTAGGATGACTCATTTTCTATTTCACACAATGGGTTCTACTATATATTACTTGCTCTGTGTGAACAGTAATAAAAAAGCTATTTATATGTGACTGTGCCTATTAATAGTAATAAAGCAAATTTGTTAAAATAGTGAACATACATTAAGCAGTTGCTTAAGTACGGAGGTGTTTGAGAATACCTTAAATAATTTAAAATATATATTGTATTAGTTTGAAGTAATAATTTTTTATAAAACTCACAGCTAAATACTTAATTTATGTATGTGATTTATTATAGACATATCAGATAAAGTCTTTGAAGTAATTAAGATTAATAATTTTTAGCTATTATAATATGCTTATATAAATCCATAGCCATTCATTGTTTTTACTTGTACTAACATAATGTAAGTCATTCTTATTATTCCATTAATATCAACCCAAAAATTATCCTTGGTAAATTACTACTAACTATAAATACGATACTTTTGAATTGTAACTTGTATTATAATTACTACATATTATAAAGTAGCTCTAAATTTATATAAATAACATTTGAAGTCTTCATAAAATAGATAACTTAAAATAACTTACCACATATTACATTGCTATTTATATTTAGGTACATGGTCTTCTCCCTTGATCACTGGAATTAGACCTTCTCCTAGATGTGGTTTTACAGTCACCTACAATAGTCCTACACATGCAGTCTTGTTTGGTGGATGGAATGGCACTATTAGACTCAATGACACTTACCTCATAGACTTGGCACAGATGGTAAGAATTTGTTGTAATCTCTCAATCATGGTAATTGTATTAATAATATGAGGTTAGGCAAGATGTGTATGTATAAAAATTATGCAATATAATACAAATGATAGCATTCACCTTCCCAGTAAATATGTACAATGTAAACTATATATATGTAAAATAAATACATTCAAAATTAATTAGCACATGGCTGTAAATGTAAAAACATCAAAATTTTTGTGCTGCAGACTCACTGTTTATATGAATTGCATACTGAGAGAGGACTAGAAATAATAATCTATTTGGGATACTTATGTTTATGTATGAAAGAGGTATAAAATACTTCAGAAAATATATTAGTGCATGTTGTGGTGCATTATCTCTTATAATAGTACTTATTACAAGAGCCAGAGTGTGATATGGCGTGAAATATCATCTTGAGTTCTCACAGTCATGTACCTAAACATAATTATCATTGTGAATATATCTAGGATGAAATTTTTTTAAAATTTTTTTATTAATTAATGAACCACTACAATGATCTTATTGAGAACTTGACATTTTTAAGTGATTACTAATGTTTGTGTTCATTTTAATACTCTGAAAATCTTTTTATGCTTACATATTTATAGCAAATATGATGCATGTTGTCAGGAAACTATCCTGACAGCAACATACACACGTCGCCATGAAACTAGAATCATGTAACTAATGTAATATGACAATTGTTCATTTTGTTGTATTTTATATCATTGCACGTTCTTATCACAATTACTGAACTTTGTTTTTATTCTATTCAGGAAGACCAACTCAAACATAGACTGCTTGATTATTTTAGTTAGTAATAATAAGAGAAATAATAATCTCCTCTAAGCACTGTATATAGTATTATTGGACTTACTCAGGTGGCAGCAAAACATAGTACATGTTACTAACATAATTGACAGGCTTTTAAAATGCAGCTGATACTTTGGATATTGTTATTATATTTAATTAGGCATGAAGAAATGTTTCAGTACATCTTATTCAGCGAAGCGAGCGAAGCGAGCAGAGCTGACACTCTAATGAGTTCGCGATATATATATATATATTTAGGTCTAGAAATTGTTTTTGTTCTTGCGTGGGCGTATGTGTGTACCCTTTCTCCTAAGCGCTTGCGCGGGCCGGGTAACCTTCTTAGCAACATTTTGTTTTGTTTATCCGCCGTACGAAGTAGCGATGCCCAGTAGACAAAACGTTAGAAACGCTCGGTCAAGAGATTTGAGGGCGTTAGAAACTCCTGAAGAAAAATTAGTAATGAGAGCGATAAGAAATGAAAAAGACAGGGCAAGGAGGAGAGCTAAAACGAAACAGAAACAGGTAGCAAAGTAAAGAATCTGACAGTATTTTGTAGCCACACCAAGCATGCAATTACAGGGGACATGCATCGCTCGCTTCACTATTCTGTGCTATTAGAGCACATCACTAGTAATATATATTGTAAAGTATTTGTTTGATTGTACATTATATTCTCGTACTAATAGTGTTTTACAAAGCTTGTATGTGGAGCACCACAACCACCTCCAAGAAGCTATCATGCCACTGTTTGTCTTGATTATAACAACAACAATCCACAGTTGTTAATAGCTGGTGGATATGATGGCAAGGCTTTAAATGATGTTTGGTGTCTTGATGTACGAGCACAGAGTTGGCAAAAGGTAAGATCATATCATTATAGTATAGCTCAAATAATAATAGCTATGTAGAAGTAAATAAACTTCACTGATGCGCATAAGGAATAATATTTAAAAGAAAATATAATGTTTATTATTTAAACTAAAATTACTTTAGTAGTTCTTAATATATATTATTATTGGATCATGTACGATTCCCTGAAAATTGGTGGTTAAAAGTTCACCTGTATAGAACTTTGAGTATTTCAGTCAATTCTATTTCTAGAACAAATTAAATAGTTCAAATCAAGATGCTGCAGCACCACAAGGGTAGCTGTAGCAAAGGACAAGTTCTGAAAGAACAGAAAACTTAAACACTTAACACTAATTAACCCTTCACATACATTAAGGTGTTTTCCCACACATAGCTAATTCATTTATTATTTTAGCTATGTCATCCTCAGGCACACAGGCAACTATAAAAGGAGCCTGTGCTGTTTGAGTTAGTCAGTTGTTGTTTTGCTACTCTTTATTCTGTTTCTCAACATTAAAGGTTTGAAACCCTTTTATTTGGGGGATTGAAAGCTTTAACAAGCTTGAGTAGCTACCTGACAGCATCTCTGGTGGCAGCCCCTGACTTGGTTGTTTCTTCCACCACCTCTATAATATACCACATTAAGTTATACTTTTCATAGATCTAATTAAGTATATTAAGTAGTTTGTCTAATCGCTATATAATTATTACATAATTCCATGTATGAAATCAAATTATTTCATTCAGTCCACAATCCAGCAGTTCAAAAACAATATATTTAATGCACATACATGAAGTACTACATGAGTACATTTCATTGCACAATTTGTAACCACAACTTCTCTTTATCTTTAGCAAGGTGTAGGTTAAATTCTGAGCACTTTGAAGTTTTATACTTACACTGTCTGGATAGAGTAGCTTTTCTTCTTTCTAACAATATATGTCTGTCCTCTGGGAAACTTTCCGAAGCTCGTGGTAAAAGTGATTCTTGAGATCTCCTAAAATACTTTTAGAATAATGGCTGTATTAAATTTGGGTAGAATTTTTTCCCCACAAAGATAGCTGTGATTTTTATAACATTCTGTAGCATTATAAATACTCTATAACATTATACTAAAATCAAAATTTACTATCAGAGGGTCTTGCTGCTACATTCAAAACCATCCCAATGTAGCGTAAAATTTTAATGAAAATAAGTTAGTATTGCATGAATACTTGTGAGGATACAGATCAGTGAATGTTAAGGAGCTCTAGAAGTAATGAATGAGAATATCAAGAACAATCAACATTAGAGTTATCTAAAGCAAAACAATCATGTCTGATTTTTTATCACTTGAAGAATACATATCCTATGCTGCTCATCCTCAACTATCATATTTTGACATGTCTGTCTCTTCAAGCTTATAATCGTTAGGTTTCTAGAGTGTAGTGGCAAGCTCGTCTGATAGTAAATTTTTATAGTATATGTCGTAGAGCATTTATAATGCTACAGAATGGTATAAAAAATCACAGCTCTCTGTGTAGGCAAGAAAAATTCTTCTCAAATTTACTACAACCATTATTCTAAAGCTATTTTAGAATCCTCTGAATTACTTCTACTGCGAGGTTCAGGAAAGAGACACTAGCTTTATATTGTTAGAAAGAAGATATAGACAGTGTAATTACAAAACCTCAAAGTGCTCAGAGTTTGATCTACACCTTGCAAACGATAAAAAAAAGTTGCAATTTAAAAGTGTTCAATGGAATGTACTCCATGTAGCACTTCCTGTACCTGCATTGATTGGACCACTGACTTGTGGACTGCATTATGTATCATTAGCAAACATTTTGTTAGCAGCTAGTTGGTGTTTGCTAAAATGAACTTTTACTGCCATGTTTCTGTACCAGTAATCTAATTATTATTTTTTACTTAAATTAGCTGTTTAATTTACTAAATTTGTACAATTTTTGTGTTGTTATATAATTTTTAACTTGATTTAGTATGTTTTAGTAATAAAAACATTTATATTGATGAATTGTGACAGGATCTGAGAAAACAGCCCACTTCGCGCAAAACATGAAATTGAGATACAGGCAAAAACATCGAGTTGGGCATAGAAATTGAAATTTTTTTTATTTGTTCATACCAATCTAAAACCCTTTGCCTACCTTCTGACAAAATTAGAAGTGTCAACGACAAGTATTTCATGGCGAGCGTGTCGTTAGAAATGCCGCACTCCTTTCTCTTGCGGTCTTTCAAACGCGTTTTTCTCAATTTTTCCGAAATAGCGTGGTAGAACAGGCGAAACTTTAACGGCTCATAACTCGAAAACTACTGATAGCCTGCTAATTATTTATGGCTCATTTTGAAGGAAATTTTAAGGAGTACATAGCAAATACAAAAATAAAATTTTGATGGAGTGCTCCAAGTGGGCTGTTTTCTCAGATCCTGCCACAATTGGTTTGTAATTGTATATAAATGAATTAAGATTGCAATTACATTTATAATTTAATTACCAATTGATTTACTAGTTTCATTTCAGTTAACTATATTTTTGTTAGACACAATAGTAGCTTAAGTATCATGAAGTATAGGCTAAGCACTTTCCACAGAACTTTATTTTTTTAGCTATCACTAGTAGCTTAAGTACAATGAACTATAGGCTCAGCACTTTCCCTAGAAAAAACGGCATGTACTTGTAGAGACACATAATATGTTATCAGTGATCGGACATGTTCTAGAATTTTTTTTCATTTCTGATACTAAATTTTGTGCAGCTAATTTTGACTTCAGTATAACTACTTCTTCCTCATGCAGATCTTCATAACTGTTTTGTCTCCTAAGCTGTAGCGAAACAACCTCATTTCTTTACCGAGCATCTCTCTCTTTGATGTTGAATGGTTTTTGTAGGCATAAACATCTGCATCTTCTGGTTTACTAGATTCACTGAAACGGTTGTTAATCCAGGTCTACTACACTAATACATATATTTCAATATTTTCAATTATGTACCACCCAATCACCATTTTGAAGTAAGTCAAAACTCGAACTGCGAAAGCTACCTCAATGTTAGCATTGTAGCCTTAGAGATATTATCGTAAGGAGTTTGACAATCATAAATTGCTTACTCTATGAGGCTAAACAGCATTCAAGTGGAGGCAACACAGACGAGAATAAAAACGATTTTCGTGAGGTGATACTTCAAATCGCTGTGCAGCACAGTTACTGCAGTGAAAGGGTTAAGAAATTTTATGGCTATTTTATATTACAATACATTATTAATTATTGTTTTAGCTGTCAACAATAAATTAACAATAAACTATTTGCTTAACACACTAGTATTTCAACCATTTATATTACACCAGAATATTGCAACCAAAATCAAAAGTTGTGTATTTATGCTGTCAAGAAAAACTACTATTAATATGGTCGTTCTCAACAGACATAGAATTTTCTATAGAATTTTAAAGATTTTTTTTTAATTTTGGGAATTTTTTAATCATCCAATTTTTCAATTAATAATTGTTTTCTTAGCCTTCTCTTCTTTTTTTTCCACATGTTTCTCTCTAACAACTCAGCAAAAACGGACAATGGTTAACTGCCGATGACAGCAAAAAAAATTATATCGTTAACAATTATTATACATGAGTGAGTCATACAAGTAGCTCACATGTGAGATTGAATTCAGTCATTGAATAGTGTTCTCACAGTGAACGCTTGCACCTTGAAAATATTGGAAAATATTTTATAGAAATCGTCTTCAGCTTTGTTAAAGTTTGATTAGATTGATATTAATAATAGACTGCAATTCATTAGTGCTGCAATAAAATGCCCTAATGCTATTTTTATTGTAAGAATTATAACTACATCAAATCTTACCATGTCAGGAAAATTTGATGTGTTGTTTGTTTTAGACCACCATCTAATTTAACATATAGTTGTAAATCCGTAGTTTCATTAGTAAATGATTAATCTTAATCATCGTGAAATTAATTGAAGTGCATTTTTAACCATACTGAACAACTAAGTTCAAACATATATTAATCATTTGATTTGTTCAATATTTGCCACTTTAGATAGCCAAATTGTCACTGCCTAGACATGATCACTGTGAAGCTACTTTTGTTATTTCTTCTGAACTCACTGAAGTAGTGCTATTTGGAGGATATGATCAGCGCTATCGTTACCTCTCAGACACATCAATATTAAGAATTGGTGAGTTTACTCATTTTTATAAAATAAATTAGTTTTAGCGGCGGTAAAATTGATTTGTAATTCTGTTTTATAATTATTGCCTCATTTAAATTTAGCTAGTATTGTTATTCAGCAGATTAATGTTTACACTAATACAGATATATTAGTCATTACATAAAGAAAATATAATTTTATTCTCACGTTTCAATACATTATACATATTATTGATGAGTTCTGTTACCAAAATAGAGAAATAGCTGATATTACATAATTGGGTAGTACAATTTGTCCAAGCATAATATTTGACATTGACAAGAAACGGCAATCCATTAATATTCTTTACAATTTAATATCACAACTGTTTGTGGTTCCCTCTCACAAAACCTTCTAAAAAACAAACAAGTGTTTTTTATAATCTTTACAGACATCAAGTACAGTAAGGTACTGTCAATCATCCAAACAAAATATCATCTACAAATACATGATTATTTAATTAACATTTTCATACTACAGTCAAACTTCCGAATAAAGGACAATATGGGAACACCAGTTTTGTCCATTGTTGAGAACCTGTCCCTTCTCAGAAACCATCACTTTTTGACTGTTTATCTAATATTTGATTGTGCAAGGTGTATTCGATTATATATGAATATGAATTGTAAATAAATAAAATAGTGGAACATAGTATACTGGCTTTTTTTAAATAAAAAAAATCACATCATTTTAACAATGAAAATTTTTAATTTCACAGTAATGTTTATAGTTGGTCCGTACTCTCTGGCTTTTTATGTGGCCATAGTGTTCCAAATAGGAGCTTACATCTTCCAATTGCTTCTTTGAAGCTTTCAACTTCGGTGAAGGGGAACAAATGGGTTGTCACCATCATTATCATATTCTCCTCCTGTTGATTAAAAACACTGGATTCACTATTTCAGTCATTTATGGAGCTAATTGATGGAGGTTAAAAGTACACGAATAACTGAATTTCATTTGGGAAGTTAGAGCAAGGGGTCGCTAAAATATCACTTATATTATGCATACCGAGTACATTGTGCAAGCACAACTTGCCCTAGGTCTACCCCTTTCCCGCTTTAGCGATTGGTTAAAATCTGGCTACGCGTGACTGGGCTGCAGGTTAGAAATACACTTCATCTACCGCCTCTATGGACCAGAGATAGAACTTGCTGATTCATTAAAATTGTCAGAACTGTAGAAAATGTTGATATGTGTCAATGAATGTTCATTAAGTGAAGCACTTTTTGTAAGGTGTAGCAATAATGGGAATTTTGTTCTGTCCGTTGTCCGGAACTCAAAAGGTCTATTTTGAGTTTACATTGTTAATTTGAGTTTTTTATTACTTTGGAATGTTGAAATAGAATGTATAGTGCTGTAAAGATGTGATAGCTATAACTAATAAATAATAGTTCACATTTATGCCTAATATTCTTTATTAATTTGTAGAATAAAATTTAACTAAGGCATGATTACATTTTATGTATAGAAAAAGTACCCTCCTCCACTAAATGGAGAGCATCTGAAATTATAAATTCTTCAGAGTTGAGAAATAAAGATAGACTAATAGCAAAGAAACTACTAAAAGGTAATAAATATTATAACTACAAGTTGTTGACATGATTTAGTGCATTAGGTATTTAAAGGTGTAAGTAGAATAATACATTTATAACTATACATTATACCTCAGTTTCATCTTTGAAACATGAACAAAATATTTTTGATTCTGAGTAATGTCATTGGTAAACTGGTGAAGCAAGCGAGTTACCATTGATAGCTGACAATATTATGTGAATATATGAATTAATAGTACTTAAACTTTTAAGAAACTGTCAAATTAGTTCATGTAGAGTCTAAAAATACAAATTAATTGGGTCTAGGTTGATGTACAGATGCCTTTTTTAGTCAATGGATTATTTGATGTTAGCTTCTTCTGCACTTAAACTACAGTAAAAATGTTACTGCACCATATTAAAGTATTGCTGCTAGAAAAAATTAAGTGCTCTATAAATATCATCTTTCATTGACATGTTTTTAAAATACTATTATTTGCCTTTGCGAAATAAATGTAGCATTTTTACTTGATCATTTTAATTATAGTATTGTAGTAAACAGTTGAGGTTATTTGAGATTTATCACCAAAATTAGCTTTGAATCAGATGCATATCTAGTTGATTATTAAAAAAAAACAACTTTAAAGTCTTTTGTAATTACCGCACGCTAACTTTATATGTATTATAATGTGTTATACAGTGCAATGATTATACACAAACAACAGTAAAAACTTGCAACAATAAAAGCAATTATGAGCGTTAATCTTTTCACTGTGTTGAGGATATTAAATTTTAATTTAGCATGTTATTAGTTGTTAGAGCATAATCGCATCGCTACGTGGCTACAGACTTGCGTGTACTAAATTTACCAGTAGCTATGCACACACTCTAACTATTTTAGATTCCGTTTACGCAACTTCGTTTACCAGCATTTTCACAGAGATGGCAGTGTTAAGCGACTATTTCAGTGAGAATATTGTGGATATTGCTCAGCAAACTGAAGGTTCTGGTCATCCTTCACCAGTTAATGAAGTACATGACTCTAGTTTAATTAATTTTGAAGGTGATAAGGTATATCCATGCTGTTGGGCCCCAAAAACTGACTTATCTTAGCTCTGAATAAGAAATAAGAATGCTGTCTCTAAATAACATTCCTAAGAATACTAAATGAGTGATCGCACTTGGATGGAAGCCACAAGTTATACCCTAGCAAAAGTGTAGGACAGACATTTTAGATCATTAAAATCCAGAAACATTCAATCATTGGCTTACAATATGATCCCTAAATAAAACACAACAAGAACAGGAAAAACTCATAAACAATTGTATTTCATTGTATCTGTAGCCAACATCCTTATTATAGCTGTAAACCCCATTATCATTATTGTTAACAACAAGATAAGCTTTACTTTTAAACTAAAACTAAAAAGTAGCTATACCCTTAGTGAAATAGTATGCACATTATATATGCCTAAAGGCAAAAAAAAAAGTGCAAACGTACCAAGTTAGTACACCAAGTTACAATATAGCAATAGGATCTAATGAATAGATAATGTACGACATGTCATTAAAATTATAATTTGTAATCTTTGTAGTCACAGAAAAAGAAATTGAAAATGCCTGCGAAGAAGCCATAAAAAATCAAGCTTGTGTAGATATTTTTGTAGGACGCTTAAATTTTGTTGGCTTACCTCGTTCAGGAAAAAGTTCTACTCTACGTCGACTACTTGGAGAATTCATTAACTTCATTGAAGCTAAAATGGACCATGAACTACCAAGTACTGGAGTAGCAGACAGAAAACAACTCTTCATTCAGAGCATTAAAAAATCTGTTGGATTTGTGAATAAAGGACAATGGAATGAGAAGAATCTAGTAGGGGAGACAACTTTTCTCAATGGTATAATATATCAATCTATAAATGGTAAGGTCAGAAATGCATAAGTCATACTTGGATATGATATACTTCTGTTGCTTAATTTAACATTCATGGGTCTAAATAATAATTGTTAATTTGGCAGATTTTATAGACAATTACTACAGTTGTATTTCCACAGTAAACAACCGATACAATTTACACTTAAATCAAACCCAAATATTATATTATTTTTTGTTTGTACAATCACCAGGAAAATGTAGACCCTATATAAATTCTTGGGTAAGTCTTCAAAAAGAAGTTCTTTAATGATAGTAAACATTATAATTAATTGCATAAATAGGAACATGAGTTTTAAATTGTATTAATATAATTGTTACAGATATAACATCCTCTTTACAAGTCGAATCATTCCAGTTATCAGAGAATAAAAATCCAAGTACTAATAAATTATCTTTGGAGAATGTAGAAATACATGCCTCAAGTGACCTTGTTGTGAAAGAAACTTCATCACCAAATGAAGCTGAAAGTTTGCAAGATATAACTGAAACAGTAGAAATGAAAGAAGACACCACTTTTACAAGTATTGTTGAAGTTTATCCTACATATGAAGAAGCAACAGCCATTGAAGATTCAGAAAAGGTACAATGCTTACTTGAAGATGTCATATATTTGATTACTACTGACCACGGAGGTCAGACTGAGTTTTTAGATTTAATGTCTCGATTCTTGGGGGCCATCATTAAATCTTATTTTCAGCAGGCTGACAGATCCCTTAGATAAAGTGTACAAAATATATATCACCAATGAAGAAGGAGTCTCTACCAACAAAGAAAATTCCATAGTAATGTTAGAAGAAGTTATATTTCAAACATTAGCTAGCATAGCTTGTATGGAAGCTACAAGTGAGGAAAATAAATCAGCAGTACAAAGCTCTCATTCAAATCACAATAGTGATAATTGTTGTTCTTCTAAAGCTATGTTTGTGGGAACATTTAAAGATAAAGTTTCAGAAAGGCAATGTGTGCAAAGAGACAAACTGCTCCGTAAAAAAATCGAGCAGACTGAATTTTTTCGCAAAGGTATAATCGAATATGCTAATGAAGATTATATAACTTTACCGGTAGACAACAGGAGCGGTACTAAAGAAGAAATCAATACCACAAAAACCAAGTTTGAAAACTGTATAAAGAAACTCTTTGGTAAAGTACACATTCCTTGCACATGGTTGATATTTAACATTGTGTTGCGATCCAAAAATAAACGTACAATAGCAATGGATGAATGCAAAATAATTGCTAGAAATCTAGGAATTAGTGACACAGATTTGCATAAGGTTCTGTGGTTTCTTCATTATCGGGTTGGTTCATTACTCTACTATCCCAAAGTGAAAGGATTTGAAAACGTAATCATTTGTGACATTAAGGTGAGTAATATTCCGCAAGCATTCTATGTAACACAGCATAATCTTTGCATTGATACAATTGTTTTTGCATGTGGTAGCTGTGCAAATGTGCTATTGTTTATTCTACATCAACATCTTATATTTCGTCACTTACTACATAATCACAATAAACAGAGTATAGTAGGAAGTCAAATCGAAATGGTGCAGCCATTATAACCACACCCATTTTAACGATACCCACTCATTTATCCAAGTAATGTGTATGATTAATAAAATAAGATTATATAGAAATGTTTTTTATTGAAAGAACCAAAGATTTTTAGTCTATGCTCTGAGTATCCAGTAATTCAAATGCTACTGTAATCACACCAAACAATTCAGTACAAGCCATTTTAAAGCAAAGCAAGTTATAAACAATACGCAGGTTCGTATCAAATAAATTATTTGTTATATTACAATTATATTATGTAGAGTGTATATATTGCATAGCTAACACAGCTACTTGGATGTATAAAAGCAAACAACACAGTGACAAAAAATAACTTTTAAAAACTGAATTCACCATATTTAGAACTTAAAAATGCCTGCCTTTTGTGGCAGTCATAGTTTTATTTTCTTCAATTTTTTTTAAGTATGTGTAGCGAATAAGTAGTGCAAAAATAGCCATTTTGCAAGTCAACAGTGCTGGAAAGACCTCCGAACTACTTTAGTCTTCCCCAAAACATCTTTTTGAAATTGTAAACAGAGGAATAGGCTTGCTAGGAGCTTCCTAAAGATTTTTCAAAAGGCTCAATATTAGCTATTTAATCCTAGACATGCAACATAATTGTGACTGTAATTTCTATAATCATATTCATACTCTGAACATTGCACACACACACAGCTTGATTCATGTGATAAGCTCCTGTCCACAAGTTCATACTGAGAGCATATGAGAATTAACTCTGAACTACGTTAGTCTTCCCAAAAGATCTCTTTGAAATAGTAAACAGAGGAGTAGGCTTGCTAGGAGCTTCCTTAAGATCTTTCAAAAGGCTAAATTTTAGCTATTTAATCCTAGCCATGTAACATTATTGTGACTGTAATTTCTATAATCATATGCTCTGAATATTACACACACACACATCTTGATTCATGTGATAAGCATATATCCACAAGTTCATACTGAGAGCATATGAGAATTAACTCTGATAACTAACTTGACTTGTTACAACCCATAATCATTTTGACCACTCAATTTCGACTGCCCAAGTTCAACAACAATCATGAGATCTGGTAAAGAGTAGAAACATTAATAGACACGCCCTCTTCTTGTTAAAATATTGATGCAGCCATGGCCGCTTGGCCACACCCTATCCAAGATCATTGAGAAAGATTTGTAAGTGATTTATCTATGTAGTGTGATTTAATAACAGGACATTGTTTAGATGGCATAATAATATGCTCAGAAGATAATTCAAAGCTATGTGTTTTATATGCCATTTACTTATAATGTTATGTTGTAGGTGGTTTTTGATGCTGCAACATATTTGGTACAAAGCACCTTCACATTTAATAAAGTAGGACCATTTGCTGCAGATAACTTTAAGAAATATGCCCAATTCACTATATCTGATTTAAAGAAGGCCACTGAAGACAAAGTTGATGATTTATTTTCTATGGAAATGATAGTAACACTTTTTGAACACCACAATATCTTAGCTCCTCTTCCAGTAACAAAAGATAGAGAAGAAATTACTTACTTTATGCCTAGTATTCTGAGAAGTGCTACAAAAGATGAGCTCCAAAACATCCCTATTTCTGCAGATGTGGCTCCTCTCGTGTATCGATACGAGTGCGGCTATTTACCATTAGGAGTCTTCTCTTCTCTTATTATAGGCCTGGTTTCAAACACAAAATTAAATTGGACTTTCAAAGAAGACCGTCCTTGTCGTAACAAGATTGAATTTCTAGTAGGAATGGACTTGGACACAGTTACTATCATTAGCTATGCCACATATATTAAAGTGGTACTCTACAGAGAGTCTCATCCAACAACACCCACTTCTGTAGTCTGTGCACACGTCAGAAATACTATCACTTCTATGTTAACAAAAGTCAATTACAATCTCAAGTACCACAATGCAAGACTTCAGTATGGATTCGAATGTACAGGCCATCATCCATCAGAAAAACAAACATTTTGGAAATATTTATTCGGTGTTTCTGAAAGAGCTCCACTTCATTTATGTATACTAGAAGATGAAGCTTCTCCTAAAATGAAGTGTCTGAAGGACGCAAATATTACTAAAATAATTCCACTTATAAACTCAAGACAGACAGTTTGGTTTGATAAGGTATGTCATTAGTGTAATCAACTCAGTGTTACAAATAATGCACTATACCTTATTAGGTAAAATATGATGTAGAGACTACAGACACCACTTCTAAAGGTATTCATGTTTTAAGAATAGTGACTAACCTATTTGTATAAGTAATAGCACAGGTAACTGTGCTATTCGGGATTAATAGCACGAGTAACGTTATTGAAATAGAACGAGGCGAAGCCGAGTGCTATTTCAATTGCTTTACAAGTGCTATTGATTCCTAATAGCCCAGTTACCTGTGCTATCACTAGCTAATAGTAGGCCAGTTATTTTCAAAAGTCTTTTGCAATTATAGCTACACTGTATTTTTCACTCACTATCTCCTTATTAGCTTCTGCTGGAACTTTGTTTTCAACGTATGACCCCTCCTAATCTGTTGTAAAACTGTCCGTCTAATACAGGTAGAGGTTCTGTGGTAGAGAATGACTTTGTCTCCAACTAAAAATTACTCATACTGTACGTTTCCAAGGTTAACGCTGTACGCATACGCACTTACCCTTACTATTTCACTTAGCTAGCTACCGAGGTATTTCACTTATTTCCACTTAGGTACTGAGGTATTTCAATTAGTTACACGCTATTTCACTTTCCCCGAGCGATTTAAATTGAACAGCGATTTTTCACATTCATTTTTTAATGGGAAACTTACGCGCCGTACCATTACAATTATTATAATTATTACCTAATCAACACACTTCACTTTCCAAAATAGTTTTTATTACAGCATCACAATTTTTGTAATTTATCTACATTGGGTAGTTAAAATATACTTTAAATATTAAAATACATTTATATAAGTGTTATAAGAGTTAATCCATAACTTTCGCAAATACATTGCCACACTGCCTTTGATATTCTGGTATGTGTAATTGCTGTTAAAACTATGTAGTGGTCTGAAAAATATCAAACTGGTGTTATCCGACAGTGTGTGTTGAACATGCTATACTTAACCTATTATTCTACAGCATTTAAAGAGGAGCAATATGCTGCAGAACAACAATGGCCAAGTGGTAAAGGTAATCTGATAAAATGTTATCATGAAATGAAATTAATTCTTTAGCTTGCTAAGACTCTAATTTACAGTAAATCTGAGAAATGCTACAAATCTAATAACCTCGCTCATAGTCTGAAAGAGAAGGCAATGTACAAAGTTATGAGCATTGTAAATATATATATAATGTATTAGATAGCACTATTGCTGTTACAAAATGGTACTTGTCTTCCCTGAAATTTCAACCAAATATGTAATTACTTAAAGTTTCCACAACGCATATAATGAAGTTATTTAAAACTAAATATTAACAAACAGTAGCTAAGAACTAAGCAAAAGGGTAGCTGTCCCTGAGCTGCAGAACATCTATTTGTATGATATAAAATAAATGAATTGTTCCCCTTCCTAAATTGAAGCTTGAACTGTAATGTCACTATTTTTACTTCCAATGTAATTTAGATTATCCCTTTACTATGAGCAATCTTGTTCTTCTAAAGGGGACTGACTCTAATAACAAGAAGCAAAGAATTCAAATAATCTCAGAACTTAGTCCCAAATTGAGTGACATCAGTGACCTACTTGGATTCAGTTCTGCTCTCACCCAACAAATAGAACTCAACAAGAACAGAGTACAAGATCGTTGCAAAGAGGTCATGCGTTTATGGCTCAGCAGTGAAGAAGGAGCATATCGTTATTCCACAACATGGGAAGGTCTAATTGAACTATTAGAGGATATTGAATTATCACGTTTAGCTTCAGACATTCAAGAGGTAGTGTGCCAAAGTGCAGTATAAAGCAAACCATTAGAATCACATATTTTGTGATGAAGTTGTGTTCAATTAGCACTAGTTGCAAAGTATACATTTTATTGATGTTTTTGTATTGTCTTGACTAATTTATTTAGCTGGACATTTTTACACTAGTTATGTATTCCTCACCTGCTTGATTGGGTTGTGAATTATTTTTTATAGATATTATTGTAATCCAATGTTTGCTGTAACTATATATGAAGAGAGATATAGATATATAGTGTGTCCTTAGGGAACACTGTAGGTCAGACATGATAGGGAATAAATTATGTCAACACAATTATTGCTCATCTCATTAAAGAATACTATTTGTTGACCAGTGCACCCATGTACCTCAGGCATCATTGTGTGTAGGAAACTTATCTGGTTGCTTTGTACCTACTGTTGTCATTCTTCCAGCTGATAAAGGTAGAGCCACAGTCCTCATGAATAAGGAAGAATACTATTCTAAGTTCACCCAGTTAATACAATCAGGCACTTACAGACTTGTTCAGAAGGATCTAACTAAGACTCAGGAAACTAAAATAGGTCGAAAGGAAAGGTAAAATTCCTATTATGTTGTACAACAGGTTAAGACCCACTGGATGTAGACCACCTCTTCTTTATGGTCTCCCTAAGATACATGAGTTAGGAATCCCATTCTCTGCATTGGATCACCATCTTACAATTTTATCAAAGTTCATTTCTAAAATGATGATATCATCATTGTTTGGTAAGACATAATCATACAGAAAGAATTCAACACACATTTTATGCAAACAGGTAATAGTGAATGCTTGAGATCTGACGAGTGATGGTGAGTTTAGATGTGTCTTCCCTGTTCACCAATGTTCCAATAGACGACGCAGTATCTGTGATCAGGGATAAGCTCCAGAATGATGAAAGTCTAGGTCGACTTACTTTAGGTACAATGGGAACTGTTATGAACAAATAGATGGAGAAGCAATAGGTTCTCCTATTTCTGCAGTTGTGGCCAACTTGTACATGGAATTCTTTGAAGAAGAAGCTTTAAACTCAGCTCCAGTTAAACCTGTATTATGGAAGAGTTATGTAGATGACACCCTTTGCATAGTTTTAGAAGGGTAGTGAAAAACATTTTTTGTTGGACCATTTAAACTCTGTAAGACCTCATATAAATTCACCATGGAATCAGAGGAAGATAGTAAGCTACCTTTTTGGATTGCTGATAGAAGAGAGAGAGAGATGGTATGCTTACTTCCACTGTGTACATGCAGAAAACCTACATACACAGATAGATACCTTCACTTTAAGTCTCATCGTCCTAATCATTTAAAGAAAGGAATAGTGAGATGCTTGTATCAGAGAGCTAGGAGAGTAACTAATATGAGTGAAAACTTGAAGAAAGAAAGAGAAACACCTATACAAAGTACTTCAAAGTAATGATTATGATAACGCAACATTAGGGCAGGCTCTAAAGAGTTACTTTCTAAACATCACACAGATACTGAGCATGAGAAAGGTTTGATTCTTACTATTCCATACATAGCAGGATTGAGTGAGAGTATTCAGAGAGTGTGCAGAGAATTTGACATCAAAACAGTTCTTAATACGGGTAAGACACTAAGATCACATCTTACTAAAGTCAAAGATACTATACCCATTACCACCGAGTCATTCACAGTGGTAAAGTGTATATAAGTGAAGCAACTAGAAGGCTTGAGCAGAGAGTGAAAGAACATCAGGAAGTTTGTAAGATAGGTGATGAGAAGGTTTCAGCCCAGCAGCATCACTCCATTAAATGGGAAGAGGTAAGAGTTGTAGACAGAGCCAGTAAGAATCCTGAGTTGAAGATCAAGGAAGCTCTACACATACTGATGACACCTGACAACAACAAGTTTAACAGAGACAGGTTTAGAGCTTCAGGATGCTGGCTGTCCATGCTGCATGCAAATTACCATCCAGAATATAATAAACAGTAAGTGTACCCTCCAGAAATCTTGCTGTTTAGATTGGCTGTTAGAATGAGAAAATTTGCAATTATTATTATTATGTCAGCCGAGAATGAATGAATCATAATAATAATAATAATAATAATAATAAATGTTATGATTTAAGTATAAACCGATAACACTAAACAAAATATAATGATGACAACAGCTTAAAACAGGCACTCTGCATAGTCTGAGGAAATGCTGAACATTTATATACAAGTGGATGCACTATAATATGACGACGATGAAAATATTAGAAGAACAGAAGATATGAGTGCAATACACAAATCTATTAAGAAATCAACTAACAAAACAATTATGGCTTCAAAACCACTGAGGACATTTCTAATTTTCCTTAATAAAAGTGGTACCTCTTTGTAAAGCATTTATCTTAAGCATAGGAAGTAGACATACCATTCCATTTCTTGTGATGATTAAGAATAACTAGCTATAGTGAGGGATAAACCATTTTCAGCTAGCAGAGGCCTAGCCTTCTTATAATTTCAATTATACTGCACTTCACAGTGCTACAAATATAAGTAACGCGATTATACAACACTTTACAGCGTTAAAAATATAAGTAACGCATGCGTTGCGGCCAGTCAGAAGAAAAGGCAAAGATCGCCAGAGTTATGTGGCCATATTCAAATGTAATCTCGACCCTTTATCAACTACTACCCTGGGAAAGGCTAAGGCCAACAAAATAATAGGCGTGGCATATAATAATGGACCTGGAAGACGTTGCGGGCATACCAACTGAAGTATTTTCTCTTCTGCTTGGTGGAGAAGAAGGCGATACCTCCAGAGGTTGACGTCGCAGCACCAGGAACAACACCCTGCTTATGGGCATCCCCTTGAGCAGAATCTGGAGCAGTAAGTGCCCTTGGAAATGTCTGTGGGTGTGTTCACAAGAATAGTAGGAACTGTTTCTTCTGTAAGCAGTTTCATAGTATGTGGACCAGAAATGAAGTTCTGGGACTGATTCTGGTGAGTGTGGAACCTGACTAGGTTCTGTTGTTCTTCACAATGTAGAGGTTTCCGTTTCATATGTACAGCACCGAACCAAGACAGCATGAGGGGACCAGAATTCTTGACTCCGTCTAAAATCTCCCATATGGAGATTTCTTTGACATTTTGAAACCTAAGACCCTGCAAACAAAATTAACGGATAAAAACAAAGGTCACACACCAATCACGTACACATGCACACAATTATATTTAGTAATGCAGGTATAGAACTGGTCTTAATTATCAGGTGTGTGTTAAGTTTCATTGCAATGATATGGTAAAGAGTAACCTATAGGAACTAATTGATTTAGTTTTAAATGTTATTTACTACTTGAAGTAACAAGTTTTTAATTTAGTAAACATTTAAACTATCTTATAATGTAACTCCTTACTAACTCAAAAAAATTGAAAAAAAGAGGCCAAGTTGTGTGAAACTTAAATTATTTGAAGATGTTTCAGAATGCACATTTTTTCCTGAACAACATCGCACCTTTATCCTCTCGTTAGCCATGGTCTCCTTGCTGTACACCATGGAGGGAGGTGGCTTCACGATGATGATAGAGTAGTTGTTCAGAGTGATGGGGAATATCTGCCGTATCTCTGAGGCACAGTTTGATATAGAGCCAGCGATCTCTGCCTTGATCTTCTTAATGCACCCGGTGTGTACTTTCTTGCCTTCTTCTCCGCTGCCTGCCAGAGTGTAGTGGAACTGTGAGGATAGGGAGCCCAGGAGAGTGCTGATCATGTCCAGGCAGCTGGTGAACAGTTCGCTGAATGGGAGGGAAAGGAAGGAAATGAAAATGCCATGAAATATTAGAACACAATAACAAGTTCTTAATACTTTAGCTTTCAAGTGAATAATGATAAGATTAAGAATGAATAAATATAAAGTATTTTTGTATATTTTAAAATAGGAGATACTTTTGCTCTTCTAAAATTTGCAAATTCATATATTATTTAATTCACTTTTACAAATAGTATTTCAACATCATTCCAGCATAGTTGTTTTTATATAATCATAGATTAGTTGGGGTTGTTGCTTTTTCTCATTCCCCAGATATGTTGTTTCTTCACCTACATACCTTGTGTCTGTCTTCCTGTCAATGGCTCCCGAGAAGATGACCTGCATGAGTAGGTGGAGCCAGTTCAAAGTGTTGGACTCACTGGCGCAGATGGAGGCCAGCATAGAACCCACCAGACTCAGACTCAACTTGAGAGCAGCAAACAACATGGCCTTGCACGCTCAACCCTGCACATGCACACACACATATTCAATAGACCATCATCTTGTGGAGGTACTAGAGTTTCTATTTAATTCTCACCAGCATATTATTTATAATTATTAAAATTTAACATCTAAGATCCATGGTAAAAGCTAATACGTAAGTATATATTTTAACCACAAATCATAACTGTACCACACTGCTGTTACGTACTTTTTCAAATGCTGTCAGAAAGTTTGAGAGTTGACTCTTGAGTGGTGCCAATAGCTCCTCGTGAGTGGTGGAATGGGCATGCATGCATGCCAGAACCAACTCCAGAAATGGCTATTGCCATTGGAGACCAGTTTTGGGTGTGGTCACTCCACCGGAAGATATAACAAAGAAACAAAGTAATAAAAATTTGAAAAAAAAGTTCACCCCAATATCGATATTATTAATAATTATCAATAAGGGAAGTTTTACCAGCAATATGGGTGAGCTATAGAAGATACAATGATTAGTGCCAATGGTATATATATTACAATATGGATGGACGGGTCCCACTTTACATATATGTATATGTATGTCTACTGATAACTTCTCCATAAGCCAGTGTTACCAATACGAGAGGAGAAATTAGTTTCATTTAACCGAGCTTAAATATTACAAAAAAAACGTATATCCAGATACATTGTACAGTATTTGAAAACTCACTGAAATTTTTAAAATTTAAATTAGCACAAGCTCCAAACACATTGAATAGATTATTACATACTTTCTCCACAGACTGACCTGGTGGCTGTAGTTGACCTTCTCTTCTCCTGGTTCTTCTCTGGGTTCCACCATTGCCCTTGGCCCAGGACATTGCCCGCACTCTTCAGGACACGCCCCAACACAGACTCCTGGAGCTTAGAGATGAGAGGAGTGACCAACCAAATACTGGAACTGTAGTCATGACAACACCAAACAAAACAGCAGGCAATAGAAAACAAAATAAACAAACTGATAATAAATTAAACAAACCAAATAAAACAAAACAACAACAATAACAACAAGAAAACAAATACGCCACTTATATTTGATAAGGTAAGGACAAATCTCAAAATATGGGCATATTTGCCTGACATAAAAACAGCATATTTACTGTAATACTATGTATGTAGCTACTCAACTGTCTGACTAACTATCTAATCCTGTCCTTAAAGTCTAGATGACTGAGATCTTACGTTTCATTGAAAAATGACACATTTTACTCTAAGTCATAAATTTAGTTCCTCCATACCACCCTTAGCTCTCACCCCTCACCTAAACAATCCGTCTCCTCCCTCCACACAGGACTCAGTGGTCTTCCCAAGCCACTCGTCTCCACACAAGTCTTCAAAGATGCGGATCACCTGAGCTGCCAGGTCCTCCAGTAGCGCTGCCCAAGCGGTGGCCCCCACAGCTTGTGTGATGGACACATTGATGTGCAGGAGTGAATTATTCACAGTCCACTGGTCCAGATTCTAACAGAGGACAAAATGATCCATCATCATTACATCATGTACTATTAATGTACTCAAAATATTAAATGTTAAAGACTTTTTAGCTATACTTATTAAATAAATAAATAAATAAAGAGGACTATAGGTCTATATACTAAAGGCATATGCAGAATAATTACAATATAAAATAAAATATAAACTTGCTAATAGTAATATTTTGAGAGATAAAAAGTTGATAAAGGTTACAAATACTAACAAACACAATAAAAAAATCATAATTTTTCTTCTTGTTCTGCTTACCTTCAAGATATCCTCCAATAGATTTGAAGAATCACTCTTGGCAAGTCTGCCGAGGTCCTCCATGTAAGGAGAGGTGGAGCAAGGACAGCAGAGAAGCAGGAGATGGCGGGATTGTGCTGATGGCAGCATTCTGTCTCCCAACATGTCCAAGTCCAGTAGGCGGGCGGAGTTGGTGGCACACTGGCTGCATATCCATGGCTCCACATACACCTGCTCCAGAGTCTTCCTCAGCTGTGACATTCAATACATGTAAACACATTACACACAAACACATATACCCCAGCAAAAAAATCCTGTAAGAACTTAAGATCTTGTAAGATCCTATGTAAGATAAGAACTTATAAGATTATTGGACATAAATGTTCCAAAAGCTTATAAGATCTTATATAAGATCCTTTAAGATCTTTTAAGATCATATAATATATTGTAGGATCTTATCAGATCCTGTAGAACATGTCAATTATATACTTTAGAATCTTATAAGATCTCATGAAGATCTTATAAAAACGTATAAAGATCTTATAAGAACTTGCAAAGATCTTATAAGAATTTCTGAAGATCTTATAAGAATATCTGAAGATCGTATAAGAACTTGCAATTGAAGATCTTAATAAAAAAACATAAAATTTATAGAAATCTTTTAAGAATAAAGATCCTATAATCAAGCACATAAGGTCATTTCTAAATCTAATAAGATAACATAGATAAGCATAGAATGTTTTGATTGTTGTTGTTGTTGTTTTTTAATATTGAAATAATGTTAAGATAAAGTTTCTTTCATTGGCTGCATGCGTTTCAATCTCTTTCCTGTATCCAGACATTTATGGTTGCATTTTCTTTGAAGAGCAGGGAAGTTTCTCTTATAAGTCCCTTCACCAAATCTCTCATCAACACATTCTGTAAATAGTTATAAAGCAGCTATATGACACTTTAATATCATTATTACGCTATACCCCTTCATTGAGTTGTATTTTTCTGCTGCAAGTAGTGGCTTGCATGATATAACAGTTCTGAAGCAGCTTCTGGCTAGTTCCTGATCTTCAAACAGTACACGTCTCGTCCTGCAAAGACGTTCCTCATTGATCATGAGGTAAACTGGTGGGTAACTCCGCCTGAGTCTCCAGATGCCAATCCCATAGAGAATTTGTGCCACGAACTGAAGGACTTCATGCGACGTGAAGTGAAACCCAGAACCAATAATGAACTTGTTTTGGCAGACTGTGGATGTCAACAAGTGTAACAAGTACATCAGACATCTACGTAAAGTACTACCTAAAACTATTGAACTCAATGGAGCAGCAACTGGATATTGAACTTTGCACTCATTCACAGCTATTTTCAAATAATAATAATTAATATTTTGTGGCAGGATCTGAGAAAACAGCCCACTTGGAGCACTCCATCAAAATTTTATTTTTGTATTTGCTATGTACTCCTTAAAATTTCCTTCATTATGAGCCATAAATAATTAGCAGGCTATCAGTAGTTTTCGAGTTATGAGCCGTTAAAGTTTCGCCTGTTCTACCACGCTATTTCGGAAAAATTGACAAAAACGCGTTTGAAAGACCGCAAGAGAAAGGAGTGCGGCATTTCTAACGACACGCTCGCCATGAAATACTTGTCGTTGACACTTCAAATTTTGTCAGAAGGTAGGCAAAGGGTTTTAGATTGGTATGAACAAATAAAAATTTTTTCAATTTCTATGCCCAACTCGATGTTTTTGCCTGTATCTCAATTTCATGTTTTGCGCGAAGTGGGCTGTTTTCTCAGATCCTGTCACTTTTAATTAAGTAATTTACATTATTTCCAGCAAATTTAATTCATATTTCATCAACATAATATAAATAAACAATAATCATTAGTGTTTTCCTAGTCTCAATCTTTTGCAGCATTGTTGTATGGATTCAACACATGTCTTCCATAGGCCTTCGAATTCTAAGGGATTTCCCCAATACTGAGGGAATATATTAAAAATTGCCTTCTTAATTTCAAGCCGTTCTGTTTGAGGAAGTACTGGAAGTGATTTAGATCCGAAAGGTGTACATTTTTTCATTACTTCCGTTCCAAAAACAGCTTCTCTGGCAATTCTACATGCCAACTTTCCTGCACATGATTCTTTTTTTAGATTGGAATTCTGTTGAAGTACCACTTCTATAGGCACTAGTGCCGACTTGTTTATGTCTGTGCTTGGAAGAGTATGGAAGGAGATAGGGAAAGAATGGGAGGATTGCATGAGGAGGAAGCTAGTGAGTTAGAATGATGAGTTGGTTGCCTGTTAGGAGTTGAAGGTTCTAATGAGGATGTAGGTTCAGATGTGGGAAATGTAAAGTCCAAATTATTGTTCTCTAAAGGGGAAACAGAAGGGTTAAGTTCAGGTGAGAGAGTATCGTTGACTTGTTGTAGTGGAGAACTATCAATGTTAGCAATTGCTGTCAATGAAGGAGACAACAGTAATGGTGGAGGAAAGAAAGATGTGACAGAAGGTGATGAAGGTGGCATCATTGACTGCACAATATGACGTAATGACTTTATCTTGGCCTTCATATATTTCTGGTTCTTTTCCATTAAAGTGATTCAATCTTTAAGGTGTTTTATTTCTAAATAAGGAACACAATTCAGAATTAACCATTATTGACTGTGAATAAGGGGTGTTTAATAGTATTGTACAATTACTGGGATGGTTAGTATTAGTTATAATAATATCGGTTCTTGAGCTTGCAATGATAATATTAATACTAATTATTAAAGGTTATTGCAAGAAGTGAATGCAGATGTGACTTGCCCATCCATGCTGTTTTATTGAGTTGTCATTATTGCTGTCATTCACTTCTATTGGCCATGAAGATGGTGATGGTGGTGGTGGTAATTGAATTGGTGATCCGGTATTGCTTCAAGCTATGTCTTTAGTGGGACCACCAGTGATTGATATTATATTACCTACAGAAGAAAGGAAAAAAACAATCTCCATACACAGAAAGAGAGAGTTACAGGAGCACATTATTTAAAGACACATATGAATCAAGAAGGCTTTTGAAACTTAGGCAAACACAATAGGTATAAAATTCATTATCTCTACTTATTAATATCCTGAAGTACCTGTTTAAGTGTGGAATGCTCATCTATTGATCGGTGTTTGGTTAGTCAGTCAAGCAGGTCTTGCAATACTGTTATTTTTTCCATGGAACAATCCTTATATTTATATAACTTAGCTATTGAGTGATTTAATTATCTTTGTTATTCCTGTGGTCAGCTGCTTCAATGTGATAACTGGTGTTGCCACCACTAACCCAGTAGTGGAAAAGACCTAAACAAACATAGAGCCAGACCAAATTTGAATATCAGTTATGACCAATTTTCCGATTACATTTACTAATCTATTCATGAAATTTTTTATGTATAAAAATTGCGTTAACAGAAAAAAAATCAAACGTAATCATCTCCATTTTTTAGTTTATTTTTTCTCATGAATGTGTGCAAGCATAAATGCTGATCATCACAAGATATAATTAAATAGTTGTTACATTGACAATACTCTAAACTTACCAATGGAGCGAATTTTTCCAGTGTATTTGGGGCCCATTCCTCGAATAGTCACTTCCTCACCAATATTAGACCCACCCATGACAAGTGCGCTGGCTAACTACTGTGACCAAGTCTTCATCAGACAAGTAAATAAGATAGTATTCTATTGTGGTTCAGCAAAATAATATAAATATTGTTCTCTTTACAGAAATAATAATCTACCACAACTTTAGCTCCTCATAGATATGAAAGTTACATTCCTATTAATACAGTAAAATACTATGGTTTCTATAAATAAATAATTATATTATAATTGTCAGATCTACAGTAACTTCTTATAATATAAATTCAAATTCAATCTAAATCAACTCAAAAGTTTTTAAATAACATACTGGATGTCTCCAAATTATTTAGGACTGTCCTTAGAGTCATTCTGTAGAATCTTATCACCTCTTGCGCCATAGTAACTGAAGTCTCCACTACGATTCAGCCTTGAAATTGTTAAAAACAGTGATGGTTAACTATTCTTATACGCAGAAGAATTAAGGAACGGGTCGACTGTCGCGGAAATACGGGTAACAATGGTAAACGATTAAATGGAACGCCGGTTTTATGACTACGGTGCGCCGGCATACTATTTTTCTGATGTTTTTTTTTTTTAAACAGTCGCACAGTAATACACCCATTCTACAGTGCGAAAACTGGCGCGTTATTTTGACATCTACTGTATTAGCAGTTATTGAACAAGGCCAGTACAGGGCCAGTACATACTACCTCATGGAGGGTATGCTGAGATGTGGGTTCAATCAATGTCACTACAGCTTCGAGACTAGTTTGGAAAAATTGAAATTTTGGTTTCCAAGATATTCATTATCAACCGGTTTAATTTGGAGCAAATTATGTCACTCGAACGCACTGGGTATCATCACCTCAAACAAAGCTACTACTTTAAATAGTCACTGATCAGCCAGCATGTACGTATGTTCATCTAAATGCATGTATGTATGTACACTTCTAATTAAAGGGTAAGTGACATAAAAATAGATGTGCTTTAATTTAATTGTGGCTGTGCATCTTGACAAGACTTAGAGAGCATTGAAGAAGGTGGTGTGTATGTTTGTATGTGTGTATGCAGTTCAAATATGAGTTCAAAAATGATTAAGCACAGCACATGTATCATTATGTATATGTTACATGTGTACTGTTAGTCTATACCTTCAGATGTCGTTTGTAAGTCTGCCACAATCACAGCTGACCAATCAGAATCCACGGCCTTGTTCCTCATCATGATCTCTTGCTCAGCTGACGCCAGTGCACATATCATCTAAATATAATATACATGGACAAGTTATTAACTTGATGACTAACAATAATAATAATAATAATAATAATAATAAATAAATAAATAAATAAATAAATAAATAAATAAATAAATAAATAAATAAACAAATAAATAAATAAACAAATAAATAAATAAAACAGAAAATTGAACGAATACAGTAGCACTAAAAAAATGAGCTGGCATAATTACCCTCCACTGATGCCACAAAACACACCAAAAAAGACAACAAAAAAAACTCTATCTTAAGTTCTACTTTGTACACATACTGTAGTTGTCTCTGGCAAAGACACAAGAACTTCAACAAGTGTAAGTACAAGTAGTACCAGTAGCTGAGAGAATCAACCAATTATGTTGCTTAATGTACTACTGTACATACTACTATACACAATACACATGCTCCTGTCCTGACTGCTCATAATATACCATTCAAAGTGAGAAAACATCACAATTAATCTCTACCCCACCAAAAGTACCCACACACACATACACACACACATGCACACACACACAGCACTTCACCCACGTTCTTATGCAGGTCAGGTGACAGAGACTGTTCCGTGAGACCCATGGGCAGAAGTGACAATGTGGGCTTGCCCCCCTGAATGCCACGCCCCAAAATACTACACATGCAGTTACATCTATGAGATGCTGGAAGAGAAAGTGGAAAGGAATAGTCAAGACTAAAGTCCCATATATATAAGTAGCGCTAAATATGTACATAGCTACAGCCCATTCCCTGAGCGTGCGAGGATCTCTGGTGATTAAAACCCCAGAACCCCTCAGAACAAGTGTGTTTGTATATGTGTGTGTATGTATGTGTGTGGGGGGGGGGGGGGGGGGGGGGGAGGGAGTATGGGGAAGGTTAGTTAATAGGTGTGTGTGTTTGAAAGCCTGCCACCAACTTTAAATTATTACTTACTATTCGTAAATATTATTTTTTAATATGCTTATTAATGCTGATTAAGTTCGCTGCCACCGGAGACCAGTGGACTTGCACTGTGCTTGTCAAGGTATCTAAGTTATGAATTTTACAAAATAACAAAGACACAGGCAAAATAACAAGAAGACAGTTATTACACTCACTCGAACACCAATTGGACTGACTTCACACATATGCACACTCAGTTTTATAGTGAATGCAAACAATGACCAAATATGGTAACACACAGAAACTACATATGCACATGCAACTTACAATAAGTTCAAAATAACGCACAAAATTGAATGATACACAAATTAATGCACAACATGGCAACATTGAATAGAAATTAAATACACACACAAATTCTATAAGTTCTTTCTCTGTACTCCTCTTCTCTCTTCATCTCTTTTCTTCCTTCTTCCTCTGGCCCTCACATGTCCCCCCGCTAAGATCTGCCTCACCAGGCAGATCTGATGAACCCAGGCCAGCCGCTTCGTCAGCGTTGGTGTTGCTTCTAAAAAAACATTTGAGGATACTGGCTCTGAAGTTACAGGAGTACGACGTTGAACTGAGATATGACCAGGATCTTGTCCAGCGCTAATCAATGCAAAGCACGGCTTGTGGTCCATGCATGCCACAAAAGACTGCCCATATAAGTAATGCTCAAAATGACATACCGATGATACCAAGGCAAGAGACTCTAGTTCAGTTATGGAGTAGTTCTTCTCCGTGCCTCTCAATTGACTGGAGAAGAATGCCACAGGAAACTCCTCACTTCCACGGACTGCATGTAGACATCCTCCCACACCCACACCAGAAGCATCCGTGTAAACCACAAACTTGTCTGTCGGAGAAGGCACTATGAGAGAAGTCCCTCACCCTTATCAAACTCCTCTCACAAGGAGTCGATAACTGATTAATCATAACTTAATCTACTTAATTACTTAATAATTTGGTGGAGTGGCCTTAATTGGTGTTCTCTTGCTGTTTTCATGTAATGTTACCAGTAACCCCGTTTGGCTCTTAGTGACACACCCCATTTTTTTGCTACTTATGATTTCTATGTCATGCACATCATGATACTGGGAACGTGCAGAGTTTTTCTATATTATGGCTTTAGGAGTTAGTATGATTACATCACACAATGACTTACATAACCAGGAGAAAGCGTTGACCATCTCCATGCTCCATTCCACCAGTCTCGGTGCCAGGAGTGAGGTAGCCGGAGTGAGCTTGGCCGAGTAGGCCACAAAGTCTTTGATAAAGTGCCTATAATAGATGATGACCCCGATAAAGGACCTCAACCCTTCTTTGTACTAGGCCTACCATATCCCCTAAAGGAATCTATCCTGTCCCTTGGAACGCTCACAGTACCACCACCCACAATATGCCCAAGATACCTAAGACGATACTTTCCTAAGACACACTTCTTAAGCTTAACTACAAAGTCCTGCCTCTTGCAGACAACACAATACATCCCTAAGATCACACATATGCTCATCCCAACTTTTACTGTAGACGGCTATATAATCTATATACACACTGCTCATCTTGTTAACTGGTTTAAGGACCCTTTCCATCATTTGTTGGAAAACTGTCGGGGTGTTACACAGCCCAAACAGCATGCGTTTGTACATAACAATTCCCCGAAACAATCTCTACACTCTGCTAATACACTTTGCAAATCAGACAGCCTGCATATGTCTCACCACAAAGACCTTGGGGTCTGCAGTGCGGTCTCCAACTCGCCCGAGTCCTCAGCTACCACACAGACTGCGGACACGGACGTGGACATATCTACATACACTTTCGTGTTGTTTAAGTGGACAAGTCAAGTAAATGAACTACCAACACGCCTAACTATTTATGTTACTCCAGACACCACTTTCTCGACCTCATAGGGCCCCTCCAACGAAGCCTCCAAGGCCCCCTTCAACCCAGGCTATATACATACACATGTGATTTTACTCTATGTTTCTTTCCCCGTCTTAGCTATCCCTCCCAAGACCTGGCCAAGTGAATCGAGAGTTTAGGAGCTCTCGGGTTTTACTAGCTCCCAAATTACCTGTCTTGTCATGAGCCAACACCACTAACTTCTCACGCTAACACTTGGGGATTAACAACCTTCTACAGGTTCCTTCTATCTGGTCCACGCTAGTATGGAAAATGAAGCAGTCTTCCCATGCATAGCCCATCTTACCCAGATCCGCCAACACCCTCTGATGTTGCAACGAATCGTCCACTCTTATCTCTATCCTGAGTCTTCCTTCTTAACAAACTTGTGGTAACTATGTAGCTATGTGGCTACTGAACTACTCAGGATGTGGTACTTTCAGAGATTTTGAGTCATGAATTTTCGGCTATGGGTGAGCCTTCTAGTGAATCTCACTCGTAAAAAAAAGCTTGTTATTGTTTCTGTTAATACATACACATGTGACTTTATTCTATGTTTCTTTCCCCGTCTTATCCTTATCTTCTTTCCGATGTTACCTGACTCTCAGGACTTATAATTTTTAATTTTTTTTTAATTTAATTTTTTTTTTTATTTATTTCTTTACTATTTCTAGAGTTACATGTATGAATGTATTACTCAATCACTTGTCAATACATCTCAAAATTGTCACTTCATTCATTCTTTTGCCACCTCATTCAATGGCCAAACCATTCACAATCTTTGTCATTCACTGTAGCTGACTATATATAGTTGGCCTCACTTCAAATCTTTTCAGTTGTGCAAGCCAAATTCACTAGAAGGCTCACCCATAGCCGAAAATTCATGAATATATCTGACTCAAAATCTCTGAAAGTACCACATCCTGAGTAGTTCAGTAGCCACATAGCTACATAGTTACCACAAACTCTACCCCTTAAATCATTTGCCTTATCCTCATTAAGAAACTTAGTTACAGCTTCAACAGCAGTTACAGTGTCTATAAGGGGGAGTTTCGTAGGAACTGGTGCAAAATTTAAACCCAACTTTAGTACATCTTCCTGGCATTCAGTTACAGTTTTGTTAGAAAAATTAATAATCAATTTCTTATTTTTCTCTTCATTGAAGGCAATTGCTCTCTTAGTCTTCCTATTAAGAAGTCTATTAAGCTTGGATTGGTATCTGGCCTTCATTAAAGTAAATGTCTTCTCTACTGATGTCTTACACATAAGACCACCTAGTAGTCTAATGGTGGAAGTTATCGTAAACACTTGGGCCTATCTAAACATCTGGGTCAATCTGAACTGGGTCTTTCCTACAAACAGCAATCAGCATTAAATCTAAATCATCCATTACTATATTACAGTTATGGGCATGTAGGGAAAGAGGGAAGTTAGAGAAGTTACTACTTCTGATGCAGCTACAGCAGTGAACATAACTAATAATGCAGCTACAGCAGTGAACATAACTAATACATTCTCAGGAACAAAATTGCCAACAAAAAAGTCCTCAATTCTCAATTGTGTAACCCCTGATAGTGTCTAGCTTGCTTTGCTCGCTCCCCAGTAATGAATGTAGGAAATTGAATCTGTATATTGTTCATGTAATATTGACCATAATTATTTGGAGTAACTACTGCTATAATTTTTTAAGCATCCCTTCTTCTCTCTAGATTATATATTTGTGACTTAGTTTATTACACAGGCATGTTAGTGTTACAATGTGCGTAATATATATTGGTCGTATCGTTTCCAGCACTCACAGACAAAGTGTAGCATAGAACTATTACATTCCAGAGTGTTTTAAACATACAATTTTTTTTTATTTTAGCAATCAAAAACTTTACAATAGACTACAGTGTTCTTAAGATTCAGTGGGGTGTCAAACTGTTTGGTTTTAGAACAACTGCTATATTATTGTTCCTCTGACCACTTTGCTCAGCTCTTGAAGTGATCCTGTCAAATAATTCTCCTTGCCTAATCTTGCAATTCTTTGGATTTCCTGTAGCCATTGAAGACTGAATAGAAAGTTGATTCAGCTGATGTCAAACTGCTCAGTTTTAGTAGAGCTGCTCTATTTTTGCTCCTCCGAGCACTTTGCTCGGCTCTAGAATTGATCCTGTCAAATAATTCTCCTTGTTTAATTCCATTGTGTTGATTTCCTGTAGTCTTTGAAGACTTGGAATAGAATGACGATTGTTTGATATTGTAAAGTACCACTGCTACTGGTATTACTATCACGACTGTCAGCAATATGGCAACCATAGCAGTCATGAAAGCTATTACAGAAATATATGCAGCAGACCTCTTCTTTGGTCGAGAAGTAGTGGTCCTTGCTGCAGCTTTAAAAAGCAACCCACGTTCATTGAGGTGAGAGTGGGAAAAATTGAAATCTTTCTCTTTGACTTTAGTGTCTTGAAAAAAAATTTTAAGGTGTTTTTCATCAGCAGGCTGAGTGATTGAAACGGTTGATTCTTGATTGGAAAGCATATTTTGAATTGGTAGATATATACCTATCACATGAAGAAATGGGCTGTTCGTAATTATTATAATGATGAAGACTTTCAGACTGGCGTGGCATTCCATTTGATGGGGTTGACAGAGTGCCTACTGCACAGTGATTAGTATTGGTGCTGTACACCACTTTATTATCACAAGTCAGAAGTTGTGTTGTAGTTTCAAGAGGAAGTGTCAAGTAATTAGTAGACATGAACACTTCTTCACTGTCTGGTATGCTCGCTTCACAGAAAATCGTCCCTCCCTTTAGGAAAGAATAAACAAAGCTTTTAAATGTGGCACCTAGCACAGTAGTGTCAAACTTTGCTTTGAGAGTAGAATATATCTCTGGCATGTCCCCGCGCTCGGATACGGTTCTGCTAAACTCAATGTAATCGCTCAGAGATGGACTGTTTAAATCCACTTGTCCGCCATTGTATTTGATAAACTTCCAGTTTATGGACACCTTGTTTATTAAAAATCTGTCCACTTTGACGCCACATTGAAGAGAATACCCGTTGCCACCATATGGATTACAGTTGATGTCAGAAAATTGAAGGGGTTCTTTGATGTACTTTACTTCACAGTTCTTATTCTAACATGCATACTCTTTCCTCCTTTCATCAAAATGGCACTCCTTACAACCAGGCTTGCTGGAACACTTTTGGCAGTGCAAGCCTCTGAAACCTTTAGGACATTTACATCGTCCAGTTACTTGGTCACAAGTTCCGCCTTACAATTGCCAGAGGGCACACACTTTTTCCAATACTGCTTAAAGCCGGTGTGACATTTACACTGATTGGTATTTTTCTCCTTGAAGGTATTCTTTGGACACTTTGATGCGCATTTCTTCCTTAAATCAAATACATCACAGCACGAACCATCCTTCAAGCACCGTCCACTGCACTTTTCAGGACACGAGACACAATGTTCTGTCATGGAAGAAGTAGGCCACATTTTAGGGTGCATTCAGGTTTGACAATCATATCTAGTCAATGTTTTCATCGTAGCTGACAGTTCGGTGTTGGAAAATGCAGTCCCAAAATGTCTTTTGATCACTTTCTACTTTCCGTTAGAGCAGTAAAGGTCAAACTGTTTGGTGTTTCGTTGTTTTCTATAATCTGACTGAAACTGGTATCCTTCAACTTCATATGCAACTATCATTGAAGCGGAGATGTACATGTCTATTTTTTTTCCCTTGAGCTAAGCACACAGTGTTGTAATCCAAGACCTTGTACTTGTGGGTTTCCTTTGGGAAAGCCGTTGTCGGAGAAATATAGGTCCCCCCGTGCCAACTGTCCCCCCGGGACATTTGGGCCTTAGGCTCACGTGTCTTACCTAGGACCACATGTCCACTTTGCAATCATGGAGGACTACGATGAAGTGTATGGTTACTTGGCAAATGATACTTACCCTAGCGGTTACAATAAAAACCAGAGGCGCGTTTTGAGAAGGAAATGCTTAAATCATTTTAAGGCTTCTGGGGGGATCCTCTATTACTCGAAAACAACGTCTGGGGAAAGAAATTGGAGAGTAGTAGTGAAAACTGTGGCAGAAAAAAAACGTATCTTGGAGGCATGCCACAGTGATCAGCAAGGTAGAATTTATGTAGTGCATTACTGATCTAGTGACAGTAATTTTATTTTATTTTAAAGGTGCCCTTTCACTATACACAAGTCAATAAAAATGGTGCAAAATCATTAGAAACTGCCAGATTAACTAGCTTGTATAACTTAAATTGTAATAATTGATGCCTCTACACTTTTTTAAACCACTTTCAAGGGGGGATGGGGAGGGGGGGGGGGGGGGGGGGGGGGGGGGGGGGTTACACAGGGGAAGCTTCACCCATACACTCCAACTTTACCTTCTCTCTCCTCTCCCAGTTTATCATTTACAAAATCTTGAAATAATAGGCTAGTTTTAAATTTACATACAAGTCTATGGTGTTTTTTTACTTTCAGTGATTAATAATACAATCTATATGTCCGTGAGCCCTCAATGCTTACTCTCTTAACTTGATCCAAACTATTATCTCTCAGGCAATTTTTTAATTTTTTTTTGACTAATTTCATGTCACTAAAACTATTTCCACTATTGCAGTGGCTTTGATCGAGCTAGTTTGATAAACCATAAAATCAGGCACTGATAGACTTATCAGGAGAAGGGGGCTTTGAGAGTTAAAGGTGGAAAGAAGTTGTTAAATATTATTCTTACCCCATTAAAATCAATATTTTTTTTTAATATCTGGGGAAAATTTTTATGGGCAAAATACTGTCCATATTATTTTAAACACCTACAAATTGATTACATATAGTGTGTAATTAAATTATAATGACAATAATTTAAAACTTGCATCTCACAGATAACAACAAAAAATAAATCGGAGGTTCTGTGAACCATTGCCTCTTGAAATCTAAGCGAGATGGTAGATCCAGTGGTGTAGTACCTGTGGAGGAGTCTAACCTGGTTTATCTCTGAACATTGGGGGCTATATTTCAAAGCGGTAGTAACTCTTTGCTTCTGATTGTTTGTATACTGTCTTCTGTTGTAGTAGCCAATAGCTTCCACATTTAAATGAAGCCATAAGTATATTAGAAAAAAAAAAGAATTTTTCCTAGCAACCAAAATTCATTAACCAGGCATAAGTTACAAAAGAGTTGTCACAGCACTTTTTAAGAGCTATCTTGCTTTACAATAAGTTTTGACACTGCAGTTGTAATAATTGCAGCTGATTTACACACTGTACTATGATAACTATTTAGTCTTCCTATGCCATGCAATAGTGGTTGATATTTGTAAGTGAAGTGATTAATGTTTTGTATATTTTTTGCATCATTTTTCTGACACAGAATTTGAAGCCAGGAACACTCGTTTTAATGAGAAATAGCCATAGAGATGGACGAAAAAATGGAAAACTTGAAAAGCGGTATTCTGGACCCTACTCTATTACGGAGTGTTTAGGAAAAGGTATCTACAAGCTTTCCAATACCAAAAACAGGTGAGCATTTTGAACAAGGACTTGTTTTGTGTGAGTACAATTTCTAAAATAATGAGTGTTAAATATGTTTAATGATATTTCTTTTAACTTACCAATCTTCAACTACACCATTTTTTCTTGAATAATTCAAGGTTGAATTCCATTTTGGCACCGCTGCCTGTCAATATGTGACTTAAATTGCTTCCATTTTCAGTTCAGTGGGTGTTCCTGTTTTATTGCATTTAAGTCCATTCGACTCAACTTGTCAACTTGGATATGTTATTTGTTCTGTTTTGTTTTTTGTTTTTTCAATATTTTTCTCCTTTGCTTGTTGTTGAGATTTAAGCGCATTCCTAAGTACATTATACCTCTTTCACCCACCCACCCTTTTTTACTATGCTATCTAATTGCAAATACGTGGCTAAGCATGCAAGTTGTGGTGCAAGGGGAGCCATTGACCTTGTGGTTTGATGTGAGATATCTGTGGTTAATAGCACATTAAGATGTACCCAGTTTTGCTGCAAAGAGTCTACACCTTAGTTGATGCTTGTGAGGCACCAATAATTATTAAAATTTATTTTCTCATACTCAGCAATTCAGGATCAGATATGTATTGGTTTTATATTATGTAGGTAAAATCCTCAAGAAAGCTGTGAATGGTTTTCGTCTAAAAAAATACTACTCAGCAGCAGTTGTACCACAACTAACTGCAGACTCTGTTTTTCAGTTTGGTAGTTCAGATGATGACAGTATTTCACAGCTTCCTTTCATCAAGACTAAAGTGAAGAAATCCAGAAAGCAGAGGGTTCTGGAAATTAGTACAGACTCAAATGAGGGTAAGGAAAATCTATCTTAACAAGTGTAAACTGTAATCGTATGTGCATGTAACTACCTACCCTCATGCACAGAGATTTAATGTTTAATTATATAGCTTTGTTTATCTACTTGACTTGAGGGTATTATATAGTAAATCAAGTAAGTGTAAGTATAATTAAAAATTATTGTTTGTGTCGTAACTCAGTGCTATGGAAATGTTTAAGCTGTGTTTGTTTATTGATTTTGCTATGTCGTTGTACAGAACTTGATTCTGTGCCAGATCATGCAATGGATAGTTTATCTAAAAACACATCCATAGATAAATATGAATACCAGCAAGACCTCAACTCTGGAGACTTATCACCTGTACCAAACAAAAAGTGTACTTCTCTGGCGACTTCCATTGCTACTGATAATGACTCTCCAGAAGGCTCTGCTGTATACAAGAACAAAAGTACTTCTCCTTTGCAGACTTCAAGCCCAATCACTCTGAGTGATGAAATGTCTCTGCCACCCTCACCTAAATCTTGGAAGAAGGATTTATTATTGACATTAAGAGATAAGCAAGAGCTAACTTCTGGGCAGTGGCTTAATGATCTATTTATTAATGCAGCTCAACAATTGCTGAAGATACAATTTCCATCCCAAAATGGATTACAGGATACAGTAGTATTAGAAGCTGTAATGAAGTTCACATCACCGTGCAATAATTTTGTTCAAATTATTCATGTTGAAGATCACTGGGTGTGTGCTTCCAACATATTTTCACCTGAGGGATATGTGGATGTTTATGACAGTATGCCTACACTAACTATGAATTCACATTACCTTCAGCTGCAACTGGCCGCAATACTTAAGTGTTCAAAAAATTCGTTTATAGTAAGACATGTTAATGTACAGCGACAGATTGGTGGTAGCGAGTGTGGATTATTTGCTATCTCTTTTGCCACATCCCTGTGTATGGACTTTGATCCCCACACTCAAACTTATCATCAGGATGACATGTGGAGCCATTTTCTCCAGTGTATTGAGAATTTTAAATTAACAGTATTTCCATCAGGTCTGAGTAAACATCGTTTTATTGTCTGAGAAAGAAATTCGGATATACTGTGTATGCCGTTTGCCCTGGAATAAATATTCAAAATTTGGAACTTTAGTACAATGTAACATATGTAAAGAGTGGTACCATCAGAAATGTTGCAACATTGAAAGTGACATCCTTAACCACCACTATTATTGTCATTTATGTAGTAACTAGCTATTTATTGAAATATTATTGTTCGGGAGTAAACTAACAAGTTACTAGTAATAACTCCGAAAGTGTAGGTTTACTTTGAGTGTAATATAGAATACAATTGTAAAGCATAGATTATGAGATATAAGAAGAAGTGAGAATAAAACGTAACTAAGAGTAATACGAGTAACAATAGCAATTCATCGATGTTCGAAGTCGGAACGGAGTACGAGAGCATGCGTAGTAAATATAAAAATAAAATGAATGTTGAAATACGATATGTAATAAAAAGTTAAAGCTAGCTAAGTGAAGGGGCTAGGCTTCATGATGCAACTCTTGGAGGGACTGGTCCCGAACAATTATTACATAATTTTTTAATTATTCAATATCAATCCGGCTTTATAGTATTATAATCCAATTTACATATTATGTAAGAGCAAAGATGATAGCTAACAGGGGCTAATGTGTCATATATATTTATCTCCAATCACCATTTTGATAGTTATTGATAGGCCCTGCCAGATTATGCTAGCATTTTTTCTGGAATAATAGGCATCAATTAGCATTGCAGAATAATTCTAGAATATATACATTTAAGAGAATAATTTTAGAATAAAAAGTGCAAATGGTCCATAATATAGGAAAACATTACCTAATAGTATTCTTATAGGTGTAGCTAGTAAGTAGTAAGCATGGTTATTTCAACTTTTTCTTTTATCATGACTCAGCAGTAAAAATGCAGCTGCTAGTATGTTTGGGAAAAAGCAGTCAGTTTTGTGTGTTAGCCACACCTGTGCTTCTAAAATATGGAAGAAGGTTGTAGTACTACTATGCATACTGAAGAAGATGAGAGCTTGTGCTCAGGCTCAGAGTCAGCAGAGTCAGAAATTGAGCAGGCATCTGGAGGATCAAGCTCAATGGTTCCTCTTCTTGATCAACTGAAATGTCCTACTGCATCAGACTTAGCAAGAAAGCGCAAAATTGTTACCAACCCACCTCAGAAGTTGAAGCGAAGCAAAGGTGCTATAGCTGCTGAGCCTAAAAAAATTCTTCCAAGAACAAGGATTACTGAATTCCCCAGTCAACATTTTTCAGAAAAGTTGGGTAAGCTCTTTTGCGATGCATGTAGAGAAATCTTGTTTCTTAAGAAAAGTATGTTTGGCTGACTTTATGTGCTGGATAATCATGTACATGGATTAAAAAATCTAGCATCTAGTAAGAAGTGCTAAGCATAAAAATATATTGGATATGTTGAAAATCTATGACAAAGATGTGCATCCTAGTGGGGAAAATTACCACAAGCTGTGCGAATTAATCGTGTGATGGTAGTTCGATATTCTATGAAGGCTGGTGTTGCTCTAGAAAAAATTGATTGCTTTCGTGGGCTTCTGGAGGAAAATACTTATAGGCTTACTGGAAGCCAGCATTTGCATGAGCTAATTCCATTTATTCGTCACCAAGAAGTAACAAAAGTAAAAGATGATATCATAGAGAAGTGTGTATCAGTCATTTTTGATGGAACCACGCACATGTATGTGAGGCAATGGTGATTTTGCTCCAATTATGTTGATAATTGGGAAATACAACAGCGTGTTGTACGCTAATGCTCTTAGCTAAAAGCATGACAGGAGAAGAAGTTGCTAGACAGCTAATAGTTTGCCTTTCCACTGAGCTTGGAATTTGTAGCAATAATTTAATAGCTTCAATGCACGATAGAGCTTCAGTCAATAATGTTGCTGTTCGAACCTTGAAGATTGTGTTTCCTCAGTTGCTTGATATTGGCTGCTTTTCACACACACTGGACCATGTTGGTGAAAATTTTAGCACTCCTATACTTGATAAATTTGTGAGTGGTTGGATAAACATTTTTTCCAGAAGTCCTAAAACCAAACTTGCTTAGAAAACTCAAACTGGTTTACCTGTACTAGGTGGTTATAAAGCAGATTCTTAATGCTTTTGGTGATGTGAAGTCATTCTTAGAAGATGAAAACCTTCCATCATCACGGACACATCTTCTGGAAATTCTTAATGATCCTCCAAGCTTCGATAAACTCAAAATGGAATTAGCTTAGTAGCTACCATATTTATAAAGCTATATGTGAGCTGCTCTGCGAAAACCAGACATTTCCCTAAAAACACAATTGTACATTACAGCTAAAAGTATGAAAAAAGTGAATTATTTTTTAATTTTATATTTTTCCATAGTTATAAAGTAACTTCTAACCTTTGTCTAGCTCTCTGCCAAGTTTCATTTTCTAAAGCGCTCGTTTTCTTGGCAAGTGAGCATGTCAAAAATGGGAACTCTAAAGTTAGCCATTCTCAGAGAGTATGATTTTTCTGAAAATGCCTAAATCTCCATTTTGAATTTTTAGGGAAACACCTGGTTTTCGCAGAGCCCCTCACATATATTTCAATCACAAAATGTTTCAGCTGTGACTCAGTTGCAGTATATAGCTAACCTTTGAAAAAATGCATTTTGCTATAATGATGTATACACCATATTTGGTGTGTTATGCACGGTATCGTTGTTACAGTGAATATCCACCCAAGTACAAGAATACCAACACAGAGTGAATACTAGTTCTGCCCTAGCTACATCAATGGCATTAGTGAGAAAATAGAACAAATTTGAGAGTTTAGAGTTAAAAATGGAAAAATATTGTTATTTTTGTACATTAGTACGGGGGACACATAAACCTAGGAGGGGACAGATAGTCCTAGGACCAGATGTCCCCAATCATAAAGAGGGGACAGGTAATTCTAGGACCAAATGTCCAGGGGGACTTGTGGTCCTAGGACTAGATGTCCGGGGGACATCCTGTCCTGGGGACAAATAATCCTATGACAACGTAATTTCAAAACTCAACTTTGTTTTTAGTAGCCTGAGTGCTAGAAGGTAAAACCAATCGTTATAACAATAGTGTAGTTTTAGGCTCGCTGGCCATTTGTGCTCAAGCACTTCCTCTTTCATAGGCTTTTAAAAATAATAGTAGTAAAAGAAAATTTGCTTTCAGGTTAAAAACCCCATGGTCACTTGCATAAAGAACAAGCACTCTAATCACTGAGTTACTGCAACCAACAGGCAACCATGTTTCTAATTCTGATTCTGTAATGCTATCTCACACCAACACTCCAAGGAATTATCAAAGATTCACTTCCGTTTTAGTTGGAGAACTTATAAATACCATGCTTAAACTTAACTAATGGGCATCCAGCTTCCTAATTCTGTGTAACTGTGGTCAGTTGAGTCCTATGTTACTGTAACATGTGAAATGATTGAACTTATTTGTCATGACCTGACTTTAACTATCCCTCAGATACAGCTCTGCACTATTATAGTTCTTGTGGATAAATGCATCATTTATCTTCAAAACCGGAGTCATCAGAATCAAAACCAATGTTGGATTCAAAGTGATGGTTTGCAGTGAATACCACACTAGTATCTACAAACATGACAGCAGGAATATGAAAAATTCTTCTATTTCCATGGAAACCCCTGCAATAGTATAAACCACTAGCGTCTTTTCTTACATTATACAAGAAAAGTGTATTGTTTTCTAAGTGTACTTATTGATAGGTCTGAAAAACCATTCAATTCCTCTCAAACTGCCACATGCAAAAGTTACATTTTCACCTCCTGAAACATGAATCACACTAGGTAACACATATCCAAAAGGAGGTTGAATCCATACACCACCTTAAATGACACCTTAAAATGACCAATTATCCCATAATGTGTTGTATATGTCCCAAAGTGAAGTGGATCATTATTTCCCAAATAAACATAAATGGGTCAACAATTTCGAAATTATAGTCAAATTCTTGATTAAAATCAGATGTATACGTCCAAGTAACTGGTTGAAGACTTCCACAAGTGCCAGTTACTGTATTTCCTTCTAACACATCCACCTCACCAACTGGAATTAATTCCCCCCCGCCTTATCTCAATCACACTGAAGTCGGGACTAATCCTTACTGAAGTAGCTACGATGAAACTTGTAACAGCTGAAACCAAATACTGAGCGGACATTATTTTACCAATTAGTTTGACTGTCTGCTGGTGAACAGAGTACCAACATTATAATAACTATTACTAATTACTTCGATTGGAAATATTCAACAACGCTAGAGATCTGAGTTCGGAGATTTAAGGGTGAAGTTTATTGTTTGCTTTTTTTTTTCGTAATTAGTGACCTCAAGATCCTTTTTGCTAATGTGACTCCAGTTACTGGCACTCAAAGTTTTGAAATGATTAAAGTGGCTTAAATGACTAAAATACTCCCAAGTAATCAAGATTCCTGAACTTGCCCTCTAAGGATGGCCAACACCAAGATATTTTAATTCTGCAGGCTGATTTACACTGTACTTTTCTATTTGCTTAGCTCCTGTTATTACTATACAATGTAAATTAAAAATTATATCCTGGGCCCAAGTTTTGGCAAAGTAGAACAATATCATTCCTTAGCAGTACTCTGAATTAGATTCAAAAGTTTTCTTTTTTCCACACCAGAATTATTATCAGAAGCCATTCACTGGTTAAAAAGTTAAATATGCCTATATTTTTTCCCCCATTGACTGAGGCATGTAACTCCAAAACATTATATCTGTACATCTCAACTAATTCACCTGCAATCATAGCACTTATTCCACACCAGTGACTGGTTTTTTGTTCCAATTAATGTTACAGATAGTTAAATGTGAACACACTTCTATACAGTTATGTCCTATATCAGACAAAATTCAGATTGTTGGAAGTGTAACTGGAATATCTCCATCTAGTTTGAACATCATAGTTTCAAAATGAACTTCACCCTATAATGCTTTCATGGGAAGTTTGTGATCTATGGCTTGAAAAATGTCCAAAGGAAGAAGTTGTTCACACCTGGCAAGCAGTAGCCCAATTCTTGATTTAACTGATGGAGTGAAATTATCAAAAGTATATGGGAAGTATATTGCAGGTAAGTTAATGATAGTTTAGAGTGCATTAGATTTAATTTTATTTATTAAATTTATTGAAAATAATATTTTGTGAATGTATTAGTCTACTATAACAGCAACTTTTTATATGGAATAAAAATACAATGTAGGGAGAATGCAAAAACCAATTGACATAAACTTAGTACATAGTACCCTATTAGGAGTCTTCAGTGGCGACTTCAGATTTTATCAGTACTTCTCCCAAAGGTAATAAGCTTATTAAACATATAAACCAATACTACTAAGAAATAGGTGTTATAACTACTTTAGATGAAATGAGAGAATAAAAATTTGCACCTGACAGATAGGTGAAAATATTGCTAAACTAACTTTAAATAAGAGCTAGCTAGTACTACTGTGATTTAAAATTAGGTTATAAGCAAGTAGCTAATGTAACCTAAACGCGCATATTGCTGTAAACATGCCATCATTTCTTTAATTGATTGCCAGGAATTTGATTTATAGATATTATATAATAGATCACACTCCAGATAATGATGATGATGTAGCATGGATTGTAGTTGAAAAGAGAGAATTTAATTTTGATTGTATGGCTGGATTGAGAAAGGCATGTCTTTACATTTGTTACTAATATAAGGAAAGAAAAAATGTCTTGTACTGGCTTGCTCATGGTTACAGAACAGCACTGGAATTGGAAGTTATACCAATCTCTGTTACTTTGCATAATGATAGCCTGTTGTAACCAGCTGTCATTTACCTCTTTGAATCTTCCTACTACATGAATTGGTTAATCTTGACTGAGGGACCATGTAAGAAAATCGTTTGTTACCTTAATAAAATGGAAGTTGAGGTCATACGTGTGGCAGGCGTATGTGAGAAAACTGAAGGATATTTACAGAAATAATCATTATCAGTTTTCTGGAGTTTCTATACCTGTTAAAAACACATTATTCCTGCCATTTCAGTTACCAAAAACGTAAAATAAACACTATCCTCTTTTGTGGAATACATATCCATGGTCCAGTTGATTATCAAATAACCAGCCTGTTGAGTTATCAACAGCTTATTTTATAGCATTGGTAAGTCCACTAGCATGACAAGTTAGAATAATAGAAGACTTAACTCCCAAATACACATTTGAGTAAAGGTTCTCTTGTGTCTAGTTCTGCAGAATTAAATTTAAATGCCTTATTTGTATAAATTGATCAGGGTAAGATTCACTTAACCACCATGCATGAAGCTTATTAGGGTTTAATACACTAATGTGTTACCATGTGGTGAAATGATCAATATTTGCTCACCCAATCTTTTCCACATCATTATTCCGAAGTAGTTGTGCTTCCCTTGTGTTAAACCTACAGAGAATAATCCACCTGGTCTCCTTGTCTTACTAGAGAGGTTGATCTACTGGTCTTATCCTAGCCATGGATACATCCACTTGATCAAAGCTCACATGACAGATATTTTCTTAACTCATCTTAGTTAGTTTCAGCTTACTCAACATGAATAAACACAATCAGCCACATGGGTAGGAGCAATTGGGTGGAGTCTACCACTAAAGGGCATGCCTAAATATGGGCATTGTCAAATGAAAGGATATGGTCATACTGCTATGCACAGTTTGTCATATTTAGATGTTGCACAAGTACAATGCTGTAGATTCCATTTTGTCCTCACATAAAATTATAGAAAAATCCAAGGTTTCTAATGTACTGTTTCAAGTTTGATTTAGTATGTACTGCTCCAAGAAACCCCCCTAAAAATCTTGACTCTGGGCCTTTGCAGTGGAGGGAGGTGGTGAGTTAATCAGCTCCATGCATAGTTCAACCTAGTAAGGATGTTCTAAGACATGGCTCAATTATTGCCTACAGTAGTTATGTAAGTTGTTATTTCCCCTCTAAGCTACGAAGCTAGTTGAAATTGTCTTAGTAGTCATTAATGTTTATTAGAACTATGGTACACAGCTTTCTTAACAGTCATGATAAAGTAAGTATGACTTCTTGAGGCTACCACTAGACAAAAGCTAAATTTTCTGTTATTGATTAATTGTGCAGTTCAGGTATATGGAAAGTGCAGGAAAATTGATAACTATACAGCTCAATTTATGCTTTATGGATTGTGTGGAGTAAAAGATTGTTTCACTAAAATTCATTTTCTTCCTCTTTCATAGGGTTTGAAAATAATATTAGTAAAATAAAAATTTGCTTTCACAGGTTAGTAACATTTGAAATGAATTGATTAGAACTTATTTTGTGGGGACATGACATTAACAATTCCTCAGACCCAGCTCTGCCCTATATAGTTCTCCTTGTGGATAAATGCATCATTCATCTTCAAAACTAGAGTCATCAGAATCAAAACAAATGAGTTATGATTCAAGTGTGATAGTTTGCAGTGAATACCACATGAGTATCTACAAACAAGACAGCAGGATATTGAAAAATTCTTCTATTTTCATGGACACCCCTGCAAACGTATAAACCACTAGTGCCTTTTCTTACATTATACAAGAAAAGTGTATTGTTTGCTAAATGTACTTCTTGGCCAATGGGTCTGAAAAACCATTCAACACCTGTGGAACTGCCACATACAAAAGTTACGTTATTTCCTTCCGAAACATGAATCACATCAGGTAACACATATCCAAAAGGAGCTGCAGTGTGTACATTCACAAGAAATGCCACTTGAAAATGGTCAATCATCCCAGAATATGTTCTGTATGTTCCAAAACAATAGTAATAACCTGAGTCAGATACTCTCAAATTGGTCAGAATAATAGTATTGTTATGTTGTGTATTTGTACCAGGAAGTGGATCATTATTTCCCAAATAAACATAAATACCGTCAACACTATCAAAATCATAGTCAAATTCTTCATTAATGTCAATTGTGTAAGTCCAAGTAACTGGTTGGAGACTTCCACAAGCGCTCATTACTGAAGTCCCAGAGGATCCTTACTGAAGTAGCTATGATGAAACTTGAAACTGCTGAAACCAAATACTGTAAGGACATTATTTTACGAATTAGTTTGACTGTCTGCTGGTCAACACTACCAACATAATTATTACAAATTTGTTTGACTGTAAATCTTCAGCGACGCGAGAGATGTTAGTTGGGAGGTTTAAGGTTGCTGAAGTTTTTCTTTTAGTAATTAGTGACATTACGACTGTATTCCCTAACTTGATTTCAATTACTGACAATGAAAGTTTAAAATAACTGGGGAGCGAGCCAAGCAAGCGAGACACTTACCGGGGTAACGTAATTGAAAATCGGGGATGTTTGTTATCCAGCGGGCGAGCCAAGGGAGATACTATTAGGGGTGGACAATAGAAAATCAAGTGTATGTCATATATCTAGTGATGAGCTTGAGCACAAATGGCGAGCGAGCCTGTGCACAACTGAAACTTCAAAAAAATCTACCAGTCCATTTCGAAAAGTACAAGTACGTAGCATACTTTAGCTAACCAATACAGAACTACTTACTTACCTCAACTTCAGGAGTACTGGTATTTTGAGTAGTCTCTAATATAGCAATCTGACTATCTGATTACCAGTTTATTTTGACAACCAGTACTCATGGCTACTATAAACAGCATGGTTTTATAAATTACATCCTGTAAAAGAACGCAATACCCATGGTAACCTTTCGCAATAAAAAAATTTTGCAACCCAGGGATATAATAAACAGTAAGCGTGCCCTCCAGAAATCTTACAGTTTACTTTGTGTTTTCAGAGAGTTTGACCTCAGTTGACCCCTGAAGAGGACTTCGCAAGAAGTCGAAACGTCCGGTTAAGTTGTAATTAAAATGTGAGCGGGTCTGGGAAAAGGGACCTTACGGCGCAAAAATTGAAATTGAGATATAGGCTCCAGAAGTAATTCATCGGAAAAATTCTTTCTTTCTCCTATTTTTGTTTTTTGCAGAATTAGTCTTAGTGACCCTTACTCTAAGTCTATTCCAAATTTCGCATGTCAAAACGACTTAAAAGACCCCAAGCGTGCCGTGAAAAGACAAGCTACTTTTTATTCTCTCTCATTCTCGAAGTACAACTAGTGGTGTGCTTGAGCACAAATGGCGAGCGAGCCTAAAGACTGTACTATTTTTATATGAATGATTTTGACTTCTAACACTGAAGCTACTGAATATAAGGTCACCATACAGGGTAAAGGGATTTCAGTGCCATAGTAACAACTCTCTGCAACTGCTTGGAAGGAAAACAACAACAAAACAATACACGTTATTTAAAAGTTTTTTTTGTGATATTCTTTAGCTAAGTAGTGGTTGTAACACACAATGCTTTGACACAACTGGACATGCACCTACACAGACTTACCTTCGCAGTAATCTAGTGAACAATGTATTTTCAAGTAAATACTGTTGTGCACGGCTTATAACCATAACAAAGAGCGCATTGACTTATCACCGCCACTAACTCGAATAGAAAAACTGCACCCGCAAAACAAGAAGCAACGGTAAACAATTCAATTTCTAGGGTGATACGGGTACTGATCGCTAAACCAGAGGATTCTGTTTAGTGCAATTTGGGACGGGGTCGAACGCCGAGCAAACACACAAAAATACGGAGGGTCAAAGTACAAAATGACATACGTACGTCCATATATATAAATAAACATCCCCGATTTTTTCATTTTTCCCCCTGTAAGTGTCTCGCTCGCTACGCTCGCTCGCCAATAAACGGGGAATGGGCGGAGTTTCAAACTAGCAGCTAAAACTAGTGATGTGCTTGAGCACAAATGGCGAGCGAGCCTAAAGACTATAATATTTTTATATGAATGATTTTGACTTCTAACACTAAAGCTACTGAAAATAAGGTCCAGTTTGTTTATTTAGCATACAGGGTAAAGGGATTTCAGTGCCATAGTAACAACTAACACTCTGCAACTGCTTGAATTGAAGGAAAAAACAACAACAACAAAACAATACACGTTATTTAAAAGTTTTCTTTGTGATATTCTTTAGCTAAGTAGTGGTTGTAACACACAATGCTTTGACACAACTGGACATGCACCTACACAGACTTACCTTCGCAGTAGTCTAGTGGACAATATATTTTCAAATAAATACTGTTGCGCACGGCTTATAACCATGACAAAGAGCGCATTGACTTACCATCGCCACTAACTCGAATAGAAATGGAAGTCCCTTAAGTTTTCAAGTTTTAACTGCACCCGCAAAAGAATTCAAAAAGGTAAACAATTCAATTTCTAGGGTGATACGGGTACTGATCGATAAACCAGAGGATTCTGTTTAGTGCAATTTTGGACGGGGTCGGCAACCGAACTAACACAAAAACGCGAGGGTCAAAGTACAAAAATGCCTTACGTACGTCCATACATATATACAAATAAATAAATAAATAAATAAATAAACTAACATCCCCGATTTTCGATTGTGTTACCCCTGTAAGTGTCTCGCTCGCTACGCTCGCTCGCCAATTACGGCATAGCTTTGAGACTACTGCATGCACTCTTCTACAGCTTACCTTTGGCTTAAAGTTTACCGCTACAGCGAATAGAGCAGCCAAGGATTCCAACAAGACAGGTCGTGAGACGCTCTGAAAGCTATAAAGAACTCTGCGCAAACTTAGTTATAGTCGCCGTTAAAAAGCGGCTGTACGATTTAATTGCGTATGCGGAGCACGCCGTTAAGTATACGGAAACGTTAATTATACCGGAAGTGGAAATTCAATTTATGTTTTCTCGATTTCTAGTTCAATTGCTTTGCTGAATAGGGCCTAGTTCAACTGCCAGTTTCTCTGCGTGTCGAAGGTTTTACCCTCCAGTATTTTAGCACTAAGTTGAGATAAATTGTATCTTTTTATTAGCATAAAAAACTCAATTTTTTTGATTTGCGCCATAAGGTCCCTTTTCCTAGACCCACTCACAAATATTGACAGTTAAAAAGAGAAAAATTTCCTATTAATACTATATTCTTTTTGCATAAACTAAAGTATTATTGTGTAACAATACTGTAGTTTTATGTAACCTAGGCAGGCTTGCTTGATTTTGTGCTCAAGCACACCACTAGTTGGCGAGCGACTTGATCCCAGTTTATTCTCAAACTACAGCATTAAGCAAGCCTTATTTTAAACTTATGCTCAGAAATGTGAGAAAATTCTTGCGAAAACCCTGGTTTTTCAAGACTGAAACAGTTGCTACGACAGGTTACTATGTCGTTGAAGACCCTTTTCCAGACGTAATTTCAAACTTCGCCGTTTTGGAGTCCCTATTGTTGGTTGTCGAGAGCCATGGGTAGTCAGAATGCCGTAATATTAATGCTAAGGAAGCTGAGGGAAGCTGAGGTAAGTACGTAATTCCATATTTATTAGCTAAGTATACAAAAATAACTCTGGCCTTTCTTATTTGTAACTAAGAGCTTGTTGTCAACAGTGACTGGTATATTCAAATAGTCAGAATGGCTTAAATTTGATACTACTGAAGTTACCACTGCTCAAGAAAATGAGGTAAGAAAGTAATTTTGTATTTGTGTACTAAAATTGATGGTCTTTTGTTATTGTAGCTGAGAGCTTGTTGTCAAGAATTCACTGTAGTTCAGATAGTCAAAGTAACTTAAATTTGATACTACAGATATTACCAATACTCAGGAGGTTGAGGTAAGTAGTAATTCCATATTTGTCTTCTAAAATTACCAATAATAACACTGGTTTATTTTTTAAATCGTAGCTGAGAGCTTGTTCAAGAGTTACTGGTAATTGAGGTTATCAGAATGATGCATAAGTTACCATTAATCAAGTAAGATAATTTGTTTGCTGAAATAAAAGGTCATAACTGCTATAATAGTTTTTGCATGAACTTAGCTAAAACATAGTAACAATACTGTCATTATTTATATAATGTTTGGACCTATGTATGTCATTTTGTACTTTGACCCTGCCGTATTTTCGTGTTAGCTCAGTGTTTGACCCTTGTCATATAAGATCAGGGCCCCCCTTAAATGGGGCCCCCAGGCCTTAATCTTACAGTAAATTTGGGGCCCCCAGGCCCCAATATAACGGAAATATGGGGGCCCCTCCTTGACTTTAACCCTTTCGTTCCTGATTTGTTTGGACGCGCCCAGAAAAATCTAATTTTCTACCACGGAATAGAGCATTACCATTTTATTTTTTTAACTCGCTGCTGGCTGGGAAAACCCCATAGCAACCATATATCACTAAATAGACCAAGAGTTTGGGATTCCCCTCATTTTTTGATTGAGAAAATTGAATAATATTTAAGCCCTCTACTAATACTTATAATCTTTGCAATGGTAACTACTGTTTAATATTTCCTGAAGGCCGACTGTGCATGCAGCATAAACAGTCATCATCCAGAAAGCTCCAACCTATACCATTCTATTAAATTTGTTTTTATCTGGTGTCATCTTATGTGTGTAAAGCATATTGTATACTTCATAGAGTTGGTGAAGACTAGAAGATGAAGAGAACTGAGCACCATGAGAATTCAAGTGATGCAGTGTTACATGAAATCATACACAATTGATCATTATTTGTTTGTTGGTTATTCTATGTGTGGGACACAAAATCTGTTCCACTGACTTTGTGCAGTAATACCAAGTACACATTAGTTGTTTTTTTCATCATTCCTGCTAATTCCTAAATTAGCTTATGGTGGCTGCCCATCTGCATTCCAGGGCAAACCAGGCCTTATCCTTTGGAAGGATGTTAGACCAATATAAAGTGCTCTGCAGTGCCAAATTTTCAAATTAATCATGCATCATCATTAAGATATAAAAATAATATATAGGAATAGATCACTTAGAACCCACATTAACAGCCAATTATGCAGCAAAAATTAAATCTTGATTATCATGTGTTACTGACTATGCAGCACAGCTTTCTAAAAGTCGTCCTACTCAACTGATAATAGATTAGAGATTATACCTCAACGATAATGGGATTGGGGGTAGAGGGAGGGAGTTTGGGGGCATCCTTTCCCCACTAACTTAGGGGACACAGGTAGGGGGTACACATGATGAGACTTATAACACCCTGTAAATGAATCACCATTATACATTTTATTTCTTGATTGGCTCATGAATTCATTTTAATTTGACAAACAAATTGCAAAAATAAGCTTCTTATCACTATACAAATAACAGCTACAGAACTTAGTTGGTATTTACAGCTGTCATTACGGCAAATCAGTTTTCTTATGATTCCATTGATGCATATTCACAAACACAAAACAAACAATATTGAACAGATGGACCTTGCTAATGAATTCATTGAAAGGAATGAAAAGAGAAAAATATTTTAAACAATGTGGTTGAAATTAATTACTTATAAACATTTTACATCTAATTTTCTATGCAATTTTCACTATAACTTTAAATTTTACTTGGCTTAGTCACTGCATAATTATTTCCTATGAAATATATAAATGGTTATCATCAGAGTAAATCAGAGTATGGTGCAACTTCATATTGAAGCAATATTCATCACCTCTGTCACTAACAAATTAGATAATATATATTATAGAATCCATGTGAATCATAGTGGAGTATTTGAAACTTGATATTCTCACTGCAAATAGAAAAGTTTCAGCTACACTTGGTGCACAACCACAACAATTTTTTATTTTATTTGAGATGTAGTCAACCTGAGAAATAGGTTTTGCCATTAACAATTCCTTTACAGTTACTTTATGACCTGACGGAAGGTTTGCCAGCTGGTTTATAACCTCGCTGTATGCAGAGCATGCAACATGATCTATAGCTCCATCATCACCAACAAATCGCAACAATACTTTGGCCGAAACTTGTGTCTTGCACAGATCATAGACTTGCATCATCTGCACTCAATTGCTGTGCATTTACCTAATGGAGGGGTCAATGGCTCCACTCGAGCAGCACAATTGATGCATGCATTGTATTCGTCTAGCCTTGAAACACCAACAATTCGCATGTCCAAAATAGTGGTATTTTCATAATCTATTGGTGCAGAGACGTTAGTTTCAAACCATACTGATAGAAGAAATAGAGAAATTTCCATTAGGAATAGATAAATGTTTCTTCGATTGAAACTTTCACAATAAAATTACTTAAGTTGTACGATTGTTCTTCTTGTAGTGACCCAATATGCTCTTCCCAAAGTACAACAGTTGTAGCAGCTGTTTTGTTCGCAACATGAATGTCCTGTTTCTTTTTTTCATCAGAACCGACTTCGACAAGTGAAAGTACTTTCAGAACTTTAATGTTTACTGAAACTTTAGTGTACTGATCTAAAGTTGGAAGTTCATTCAGGGTAATATTTTGAGGTTCATCTTGAGATATTACAATTTTATCTATATCCATGCCAACCGATGACTTAGATATCATGGAGTCTGTTTTCAAAAGAATATCAAATACTAGTCCTCGTCGTGAAGTTTTTATTTGACAGTTAGATATTTTAACTGGTGACTTCTTGACATGCAGATCCTGCAATTGAATTTGCTACTGGTTATTGAAACCTACAAGTCTCACTTGAGAGGTATGATCAGCAATCATAGCTTCGAAAAATGAGCTTTTTCGTCCCTTTTTAATCGGTGAAATGGAAGTTATAGCTCCATGAATGTTGGCATTGGAAGTATGTCCATCCAACTCATTTAGTTGGCTAATGTCACGTTTAGACATCTTCACAAAGGAATCCCTAAAGATTAGAGACAAATCATAAAACAAGTGACCCAGTAGGAAAAATGATGAAATAATTGAAATCACTTAATTAAGATCACTACAAATTGCTGCTTTTAATACTTCCCCCTTTCTCCTCAAGCAATTCTCACCTATTAGTATGAATATTTTTTTCCTCAGATGTATGATACAATTACCTTTCTTTCTCTTCTTTATATTGCATGCGTAATTTAAAGAAATCACAATGATTAAATCTGGTATTGACTTCTGCTTCCCATGAAGCTAAACAGACAAAGAAATTGATAAAACCGAAAAATGTATTGTATATGAAGCCAAGAGTTGAATTATTATCAACCTTGTAGCACTTATTTTACAACTTGTCTGTTTGTATAAAAGTATACAACATAACTACATTTGACTACTACTTTTTACTTGAAGCACAAACAGAATTGATTGATCAAATAACTTACCATAAAACAATAAACATCAACTAAGAATACATCAACTAAGAATAGATCAACTAAGAATTAGAACAATAATTTTGTGTTAACACTAATTCACAATGCTTAAAATTTCACAGCACTAATGCTTTGTTGCACTGCTTTCACAGAACTGAAGCTTTACTGCAATGCTTTCACACTGCTTACATTTTATACCCACTGTTCTCACGATTTTGCTGCATAGTTTTCATAATGCTGATACACAAAGGTACTAACAAATTAATCATGCTGGGAAAGATATGCACAAATGAGGTCATGGTCAGAATAATAAATATCAGTCACATGTACTTTATTATACTTTGATGGTCTATTGCAATACACGTAGTCTATGAGACTACTGCTGTCAGTGGTAGGATAATTAACTAACTGTGAGTATCCATGAGAAGACATAAAATTAAGTAACTTTGTGTTTGATTCCAACAATAGGTTATCATTAAAATCTCCCAGAATAATACTTGTCATGTTAGGACATTGTGACTCAAGGATGGTGCTCATGCATGATAACAGTGTATTCACAGGAACCTCAGGAGACCTGTAGACTACAGTGACTTTCACATATTCATGTACAGACAAGATGGCAGAAGTGGCTTCCATTGCAATGTTGTGGAAAGGAAAGTTAACAGTATTAATCACTTGTATAGCACTATTAACAGCCATCAACACACCACCTTTGCTGTTTCCAATGACACGATTTTGTTGTGCTACAACACTACAATTTTATTTAATGCTCGGGTGGGCATGATTGGGAGTGAGCCATGTTTCAGTTATGCAAACAACATCTGCAGATTGCAGCACAGGGTCTTGGTTTATGTCAGGTAATTTGGCAATAGATCTGACATTCAACAGAGCAACACATACATCCCCACTATTAGATATGACCTGAGGAAGAGTTACAGTTAACAATTTACTATTTAATCGTTCCATCTCAAATTCCACATCATGACTAACTTTAATGGCTTTGGGGTTAAAGTTCAGTATGTACAGGTCATTAATTTTCTTAACTCGACTGAATGCTACATAGTCCAGGACTAAAACTCCCACCTTTCATGTCAACCACTATTTTATCAAGAGCTAAACCTTGTACTTTAGTTGTGGCCCATGCAAGAGTCAATGGGAATTGCACGCGTGTAATTTCTGAACCTTTCTTCCATCTAGCTAGAAATATTCCTTCGTGTCTAGTGAGCGGAACAGCATGAGAAAAACCTCTGAAATGGCTAGCACATTTAGCCTTCACACCAACAGCAGAGCTATCAAATTTGACATGTATATGCGTAACTTTGTTATAATTGTTAGTTGCTATGTGGACCACTTCACCTCTGGCTCCATCCACAAGACCATCTGACACATCCACATTAGTGGTCAACATCACTCTGGCTCCTACTGCTAGCTAATTTTAAAACACCATGAAGGCCACCAGTTTCTGTTCTTTTCTTAGATCGACTGGATAGATCAATATGGTGGGTTAGACCTGCTACTGCATCACATACATGAATATAATATTGGTGATTCTCTGAGGCTAATGCATTCAACATGTGACTATTGCGTGCATCAACATCAACATTCAATCTATATGCATGTAGAGCATCAGTTGGATAACTATCAGAATCATTCTGAATGAATCATTTTGATCACATGCGACTTTCCAACACCACACAAAATAAGGTTGTATTGGTTTTTCTTGCTTTAATGCCAGTACTGCTTTCTTGCACCATGTTCGATGAAACATGACTATCTGCCTCTGTTTAGAATTGAGACCTCTCATTAGTTCTCTATATTCACTGGGTGGAATTTCTTGCTTGTTGGCTGCAGTTTCAAACCTTGTATGTAAACTACCATGACTTGTAGATGTAATGAGATTGGTATTATCATCAATGTCTTCTTGGGACACTTCAGTAAGGTGTTCCAAACTTTGTGCACCGCACGGGACTGAGCCTGAGTTGATTCAGTGTTTGGTGCAATCTGATTCCATGCATGCTCAGGAATGTTATTCTCGTCTACTTCCAGGCCTTCGATATCGGCTAGTGTGTATTTTTGTTCATAGGCAACAATAATAGGTTTTACATGGTTGTAATGCTCCTCATAAGTGGAATATCCTCCAAGAAGGTTAGTGGTTTCATTTAACCAAGGATAGTACAACATTAATTTGGCTCTAAACCAGTTGGTAGAATCATAGTCTTTATTGTAAGTTCTGAATCTAATAACAGCTGGTTTTCTACATTTGTTCATTTTTCCATAGCCATTGGTCAATGTAATCTGTGTGGACTCAGTGTCAGTCTCATTGGGGGGAAGAACATCATTGTCTGCATCTCTTGGCTGGTATTTGGTAACATACGTGGCTGCAAACTCGGCTAGACACATGCACTGAAGTTCATTGGGTCTGTGTTCATATCTATCAATGAGACTCTTCTGAAACACATTTGTATCATCATCTAAGTACAGCTATTCTCTCATGTTTGGGGTTAACATCAATAAACACAACAGATCTACTTAACTGTTTCATTGGTATTGACAGGATTCTATAAACAGCTTCTTGGGCACTGACTTCTCTATGAGTAAGGAAAGCAGAACCAACTTTACGCATTTGGATTTTAAGATCTTCATTTCTGGCTTCAGCTGCAACATTTTTCAACAACTCTCCCATGGATCTCTCAGATTTCATAATGTAAGAGGCCACAAACATGACACATGCATAGGCATTGAGTACATACTGTATGTCCATGTTGGCTTGCCGTGCTAACATTATGGAAGCATTATAATTGTTGATGTTGCATTCATTTGGTTTACGCTTCAGAATAACCACACTGGCCTTAGTGGACACTTCCAATGCAAACATATACATGGTCTAAAGTCACATTTGCTTTGACTAGTAAGCCATTCATGCTGTCATTGGGATTTTGTACAAGTACCTTGTACACTGAAGTAAGTATATCACTGGAGGAGTCAGAACAATTCTCACTTGGTTCAGATATCAGTGTGGCAATACTAAGGGGATGTGGAAAATTGAACCGACAATGTTTGTTACGCTTGAAATAGTTTGAATGCCTATGTTGTTGTACAAGTAACACTAAGTCTGTCAGTTTGTCATTATCCTCAGGCAATGCCCAGGTGATATATTGGTCAATGAACTCACATACACTGGTATTGCTGTCTATTCCATATTTTGGGGCATCTTTGATCCACAACAAACAATGAGCATGTGGGGAGCCTCTGGCTTGAAACTCAATTCTGATGGCATAGTCAACTAGTTCACCAAGTGGATTGGCTGAGGACTTAAGAAACTCTTGAAAAAATGTAGTGAGTCTATACTGGTAATGTCTAGCAGCAGTGACTGGGTTACGTTTGATCTACTTTGACTTATCTTCAAATGTCATGGCAGCTACTTGTTCATCAGTGTATGTTACACCATACTGCCTGGCTATTGTCTGAATCACATCTGGCCATTTTAAGTCAGCTGCTGAAAGTGTAAGAAACCAAGTGGTAGTGCCAACTTGCCGAATCATAGCTAACAACTCATAGAATGTTTTTTTGTAGTATGCTGGGGAACCACTCACATTTTTCATGAATCTATATGCATTATCTTTACGCACACACTGGCTCACTAGATTCTTATCTTTGGCTTGTTGGGAAGTAAAATTTCTACCTGGTTTTTGTCTCCAAACAAAATTATTGGCATCATCGAGGATTTGCTTGGCTTCAACAATGTATTGGGCAACAAACAGGTCTTTGGCAAAATCTACCATCAACATCAAGAAGCCTCTGATTAAAATATTTACGATATGTTATTCTTTTAGGTCTCTCCGAGGCAAAACACACACTACTCATAGGAAACTTATCTGGATTCGACATAGCTTCAAATGTTGAATCAGTCATAATAGACATTGGTTTCTTGTCCTTCAGCTGGTGCTACACAGACTACCTCATTAAAAGTCTCAGGATTCTCGACACTCATCACGCTAGCCAGTGGGCCACCTGTAATTTGTCTAGTATGTTCATCACCTTCTTCCATGGCACTGTCTTCAAATGTCTGTGCTGTATGGTCAATATCATTTGGGAAACATGCTTTATTGATATCACTACTAGCACTAGTTGTTGGAACATCATTAGTAATCACGTCACACACAGAATGTTGATTATCAGCACGGACTTGTACACCATGGGACATAGACACTGAATCAGAATTGCATATGTGACTGCTAGACTGATTACTAGGGATACACCAATATGCATCACTTGCTTGTCCAGACCAACAAAGTGGTACTGCATGACGAGACCAAGGTTAATTTCATAATTACTTGTATCATTAACAGGACTAGTGATAGAGAGTGTACAACCACACTGTGTTGCTTGAACTACATTGATTGTAACGTGAAACATGTTGGCTATTGCAGCTACTACCACATGATCACCCCATGAACCACTTCTAACTCTGTCTACATACCTAGCATACACCAATGCAGACCTTGTTAGGATCAGCTACTGAAGAAATACTAGCATCTACAATATTGGGAATTTCTGTGTCACAATTGAGAACACTTTCAGATGCAACAAAAGGCATATACGTATCTTTATGTTCTTCAAGATATGTTCCAACACGTTCTCTCAAATCTTGTGCAGTAATAGAATCAATGTTTTTCTCTTTAAATTGGTAAAGTACAACGTGATACAAACAATCCCAGTCACCAGGAACATCATGAACAATGAATTGGTTGTCACTGGCACATTCTTCAAGATTGTGTTTAGCAGTAGTCAACTCATTTACACTATTGTCAGACTGACTGACACTAACTGTGGGGTTCACTATGGGATCTATATCATGCTTATTACTACAATTAAACAATTCAGAACTCAATTCAATCTCACTCTTACTATTTGTGGTAGTTTCACTCTCAATATTTGTGTCAGTCTCACACGCAATATTAGTGTAGTCACACTGATACAAGCATTATTACTCTCAGTTGGATCAGTATAGGTACATTCAACATTCATAGATTCAGTTCTTCCAGTCATACTTGCGATCAAATCATGATCATCTAATTCTGCATGCAGTAACCATTCTTCATCAATTATTACATCACCTTATAAAGGATTATGTATTGTTAGCCATCTCAATGCATTCAGGACTTTTTCAGGAGTTGCATAGTCAAACATGTAGTGACCTTTATAAGCTAGCTATATCTTTCATTTGAGGGCAACAAGTTCACTTTGAGAGGGAAGTCTGGGAAGTATAGTGCACACATTATCTAATTTAGATGGTACATTTACTGCTGGTCCATGGATACATCTCTGCTTTCCTGATGGAAGGGCAACCATTTTCATAAAAGGTAAACGTAATGATATTAATCTCACTTCCAATGGATTTAGACATGAAAGTTCATGTGGTATACGATTTAGACTTAGACCATTAGCTACAGCTTGTGTTGGCATTTTACCATGACTCAGTGCTACATGACAAGTATTACAAATCCTCTCCTTACCATTCTTGGATTTATAAAGATACTCTGGTTTGAACACATCAGATAATAACTCCGAGCATACTTTAGAATACTTGTGTATTTTAAAAACTATAACTGATTGTTGATACAAAAGTCTGTGACAAGATTTGCAGACATAATCTGGACCTTGCTTGGTCTTGGCTAAGAATGACTCGATAATATTTTGTGAGGAAGATTGTTGAGTTCTTTTATGGGCATGATGTTCTAAATCAGCTTGTTTACGATTTTGAGATTGTTCAGAAGTTTCACAGAGTCAGCTGCTGGCCTGACGTTTAGAATTGGCTTTTATACGATTCTGAGATTGTTCACGAGTTTCGTGTGCTCTTTTACGAGCCTGACATTCAGAATTGGCTTGTTTATGACTCTGAGATTCTTCATGGGTTTCACAAGCTCTTTTACGTGCATGACATTCAGAATTGGCTTGTTTACGACTCTGAGATGCTTCATGGGTTTCACGGGCTTTCCTACGCGTGACATTCAGAATTAGCCTCTTTACGACGCTGAGAATCTTCACTAGTTTCACGGGCTTTTCTACGAGCCTCACATTCATAATTAGCCACTTTACGACGCTGAGAATCTTCATGGGTTTCGTGGGCCTTTTTACGAGCCTGACATTCAGAATTAGCCTCTTTATCACGCTGAGAATCTTCATGGGTTTCGCGGGCCTTTTTACGAGCCTGACATTTAGAATTAGCCTTTTTATGATGCTGAGAATCTTCATGGGTTTCACGGGCCTTTTTACGAGCCTGACATTCAGAATTAGCTTGCTTACACTTTTTGCTTTGCTGGGGACTTTCTTGAGCTTTTTTTTAATTGACACATTAACATACTGTTTTTGCGAGTTTCTATGGTCTTCTCAACATTTTCAAACTGGAGAATTAACTTGGGTTTCACCATAAAATTATGTCCACACTCACACTTAGATTTTCTTACATGGACCATGCAATTACATTCTGGGCACTTCTTTTTAAAAGAAGGCATACTGAATTAAGCTATAGCTTGCAGTAACAACTGCCACACAATACAAAACACTGCTTCCTAATCAAACCAACTAAGATTAAAATCTGATCAACACATGAAATTACACGGTTACAAGAAAACAAACTTACTACAACACAAATTACAGGGAAAAAAACTGCTCCTAAATATACCAGCAGCTGAGATTAAATTCAGACCAGCACAGAAGTTACAACCAGCAAGTTAGAAGAATAAACAAAATACTAGCTACAACTACCACACAAGCAAAGAGACACACTAGTTTTTAAATATACCAACAACCAAGATTAAATTCTGACCAAGCAGAAGTTACAACTTACAGTTAGTAGAAAAAGGAAACCAGCTATATAGATAAACACAAAGTGGTTGGCAGCAACAGCGAAACAAGCGATAACTCTGTTAAAAAAACAACTCATAAAAACCTTTAATATATACTCTCTAAGGTACTACTTACAAAATGATGAAGACACAAACAAAGCTATCACCAGAGCAAAGGTTAATGCTTCTTCTTCTAGAACTATCAGCTCAGATACAACTTATACAGCAAACATACACGTGAAAAGTACGACTGCAGGAACTACACACCCATCAGCCGTAACATTTTTGCTCACGTGATTACGACTAGCCGGTTAAGGGGGGCGTTACCAGTTACAGCAAGTCAAGCAAAGACTAGAACTAGTGATCTATTATTATCCCATCAATTGCAAGTTAGCTACAAGCTGAATAAAACCATATTATATTGTTCATATAATTACTAAATTGAAAGTTATGAATTTACTTGGATATGACAATTTCACTTAAAAATTAAACCTCATAAGTGCAAGAAGTAAAAAAATTGAAGGTACCAAAAAACCAGTAGCTATGTAAGGGAAACAATGTCAGCACTAATAATAATAAATTGACCAAGAAAGTAAATAGACCAAAAAAAATGAGAGAAAGGGGGAGGGGGGGGGGGGGGGGGAAGGTGTACAATGAAGAAAGGAGAGGTTGAAGAAAATTAGGGGGAAAGAAAAGAGACATGAAGGAAAAAAAAGAAAAGGGGAAAAGTATCGTTCTATACTGGACTCAGCCGTACTCTTCGAGATCCCTTGTTGACTGAATGAATGAACTAGAGCACTAAAGTGCAAACCCTCAGCGCTAGTTAGCTAGTATGAAGTGATTTGCAACCTGCAAGCTGGCTCACGTAACAAGCAAATTTTTAAGGGGCGGTTCCCATTACCGTAACGTACGATTGTAGGACTGAAATTCTACTCGCTTTTTCTTGAAAAAAAAGTAAAAAGGGACTTACTCTGTGAAGTGCTATAGTTTGATGTCGCTTTCAAAGCCTGGGTAGCCGTACTCTTAGAGATCCCTTGTTGACTGAATGAATGAATGAACTAGTTAGCTAGTATGATAAAGAAAAGGAAAAGTGTAGAAACAAAAAAAAAGAAAGAGAAGTGTCATGAAGAGAGGCAGGAAAGAGAAAAAGACAAAAGAAAGAGGAAATGAAAGGAAAAGGTAGGAAAGCAATAAAAACAGTAGGAAACTAGAGCACTGAAGTGCAAACCCTCAGCGCTTGTTAGCTAGTATGATAAAGAAAAGGAAAAGTGTAGAAACAAAAAAAAGAAAGAGAAGTGGCATGAAGAGAGGCAGGAAAGAGAAAAAGACAATGAAGAGGTACAAAAGAAAGAGGAAATGAAAGGAAAAGGTAGGAAAGCAATAAAAACAGTAGGAAGAGAAAAATAAGGCAAGAAGAAAAAAAAAAAAAAAAACAGGATGGAAAAAAAAAAAAATGAGCATCTACATGGGTTTGAACCAATAACTTCTAGGTTAGTTATTCGCTCACTCAACAACTACACCACAGAACACCTCACGTTGAATCCATGTAATTGTTAGCTATTTAAAAGTGATTAGCAACCTGAAAGCTGGCTCACGTGACAAGCAGGTTTTTTAAGGGGCGGTTCTCATTACCGTAACGTACGATTGTAGGCTACTCGCTTTTTCTTGAAAACTAAGTCTCACTGTAATTCCATTCACTTCACTCTTATCACCTACTCATTAGCAACAAGGCTGCTCTACAAATTCCTAAGTCATTCACTTCATGTCCACCTAACTCATTATCACCTCATCATTGGGGCATGCTCACTGACCACCTCATGTATTCTCTGTTCATATAACAATAGCCTTCTCTGGCCCTTGTAATTCATTTCACTAGAAGGTCCACAAGACCGAGAATTTATGAATTTGAATTGAACTATCTCTTGACTTATATTTGCGCACCTGCGTGGTTTCCTACCCTTCTGGGTACTTACACAAATGTCAGAGCCCTCAGAAGAAGCTCGTCCGTCCAAATCTACGCCTCAGCAATTGCAGAACTTCAGATCTGGTTCAAAGACAGAGGCTACAGCAGAGACATTCTCAGAACTGCAGCAGACAGCATCAAATACACGGACAGACAGGAGCTCCTCAAACACTCGAGCAACAGATCATTACCTGACTGTACCACCATACTGTCGGTCAAGAACCACCCGGCCATCAAGTCCAGTGCCATCAGAGAGGCACTCACAGATGTGGAACTACCCTTCCAACCAATTGTTGCCAGAAGGGCACCGCCCTCCCATGCTTCGCTGCTCGTCAAAGCTGCCACGCCCTCCATGGAAGAAGCACACAGATACAACCTCAGAGGGAGAAAGGCACTCACAGTAGAAGAATTTCTACAACTCAAAGCCACGTAACCTCCTCACTCATTCCTTACTCATCTTATTAGTTCAGTCACCCTTACATATACACTTCTTGAACATGGTGCCTCCAGCCTATCTTGGAGGTTCACATGGAGCGGGTCCTCTCCGGCCTCCGAGGCCCCGCTCCATGTAATTAAAGTTGTTTTCGTGGGTAAGATTACAGTGAAGTCTCACTGTAATTCCATTCACTTCACTCTTATCACCTACTCATCAGCAACAAGGCTGCTCTACAAATTCCTAAGTCATTCACTTCATGTCCACCTAACTCATTATCACCTCATCATTGAGGCATGCTCACTGACCACCTCATGTATTCTCTGTTCATATAACAATAGCCTTCTCTGGCCCTTGTAATTCATTTCACTAGAAGGTCCACAAGACCGAGAATTTATGAATTTGAATTGAACTATCTCTTGACTTATATTTGCGCACCTGCGTGGTTTCCTACCCTTCTGGGTACTTACACTAAGTCAAAACTAACAATTCTGGCACATTAAAGGGACTTACTCTGTGAAGTGCTATAGTTTGATGTCGCTTTCAAAGCCTAGGTAGCCGTACTCTTCGAGATCCGCTGTTGACTGAATGAATGAATGAACTAGAGCACTGAAGTGCAAACCCTCAGCGCTAGTTAGCTAGTATGATAAAGTGATTTGCAACCTGCAAGCTGGCTCACGTGACAAGCACGTTTTTAAGGGGCGGTTCCCATTACCGTAACGTACGATGGTAGGACTGAAATTCTACTCGCTTTTTCTTGAAAGCTAAGTCAAAACTAACAATTCTGGCACATTAAAGGGACTTACTCTGTGAAATGCTAGAGTTTGATGTCGCTTTCAAAGCCTGGGTAGCCGTACTCTTCCAGATCCCTTGTTGACTGAATGAATGAATGAATGAATGAATGAATGAATGACGGGTTGACTACTATATACCCTCAGGCGCATGCGCACTGAGGGTTAATGACGGGTTGACTACTATATACCCTCAGGCGCATGCGCACTGAGGGTTAATAAGGCAAGAAGGAAAAAAAAAAAAAACAGGATGAAAAAAATAAATGAGCACCTACTTGGGTTCGAACGACAGACTTCTAGGTTAGCTATTAGCTCACTCAACAACTATGCCTCGGAACACCTCACCCTGAATCCATGTAATTGTTAGCTATTTAAAAGTGATTTGCAACCTGAAAGCTGGCTCACGTGACAAGCAGGTTTTTTAAGGGGCGGTTCCCATTACCGTAACGTACGATTGTAGGCTACTCGCTTTTTCTTGAAAACTAAGTCAAAACTAACAATTCTGGCACATTAAAGGGACTTACTCTGTGAAGTGCTATAGTCTGATGTCGCTTTCAAAGCCTGGGTAGCCGTACTCTTCGAGATCCGTTGTTGACTGAATGAATGAATGACAGGTTGACTACTATATACCCTCAGGCGCATGCGCACTGAGGGTTAACTAGAGCACTGAAGTGCAAACCATCAGCGCTAGTTAGCTAGTATGATAAAGAAAAGGAAAAGTGTAGAAACAAAAAAAAGAAAGAGAAGTGGCATGAAGAGAGGCAGGAAAGAGAAAAAGACAATGAAGAGGGACAAAAGAAAGAGGAAATGAAAGGAAAAGGTAGGAAAGCAATCCAAACAGTAGGAAGAGGAAAATAAGGCAAGCAAAAAAAAAAAAAGTAAAAAAAAAAACAGGATGGAAAAAAAAATGAAAAAAAAAAAGCGTCTACTTGGTTTCGAACCAGAGACTTCTAGGTTAGCTATTTGTTCACTCAACAACTATGCCACAGAACACCTCATGCTCAGTTCATGTAATTGTTAGCTATTTAAAAGTGATTTGCAACCTGCAAGCTGGCTCACGTGACAAGCAAGTTTTTTTAGGGGCGGTTCCCATTACCGTAACGTACGATTGTGGGACTGAAATTCTACTCGCTTTTTCTTGAAAACTAAGTCAAAACTAAAAATTCTGGCACATTAAAGGGACTTACTCTGTGAAGTGCTATAGTTTGATGTCGCTTTCAAAGCCTGGGTAGCCGTACTATTCGAGATCCCTTGTTGACTGAATGAATGAACTAGAGCACTAAAGTGCAAACCCTCAGCGCGAGCTAGTATGAAGTGATTTGCAACCTGCAAGCTGGCTCACGTAACAAGCAAATTTTTTAAGGGGCGGTTCCCATTACCGTAACGTACGATTGTAGGACTGAAATTCTACTCGCTTTTTCTTGAAAACTAAGTAAAAACTAACAATTCTGGCACATTAAAGGGACTTACTCTGTGAAGTGCTATAGTTTGATGTCGCTTTCAAAGCCTGGGTAGCCGTACTCTTAGAGATCCCTTGTTGACTGAATGAATGAATGAACTAGAGCACTGAAGTGCAAACCATCAGCGCTAGTTAGCTAGTATGATAAAGAAAAGGAAAAGTGTAGAAACAAAAAAAAAGAAAGAGAAGTGGCATGAAGAGAGGCAGGAAAGAGAAAAAGATAATGAAGAGGGATAAAAGAAAGAGGAAATGAAAGGAAAAGGTAGGAAAGTAATTAAAACAGTAGGAAGAGGAAAATAAAGCAAGAAGAAGAAAAAAAAACAAGGTGAAAAAAAAAATGAAAAAAAAAAAGCGTCCACTAGGGTTCGAACCAGAGACTTCTAGGTTAGCTATTTGCTCACTCAAGCACTATGCCACGGAACACCTCATGCTCAGTCCATGTAATTGTTAGCTATTTAAAAGTGATTTGCCACCTACACGCTGGCTCACGTTACAAGCAAGTTTTTAAGGGGCGGTTTCCATTACCGTAACGTACGATTGTGGGACTGAAATTCTACTCGCTTTTTCTTGAAAACTAAGCCAAAACTAACAATTCTGGCACATTAAAGGGACTTACTCTGTGAAGTGATATAGTCTGATGTCGCTTTCAAAGCCTGGGTAGTGTACTCTTCGAGATCCGTTGTTGACTGAATGACCGGTTGATTACTATATACCCTCAGGCGCATGCGCACTGAGGGTTAATGAACTAGAGCACTGAAGTGCAAACCCTCAGCGCTAGTTAGCTAGTATGATAAAGAAAAGGAAAGTGTAGAAACAAAAAATAGAAAGAAAAGTAGGATGAAGAGAGGCAGGAAAGAGAAAAAGACAATGAAGAGGGACAAAAGAAAGAGGAAATGAAAGGAAAAAGTAGGAAAGCAATAAAAACAGTAGGAAGAGGAAAATAAGGCAACACGAAAAAAAGAAGAAGAAAAAACAGGATGAAAAAATAAATAAATAAATAAAATCGTCTGCTAGGGTTGGAACCCGAGACTTCTAGGTTAGCTATTTGCTCACTCAACAACTATACCACGGAACAGCTCACACTAAATCCATGTAATTGTTAGCTATTTAAAAGTGATTTGCAACCTGCAAGCTGGCTCACGTGACAAGCAAGTTTTTAAAGGGGCGGTTCCCAGAAAGGCCATTATCTGTGGTTCTGCCACAGTTTTTAGAGTGGCTGAATTCTGCTATAGCGCATGTTAGTGATGCAACCTGTACTGTCCACTACCCTGGTATGTATTATATACAGCCTCTGTTTACCTATATAGTTACGTACAGCGTCACTGTAGTTTTAGTTGCCCACAATGGCTTCGCCTTTGATTTTCCGTTTCTGATGGCTGAAGTGGAGAATCGTGACAACTTGTCCATGTCTTTGTTCACGTCCAACTCCATCCACTTCAGTGATTCGTTGCCCCTTCTGCGTTCGGTATGTATAAAATATGTGTGCAATAATATTAATTAAATCATTTCTTGTAGATGAAGAAAGATGGTGACACAGCTCTCCAAGGACTCAAGTCCTTAGGTTTGGAGAAGCTCTACAGGAGTAAATGCATATATATATATATATATTTTTTTTTTTTTTTTAATTTACACCTCTCTAAATTTGTTAGGTGCTAACAGGGCATTACCTGATGTACTTGCCATGGAAGAGGTTCTGACTCATCGTTCTCTGGTAAAGTGTCTGTCAAACCTCACCATTCGTTCTCCTGGCAAACAGATCTCCCTGTGGCTTAAACAGAAGCGGGCACATTCTAGATCTACTGCTCTCATCAAGTCTTTGGGGAGGAAATGTATCACCTCAGTACAGGCAAAGCGTCTAGACTCTATAGGACTTGGGCTACATGAGCTTGTGGAACTTCATAGTAGTCATTCCAATGAAGGCTTTCTCAAATGCCTGAAAGACAAAGGAGTCCGAAGTGAAGCTGTGAGAAATAAGCTTCAAAAGGCACTTGAGCTGTTGAAATAGCTTATCTTCCCCTCACCTTCTACTGGAGCTCCACTACTAGCAGAAAGAAGTCTTCTCAGGCCGTCTTCTACCTCACACTCGCCGCCGTGTCCGGCATCCAAAGTGTCCACGTCGAAGTCTCCACGTCAAAGTCTCCAACCTCGCGGCTCCCCGGCTCTGCATCGTTGTATTTTATTTTTGTGTATTTACTGAACCGGCTATTTTTAGAGCCACCAATCTCGGAAGGTTTCACTTACCAATAAATTGCGCGCGTACTGGTACCTGAAGTAAGAGGGCGGGGTCAGAGAATCAAATTATTACGAATCATAAGTTAGTTTTAGTATCTAAAAATGAAAATTCTGAAGAACTGGATTATTGAAAGCAGGTAAGATTTTACGCATCCAGTTGTCTATCTGGATGAAACGTGGGCAAATGCTCATGATGGGAAGTAATTAATCGAGAACCTGTAGTGATAAGTTCACACATTTATTTTATTTCTTTATTTACTTATTTTCTTACCAGAAGGACGATGGACACCACCAATAGTACCACCAGTTACTGTGTCGTGTTCCACCCATGCCCTATTCTACATGCTGGATCAGAAGCTGGGTGAGTGCCTAACTGTGCTCTTGTGTTTAACTCTCTCGTTCCTGAATTGTTTGGACGCGCGCGGAAAAATATAATCGTCGACCGCGGAATAGAGTATTACCGTTTTATTTTTTTAACTCGATGCTGGCTGGGAAAACCCCATAGCAACCATATATCACTAAATAGACCAAGAGTTTGAGATTCCCCTCAATTTTTGATTGAGAAAATTGAATAATATTTAGGCCATCTACTAATACTTCAAAAAAAAATTTTTTTCTCCCAAAAAATCCATTTTTTCCATCAATAAAAAAATAAAATAAAATAGAAATAATATTGTTTGATGCATTTTATACCAATATTATATTAGTTCAACAATAAAATATGTTGTTTGTTGTATGTGGTGCTGATAGTGATCATGTAGGAGACATCTATGAGTGTCCACAAGGAACATATGCCATCGGACGTCGAGCTCCACTACAAAACAATTTCATATACACAAAAACACAGACAACAAAGATATTTGTAATACAAACAACAAATTATTCATGCTCCTATATAATTGCAACTTTATGATGTATTGTATGCGGTTTCATACAGGATTTTTGTTTGGGGGGGATGGGCTCCGAGTGTACTTCGCCACACCTATTTTTTGGAACCTACACTACTTTGATGCACATCTTTGCATATACTTCACACTGATGATCAGTGTTCGATCCTATGCACTAAACGGCTCACTAATGATAGGAACACAATGGGATACAATAACAGACCAAAAATAAATGCTTCCAAAATGTTATTTCTATTCAACTCCCAAAATTCTAGGTGGGGATCCCAGGGCTAGCCTCCCACTGTATGAACCCTGGTATGTATACTCCATACTGTCCATGAGAGAAACAATCACCGTTGTATTGAGAAAGTGTAATTTGAAAATGAAAAGCAGTACAAGCACACACATGGAATTCAACTTATGTGTCACATACTGAACGATCCCTCCCAGGTTAGGATCCGAAACCTCCATACAATACCAAAAAAAAACACAGACAACAATGATATTTGTAACACAACAGCTGGCCTTGCTGAATTGCCTCTACCCCCCCCCCCCGTCATTGCTTTTAACTGACATTCTTGGTGCCATAAATCCCCTGCCCCCCACACCCCCAAACTGGACAACCAAAATATCAGTAAGTTGAAATGAAACTTACCCGGCAGGGATGATGTCAGACCGAAAAAAAAAGACCCCCCCGAGTTTGTTCTCTCCAGGTTTGGATCCGGAAGTGCACATACTGGTTGTTATGGTGACCTCTTCTCTTTCACCAATGCACGCATGACACACACACAAACACCACACACACACACACACAGAAAAAAGAAAGCTACAGCGTGAAACAGATCATAGAAATAAATGTATCATATATACATTAGTCACGATCCAAAAAGTCCAGAGTTCCTCCCGGTTGTATACGGAAGCGCCAATAATGCTTTAGTCTATGGTTGCTTTCTTCATCCACAAATGCACGGCACACACACACACAACACTCGAAAAGAAGTACAGGTGCTACAGATCATGAAAATAAATGTGGGTAATATAAATTGACTGGTGTTTAACACCACATACTGAAATAAACTACAGGGGGAATAGTGTCACGATTTAAAAAAAAGATCCGAGTTCCTCCCAGGTTGATCCGGAAGTTCACAAATGCACGCCACACATACACACACACACTAGAAAAAAGAAGCTACAGGTGAATACAGATCATGAAAATAAATGTGTATATAAATTGACTGGTGTACAACACACACACACACACATGAAATTCAACTTACATGGGCATAGTAGCCCCGATCCAAAAAGATCCAGAGTTCCCTCCCAGGTTGATCCGGAAGCGACACATACTGTTTGTTCATGGTTGCTCTCTCTCATTCCACAAATGCACGCACACACATACACACACACACAAGAAAAAAGAAGCTACAGGTGAATACAGATCATAAAAATAAATGTATAATTTATTATACATAAATTGACTGGTGTACACACACACACACATACATGAAATTCAACTTACATGGGCATAGTAGCCCCGATTGGAAAAGACCCCCCCCTTCCCGAGTTCGTTCCCTCCCCGGTTAGATCTGGAAGCGCCAGAATAACATTTCAACTCCACGCACACATATATACATCGAGTGTGAAGCTCCACTACAACACCACAAAAACACAGACAACGACAACGACAATAACAATACATATTACAACTTTTGGGATGTTCAGGGGGGGGGGGGAGCAGCCACAAATATCAAAGTCTGTGGTCCTTCACACAAAAGATTATGGAATATCAATGGGTGTGTTGTCATCTTTCTTCCACTCTCCCCCTACCTCATCCACCCGACTCTTGTTCTTCAATTCCCGCCTTCTCCGACCGCGAGGACGTCCAGAACTCGGAGCAGGAGGAGCCACTTCCTCTTCTTCATCACTGGAATCTGCTGCCTATTCGTGTTTCATCATTGGAAGACTCAGGTCCGGTATCCTCTCCTTCATCACTGGAAGACTCTGCTCCTGTCGCCTCATCTGCGTAATCGGGGTCGGTGACTGCATTCACATCTGGTCCTAGTAGTATATGTGGTAAAAAAAATTTTTAATTTTTTTGAAAATTTGAATTTGTTCAAAAAACCACAAGCCACTTTCAAATCTCAAAACTCAATGAAATATATATATATATATATTATTGCTAAACAGCTTACTCTATCTCAATATAGCTATAAGTAAGTCCTTTCCACAACAGAAGCTTGCTATTTTTCAAAGAGAAAGACAAGAGAAAGACAAGGTTACCTCAATCATCTTCTTGACTCCCATTTTCAGTATCAGAGTTGACAGGGTCTGGTCCACCCACCCTGATACAGGGCCTCCTATAGCCCTAGATGTCGTCTCCGTTCTCTCCGCTTGATCCTGAGTCGCTAGAGTCAGCATCAAGCAAGTCTAAAACTTGCACCGCATTGTAACTTGTAGACGCCATCTTCCAAAAAATGACTTTGAAATTTTTTTTTTTTTTTGCATAGTTACCGGGGTCACACGACACACTCACTTTTTCCTATGATGTAATAAGCATTACCTAAGACTGTACGTAATAGGGAGGTCCCCAGTTGAACTGGTGATTTAATAAAAAATGGAGAAGACAGTAAGTCAAACCGAAAAGTCTTGGTCGGCAAAGAAGCGGTTGTTTCAATGTGTTATGGAAGGCTACTGAGCTCAAGCAATTTTTTGCTGCTTCTACAAAGCTCTGGAGACGACTGGATCCATAAATGAAGCTGCTGTGAAGAAGGTAACTTTTTTTATAATTTGACGGAGAACCGATGTTTTTTTTTGCCGAGGAAGAAATAAACGCAACTGCTGTGAGGTACTGCCGAATCACTGGCTGAAAGCTATTTTAGATGCTTCTCCAATGTATTGCGCACCTGTGTATGCAATCTGAAGGTTCTAGCTATAAAGTAACTATTTTTAAAAATTCGGAGAAGTCAATCAGTCTTCACCTACTTTAAAGCGGGAACCGGAACGAAAGGGTTAAATCCGGATAGAAATCAGGTAAAACTCTTTTCTTTTTTTAACAATTATTTAGCCACCAACCATTATATACAATTTATGTTATGTAGGTGACTATTATGACGAAATGACATTTAATCGTTATGAGAAATGGTGGAATGAACGACTACTTCCCAACATTCCAAAGAATAGCCTTATCGTCATGGACAATGCTTCATATCACTGCTGTCGAAGCGAACCATATCCGGTCAAAAGTTGGACAAAGAAGAAGATGGTGGAATGGCTTAACCAAAAAAAACATTCCATATCCTAACTAATGTCTAAAAAATGATGTCTGGACTATTGTCAAGAGAAGTCGGCCACCTCATCCTGAATATTTAGTGGATCAATTAGCTAAATCCGCTGCACGAAGTTGTACGCCTCCCAGTTGCCCGCTGTGAACTTAATCCTATTGAAATGGCATGGTCGCAAATGAAAGGATATATCAAAACTCATAACACTCTGTTTACTCTATCTGAAATGGAACGGCTGACTTATGCAGGTTTTGATGTAGTCACACCAATGCGTTGGAAATCAATCATAGCCCACGTACAAACAAAGACTGAAGACCACTACTGGGAGGTTGATGGACTGCAACTGGACCTTGTGGAAGAGTTCATCATCTCGGAGTCAGAACTGGAATCCGAAGATGACCTCTCTTTGGATGATTCAGAAGATTCAGATTGAGCTCTCCACTCTGTCCTTCAATATTGATCAAGCATTGTGGTGGTGAAACAGCCAACTGGCAATACCATGCTGGTAGATGGCTTGTGAGTAAATAATCACCACTGCTTGTGAACATATATTGTCTGTACATGTAAGCAACTTTTACATGTGTACATGACTAAAAAAAAATTTTTAAATAAATTTTTTTTACGTAATACATACAAGTAACAACAAATACAAGTTAGAAAAAAAGGAATGATGATTACAAACCGGTCTTGAGCATAGCTATGGTGCTGTTGGCATTCTGAAAGGGGGATCCTTACCCACTGCAATTTGTTTAAGAGTAGAAAAAAAGGAAAGAAATGAGAAAAAAAAAACGGAATAACATAACTGGAATTTTTTTATCATTGAAATAGCTATTTAATATTTATTTTGTATTAACTTTGATATTACCTACCCTCTAGTTTACTATAGAGCGTGTTTTGCTCATACAATCACATTCTATTGTCCTATTGCTAAATAAATATGTTTCAAGTAAACTGCACACACCTTTAGGACTCTAGCTTCAGCTCTACTAAATAAATATGCTTCAAGTATACTGCACACAGCTTTAGGACTCTAGCTACGCTATTATGTACAACATAACCTATATAAGCTAAAGCTTGCCTTCTATACGCCAAGTTCTGACTACACACTTACCTCTTTCGTAGGCTAATCTTGTTCAAATCCAACCAGCAAGACTACTGCGCACTTAATATCAGTAGGAAAACTACGTAAAAAGTCTAGAAGCACAGTAATCAGAAAAAAACACTTCTTCATGGTTTCTCCTCGCCTTCTCATGTAGCAACGGATAAACACGTGAGAGACTCGGGGCGGGCGCGTGTAAAGCGGGAAAGCTGTGGTTCATAGACTTTTGTATTGAGATTTGGAATAGCACTTTCCAGACTGCTGAACACATTTTTGTGGAAAGTTTTTGGACCGCTTCGGCGAGAGCTTTCTAATGGTACAAACCCCGGATGCATAACTGCTTCCGTTCAAAAGTTATTAATGGTTTTTACCGCGCCAACTCAACTTGGACAGACTATAGTATGATAAAGAAAATAATAAAGGAAAAGTGTAGAAACAAAAAAAAAAAGAAAGAGAAGTGGCATGAAGAGAGGCAGGAAAGAGAAAAAGACAATGAAGAGGGACAAAAGAAAGAGGAATGAATGAAAAAGGTAGGAAGAAAAGAAAAAGGAAGAAGAAAGAAAGAAAAACAGTACACGAAAGAAAGAGGAAATGAAAGGAAAAGGTAGGAAAGAAATAAAAACAGTAGGAAGAAAGAGGAAAATAAGGCAAGAAGACAAAAGGAAAAAGAAAAAAAATAGGATGAAAAAAAAGATGAAAAAAAAAAGCGTCGACGAGGGTTCGAACCAGAGACTTAGGTTAGGTATTTACTTATTCGACAACTATGAAACGCAACACCTCACGCTGAATGCATGTAATTGTTAGCTATTTAAAAGTGATTTGCAACCTGCAAGCTGGCTCACGTGACAAGCAAGTTTTTAAGGGGCGGTTCCCATTACCGTAACGTACGATTGTAGGACTGAAAAATTCTCGCTTTTTCTTGAAAACGAAGTCAAAACTAAAAATTTTGGCACATTAAAGGGACTTACTCTGTGAAGTGTTATAGTTTGATGTCGCTTTCAAAGCATGGGTAGCCGTACTCTTCGAGATCCCTTATTGATTGAATGAATGAATGAATGAATGAACTAGAGCACTGAAGTGCAAACCCTCAGCACTAGTTAGCTAGTATGATAAAGTGATTTGCAACCTGCAAGCTGGCTCACGTGACAAGCAAGTTTTTTACGGGGCGGTACCCATTACCGTAACGTACGATTGTAGGACTGAAATTCTACTCGCTTTTTCTTGAAAACTAAGTCAAAACTAACAATTCTGGCACATTAAAGGGACTTACTTTGTGAAGTGCTATAGTTTGATGTCGCTTTCAAAGCCTGGGTAGCCGTACTCTTCGAGATCCCTTGTTGACTGAATGAATGACAGGTTGACTACTATATACCCTCAGGCGCATGCGTACTGAGGGTTAATGACTGACAGGTTGACTACTATAACCCTCTGGGCGCATGCGCGATGAGGGTTAATGACACACAGACAGGAAGATTACTGTAACCCTCTCGCGCATGCGCGCTGAGGGTTAATAACAGCTACAGAACTTAGTTGGTATTTATAAGTGTCATTATGGCAAATCAGTTTTCTTATGATTCTTAAGTAGACCTGAAAGTTCAGTATTTTATATTGATGCATATTCATATATCAATGACAAAACAAACAATATTGAACAGATGGACATTGCTAATGAATTCATTGAAAGGAATGAAAAGAGAAAAATATTTTAAACAACGTAGTTGAACTAAAGCAGTTGTAAAAATTTTACATCAAATTTTCTATGCAATTTTCACTATAACTTTAAATTTTACATGGCTTAGTCACTGCATAATTATTTCCTATGAAATATATAAATGGTTATTGTCCAGGACTCTACTCCTGAACAGAACACCTAAGCCCAGGCCGGCCCTGGCATCAGAACACTCAGAGTCATTCACTCAATCCTAACTTACCTGACCACCCTTTACCTTTACGTATACATAATGATATTCATTTCATAACCACAGACTTGTCTGTGGTCCACATTATTTAATGTACGCAGGTGTAAGTCAATATCGTCGTCAACCTCTGTCAAACCGTGAAAGATACCTTGCGGGCGTGCGCTCTTTTGTGCGAGCAGTGGGCAAGGCTGAAAGCTCTAACGGGCCATCGGCTATGCTTACTGAATTTCGTTGCGCCGTGATAAGTTGACATACCTGGTCCTTCGAGGGTAAAGAAGGCCATCGGTGGGGCTGTACCTAGCTTTGTGAAAGTCCCATTCAGTTATCATCAGAGTAAATCAGAGTATGGTGCCACTTCATATTGAAGCAACGTTCATCACCTCTGTCACTAACAAAGTAGATAATATATTATAGCATCCATGTGAATCATAGTGGAGTATTTGAAACTTGATATTCTCACTGCAAGTACAGATAGCAATTTATAATATTATATTGTAATGTGTTTCAGATATTATTTTTAAACTCAAATTTTAGCATTAATAAAATAAAACTGTGTTAACAATAAGTTACATGTTTACATAACAAAAGATATGCCATGTATAATGCAATTAAAATTGTGTTTTCTTAAATGTTTTATCAACAACTTCATTTGTTGGAGTTACTTCAAATGCCTTCACTAACATTACAATTATCTCGTTTTTATTTTTTTAGAATACAGGACAAATTGGAGGAGGTTCTTCATCATCTATAACTTCTGGAGTGTGATCTATTTGGGTGAGCGAAGCGAGACTATCACTAAAGAGTCTCAATTCAGATTTTGTATAGTGCTTATTACAAGAGCCAGAGTGGTATATATTTCACAGCAAGCTAATTGATTTACATGAGCTAGAGGCAAGTGATAATAAAGCCTGAGAGTGAAATATCTAGCCATATCACTATGATGAGTGTAATAAGTGGTTTATTCCATGCTAGATATCTTCACTGAAGTAGTTTGTTGGTAACTCTTGGTGTAAAATTGACCTGAAAACTCTCTATGGCACTCCCAGCTGATATTTTAGCAGCTGTTCTAACCTCCTTGGGTAGGCTCCACTAGAGTAGGATAGCTGTAAAAACCCTGAGAAATGGTAAGACAGGCAGGTTGCAATAACTACTAGGGTACTGTGTCAAGGTCAGGGCGGGTGTGGCAAGGTTTCTGTCTTTCCCACTCAGTGTGCACAGTGATGATAGCAAAAGCACATTGCTGCCACCAGGGTTGATGCAAGATTTGAGTAATGCACTAGCCCAACAATTACCTTCACACTTGCAAAGTTGAGTCTTTCAAAGTAACAATCAAACCGCACTAATGATCATCAAAATGAAGGTACATCAACTCAAGTCTGGACATGTGCTCCAGCCATGTATTTTAAACTCTTGCACATGCCCAGTGAGTGATACAAAAAACAGCATGTTCTAAATATACATAGTTCCTAATACAGATGTGGTGTCACGAAGTAACATGACTGACGTGTCCATTATGTGTCGTGAATGACTTGTCAATTGTGTGACATTAGAAATAATAATAATAACTCTTGTTATATAATTGATAATGATTAAGTTACATGATCTGAATGTGTCTTATATTTAAATTACTTGTTCTGAATATGGGTTTTGTTCCCACATACTGGAGCGTCCTTTATTGATCCTTACCAGTATCATCATCTTTTGAAATTTGATTGCGCACTTCTTGAAAATCCTTTGTCCAATAGTCAAGTCACAAAGAGAATACAACACAAGGCAGGTCTTGTGCGTCAAGTCACAAAGAGAATACAACACAAGGCAGGTCTTGTGCTGGTATATCTAGTGAGTATGTATAAAAAATGTGTGTTGCAAAAGAATAGCAATAAACCAAACAAAAATATTGCACTAACAAAAATTATTAGCAGCTGACATTCAAATTTAAATTTTATTGAGACCAGCTCATTTGCGATTTGTGCTGAAGCACATCACTAGTATAACATATAATAATATATAAATCAAATGCATGACAGTCAATTAAAGAAATGATGACAAGTTACAGCAATATGCGCATTTAGATTACATTAGCTACTTGCTTCTAACTTAATTTAAAATCACATTAACTACTAGCTAGCTTATAAAGTTAGTATATAAACATCTTCACCTAGCTGTCAATTTGCAAATTAAAATTTGTACATTACCTCTAGAGTAGTTAAACACCTTCTTTTATAGTGCTAGATTTATGTTTAATAAGTTTAAATACATGGGGTAGAATTACTGATAAAATCTGAAGTCACCATGGAAAACTCCGCTTGGGGCACTACTAAGTTTATGTCAATTGGTTTTTGCATTCTCCCTACATTAAATTTTAGTTACATATAATTGCATAAATGTTATAACTGCAGTTGAATAATACATGAACTTCCAATAAAGCATTATAGGTAAAGATTGTGAAACAATCATGTTCAAACTTGATGGAGATATGTCAGCTACACTTCCAACAATCTGAATTTGTCTGATATAGGACATAACTGTAGTTAATGTGTGTTCAAATGTAATATTCTATCTGTAACATAAATTGGAATGAAGAACAGTCAATGTTGTGAAATAAGTGTTATAATTATAGTTGAATAACTTGAGATGTACAGATTACAATGTTTTGGAGTTTTGTCCTACCCCTGTGGAAAAATACATTTAACTTTTTAATCAGTGAATGGCTTCTGATAATAATTCTGGTGTGGAAAAAATAACTTTTGAATCTAATTTCAGTACTGACCCTACAATGAAGATATATTTTTAGCAGGAACAAGCTTGCGGTTGTAAGGCCAGTCTATCCGTTAGTAGCAAGAGAGTCCAAGCTACTTATTGTATATAGATTAGATCAGAATGCATTCAACACCCACAGTTAAATTAGGAAGTTATAGGGAGTGACATGAACAAAGACCGAAAACTAAACAATAAACCAGTAACTAAGAATATTTTGAACATCGACGGTATGGTCATGGCGTAGTGTAATGGGTGTGGTGAGAATATGCGTTTACCAATGATGTATGCACAGCAATGTTAAGGGTGGCCGCACACCGCCTACGCAATTTTTTGTTGATGGTTGCTATGCATGATGACTTCTATTGTATACTTGCAGGTGCTTCTCCACTACAACGGAAGGACAAGGTTTAAGCCCAGGCGCCGCTCACTAATTTAGTGCGAATCTGGAGGAATTATCGGAGTGGTCAGAAAACTTTGTAGAACTTTTTTTGAGCGGTGGGGTAAGTTGGGGCTCCCCAATTGGGTGCACTACAAGCCAAACCGACACTCTACTGCAAGACCGCGAGTGCTTTTCCATTTCAATATTACTTTAAGATGTATTCCATTTTTTTCTTTTTATAGAATATTGAAAATTTCACAAGTTGTGGTTCAGTTCATCTTGTTAAACTTTACCGGTGTGTAAAAAAGATTGTTTTTCTCATTTTTAGATTCCAATACAAAATTTGGAACTTTAATTCCACTCGCAGCTCTTAAGAAATAGCCCCGCCCCTATGTCGGGTACTACTAGTACTAGAGCAATTTTTTTTCAATTGGTTTGTATTGGTTCTAAAAAGAGCCGTCTATATCTAGAGTAAACAAACATTAATACAGCAATAACAAGAGAGTCAGAAGAGAGTGCAGTTTCTTGGAGATAGCAGAGGTGAAGGTATTAGATCTTGGCAGCTTGGAAATTGTTCGCTCCACAGAAATCGAGCCTGCTGGATCCATCAGCTTGAGTTCAGGTGTGCAGAGCTACAAAACGGCTACTGGAGGGGAAGTAGCCTGGTACACCGTGCCCGTGAGCTTAGACAACCTGTGGAGTGTTGCTGTAAAAGGCTACCGACAACATGAAGCTAAACTAAAGACACCACAAATTTGCAAAATATACTTTTACTACTATTGCGCGTTTGTTTCTGCTCGTTAATGGTGGGGTTTGGGCAGGGGAATAAATTAATTTCCGATCTACAGGAGGTGCCGTTGCTGTGTGCAGCGACCCTTAAGAAGTTCTAGATTGGGAACTTACACATTTATTTCATGGAATTTTACAAAAATAGCCGTCGTTAATAAACAGAATAGTAAAATATGAATCAGACTGTGTGGTGTAAAATACCCTGGTCTAAAAAACATCTAAAATAAATTTAGCCCAAAGAGTGTAGGTGCACCTTTAAACGGAGACGTTGGAATCTTGAGTGTTTGGAGTAGTTTAAGCCCACTTTAATTATTGTAAAGCTTTCAGTGTCAGTAATTGAAATCAAGTTAGGGAATAGGGTCCTATTGTTATTAATTACTAAGAGAAAAACTCCAGCCTTAAACTTCACAACTAACTTCTTTAGCGTCGTTAAAGATTTCCAATCAAACTTATTTGTAATAATGTTGGTATGGTGTTTACCGGCAGACAGTATAACTAATTCGTAAAATAATGTCCTTACAGTATTTGGTTTCAGCAGTTTCAAGTTTCATTGTAGCTACTTCACTAAGGATCCCTAGGGACTTTAGTGAGATTGAGATAAGGCATGGGGAATTAATACCAGCTCCTGGAGCGGATGTGTTAGAAGGAAGTACAGTAAAGGGCACTTGTGGAAGTCTTCAACCAGTTACTTGGACTTACACAATTAATTTTAATGAAGAATTTGGCTATAATTTCGAAATTGTTGACGGTATTTATGTTTATTTGGGAAATAATGATCCACTTCCTGGTACAAATATACAACATAACAATACTATTATTTTGACCAATTTGAGAGTATCTGACTCAGGTTATTACCATTGTTTTGGAACATACAGAACATATTTTGGGATGATTGACTATTTTCAAATGTCATTTAATGTGCATGTACACACTGCAGCTCCTTTTGGATACGTGCTACCTAGTGTGACTCATGTCTCTGAAGGCGATAACATAAGTTTTGTATGTGGCAGTTCCAGAGGAGTTGAATGGTTTTTCAGACCTATTGGCCAAGAAGTACATTTAGCAAATAACACCCTTTTATTACATAATGTACGAAAAAACTCTAGTGGTTTATACTTTTGCAGGGGTTTCCACAGAAATAGAAGAATTTTTCAAATTCCTGCTGTCTTGTTTGTAGATACTCGTGTGGTATTCATGCAAACCGTCACATTTGAATCACAATTCATTCATTTTGATTCTGATGACTCTAGTTTTGAGCATGAATGATGTATTTATCATACAAGGACAACTATATGGGGCAGAGCTTAGTCAGGGTGATTATTAATGTCAGGTACCCACAAATACAGTTCTAATCAAATCATTTCAAAATATGTATTATTGTATGCTTCATAGAGTTGGTGAAGACTAGAAGATGAAGAGAACTGGGCACTATGAGAATTCAATTGATGCAATACGAACGAAGACTTAAAACTTAACAATACCGGGAGTAACTAAGAATATTTGAACATGGACGATATGATCCTGGACGATATCGTGCGGTAGTGGAATGCTGGTGTGAAAATGTGCTGTGTAGCAACGTTAAAGAAGTCCTAGATTCTGGACCAGAACATTTGATTCCTGAAATTTTACAGAAATTACTAGCGCTAAGTAAATAATACTAGTGGTTCGCTCGAATAGCGCAAATACATGGAGTGGGAGCAGACTCTTTTTACAGAAAAATAGGACAGAAATTACATCGAACTGATTAGGCATGTAGAGTTAACAATAACAGAATTACCTGAATAAAGTTAGAAAGCAGTGGAAAAGAAGCGCAGCTTGAAAAAGACTTCACAACTGTTTCAAGAAGAGAGTAGCTATAAACGTTTTGGTTGAAACGGAGTTGCGTAAGGCAGTGCAGCAGGATTCTCCGCGCTCGTTAATTGAAAAATACTGGAACTGTGAACGCTTTACCTAACTTACGTAATTAGAAGCGCGGGCGACATATTTTGACGTAAGTATACGTAAGTACACTAGTGATGTGCTTGAGCACAAATGGCGAGCGAGCCTAAAGACTATACTATTTGTATATCTGAAGCTACTGAAAATAAGGTCCAGTTTTAAAATTTCGCATACAAGGTAAAGGCAGTGCCATAGTAACAACTCTCTGCAACTGCTTGAATTGAAGGGAAAAAACAACAACAAAACAATACACGTTATTTAAAAGTTGTTTTTTGTGATATTCTTTAGCTAAGTAGGGGTTGTAACACACAATGCTTTGACACAACTGGACATGCACCTACACAGACTTACCTTCGCGGTAGTCTAGTGGACAATGTATTTTCAAGTAAATACTGTTGCGCACTGCTTACAACCATGACAAAGAGCGCATTGACTTACCACCGCCACTAACTCGAATAGAAATGGAAGTCCCTTAAGTTGTCAAGTTTGAACTGCACCCCAAAAGAATTCAAAACTGTAAACAATTCAATTTCTAGGGTGATACGGGTACTGGTCGATAAACCAGAGGATTCTGTTTTAGTGCAACTTGGGACGGGGTCGAACGCCGAGCAAACACAAAAATACGGAGGGTCAAAGTACAAAATGACATACGTACGTCCATATATATAAACTAGTGGTGTGCTTGAGCACAAATGACGAGCGAGCCTGATAGTTAGGTAACATAAAATGTTACTATGTTTTAGCTTACTTCATGCAAACACTATAATAGCAGTTATGACATTTGATTTCAGCAAACAAATACAAAATCACTCCCTTACCTTATTAATAGTAACTTTTGTAGTATCAAACATCAACCATTCTGATAATCTCAATCACCAGTAACTCTTGAACAAGCTCTCAGCTACGATAAAAAATAAACCAGTGTGATTATTTGTAATTTTAGCCAACAAATATGGAATTACTACTTACATCATTCTTGAGTATTGATAACTTCTGTAGTATCAAATTGAAGTTACTTTGACCATCTGAATTACCTTGAATTCTTGACAACAAGCTCTCACCTACAAAAACAAAAGACAATCAATTTTAGCACACAAATACACAATTACTTTCTTACCTCATTTTCTTGAGCAGTGGTAACTTTTGTAGTACCAAATTTGAGCCAATCTGACTATTTGAATTTACCAGTTTCTGTTAACTAACTATTAGCTACAAAAAAGAAAGGCCAGAGTTAATTTTGCATATTTAGCTAACAAATATGGAATTGCGTACTTATCTCAGCTTCCCTCGAGAAGTAGTAGCTTCCATAGCATTAATACTACGGCATTCTGACTACCAACGGCTCTTGACAACCAACAACCAGCACTCCGTATCCCCCTATAAAACGGCGAAGTTTTGAAATTAAGTCTGGAAAAGGGTCTTCAATGCCATAGTAACCGGTCGAATCAACTTTTTGTTACTTGAAAAGCAAGCATTTTCGCAGGAATTTTCTCACACTTTGGAGCTTAAGTATAACGTAAGGCTTGCTTAATGCTGTAGTTTCAGAATAAACTGGGGTCAAGCCTAAAAAGCCGTGTTTTTTGGAGAAAAAATTATCACGCGCGCGCGTTTAAAGAGTATACGTACCATCCATATATACATACATATATATATATAACAAATACCCGATTTTCATTATTTACCCCTAATACTGTCTCGCTCGCTACGCTCGCTCGCCAATTAATTCAGCGAGCGAGCGAAGCGAACGAAGCTGACTCTCAGTCGTCTTCAATTGAGATTTCAGATATATAATTGGCGAGCGAGCGTAGCGAGCGAGACACTTACAGGGGTAACACAATCGAAAATCGGGGATGTCAGTTTATTTATTTATTTATTTGTATATGTATGGACGTACGTAAGGCATTTTTGTACTTTGACCCTCGCGTTTATGTGTTAGTTCGGTTGTCGACCCCGTCCCAAATTGCACTAAACAGAATCCTCTGGTTTATCGATCAGTACCCGTTTCACCCTAGAAATTGAATTGTTTACCGTTTTGAATTCTTTTGCCGGTACAGTTAAAACTTGACAACTTAAGGGACTTCCATTTCTAATCGAGTTAGTGGCGGTGGTAAGTCAATGCGCTCTTTGTCATGGTTATAAGCCGTGCGCACAGTATTTACCTGAAAATACATTGTCCACTAGACTACTGCGAAGGTAAGTCTGTGTAGGTGCATGTCCAGCTGTGTCAAAGCATTGTGTGTTACAACCACTACTTAGCTAAAGACTATCACAAAGAAAACTTTTAAATAACGTGTATTGTTTTGTTGTTGTTGTTTTTTCCTTCAATTCAAGCAGTTGCAGAGAGTTGTTACTATGGCACTGAAATCCCTTTACCCTGTATGCTAAATTTAAAAACTTGACCTTATTTTCAGTAGCTTCAGTGTTAGAAGTCAATAAAAATAGTATAGTCTTTAGGCTCGCTCGCCATTTGTGCTCAACCACACCACTAGTTATATATTATGAATGTATACGTACGTCAAAATATTCGCCCGCGCTTCTAATTACGTAAGTTAGGTAAAGCGTTCACAGTTCCAGTATTTTTCAATTAACTGGTGCGGAGAATCCTTGTTTCAACCAAAAAGTTTATAGCTACTCTCTTCTTGAAACAATTGTGAAGTCTTTGTCAAGCTGCGCTTCTTTGCCACTGCTTTCGAAGTTTATTCAGGTTGTTAACTTCATGCCTAATCATTGCTATTATTTAGGAAATCATCTTTACCTATATTCATATATTTACTCGCTCGCCATGCATTTGCGCTATTCGAGCGCACCACTAGTAAATAAACAAACATCCCCAATTTTCGATTGTGTTACCCCAGTAAGAGTCTCGCTCGCTACGCTCGCTCGCCAATTATATCTGAAATCTCAATTGAACACGACTGATAGTCAGCTTGGTTCGCTTCGCTAGCTCGCTGAATAAATCAGACTGCAGATGTAAAATACTTAGGCCTAGAAAGTAGCTAAAGTAAATTTAGCACATCCAGATACCACAGCTCGTTTAGCTGGTGTAAACCCTAAGTGTAGGCGCACCCTTCGACAGCGACATTTGGAATCTCGATTACTTGGAGGAGTTTAAGCATTTAAGCCCACTTTAATTATTGTAAAACTTTCAGTGTCAGTAACTAGTGTCAGTAACTGAAGTCAAGTTAGACAATAGTGTCGTACGAAAAGAAAAACTTCAGCCTTAAGGGTGAAGTACCACTTGAAACCGCAACGCTAAACCGCAGACGGAGGAGTTATGCTATGTATTTATTTCTCGTTGTCTGTTCAATGTATGCTTACTTTGTTGTTGCAGTTGAAACAGACACCAACAGACAGCTCTTATAAACCAAGTTTTCAAGAACAAAGACCGACCAGGAACGGAGAAACAACGGTACAAACCTTACGGCTATTCAGCAAAATAAGGGGGTGACGGTTGCAGTTACGAAGTCGATTTTTTTCCCAGCGGTAGCCTAGGGGCTTCCCCACAACATTACAACGCCGTATTTTTGATATTAGTAATTGTTTTCTATTTTTTTAAATATTTTTATATTATTTTATTTGTATCCTATTTAAAAGAAAAAACTGGTTGTAATGTTTTTTAAATGTGGTTTGTACCCCGTGTGCAAAATATGAGTTCATTCTGGCCATCCAGTACTTCTGAAAATCGATTTTTAGGTCGAAAGCTAACTATTGATTCGTATTCATTTGATTCTTCAACTCCGCCCCCCAACTCTGAGCGCGCAAATTATTGTGGGCAAAATTCCGGGTGGTGGCGGCGGCTCTAATTAGAACTGGTAAGCAAACACAAAAGAAGAGTTACTGTGCGAGTGAGGCCCGCGGGGAAGAGTACAAGACTTCTGGAATGTACTGAAGGGTCCTAGACGGTGAAGAAGCGGCGGCGTATTAATGGCGCCTGGAGTCACTCGTTTAGAATAGATATATCACGGCTCACAGCTGCGACTTGGAAGGAAGGATATGCTTTGGCGTCTTTGGAGAGCTTGATAGAAGGTTGGTGTAGCGGGTAGAAGTTAGAAGCAGTTTCAGTGTGTTAACTTCAACTTCTCAGGAATTTTTGGTGCTATTTTTTTTCTATCCCTGTTACTGTTGTGACGGATGAATAATAAATATATATATGATATTTGCACACCATTAAAAGAAAATGTGAATTATTACTTTTATTTACTAATGTTATTTTCTTTCTAAAATAATATATATTAATCAATTAGGCTGTTTTTTATCAATTATTATTTTATTGATTTATTTAAAATAAGACCTGATTCAAATTTTTGATCATAGTACTTTGTCTAATCTACCTCAACAGGAGAGAAAGGTGCTGGCATGATCTTCATAGAAATAGATGAGCTCCCATTATGAGAAAGCACAACTCCTTGGTTCTAGGGTACAACTGGCAGGTTCACAACAAAAGAGCAGAAGACATGGCTTCCTTGTTTTCCAGAGGAGAGAATAGTAGACCTTCGGCTCTCCTAAGAAGTCATGCCTCCTGAAGGGAAGAATACTACATCCTGGTTATTTAGAAGAGAGGACATGGCACTCCAGTAGAGAGGTCAATGAGAAGGCACAGCTCCTTGGATCTCCTTGATAGTATTGCATACTTCAGAACCTTTGATTTTGTTCATTTCATATTGTATTTGATTATGGCCCTGCTACTATGGAGTTAGGATTTTATAATATTGTTTAGTAATATTTTTTAGAAAGTGAACAAATATTAATTATCTACACTGCTGCTTCTGCCCTACACAGTACAGTACTGGTAGTCCTTTGAGGTGAAAGCTCTTTGTGGTAAATTGTTTGGTACAGTTAATTGGTACGTGTTCAAATTGTGCGCGAGTCGCGTACAATAGTCAGTTCTGGAGAGTAAATTGGATCGAGTTACGGGCGGGTTTTGTGGTATTCTACTGAATCGCTTAATTACCGCAGGTTCCGGTGGTACTGCACCCTTAAGGTTCTGATATAGTGTTTCGCCCACACATTTGACATATGCCTCAGTGGTCACAACTACAACACCACAAGGATGTAATAACAATTAACACCTCATAGCTGTCAAACCAGTAAGCAGAAAGTTATTGATACAGCAAGGCAGTGATTGTTCAAGTCATGGCAAGAAAAAAAAAACAAAAAAAAAACAGGATAGTGTGAAAGAAAATATTATACAGCAAGATGACAGTGACCGTAAGTCATAACATTAAAAAAAAAAAAAAGGATATGTGAACAAAACAATTTAGCAAGCTGAATGCCCCCACCACTTATGATCTCTGTATATTCTTTCAACGTGTAAATCGTCTTTGAAGATTTACAGTCAAACTAGCTAATTCATAATAATGTTGGTACGATGTTGACCAGCCCCAGTCAAAACTAATTGTAAAATAATGTCCATACAGTATTTAGTTTCTGCGGTATCTTTCATCGTAGCTACTTCAGTAAGGATCCCCCTGGTCTTCAGTGAGATTGAGATAAGGCATGGGGAATTAATACCAGTTGGTGGGGTGGATGTGTTTGAAGGAAATACAGTAAAGGGCGCTTGTGGAAGTCTCCAACCAGTTACTTGGACTTACACAATTGATTTTAATGAAGAATAGAACTATAATTTCGAAATTGTTGATGGTATTCATGTTTATTTGGGATATAATGATCCACTTCCTGGTACAAATATACAGCAAAACAATACTATTATTTTGTCCAATTTGAGAGTATCTGACTCAGGTTATTACTATTGTTTTGGAACATATAACACATATTCTGGGTTGATTGACTATTTTCAAATGTCATTTAATGTGCATGTACACACTGCAGCTCCTTTTGGATATGTGTTCTAGTGTGACTTATGTTTCTGAAGGCGATATGTGGCAGTTCCAGAGGAGTTGAATGGTTTTTCAGACCTATTGGCCAAGAAGTACATTTAGTAAACAACACACTTTTATTAACCCTCAGCGCGCATGCGCATGAGGGTTACAGTACTCACTTTGTCATTCATTCATTCATTCATTAAGTCAGTCAGTCAGTCAGTCAGTCAGTCAGTCAGTCACTCTGTCAGCAGCGGATCTCGATGATGGACGACTTTCAGGCTAAAAAAATGATATCAAGTTAGGGTATTCTATTATTTAAGTGCGTTTAATGTGCCAAATTTTTTGTTTTGAATTTAAATATCTAGAAAACACGAGTCAAATTTAGGCCGCAAGCTTTACCTTGCGCGGGTTACGCCCCCTTATACTCATGCCACGTCACGTGAGCTGCCTACCTTTTTTTGCGCGTGGTTCGGAGTTCTGTTCTGTTGTATGATCTGCCGCTATCTCTCTACTCTGTTCTGAAGGAGCGAAAAGAATCTCTTTTCCAACTGTATGTTATAAAATGCCTGCTTTTAAGAAAGCTTGTCCTCGATGTTCGTGTGAAATTCATGTCAGAAAGCCCAAATGTCCCGGTGGCTATAGCTATTCTGTCAAACCCAAGTTAATTCTCAAACCTCAGAATGCCATGAGGTCCTTGGATAGTCGTAAGAAGACTATGGTAATGTGTCAAGCACGGAAAAGGGATTTAGAAAGTGTTGAACAGTCCCAGAAGCGTAAACTAGCCGATTCTGAATGCCATGCCCACAAAACGCCCATGAGTCCCCTGAGGTATCCCAGAGTCGTAAGCAAGCTAATGCTGAATGTAATGCCCGTAAAAGAGCCAGTGAAACACCTGAAGAATCTCTGTGTCGTAAGCAAGCTAATGCTGAATGTAATGCCCGTAAAAGAGCCAGTGAAACATCTGAAGAATCTGTGTCGTAAGCAAGCTAATGCTGAATGTAATGCCCGTAAAAGAGCCAGTGAAACACCTGAAGAATCTCTGTGTCGTAAGCAAGCTAATGCTGAATGTAATGCCCGTAAAAGAGCCAGTGAAACACCTGAAGAATCTCTGTGTCGTAAGCAAGCAAATGCTGAATGTAATGCCCGTAAAAGAGCCAGTGAAACACCTGAAGAATCTCTGTGTCGTAAGCAAGCCAATGTTGAATGTCATGCCCGTAAAAGAGCCAGTGAAACACCTGAAGAATCTCTGTATCGTAAGCAAGCCAATGTTGAATGTCATGCACGTAAAAGAGCCTGTGAAACACCTGAAGAATGTCAGAGTCGTAAGAGAGTCAATGTTGAATTTCATGAACGTAAAAGAGCCTGTGAAACACCTGAAGAATGTCAGAGTCTAAGAGAGCCAATGTTGAATGTCATGAACGTAAAAGAGCCTGTGAAACACCTGAAGAATGTCAGAGTCTAAGAGAGCCAATGTTGAATGTCATGAACGTAAAAGAGCCTGTGAAACACCTGAAGAATGTCAGAGTCGTAAGAGAGCCAATGTTGAATGTCATGAAAATAAACGAACACATGAAGCACATGAAGAATTTCAGAGTCGTAAACGAGCTAATTCTGAATGTCAAGCCCATAAAAGAGCCTGTGAAACACCTGAAGAATCTCAGAGTCGTAAGAAATCTGATTGTAAATCCCATGCTCATAAAAGAACCCAGGAAATTCCATTGTTAAGTGTAATTCAATCATTTGTTGCCAAGACTAAGCAGGGTTCAGATTATGTATGCAAATCCTGCCATAGACTAATGTATAAACAGTCAGTTGCTTGTTTTTATGTGCACAAGTATGCGAAAGCAAGTCCTGAATTACTATCCGATGTATTCAATTCAAAATTCTTTTATTCCAGTTATGATGGCAAAGAATGGATATGTAATACTTGTCATGTAGCACTGAGTCGTGGTAAAATGCCTACTCAAGCCATTGCTAATGGTCTGAAATTACCCAGTATACCACCTGAACTCTCATGTTTGAATTCATTAGAAGTAAGATTAATCTCGCTACGTTTACCTTTCATGAAAATGGTGGCCCTACCATCAGGCAAGCAGAGATGTATCCATGGACCTGCAGTGAATGTACCATCTAAACTTGACAATGTGTGCACTGTACTCCCCAGACTCCCCTTTCAGAGTGAATGTTGCCCTCAAATTGAAATGTAAACTATCGTATAAAGGCCACTACATGTATGATTATGTAACCCCTGAGAAAGTCCTGAATGCACTAAAATGGTTGAAAGAACATAACCCTTTGTATGCCGATGTTGAAGTCAATGAAGAGTGGCTATTTCATGCTCAAGTAGATTATCATGATTTGTATGCTAGTATATGACTGCCAATACAGACTGTACTGATACCATGACTACCAATACAGAGTGTACCAATAGTGTGACTGCAAATACAGAAAATATTGTGACTGCCAATGTAGAGTCTGCTAATACCATTATAACTACCACCGATATTGAGTGTGAAACTTCATTGAGTAATGACATCAGTGTGAGTGATCCAGAGCCCACAATTTGTGTCAATGAATCTGATCTTGAATTATATGCCAGTGATAACCATTTCTTTGTTCATGATGTTCCTGGTGATGGTAACTGTCTCTATCATTCGGTACTTTACCAACTTAAACAGAACAATCTCACTTCCGTACATGATCTGAGAGAAGCTGTTGCTGTATATCTAGAAGAACATAATGATATGTACATGCCATTTGTTATATCTCCCATAGCATCTGAAAATGTTCTAAATAGTGATACGGAAATCCCCAATGCTGTAGATGCCAGTATTTCCTCAGTTGCCGATCCTGACACAAGATCTGCTTTGGTATATGCCAGATATGTAGACAGAGTTAGGAATGGCTCCTGGGGTGATCATGTGGTGATTGCAGCAATAGCCAACATGTTTCATGTAACAATCAATGTAGTCCATGCAAGACAATCTGGTTGTACTGTCTCTGTAACTAGTCCAGTCAATGACGAGAGTGGTTGTGAAATTAATCTTGGACTTATCATGCAGTATCATTTCATAGGCCTAGACAAACAAGTAATGCCTATATCACAAGTGGACAATGTAAATGTTGTGAATCATTCTATTCCAAATAATCCCTCCTCATCTCCAAATGTGTCAAATAATTACGTACGTAGTTCTGATCCAATACCCATGTCCCACAGTGAGCAAGGTTGTGAGTGTGATAATATCAATGATTTACCAACACCTAATACAAATAGTGATGTACAGCCATTTCAGACCTGTCAACTCTCAAGCTTTTGGTGTGAGACTCAATCTTTTAAGCTAAATCTCAAGCTCTCACACCAATACCCCTAATTCTCACTCCAAATATGTCAACTCTCAAGCTTTCTCAAGCTTTATCTGGTAACATGTATTATTATGGTTGCAATCAACCATAATAATAATGCTATTATGTGCATCATTTTAGGCCGAAGGTCCATACAATTCTATCTTATAGCTCAGCAGATGTGAACACCACCTCCTTGTCCATTAGCATCGCATCTGCAAGATCATAGTTCTAAACCACTAATGACCTGACAAGACATGCAAGCTTGCATTGTGGTTTGTGCCTGTTCCAGTGCAGCTAGCTAGCTCTAGCTCTATATCTGTCACAAGTTTGACATTTTGTTCAAAGTTGTATCACTAGTACTAAGTAGCCGAGTAGAGCTAACATAGATGAGATGGCAGACTCTGGCAGTGATTCAGACACTGGACCTCCTACCAAGGTGATGAAAAGTCTTAGAGGAGCTGCTACATATAAAACCAAATTTAATGTTGCTTGGACTAAGGATTTTCCCTTCATTTCACCTGCTAAAGGAGAGCCACACAAGTAAGTAATTAAGCTTGGCTAATGGTACATTGGCTATAATTCATACTTAACCCTATGCTGTACTATAATTATCTATAGGTTCCGGTGTAATATTTGTGAGAAAACATTAAGGTGTGAGCACATGGGGAAAGGTGATGTACTTAAACATACTAAGACCCAGCTGCATCAAGAGCTGGCTGTATCGAGAAAGAATCAATCTAAGCTAAAGCTCTCTTATATCACACTTTTTGCATGGTGTTCCTCCTGTTCAAGTGAAGTCTCTCAAACAATTGAGGCTGAAGTCAGAATGGCTGTTCTCACAGCATGTTCCAATGTTCCGCTAGCTTTCCATGACCATCTATCTCCACTAATTAGAAAAGTTTTCCCTGACTCGAATGTAGCATCTCGGTATCATTCAGCATCAAAAGCTACTTGTATGCTCAATCTTGCCATTGCACCAATGCTTAAGGAAAACCTCATTGCTAATATGAGAATTCACCCATTTTCAGTCTCAATAGATGGCTCAAACGATACAGGGTTAGAAAAGATGAATCCCCTTATGGTGCGAATCTATGACACTAATCGAAATAGAGTCGTTACCCAATTTTTGGATATGTGTACATCATCAAGCTCTACAGCTGAGAATCTTTACACCATCTTTGATACCAAGCTCCAGGAACTGCTTGAAAATGCAAATCCTTGGGGATTGTGTACGTCAGTTGGGGTTGATAACACCTCTGTCAATATTGGGGTGAGGGACTCAATAAAGACAAGAGTCCTAGGGAGGAACTCTTCTATATTTTTTAGTGGGTGCCCATGCTATATACTTCATAACGCAGCACAAAAATCTGGCGATGCATTTCGCAATAGCTGTAGCTTTGATGTAGAAGAGTTCACCATAGATTTGTACTATTGGTTTGATAAATCCACCAAACGAAAGAACACTCTCCAATCATACTGTTCCTTTTGTGATCAGGATTACAGATCAATTATAAAGCATATTTCTACAAGGTGGCTAAGTTTGCATAGAGCAATCGAAAGAAGTTTAATGCAATTTACTAGTTTAAAGTCATATTTTTTGTCCTCTAAGGAATCACAAGCCCGATTCAAACGGTTGAAAGAAATATTTGAAGACCCAACAACAGAAATTTACTTCATGTTTTTTCACTCAGTATTGCCTACTTTCACTATTACTAACAAATTCCTTCAAAGGGAAGAACCTCTCATACATGTCTTACAGCCACAGCTATTTGGCCTTTTTAAGACTGTCCTTTCCAAGTTTGTAAAGCCAGCTGTTATAGCTGAAGCCTTGAAGAATAGTAGCTTATTGACAGTAGACTTCAAAGATCCTAACAATCAGCTAGAAAATGAAAAATTAGTTGTTGGATTTCTAACGAAACAGAAAGCCCAACAACTCCTTGATGAAGATGAAATATCTGAGTCGAAGTTTTCTTCCCTTTTTAGTGCAGCAAGAAAATTTTTTGTTTGTGCTACAGATTACCTCCTAAAGTGGTGCCCCATGGAGGAAGAGCTTCTGAAACATGCAACCTGGATAGACTTTGACTCCAGAATGGACAAGGGTTTCTGTTCTGTAGAATATTTTACTTATCGATACCCCATTTTTTCACATCTCTGGATAGAGACAAGCTGCATGAACAATTTGTTAGCTATCAGTTATTAGCTGATAGTGATATTCCTGAATCTGTGAAAGAAAAATCTGGTTCAGATGTGAATGGTTATTATCGCATTGATGATCTATGGGGTTACCTTAACCCTCTCGTTCCCAAATTGTTTGGACGCGCGCGGAAAAATGTAATCTTCTACCGCGGAATAGAGCATTACCGTTTTATTTTTTTAACTCGATGCTGGCTGGGAAAACCCCATAGCAACCATATATCACTAAATAGACCAAGAGTTTGGGATTCCTCTCATTTTTTGATTGAGAAAATTGAATAATATTTAAGCCATCTACTAATATTTCAAAAAAAAAAAAATTTTCCCCCAAAAAAATCCACTTTTCCCATCAATAAAAAAATAAAATAAAATAGAAATAATATTGTTTGATGCATTATATACCAATATTATATTAGTTCAACAATAAAATATGTTGTTTGTTGTGTGTGGTGCTGATTGTGATCATGTAGGAGACATCTATGAGTGTCCACAAGGAACGTATGCCATCGGACGTCGAGCTCCACTACAAAACAATTTCATATACACAAAAACACAAACAACAAAGATATTTGTAATACAAACAACAAATTATTCATGATCCTATATAATTGCAACTTTATGATGTATTGTATGCGGCTTCATACAGGATTTTTGTTTGGGGTGGGGCTCCGAGTGTACTTCGCCACACCCATTTTTTGGAACCTACACTACTTTGATGCACATCTTTGCATACGAGTCTATACTTCACACTGATGATCAGTGTTCGGTCCTATGCACTAAATGGCTCAGTTATGATAGGAACATAATGGGATACAATATCAGACTAAAAATAAATGCTTCCTAAATGTTCATTTCTATTCAACTCCCAAAATTCTAGGGGGGAACCCAGCGCTAGCCTCCCACTGTATGAACAATCGTTGTATTGAGAAAGTGTAATTTGAAAATGAAAAGCAGTACAAGCACACACGTGGAATTCAACTTACCCGGCATGGATGGTGTCACAGACTGAACGATCCCTCCCATAGGATCCGGAACCTCCATACAATACCAAAAAAACACAAGACAACAATGATATTTGTAACATAACAGCTGGCCTCGCTGAATTGCCCCCCCTCCCCCGTCATTACTTTTCACTGACATTCTTGTACCATAACCCCCCCTCCCCCGTCATTACTTTTCACTGACATTCTTGTACCATAACCCCCCCTCCCCCGTCATTACTTTTCACTGACATTCTTGTACCATAATCCCCCCAGCCCTAGCTGGACACCCAAATATCAGTAAGTTGAAATGAAATTCAACTTACTCTCTTTCCACAAATGCACGCACACACATACACACACACACACACAAGAAAAAAGAAGCTACAGGTGAATACAGATCATAAAAATAAATGTATAATTTATTATACATAAATTGACTGGTGCACACACACACACACACACACACACATGAAATTCAACTTACATGGGCATAGTAGTCACGATCCAAAAAGATCCAGAGTTCCCTCCTAGGTTGTATACGGAAGCGCTACATACTGTTTGTCCACGGTTGCTCTCTCTCATTCCACAAATGCACACACACACATACACACACACACACACTAGAAAAAAGAAGATACAGGTGAATACAGATCATAAAAATAAATGTATAATGTATTATACATAAATTGACTGGTGTACACACACATGAAATTCTACTTACATGGGCATAGTAGCCCCGATTGGAAAAGACCCCCCCCCTCCCCCCCCGAGTTCGTTCCCTCCCCGGTTAGATCTGGAAGCGCCAGAATAACATTTCAACTCCACGCACACACATATACATCGAGTGCGAAGCTCCACTACAACACCACAAAAACACTGACAACGTCAACGACAATAACAATACATATTACAACTTTTGGGATGTTCAGGGGGGGAGGGGGAAGCAGCCACAAATATCAAAGTCTGTGGTCCTTCACACAAAAGATTATGGAATATCAATGAGTGTGCCACTCTCCCCCTACCTCATCCACCCGACTCTTGTTCTTCGGTTCCCGCCTTCTCCGACCGCGAGGACGTCCAAAACTTGGAGCAGGAGGAGCCACTTCCTCTTCTTTATCACTGGAACCTGCTGCCTATTCGTGTTTCATCATTGGAAGACACAGGTCCGGTATCCTCTCCTTCATCACTGGAAGACTCTGCTCCTGTCGCCTCATCTGCGTAATCAGGTCGGTGACTGCATTCACATCTGGTCCTAGTAGTATATGTGGTAAAAAAATTTTTTTAATTTTTTTGAAAATTTGAATTTGTTCAAAAAACCACAAGCCACTTTCAAATCTCAAAACTCAATGAAATATATACATATATTATAGCTAAACAGCTTACTCTATCTCAATATAGCTATAAATAAGTCCTTTCCACAACAGAAGCTTGCTATTTTTCAAGAGAAAGACAAGAGAAAGACAAGCTTACCTCGATCATCTTCTTGACTCCCATTTATGATTTTCAGTATCAGAGTTGACGGGGTCTGGTCCACCAACCCTGATACAGGGCCTCCTATAGCCCTAGATGTCGTCTCCCTTCTCTTCGCTTGATCCTGAGTAGCTAGAGTCAGCATCAAGCAAATCTAAAACTTGCACCGCATTGTAACTTGTAGACGCCATCTTCCAAAAAATGACTTTGCAAAAAAATTTTTTTTGCATAGTTACCGGGGTCACACGACACGCTCACTTTTTTCCTATGATGTAATAAGCATTACCTAAGACTGTACGTAATAGGGAGGTCCCCAGTTGAACTGGCGATTTTATAAAAAATGGAGAAGACAGTAAGTCCAACCGCAAAGTCTTGGTCGGCAAAGAAGCGGTTGTTTCAATGTGTTATGGACGGCTACTGAGCTCAAGCAATTTTTCGCTGCTTCTACAAAGCTCTGGAGATGACTGGATCCATAAATGAAGCTGCTGTGAAGAAGGTAACTTTTTTTAAAATTCGACGGAGAACCGATGTTTTTTTTTTTTGCCGAGGAAGAAATAAACGCAACTGCTGTGAGGTACTGTCGAAGCAGTCCTGGCTGAAAGCTATTTTAGATGCTTCTCCAATGCATTGGGCACCTGTGTATGCAATCTGAAGGTTCTAGCTATAAAGTAACTATTTTTTAAAATTCGGAGAAGCCAACCAGTCTTCACCCGCTTTAAAGCGGGATTGGGAACGAAAGGGTTAAAGATGTAAAGAAACCTGGCACAAATTTATTTGAGTTTGATCTCCTGTTCAAGGTTGCTGAAATTATTTTAACAATTCCTCACTCAAATGCAAGTGAAGAGAAAGTATTTTCCCTCATTAATAAGAATAAGACACCTTCTAGAGACTCACTGAAATTGGATGGTACTCTATCATCATTAATGATTGTTAAAACTCACATAGACACTCCACTTGAGTGGAAGCCTACAGAGTCACTATTGGAAAAGGCCAAGAAAGCCACAGCCATTTATAACAAGCAACATAAAAAATAATATTGCTTTATATAGTCGTGTTATTACGCTGTATGAATAATAAAAGTCATTATTATAAAGTGTCAAGTGCATGTCTCACACCAAGAGAGCAAATCTCACACCAAAATTAACTTTAATCTCACACCATGCCCATTTTTAGGTTGAGAGGTCTGCCATTTGAAGACAGTGCCATGGAAGAAGGTGATGAACACACCAGACAAATAACAGGGGGCCCACTTGCCAGCATGATGACTATTGAAAACCCTGAGGCTTTCAATTAAATAGTGTGTGTTGCACCAGCTGAAGGACAGAGACCATTGTCTATTATGACTGATCCAAACTTTGAAACCATGTCTAATCCTGAGAAATTTCCCAATAGTAGCGGGTGTTTTGCCACAGAGAGACCAAACAAAATAACATATCGAAAATATTTCAATCAGAGACTCCTGGATGTTGATGGTAGATTTGCCAAAGATACTGACTATTTGTTTGTTGCCCAGTACATTGTTGAAGCCAAGCAAATCCTAGATGATGCCAGTAATTTTATTTGGAGACAAAAACCAGGCAGAAATTTTACAGCCCAACAAGCCCGAGACAAGAATGTAGTGAGCCAGTGTGTACGTAAAGACAATGCATACAGATTCATGAACAACGTGCGAGGTTCCCCTGCTTACTACCAAAAAACATTCTATGAGTTGCTAGCCATGATACGTCAACTTGGAACTCCCACTTGGTTTTTCACATTATCTGCTGCAGACATGAAATGGCCAGATGTGATCCAAACAATAGCCAGGCAATATGGTGTAACATACACTGATGAACAAGTGGCAGCTCTATCTTTTGAAGATAAGTCCAACTGGATCAGATGTAACCCAGTCACTGCCGCTAGACATTACCAATACAGACTCAATACATTCTTCCAAGAGTTTCTTAAGTCCCCAGCTAATCCACTTGGTGAACTAGTCGAGTATGCCATCAGAATAGAGTTTCAAGCTAGAGGGTCCCCACATGCTCACTGTCTGTTATGGATCAAAGATGCCCCAAAATATGGAGTAGATAGCAATGCCAGTGTATGTCAATTCATAGACCAATACATTACCTGTGCCATACCTGATGATAGTGATAACGAACTGAAAGACTTAGTGTTACTCCTACAACAACATAAACATTCCAATTATTGCAGACATCACAAACGTTGCCGGTTCAATTTCCCACATCCTCCTAGTAATGAAACGTTAATAGCTGAGCCAAATGAGATTGCCTCTGATACCAGTCATATCCTTACTTCAATGTACAAGGTACTAGTAGAAAATTCCAATGACAGTATGAATGAGTTGCTAATCAAAGCTGATGTGACCTTAGACCAATATGTATCAGCATTACAAGTGTCCACTAAATCCAGTGTTGTCATTCTAAGACGTAAGCCAAAAGAATGCAATATCAACAATTACAATGCCTCTGTAATGTTAGCATGGCAAGCCAACATGGATATCCAATATGTCCTCAATGCTTATGCATGTGTCATGTATGTGGCCTCCTATATCATGAAATCTGAGATATCCATGGGTGAGCTGTTAAAAAATGTTGCAGCTGAAGCCAGAACAGAAGAACTAAAAATCCAAATGCGTAAAGTTGGTTCTGCTTTTCTTACCCACAGAAAAGTTAGTGCCCAAGAAGCTGTGTATAGAATCCTGTCATTGCCAATGAAACGGCTGAGCAGATCTGTTGTGTTTGTTGATACCAATTCTAAAAATGACAGAATAGCCGTGTTAAAAAATAGCAATACCCTGAAAGACCTGAATGATGATGATACCAATGTGTTTCAAAGAGTCTTATTGATAGATATGAACACAGACCTAATGAACTACAGTCCATGTGTTTAGCTGAGTTTGCTGCCACTTACGTTACTAAATACCTACCAAGTGATGCAGACATTGCTAGCAATGATGTCCTTCCCCCCACTGAGGCTGACACTGAGCCCACACGAATCACACTGACCAATGGCTATGGCAAAATGAATAAACGTAAAACACAAGCTGTTATTAGATTCAGAAGTTACAATAAAGAGTGTGATTCTAGCAACTGGTTTAGAGCCAAATTAATGCTTTTCTATCCTTGGTACAATGAATCTACAGATCTTCTTGCTGACTATTCTACCTATGAAGAGCATTATTACCATGTGAAACAGACTTTTGTTGACAATGAACAGACGTATACACTAGCTGATATTGAAGGCTTAGAAATAGATGAAAATAATATCCCTGATCATGCATGGAACCATATAGCCCCCAATACAGAGTCTCAAGCTCAATCTCGTGCACAAGGATCAGAACAGCTTACTGATGTGTCCCAAGAAGACATTGACAGTAATGCCAATCTATTTACATCAACAAACTCTGGTGGTAGTTTACATGCAAGGTTTGAAACTGCAGCCAGCAAGCAGGAGATCCCACCTAGTCAATATAGAGAACTTGTGAGAGGCCTCAATGCCAAGCAGAGACAGATGGTTATGTACCATCGCAGATGGTGTAAAAATGCAGTGCTAGCATTGAAACAAGGGAAGCCAATAGAACCATATTTTGTATTCATGAGTGGTCCTGGAGGTGTTGGTAAATCACATGTCATCAAACTAATCCACTCAGACACTCTCAAATTGCTCCGATTATCTGGTACAATAGAACCCGATGATGTCACTGTATTACTAACAGCTCCTACTGGTGTAGCTGCATTCATAATTAACGGCATGACAGTGCACTCAGCATTAGTTCTTGGTTGTGGTAAATATGGTGGATTCCAACCTCTTGGCCATGATAAATTGAATTCATTGAGGTCCAAGTTATCTAAATTGGTGTTACTGATCATTGATAAAGTGAGTATGGTTGGTGCCAATATGTTATTAGAAATACACAAGAGATTGCAGCAGATTAAGTCAATGTTGCCTGATATTCCTTTTGGAGGTGTCAGTATACTAACAGTAGGAGATCTCTATCAGTTACCTCCAGTAGGACAATCCCCAATATTCAGTTCAGTCAGTGATAGTTATGCCAAGCTCTATGGTTCTGGTTCACTGTGGGTTGATAACTTCCAAATGATTGAGTTAGATTAGATTGTGAGACAGAGAGATGACAGTACCTTTGTGAGTTGTTGTGTCTAGTAAGAACTGCTGAATGTACAAGTGATGATATTTCAATTCTTAAATCTCGAGAAATATCTCAGGATTCTGATAATTATCCTACTGATGCTCTGCATGTGTATAGGCTTAATGTCAATGTTAATGAACGCAATAGCCACATGTTGAATGCACTAGCCCAAGAGAGTGACCAGTATTCTGTTCATGCTTGTGATGCAGTAGCTGGTCAGACTCACCATATTGATCTATCCAATATCTCGAACAAGAGAACAGACACTGGTTTCATAGTATTTTTAAAATAGCAGTAGGAGCCAGAGTAATGTTGACAACCAATGTTGATGTGTCTGATGGCCTTGTGAATGGTGCCAGAGGTGAAGTAGTCCATATTGTAACTGACAGTGGTAACAAGGTCATAAATATCTTGGTTAAATTTGATAGCACTGATGTTGGTGTTAAAGCTAAACATGCCAGTCGTTTCACTAATTTCTCTGAAGCAATATTTTTAGCCAGAGGCAAAAAAGGTTCAGAAGTGACTCGGCTACAATTCCCACTGACTCTAGCATGGGCCACAACTATCCATAAAGTCCAAGGTTTAACTCTGGATACAATAGTGGTGGACATGAAAGGTGGTAGATTTAGTCCAGGGCAAGCCTATGTTTCTTTTAGTAGAGTAAAGAAATTAACTGGTTTATACATTCTTAATTTCAACCCTAGTGCAATCAAAGCTAGTCAAGATGTGAAAACTGAAATGTTAAGGCTTAGTGATTGCCTGATGAATCCACTGCCATTATTAGCTGTTCGCAATGTCACAATAACATTACTAAACAGTAGGTCAATATTAGCCAAATTGCCAGACATTCACCAAGATAGTGTCCTTTGGAATGCTCACATTGTTTGCTTTACTGAAACATGGTTGAAACATGACCAAAACTCCCCAATAATTCCAGATCACCAAGTGGTAGCAAGGTCAGATTGATCAACAGGTAATTCCCATGGTGGTGTGATGATAGCTACTCGAACTGTAGTTCAAGTGTCTGAAGTAGTTCAGTGCCCCATTCAGAATAGTTTGATTGAAGCGACCACTGCAATAGTGGTCCTACCTGACCATAATAAACTACAACTAACACTTCTCTATCGTTCCCACTCTGAACCTATTAGGACACTTATGGCAACATTGTTGGGTATCCTTGAGTTATTGGATTCTAATATACCAAGTATCATTTTAGGTGACTTTAATGTTGACTTGCTTTCAGAACATAATATGCAAATATTGATGTCTAGCCATGGATATTCACAGTTAGTTGATACTCCAACCACTGACAATGGCACTTTACTGGACCACAGCAATCAGCCTTCCAATAGCCATGAAGTGCATGTGATAGATACCTATTATTCAGATCATGATGTAGTCCTCTATTCACTTGCATGAATCTGTATTCCATGTCAATAACAGTGATGTTTGAGATAAGAGTGATATGTTATATGAGATATCAGACAATCAGATTATCAGACCTTGTTAGACCAGATACTAGTATTTGTATGATTTGGACCCTGTGGACTTGAAAGACACGTAAGTAATTCATTATTTCTTTGAAATCATGTTATTGAGTATATTGTAAACTATTTAGCAAGCTACTCCTATAGCATCAGGATTCTTCACACCAAGCCACACCTATGTCACGAGAAATAACTCCACGATAGGGAGCAAACAACTTCAACGTTACCAAGCCACACCTATGTCACGAGAAATAACTTCACGATAGGGAACGAATAACTTCACGATAGGGAGCGAATAACTTCACGATAGGGAGCGAATAACTTCACGATAGGGAGCGAATAACTTCACGTTACCAAGCCACACCTATGTCACGAGAAATAACTTCATGATAGGGAACGAATAACTTCACGATAGGGAGCGAATAACTTCACGATAGGGAGCGAATAACTTCAACGTTACCAAGCCACACCTACGTCACGATAAATAACTTCATAATAGGGAACGAATAACTTCACGATAGGGAGCGAATAACTTCAACGTTACCAAGCCACACCTATGTCACGAGAAATAACTTCACGATAGGGAACGAATAACTTCATGATAGGGAACGAATAACTTCATGATAGGGAACGAATAACTTCACGATAGGGAGCAAATAACTTCACGATAGGGAGCGAATAACTTCACGATAGGGAATGAATAACTTCACGATAGGCAGCGAATAACTTCACGATAGGGAGCGAATAACTTCACGATAGGGAGCGAATAACTTCACGATAGGGAGCAAACAACTTCAACGTTACCAAGCCACACCTATGTCATGAGAAATAACAATGGAGCTCCCATAAAATTTTGAGTTTTAATTGCACCCGCAAAACAATTCAAAGCCGTAAACAATTCAATTTCTAAGGTGAGACGGGTAATGGTCGCGAAACCGGATGATTCTGTTTAGTGAAGTTTGGGACGGGGTCGAACGCGGAGCGAACACAAAAATACGGAGGGTCAAAGTACAAAATGACATACGTACGTCCATATATATAAATAAATAAACAAACATCCCCGATTTTTTTATTTTTACCCCTATAAGTGTCTCGCTCGCTACGCTCGCTCGCCAATAAATAAACTGGTGATGTGCTTGAGCACAAATGGCGAGCGAGCCTAAAGACTATACTATTTTTATATGAATGATTTTGACTTCTAACACTGAAGCTACTGAAAATAAGGTCCAGTTTTTTAATTTAGCATACACGGTAAAGGGAATTCAGTGCCATAGTAACAACTCTCTGCAACTGCTTGAATTGAAGGAAAAAAACAACAAAACAATACGCGTTATTTAAAAGTTATCTTTGTGATATTCTTTAGATAAGTAGTGGTTGTAACACAATGCTTTGACACAACTGGACATGCACCTACACAGACTTACCTTCGCAGTAGTATAGTGGACAATGTATTTTCAAGTAAATACTGTTGCGCACGGCTTATAAACATGACAAAGAGCGCATTGACTTACAACCGCCACTAACTCGAATAGAAATGGAAGTCCTGTAAGTTTTCACGTTTTAACTGCACCAGTAAAAGAATTCAAAAAGGTAAACAATTCAATTTCTAGGGTGATACGGGTACTGATCGATAAACAGAGGATTCTGTTTAGTGAAGTTTGGGACGGGGTCCACAACCGAACTAACACAAAAACGCTAGGGTCAAAGTACAAAAATGCCTTACGTACGTCCATACATTATGTGAGTGGGTCTAGGAAAAGGGACCTTATGGAGCAAATAAAAAAAATTGAGTTTTTTATGCTAATAAAAAGCTACAATTTATCTCAACTTAGTGCTAAAATACTGGAGGGTAAAGCCTTCGACGTGCAGAGAAACTGGCAGTTGAACTGGGCTGTGTTCAGCAAAGCAATTGGACTAGAAATCAAGATAACATAAATTGAATTTCCACTTCCGGTATAATTAACGTTTCCATATACTTAACGGCGTACTCCGCTTACGCAATTAAATCATACAGCCGCTTTTTAACGGCGACTAACGAAGTTTGCGTAGAGTTCTTTTTAGCTTTCAAAGCGTCTCACGGCCTGTCTTGTCGGAATCCTTGGCTACTCTATACGCTGTAGCGGTAAATTTTCAGCCAGAGGTAAGCTGTAGAGTGCATGCAATAGTCTCAAAGCTATGCCGTTGTTTTAGCTGCTTCTTTGAAACTCCGCCCATTCCCCGTTAATCGAGAACGAGAGAGAATAAAAAGTAGCTTGTCTTTCCATGGCACGCTTGGGGTATTTTAAGTTGTTTTGACATTTGAAATTTGGCATAGACGTAGAGTAAGGGTCACTAAGACTAATTCTGCAAAAAAACAAAAATAGGAGAAAGAAAGAATTTTTCCGATGACTTACTTCCGGAGCCTAAATCTCAATTTCAATTTTTGCGCCATAAGGTCCCTTTTCCCAGACACCCGCTAATAATATACAAATAAAAAATAAATAAACAAACATCCCCGATTTTTTCATTTTTACCCCTGTAAGTGTCTCGCTCGCTACGCTCGCTCGCCAAAAAAGTAAATATAGCTAATGAGTCCACAATTAGATTAATCCAAATCCTGTTGAGTTTTGAAGTCTGAAACACATGTGCCACAAAAAACTCATTGTAACCAAGTGTGCTCAAGAGGAACATTAAGAATATTTGCACATGTACTAGTGGTGTGCTTGAGCACAAATGGCAAGCGAGCCTAATAGTTAGGTAACATAAAACTAAGTATTGTTATTATGTTTAAGCTTAGTTCATGCAAAAACTATAATAGCCGTTATGACCTTGTATTTCAGCAAACAAATACAAAATCACTCTCTTACCTGATTAATGGTAACTTTTGTAGTATCAAACATCTGCCATAATCTCAATTACCAGTAACTGTTGAACAAGCTCTCAGCTAGATAAAAAAATAAACCAGTGTTATTATTTGTAATTTTAGCTCTAAAACGGCGAAGTTTTAAAATTAAGTCTGGAAAAGGGTCTTCAATGCCATAGTAACCGGTCGAATCAACTTTTTGTTTCTTGAAAAGCAAGCGTTTTCGCAGAAATTTTCTCACACTTTGGAGCTTTAAGTATAAAGTAAGGCTTTCTTAATGCTTTATTTTCAGAATAAACTGGGGTCAAGCCTAAAAACCCGTGTTTATTTGGAGAAACAAAGTTCACCCGCGCACGTTTAATAATTACATACGTACGTCCAAACATGTATACAAATAAATAAATAAACTAGTGATGTGCTTGAGCACAAATGGCGAGCGAGCCTAAAGACTATACTATTTTTATATGAATGATTTTGACTTCTAACACTGAAGCTACTAATAAGGTCCAGTGTTTAAATTTCGCATACACGGTAAAGGGATTTCAGTGCCATAGTAACAACTCTCTGCAACTGCTTGAATTGAAGGGAAAAAACAACAACAAAACAATACACGTTATATAAACGTTTTCTTTGTGATATTCTTTAGCTAAGTAGTAGTTGTAACATACAATGCTTTGACACAACTGGACATGCACCTACACCGACTTACCTTCGCAGTGGTCTAGTGGACAATGTATTTTCAAGTAAATACTGTTGCGCACGGCTTATAGCCATGACAAAGAGCGCATTGACTTACCACCGCCACTAACTCGTATAGTCCCTTAAGTTTTCAAGTTTTAACTGCACCCCAAAAGAATTCAAAACGGTAAACAATTCAATTTCTAGGGTGTTACGGGTACTGATCGATAAACCAGAGGATTCTGTTTAGTGCAATTTGGGACGGGATCGACCACATAACTAACACAAAAACGCGAGGGTCAAAGTACAAAATGACATACGTACGTCCAAACATATATACAAATAAATAAATAAATAAACATCCCCAATTTTCGATTGAGTTACCCCTGTAAGTGTCTCGCTCGCAACGCTCGCTCGCCAATAAATAAACTGGTGATGTGCTTGAGCACAAATGGCGAGCGAGCCTAAAGACTATACTATTTTTATACTAGTGATGTGCTTGAGCACAAATGGCGAGCGATCCTAAAGACTATACCATTTTTATATGAATAATTTTGACTTCTAACACTGAAGCTACTGAAAATAAGGTCCAGTTTTTAAATTTAGCATACACGGTAAAGGGATTTCAGTGCCATAGTAACAACTCTCTGCAACTGCTTGAATTGAAGGAAAAAAACAACAAAACAATACGCGTTATTTAAAAGTTTTCTTTGTGATATTCTTTAGCTAAGTAGTGGTTGTAACACACAATGCTTTGACACAACTGGACATGCACCTACACAGACTTACCTTCGCAGTAGTCTAATGGACAATGTATTTTCAAGTAAATACTGTTGCGCACGGCTTATAACCATGACAAAGAGAGCATTGACTTACCACCGCCACTAACTCGAATAGAAAGAAATGGAAGTCCCTTAATTTTTCAAGTTTGAACTGCACCCGCAAAAGAATTCAAAACGGTAAACAATTCAATTTCTAGGGTGATACGGGTACTGATCGATAAACCAGAGGATTCTGTTTAGTGCAATTTGGGACGGGGTCGACCACATAACTAACACAAAAAACGCGAGGGTCAAAGTACAAAATGACATACGTACGTACAAACATATACAAATAAACATCCCCGATTTTCAATTGTGTTACCCCCGTAAGTGTCTCGCTCGCTACGCTTGCTCCCCAATTAACAATAGGAAGGCTAGATGTTGAAATATAATTTAAGGATGGTTGTGGATAAAAACCAAATGGAGGCTCAACTGGCTTAAAGTAGTAAAGGTCACAATATCCGTCAGAACCAACTTGAAGGTAGAGCTTTTAACCTCAATCAGACCATTATCAGCTGCTGTATACAAACATACATGAAAAGATCATTGTGTAGCTGTAATCAAGCAAAACTTTAAAACATGTTTATTGCTGGCAACAATGGCCATACATTTTTTCAAAAATAGTTATTGATGTAATAGTTTTCAAAAATTAGAACCTTTGTTATTTAAAAAAATAATTTGGTTAAGTCCAGCTGGAACATCCTAAGATTAACATCTATTATCTTCCTTTAGTAAAAAAAAAAAAAACTGTGCCAAAACTAATCCTAAGAGCTGATACTGCTTAATTATGATGTACACCTTATCTGTTACAAGTGAATACAATAGCTACTTATTTTGAATATGATTCAAGAAATCAAGCCAAAACATAGTCACTGCCTCTTCTTTTTCTCTTAAGTTGCTACCATTTGGAGAATACTTGGGTAATAGCATATCAAATAACTGGTCCGCTGTTAAAGCAGGACAGTCAAAGTGAACAAACAGCAGTCTGAACAACATGGAATTTTTGCAAATTAATTCTAATGCATTAAGAGTCTCCATAAGCAGCACAGTATTAGATCCAATTCAGCCTTCACTTGAAGGACAGCAAAATGCTTTGACACACACGATATAATTTCAGACTTCCTGGATAAATGGTACTTATGAAGTTTGAGAAATACCAATATCAAATCTAAACTCATACTCACTTACAGATAGCACGTTCTGAAATATATCTTTGTTACTAGCATCGTTTAACTACAGAAAAAACAATAATTGATGCATCACATGATAATTTCAAACCTTTTCCAATGACCTTTGTCCAGGCCTGCTAGGATTCCTGGAAGAACCTCAAGCACGCACAGAACAACAGCAAGATCCCAGAGTTAACTTGTACAAAAGTCCAAAACGTCTGTGGGCCTTACAACCCCACAGCTCCATAGCAGACGTTTCTCTGGCAGTACGTGACCGTCCAACAACCTTCTTATGTGAAAATCTGGAACATCCTCCAAGATACACTTAACTCCTTCAAAACATAGTCTGCCACAGCAGAAGAAAAAAAACTGAGGGGAAGGACCTCCGTGCAACAGACTAAGAGCAAGTATAACTCCAACATGAAAAAAACTCTTCCTCTCTAATTCAATGACACTGTGTCTTGGAACTGGGCATTTTGTGGACCGCACAATAATGAATTATCTCTAAAAGAGGTTATATAAGCTTGCTGGGAAGTACTGAAGTGGAATTAGTCAGATTAAATTTTACTGCAGTTGGTGACCAAGATTACATATGTGACCGGTTTTGGGAAAATCGGCCTAAACGCGGCAAACAATTTTTTTCAGTATCCCCGGGTAAAGCCATATGGGTCGATTTTTTTCGAAAAAAATTTTAAGGCAGAAATGGATAGACACCAGTTAGCTCTAGCTTATGACGCAGTTGTAAGCTCTGGCGTGCTCTAGAACTCACACTAGGAGGCTAGAAACACCAGCCGGTTGGACTCGTATACGGAGAGTTGCTAAGAAATTATTGGCGGGCTTTTCACTAACGGCGGGAAAAAAAATGTAGCTAACTAATTCACTTACTATTCTACATAATTCACGTACTCACGCAATTCTCGCCATCATAGTTTCTTAAGGAGCCCTGCATTAAGCCTTTTAGACTTCTTTCAATCCGCCTGAAACCGGTTTATTCCATAGTGTCCCGGAGACATGCAGTAATAGTATACGGACACAAGGCACGCCCCCTGACCTTAGCAACGCCTTTACACGGCGTTTTTTCGAAATCAGCAATAATAAGTTTAGCAAAAATACTGAAGTGTTGTAGTGCGTAGGGCGAAGACGGCTTGTGCTACAGCTTCCAAATTAGGAGGACGGCATCCAAAGGCCCCGTGCAGCCTACCGGTAGAATAAATTAGAAAACTTCGGATGCCGCGTTTAGGCCGATTTTCCCAAAACCGGTCACATATCAGCTTTGCTCAAAATTAGTCAATTTTCATACTTTTTAAATCCATATAATAGAGACATTGTATGTCCTCCAATGACTCATCATCCTACTAGTCTGAACTCAAACATCAAAATCCCAAAGGATAGAAGTGAGCTATCAAGGTGTGGCCTCATTGGAAAATCTCTTTATCCTCCAGTATAACACAGAAAGAGATATTCACTGAAATTCGATCAGTGTTTTGAATGCCGATCAGTGATAATGAAGGATCTTCTTTTGATGTGCTACAACCTACAGGAGGAAAATCAAAGGGCTTAACCATACCAGCACTGTCTCCTTCTTATAAAATGGACTGCAAGTTCAATTGTACCCAAAAGTGCAAAAGTTCCACTATATATATTAGCCAAGGAGCCTCTAATACATGTAATTTTTATGAGACATAACACGATCAATCACTGACTTGCTATTATTTGTATTAGGTTCATAATAGTGAGGACGAATGTGACGATTTTCCAGTTCTTGATTTAACTGAAGATAAGGAGGTTAAGAATATAGACGACAAAATTTTTTGAGGACTATGTGAAGAAAACCTAGGCAATGATTCAAACAGGTATATTATAGTTTCCCATTTACAATTCATATCTTTATTAATTAATTACATCATTTTAATTACTATCGCCCGTCTACTAGCTTGAATATTCATGTTTTCGAGTATCACAGTGTAAACATCTTATTAATTTAATTATGGCAATGATACCTTTGACTTCTCACTTGTGTTCTGAACCACCCCAACCCTGTCTCTTATTCAATTTGTTTGGCTTATAACCACGTTTCCTTGGTGGTACACCAGACAGTCCTCACAGAAGGTTATACACTATTATAAAAAAAATTTCAAATATGAATTTATTTTTTTGCTAGATGTATTAAATTTTAATGTAGCTGGTGACCTAAATTGCGTATCAGCTGCCTTTACCACATTACAGAGTTATAATTTCTTTTCAGTTTGAACATGTTGCGTATTCGGTAAATATTTTTTACGACTTTTTGGCTTATACTTTACATGGGTGGAACCAATTCGGGTTTTTTGTAGTCAACCTCGAGGTCTTATATGGTTCATTGATCTCTTTCACAACCTTTCCCATTTTTTTTCTGTGCAGTAATACTTCTTCCCAAGAAACTTTGTAGGCAAGGGGTGCTTTGAGATGATTCACTATAAAAAATTAAAAAAACTTTTTTTTTTGCACAAAACTTCATCAAGTTAATGTTTCTCAAATTTTCAGGTGAATTTTGATGGGATTTTTAGGACTGCAGGAATTTAAACTCATTTCTCGCTCTTGCTAGGTAGAGGCAGTCACAGTTTCTAGACCCTTCACCTATAATCACCATGTCTCTCTATTGCTTATTGCAAGGGATTAAGGTTTGGCTAATTCTATTTACTTAGCATACTTGCAGCCAGAACACTAGGTTTAAGTAATCAGTTGTGACACACAAACTAGTTCTCCAACCCTCCTGATTTCAAGAGTTCATAAGTCTGGCACAATTTTCCAGTTATCACTACAGAATATCATGTATTAGCTGAAATGTATCATAACTACCAATAGAGAATTAACTGCATTTATAAAAGTCTACCACTTCTTTCTTTTCTTTATCTGTGGAGAATCAATGAAATCGTCATCACTATTTTCTTCATCCTTATATTTACTCAGAACAGCAGTAACTGCTCAGTGTTAAAAATGGGGTGTTTGGGTAACTCAGTTTTGGTGTTGTTGAGGGTGTGTGCTCCCCAAACCACAGAGGTCGCATGCGCGAAGGACCAGGCGCCCACTTGTCAGACGAGACTCAAACACCACCGCGCAGCCGTTGGCCTAAATAGCTTACAGCCTTGAGATAGTGGAGCCAAAAAGCGCGCACGTCCTGAGAGGGTATCGTGTCCCAGGCTAGACAGAGGTGAACAACAATTTATCTTACTTACATACATACATTTATACACTCTAACACATTGCGGTCATGTTTGGTTGCAAGACCGCAATGAATATCATTACACGGTGATACAGGATTGAGAGGTAAAGGGACGCATTAGAACGAAACTAGATTATGAATGATACAGGTAAGGAATGACAGAGACAGATACATACATTCAGTTCGAGTTCATCAGATAGTTAATGTCAAGAGTTCAACTGTTGTCTGGAATCACAGACATACTCCGGGGGTAGGCTTGAGGTTCATCATGGTCTGTGAGAAGAGGCACTAAGCGATTGCTAGCTCTCGTGTAGGTCTTTCCTTTGCATTTCAGAGTCACGGCCCGCACAACTCCATCGGTGCCTGGGTGAATGGCGACTATCTTAGCAAGTGGCCAATCCCTGGACTTGAGTGTCTCATCCTTCAGAAGGACGACGTCGTTGACCTTCAGCTCAGTGGGCTTCTTTAACCATTTGCTCCTCTGAGCGCAGCTGGCCAGGTAGGCATCAGCCCAGTAACGCCAGATGTCAGTTTTGAGGCGTTCTACTAGATTCCAACGCCTGAGCGAGGATATCTTGGCTGTAGAGGCTGACTTGGAGGGCAAAGACTTGAGCGGTCTTCCCACAAGAAAGTGACCGGCTGTTAGGCAGTTGGCTTCATCAAGGTCATCATTGTTGAGCGGTGTGAGGGGTCGAGAATTGAGGATGCTTTCGATTTCCACTATGAGAGTGTACATTTCCGACCAAGTGAGAGGATGAGGTGCTGCTAGCTTTCGAAGGTAAGTCTTCATAGCCTTGATGGCTGATTCCCATAATCCACCGAAATGGGGCGTTCTGGGGGGTGTGTTTCTCCATTCCAAGGCGTGGCTGGTGGAGAAGTTGCAGATGTTGTTTTTGTGCTGTCTAGATCCGGTCATTCGCTGTATGGCCCGGATTTCCGCCCGGGCTCCAATGAAATTAGAGCCATTGTCACACATAATCAGGGAGGGACAGCCTCTTCTGGCCACAAATCTCTGTAGTGAGGCCATGAAGTCTTGAGTGGAGAGATTCTGGCAGATGTCCAGATGAACAGCTTTTGTAACCAGGCAGACGTAGACGACGATGTAGGACTTGAGGTAAACAGGTTTTCGAGTATGACCGACTTTCATGGTCAGTGGGCCAGCAAAATCAACGCCAGTCTTGTCGAAGGGCGGAGAAGGCAGAGTTCTGACGCTCGGTAGCAAACCCATAGTCTGAGTGAGGGGCTTGGCTAGTGCTTTCTGACAGACAACGCATTTGCGGCTTATCTTCTTGAGACGATTGCGAAGTCCAACGATCGTGAAGGAAGTTGAGAGAATGGCAATGAGGGTAGACGTTCCCGGATGCCTGTAAGCTACATGGAGAGATCTCAACAATAAATCAGCAAGGGTGGACTTGCAAGAGAGAGCGCAGAGTTCTGTAGGTTGATTGGGAGCCTGTGGATTTCGCACACGGCTAAGTGCTAATAGGTGTCCATCATCAGACAGAGAAACAGTAAACTTTGAAAGTGAATGTCCTTGAGGAAATGTTTTGTTTAGACGAACGGCTTTAAACACTTCTGGATAGACTTCCAGCTGTGAGAGCTTGTAGAGAGTGTGTTTCGCTTTGGAAACTTCAGAGAATATCAGAGGCCCTCGAATTCGTTGATCCGAAGGCAACTTGCAGTTTGAGACGAATCTGTAGACATATGACAGAATACGTACGAGAGAAAAGAAAGAAGAACGGATATTGGCAAGGTAATGAATAAAGCTGAGTTGGGATTCAGGTATTTTGAGAGGGGGAGTAATAGAAATGATATAGATAGGGATGGTAGGTTTGGCCAAGAAAGGAGGAGGCCAGTGCTTAGGCAGAAGGTGGAGCCAGTCAGGACCGTGCCACCAGAGATCCGAGGCAATCAGGTCTGCTGCTCTAACAACACGGCTAGCCAGATCAGCTGGGTTCTGAGCCGAAGGCACATGTCTCTAAATCTGTGGAGGAGTTAGCTCCTGAATGGCTGCCACACGGTTCGCAACAAATCGATTGAGTGCTGATGGAGATTTAGGAAGCCAGTGCAGGACGATCTGACTGTCTGTCCAGGCATGGAGGTCATTGGCAGGTATCTTGAGTAGAGCTTGAGTGTGAGAAAGTAGCGTTGCTAGTAGATGAGCGGCTGACAGTTCTGCTTTAGGAATAGTTATGCCTTTGGTGGGCAAAACTCTTGCTTTGGCTATGACGATGGCAGTCTGCGCAGGTCCTTCAGGAGGTTGTGTCCTGAGATAAACCACAGCACCGTATGCAACTGAAGATGCATCGCAGAAACCATGAAGTGAGCGAGTTGAGTTAGGAGGACAAGTAGTGAGTCTTCTAGGAATCGGGTGTTGGTTGATCAGTGGAAGATCTTCCATCCAGCCTTTCCAGCGTTCTTGAATATCTTCGGGGGTGTCTGCGTCCCAGGCCAGTCCCAGCTTCCATGTATCCTGGAATAGAATTCTGGCAGAGACCACAAACGGGGAGAACAGGCCCAGGACGTCGAATATCCCGGCAGTTCCAGATGCTATGACACGTTTAGTCGTTGGAGACTTCAGTGAAGTGAGTTGAGGGACAGAGACATGTAGTGTATCTGCTGAGGTGTCCCAATGGACGCCCAATGCTTTCTGAGCGTCTGGAGATGGCTCAATGCTGAGTGAAGCTGAGTCTTTCTCGAGTAGTTCGGGTAGAATCTTTCCTTGAGTTGTGATGAGTTGGACCTCCACTTTCTCAAATGCATACCTGCACGAGAAAGAAGATCTAGTAGTTCCTTGTGTAGATCGAAAGCAGCTTCGTTAGAGTCAGCTCCAGATAGAACGTCGTTCACGTAGAACTCGCGAATGGCTAAGGCAGCTCTAGGGTGACTTGATTCATAAGTGTTGGCAAGTGTGCGCAAGACTTGAGTTGCTAGGAAGGGCGAACTCTTGATTCCGAATGTCAGGCGCAGCATTCTTCGGTCTTCAATCTTCCCACTCGAATTTCTGGCCAGGAAGCGATGCCAGTCCTTCTCAGAGTCATTTAGAAGGATTTCCCTGAACATCTTCTTGATGTCAGCAGAGATACCAATGGTGTGGCACCTAACACGGGTTAGAATGTCTCTGAGAGGTGGGTAGAGAGAAGGTCCAGGAAGCAGCATGTCGTTGAGCGAGGCACCCGACTTCGAACGAGCCGAAGCATCGAAGACCGCCCTCAGCTTCGTGGAGGAGGAGGTCTCTTTCACAACAGCGTGAACTGGCAGATAGCAAACGTCTGTGTTCTGCAGTTCGTGGAATGGTACAGTTTCAGAGTGTCCCAGGTCTTGATACTCCAGTAGGACGTGGTTGAAGTCTTCAAGCTTGTCCTTGGCAGCCATGGACTTCTCATTGGCGTAGAGTCTAGAGAGGGCTTGGAGTCGAGTGTCTCCCAGCTTGGGCGGAGACTGAACTCTGGGCAAAGATACAGCAAATCTATTACCCACCCTATTAACCGTCTCACCGAATTGTACAACGGCTTCTTCTTCTTCTTTGGAGATAGAAGGGGCTTCAGGCACTCTATCCAGCTCCCAGAGACGGCCAAGATCCTCTTGCAGGTTGGTATGAGTAGTGGCAGTCATCACGGGAGTAGGAGGTGTTCCTGACAATGGCGCTGACAGGCAAAGTCCAAGTTGCGTGGGTAGTGCTCGTAGCTCTCCAATCAGCAACGGTGTGCCGGTGGTCAGGTCGGATGTCTGATCTATACAGAGCACTAGGTCTACTCTGCCGCCTAGATCAGGGTCAGCTAGGTTGTAGTGACGAAGCAATGGGTTGCTTAGTAGTTGGCTCCTATTCTGAGGAGTGTACAGAGGCTCCAGAGAAGGAATGACCGTGAAGGAGATGGGCTCCGACTCGAACTTCTCGTCCATGGAGTTGATAGCAGTAGAGACTGTGAATTTGTACTGGGTGGTACCCGCAATGCCAGCCACAGTGGTAGGATCGTGCATTCTAGGCAGTTGGAGATCTGTAGCAAGTTTCTCGGTAATCAGTGGGATGGCAGCTCCTCCGTCCAGCAAGGCTCTGGCGTGAACAGTTCTACCACCATATCTCAGCACCACCACCGCGGAGTAGAGCGACTTCGCCTGTCGCGACTTTCCCGGCTGTGAAGTAGTGGTCATCACTGGAGCAAGTGGTGTAGAAGCAGTGGCAGGTGTGGCGTCCTTGCCTCTGTGCAGGAGGGTGTGGTGTCTTCCTTGACATTTCCTACAAGAGAACTTGGAAGGACATTGCCGACAGCCATGGCCATCAGCCAAACAATTAAGACATAGACGTTTCTCACGGATAAATTGATTCCTCTTGTTCATATCGAATGCAGCGAAGGTAGTGCATCTGGAGAGGGTGTGCTGTTCGTTGCACGCAGGACAGTTTGTTTGCTGTCTCCTCGGTGCAGGCTTGAATGCTGAGGCACCTTTGGAGCGAGTAGGAGAGGAAGACCTGGCAGCAGCTCTGTAAGGCCCAGATGAAGATGGTAGAGTCGAAGTGGAGGCTGTCTTGAGAGTGCTGAGCTCCTTGCGCCAGTACTGCACGAACTTGAGAATGGAGTCCATGGCAGGCGTGGAGTTAGTAGGCTTGAATCGCAGCCATTCTCTTTTGCACTCAGGGGACATCATGCCTATAGCAGAAAGAGCCAAGTAGTTGCTGAGGTTGTTTCCCACCAAAGAAACGAACTTCTGGAAAGGCAAACACATGTTATCATAAATGTTGTCTAAATTAGAGGAAGATAAATCAAAGTTACAAACAGAGCTAATCTTATTGATAATGAGAGGGCCAAGTATATCGGTTGCCCCGAACTTAGCCTCTAAAGCATCAAGCATCTTGTCCAGAGAAGCATCGGGATCAGGAAGGTGGTGAAGGATTTGCAGACCCTCAGGAACCTGGATTGCCTTGATCAGGTGTCCTTTCACTTCGAGGTTGGAGTGTCCTCTAGCCCTTGACTTGATGGTAGCTCTGAACATAACTTCAAAGTTGGACCACTTGAACGGGTCGCCATCGAAGCGTGGTACGTCCAGATGGAGTGAGGAGTTGCTAAAATATAAAGCAACTGTAGGTGGGCTGTGAATAGGAGTAGGCAATGGAGAGACTGGACGATCTTCAGTCCATATGGCTTGTTGAAGCTCAGACATAGCGGCGTCCAGCTCCTTGCATCGCGCCGCCAAGTGTGTGACGCTACACAGGAGAGGACCCGTGGCACTGGAGATGGCAGTCAAGCGAGAGCGCAGGGAATCCACGAGTGCGCAGAAACGAGGAGACTCGGGCTGTGGTTTGCTTGCTGCTTCTTGAATCTGGCCCAGCAAGACGTTGCAGTCATGCGAGAGAGGACCAGCTTTCTTCAGAGTGAGCAATGTGCACTTGAGATCCTTGTGCGCATTGTCGAGCCGGTCTTTCTCCGGTTCTTCATCGATGGCGAGGTCAGGGTGCGCTTCATAAATGAAGTCGATCTTTTCTTGTAGATCTTCGATGGCCGAGACTTGAGTGTGAAGGTCGGCTAACAACTCGTCTATGAGAATGAGGTCGAAGGTGTCAGGATGTGCCTCTTGCATATCCTGGACCTTGTTACGAAGCTTGGTTATTTGTCCTCTCCGATGGCCACGCCGGCGACGGAGATGGTCCAATTCACCGCTAGTATTGGGCGTTTCTTCCATTGTAGCAGACTCGAGCGAACAGGTAAGGGGTCGGAAGAAGTAAACAGATGAGGTAGAGGTGACAAACGAGATGTTGATAGGTGACGACGGCAGGCGTCCAGATGAGGTGCGAAGGAAGGTAACAAGTGACCTTAGAGCAGATAGCTGACAGAGATGAGGTAAATCTGACCTCTACCCGAGCTTGATGGCTGTAATCTTCGGAGCAGGTCGTTGTTATCCGGCTCGAAGGACCAATGTTGAGGGTGTGTGCTCCCCAAACCACAGAGGTCGCATGCGCGAAGGACCAGGCGCCCACTTGTCAGACGAGACTCAAACACCACCGCGCAGCCGTTGGCCTAAATAGCTTACAGCCTTGAGATAGTGGAGCCAAAAAGCGCGCACGTCCTGAGAAGGTATCGTGTCCCAGGCTAGACAGAGGTGAACAACAATTTATCTTACTTACATACATACATTTATACACTCTAACACATTGCGGTCATGTTTGGTTGCAAGACCGCAATGAATATCATTACACGGTGATACAGGATTGAGAGGTAAAGGGACGCATTAGAACGAAACTAGATTACGAATGATACAGGTAAGGAATGACAGAGACAGATACATACATTCAGTTCGAGTTCATCAGATAGTTAATGTCAAGAGTTCAACTGTTGTCTGGAATCACAGACAGGTGTTAAGTAGGAGGCGCTGCCAGGACACCCCAGTTTAAAGCTTTATATTGTTTCCATAGTTAGTCACAACAAAAAATGGGGGAACTAAAGGATATAAGCTATTATTATATATGCTCATTTTGTAAAGTATGTAAAAATGGGGTGTTGTAATGATATTCAGTCATATGTAATTTGTTATTAACTTAATTGTTATAGCTGTACTTGATATAATTGATTATTATCAGGTATCTTCTTGTGATGTATGTCAAAAGAATAATTACAAGCTCCGGAAACCCTCAGGTACATTACATCCAATTCCAGTAAAACCAAAAATTTGGCATCAAGTAGGAATGAATCTCATTGGGCCGGGCCTTTGACTGAAACACCCAGGGGAAATAAGTATATCGTGACTATAACTGATTATTTCTCGAAATGGGCAGAAGCCGGACCCCTTCCAGACAAATCTGCAAAAGGAATAGCAAAGTTCATTTATTCAAATGTAAAACTCTATTATATCAAATAGAAAACTTGTGTTTCACTAATTATTAATCTTATGCAGGTGATATGTAGGCATGGCTGTCCTTCAGTCCTAATTACTGACCAAGGTCGGGAATTCGTAAATGAGTTATCTGCCCAGTTATATGCAGTCACAAACACTGAACATAAGATCACCAGTGCTTACCATCCTCAGGTAAATTTTTATTTATTCTCTACTAGCTACAATTAATGTACCTATATATTTTTTCAAGACCAATGGGTTAACAGAAAAGTTTAACCAAACCCTCTCAAGATGCCTGGTAAAAGTAATAGATGATGATCAATGGAACTGGGAGGAAAAGATTGATACGGTATTAATGGGATATCGTGCATCTAGACAAGCATCAACAAAGCATTCGCCATATTTTATGTTTTATCAACAAAATATGAGACTACCCATTGATGCTGAGCTTCTACCATTTGATGCAAATAAAAGTGAAGTGGATATTGATTCTCTGGTAGATGACCTTCTTATATCTCGGGAAAAGGCTTTTAGTAAGGCAAAATGCAATATTGATGAAGCACAAATGAAGCAAAAAGAGACGTATGATAGAAAACATCTTCCTGAGGAACTACCAATTGGGACTGAAGTTTTGTTGGAAAACACAGCAGATAAACAATGAAAGGGGGGTAAATTAAACCCTGCATGGCTTGGTCCATACACTATTTGTGAAGCATATGGAAAAGGTGTATACCAACTCCTTAGTAAATCAGGAAGGGAAATTCGGAACAAAGTTAATGTTAACAGGTTGAAACTGTATAAGAAAAGAAGTAATGACCAAGATGGTGGAAAAGATCAACCACCTCTGAAGAAGCAGTATAGACAAGATAATGAGAATCAACGTAAGGAGCAGAGCACCAGTATAGGAAAGGGTAAGAGCAGACATGCTCCGAGGAAGCAGAAAATTAACGAGCAGCTAGCAATAGAAATTCTTGCTGGAGCTGAGCTCACCGATCAACATATGACCTTTGCTACTACTCTCTTGAAGCAGCAGTTTCCTGAATTGGATGGCCTGCAGTCTACCCTTCTATCACAGATAAATGCTATTCGTCCAGTGGGATAAGACCGCAACTCGATCCAACTCCATCACACAGGGCAGTTCCACTGGGTTACGTCAGCTTCCGTCAGTGACAAAATATATCTGTATGACTCTAAATTCCGTGGTGGACCACTCTCGTCTAGGTTTCAAGTGCAGCTATCACTTATCTATAACACCAGCATTGTGGAGGAAGACAATACAAAGTTTATTTGTGCTAACTGTCCTACAGTACAGCACCAGTTAGGAAACACTGATTGTGGAGTGTTTGCAATAGCATTTGCCTATCATGCAGGTACAAATTAATTATAAATTCAATAATTATTTTAATTTATATTGTAATGATTGTAATGATAAAATTAATTATAGCTAAGGAGATGACCTGACACTGATGAAATTTAGGCAGAAGGAAATGAGGACACATCTTGCTGAGTGTTTTCGCAAAAAGCAGCTAGAGTCCTTCCCTTTTGTCACTTCCCCTGCTCCACATGTGAAAAGTCCGGATCCAAGCTACAACATTCATGTATATTGTGACTGTGATTTGCCAGAAGTTTACGACAACATGATTCAGTGTGACCATTGCGACAAGTGGTTTCACTTCTGTTGTGTAGGAGACAAAGCACCTGCAACATTAGCACAGAAATGGTTTTGCAACACTTTCTACTTGTCATGTCATTGAAATTTGCTGTTATGTCATTGAAATTTGCCATTTTTTGCCATTATTATGCACTCCCAGGGGGGCCTTAACCCTTTCATTCCGGATCCCGCTTTAAAGCGGGTGAAGACCGATTGACTTCTCCGAATTTTTAAAAATAGTTACTTTATAGCTAGAACCTTCAGATTGCATACACAGGTGCCCAATGCATTGGAAAAGCATCTAAAATAGCTTTCAGCCAGTGCTTCGACAGTACCTCACAGCAGTTGCGATTATTTCTTCCTCGGCAAAAAAAAAAACATCGGTTCTCCGTCGAATTTAAAAAAGGTTACCTTCTTCACAGCAGCTTTATTTATGGATCCAGTCAACTCCAGAGCTTTGTAGAAGCAGCAAAAAATTACTTGAGCTCAGTAGCCTTCCATAACACATTGAAACAACCGCTTCTTTGCCGACCAAGACTCTGCGGTTTGACTTACTGTCTTCTCCATTTTTTATAAAATCGCCAGTTCAACTGGGGACCTCCCTATTACGTACAGTCTTAGGTAATGCTTATTACATCATAGGAAAAAAGTGAGCGTGTCGTGTGACCCCGGTAACTATGCAAAAAAAATTTTTTTTTAAAGTCATTTTTTGGAAGATGGCGTCTACAAGTTACAATGAGGTACAAGTTTTATACTTGCTTGATGCTGACTGACTCAGGATCAAGCGGAGAGAAGGGAGACGACATCCAGGGCCATAGGAGGCCCTGTATCAGGGTTGGTGGACCAGACCCCGTCAACTCTGATACTGAAAATGGGAGTCAAGAAGATGATCGAGGTAAGCTTGTCATTCTCTTGTCTTTCTCTTGAAAAATAGCAAGCTTCTGTTGTGGAAAGGACTTATTTATAGCTATATTGAGATAGAGTAAGCTGTTTAATATATATATTTCATTGAGTTTGGAGATTTGAAAGTGGCTTGTGGTTTTTTGAACAAATTCAAATTTTCAAAAAAATTGAATTTTTTTTTTACCACATATACTACTAGGACCAGATGTGAATGCAGTCACCGACCCCGATTACAGGAGCAGAGTCTTCCAGATGAAGGAGAGGACACCGGACCTGAGTCTTCCAATGATGAAACACGAATAGGCAGCAGCTTCCAGTGATGAAGAAGAGGAAGTGGCTCCTCCTGCTCTGAGTTCTGGATGTCCTCGCGGTCGGAGAAGGTGGGAACCGAAGAACAAGAGTCGGGTGGATGAGGTAGGGGGAGAGAGGAAGAAAGATGACAACACACCCATTGATATTCCATAATCGCTTGTGTGAAGGACCACAGACTTTGATATTTGTGGCTGACCCCCCCCCCCCCCCTGAACATCCCAAAAGTTGTAATATGTATTGTTATTGTCGTTGTCGTTGTCTGTGTTTTTGTGGTGTTGTAGTGGAGCTTCACACTCGATGTATATGTGTGTGCGTGGAGTTGAAATATTATTCTGGCGCTTCCAGATCTAACCGGGGAGGGAACGAACTCGGGGGGGGGGTCTTTTCCAATCGGGGCTACTATGCCCATGTAAGTTGAATTTCATGTATGTGTGTGTGTGTGTGTACACCAGTCAATTTATATTATACATTTATTTTTATGATCTGTATTCACCTGTATCTTCTTTTTTTCTAGTTTGTGTGTGTGTATGTGTGTGCGTGTATTTGTGGAATGAGAGAGAGCATTCGTGAACAAACAGTATGTGGCGCTTCCGTATACAACCTAGGAGGGAACTCTGGATCTTTTTGGATCGTGACTACTATGCCCATGTAAGTTGAATTTCATGTGTGTGTGTGTGTGTGCCCACCATTCAATTTATGTATAATAAATTATACATTTATTTTTATGATCTGTATTCACCTGTAGCTTCTTTTTTCTTGTGTGTGTGTGTGTGTGTATGTGTGTGCGTGCATTTGTGGAAAGAGAGAGAGAGAGCAACCATGAACATACAGTATGTGGCGCTTCCGGATAACCTGAGAGAGAACGAACTCGGGGGGTCTTTTTCGGTCTGTGACATCATCCATGCCGGGTAAGTTGAATTTCATTTCAACTTACTGATATTTGGGTGTCCAGCTGGGGCGGAGGGGGGGGGTTATGGTACGAGAATATCAGTGAAAAGTAATGACGGGGTAGGGGGTAGGGGGGGGGGGCAATTCAGCGAGGCCAGCTGTTATGTTACAAATATCATTGTTGTCTGTTTTTTTGGTATTGTATGGAGGTTCCGGATCCTAACCTGGGAGGGATCGTTCAGTCTGTGACACCATCCATGCCGGGTAAGTTGAATTCCACGTGTGTGCTTGTACGGCTTTTCATTTCAAATTACACTTTCTCAATACAACGATTGTTTTTGTCATGTACAGTGTAGAGTATACATAGCAGTGGTTCATACAGCAAGGCCGTCGGAACCGCTGAGGCTGGTGAGGTTTCGGCCTCACCACTTTTTTGCCGAAGTGGGCATGGTTTTGCTTGCGCGAGCGCTTATTATCATGTAGCTTTTTAGCTTAGGTAAAAATGGCATCGATGTTGGAGTCCAAAGGTGAACTATGATTACTTAATTTTCCACACAGCATTAGTTGCTGGTATTACAAGTAGTAGTTGAAACAACTGACACACTTCAGATAGAAGTTCTCACTGAACTGGAGTCATTGCTTTGAAGAATTCAGTAACATCAGTGATTTTAACAGAGGTTTGATTTGGAGTGAAATTAGCTCTCAGTATCTCCAGCTGAGTTCTTAATAATTCATAATTAAAATCAGTCGTATAGAAATTAGCCACACACTTTAACTCAGCTTCATAATCCAGTCCTTGAAATGCTTTTAGAATAAGATTTTGAACATTATGAAAAACATTATAACCAGGCCGATTAAATCGATCAGTAATAGAAGTGGTGATGAGATCCAATGCTTCAAAGTAGATAGGTCTATAGTAGTCCTCTGGTGTTTCAGGAAACAAACTCTCTGCATCTCCTTCTTCGAATCTTCGAGGAGCTTTACGACGACGTGGTAAACCTGGTGGTGAAATACTAAAATGGTCAACCTCTTTACCAATCTTTTCCCAAAACAACTTAAACATGTCATCAGAACGTATAGATTGAAGAACTTTCAAAGTCATGGAGGCCACTTCCTGACCTTCTGAGGCTGATATGTCACTTTTTTGCAATGCTCTGCTCTTATCACTGTGTTTAAGAATCAAATGCCCTAAACAAATTCCAAAATAATAATCAAAAGTTTTCATTTGAGATGCAACTCCATTTATACGAGCCTTCATTTCAGTGTCTTTCACTAAGTCAATAGCTTCTTCCCACAATTCTTGAAGAACTTCAAAATTGTCTAAGATACTCTTTAAGCAATCTGCCCTTACTGTCCATCTTGTTGGACAAAGAACTCTAACACCAGGTGTATCAGGGGCCAACTCACTTTTCAGTTTCTCAAACAATGTATCTCTACGTGGGAACTTCTTTATAAGTTTTGTGATTTCACGAGTTGTATCAAGTGAATCTTTCATAATTTTAGAATGTTTGATTGCATCTCCACATGCAAGGCTGAGTGAATGGCCATAGCAGTGTGTGTACAAAGCTTTAGGCTCTTCTTTTAATACTTTAGCAACTACTCCAGCATTTTTACCTGACATTGTAGCAGCACCATCGTAACACTGCCCTCTTACTTTGGCAATAGAAAGATTTAAATGCCTAAGAATATCAAATATTACTGCAGTAATCGTATCAGCATCAATTGCATCCACCATGAACAAGCCAATGAAGTCTTCATGGACTTCAAAGTTAGCATCAACCCAACGAATACACAATACAACTTGCTCACGATTTGAAGCATCAGTTGTTTCATCAACCATCAAGGTAACAAAAGATGCTGAATGTATTGAACTGGCAACCTCTTGAAGTGCCATTACTTTAATCATTTCATTTTGCATATCACCAGATGTATACTTATCTGTTTTCTTTTTTATCCATTGAAATACCCTAGAATCATCTTCCCCACGGAGTTTAAGCAATTGCATGTAATTGGAATTACTTTCATCCCCACCTCCTCGAAGAGGTAATGCTTGCCTAGCTAAGAACCGGACATTTGATAGTAATTTAAAAAAACACTGTCAACGCTCCAATCTATCTTTAGCAAGTTGAGATGACAGACTTACTCTTATATCCTTGGTAGTTGCAGGGAGAGTAATGGTCTTCAGTACTGCATCCTTATGGCATCTACTGGACTCATGGTTTGGAAATTTAACACATGCATCCTTCCAATTTGTGTAGCCAGATGAAATATAGGTGGTTTCAAGATTACCTTGAATTAAGCTTATTCTCAGAGTAGGCTTTCACACAAATGAAGCAGAATGCTGCATCCATATCTTCACAGTAATGAAGCCAAGGCCACCTTTGGAACCACTGGGGCAAAAACGATCTTTTTACAGCATTTTTTCCCCCAAATTCTCTCCTTGGGAACTTGAATGGAGGAGAGAATGGCTGGTGCGGCTCTGTTCCAACTACTGGCACTTGCAGCTTTCTAGGCTTCATGGATGATTGAATGCAGCCAAAACTTTAGTAGCTAGTTGACTGTATTTTAGCTCTGGCTCTACACTCACAATGGTGGTTAGCTAGGTAGTGGTAAGGTTAGTTCACGAGGTTCTTCAATATAATGTAATCACAACGACTAGAACAACAACAACAACTAAAAATGACTGAATGACTGGTAGTTTTATAGGCATGCTCAAGGTGGGGTGGTGAAAGTAAAGTACACAGGAAAAAAGAAAAAACATTGTATGCAAGTAGACTTCCATAAGTTTATATAAATTGAAAGTGTGAATAAATTGAATAGAATACTAATTTGAGTTTGGTAAACAAAGTCAATGGTAGAGATGTGGTGTTGTAAGGCCCACAGGCGTTCTGGACTTAGTAATGGTTATATCTGAGATCCACTGCTTAGTCAAATTATGACACCAGACATCCAAGTCCCAACAACACCAATTAGGTAGATTTAGTTTAAAGAGAAAGAAGAAATAAAATGAGCTGCAAGAAAAATGTGAAAAAGTAAGGAACTAAGATAAAATGAAAAGTGCGTGCATTATAAGTAAACACTGATTATGGATACGAATTTCAGGGGAATGAAGTTCGAGTGGATGAAGTTCGCCGATACCCATTGGTGTGCACGAGTAAGATTCTAGGCATTCCTAGCAAGCCTGGACGGTATACTTTTGATAACCCAATAGGGTGGTTAATTGATAATCTAACACCAGATATTTTGAAATTAGAGAAAGTAGGATGGAAACAAATAACATTTTAATGAAAATGGCTTCCATTATTCTTGGCTATAGCTAGTATTCTCCTAATGTATTTCACAAAAGAGATAGTGTCTGGGACTCCACCCAGACAAACTGCCTGCCGGCCCTGCTGAAGAGTAGAAGTGACAAACAACTTAATGATATTCATGCATGTATGTAAACCATAGCACACACCTTATGTTTAAAGTCGACCTCTGTTCACTCTGTTGTATACAACGCGGCGGAGTTGCGCATTTTTGGGTTATTCTTGCAAGGCTGCAAGCTAGCGCCAGCGGCTGCGCAGAGTCTTAACTCGCGCCGAATAAGTCGACACTCCTTCAGCCATTCGTGCTGTCGTCATAAGACTTCCTGGTCCTTCGACTGAGCTACTCCATCACAGCTACTGCTCGATCGGCCTGGTTGGGGTTGTTCAAGCTTGTGCATCTGTGTATGTCCGAGCCACTCCCCTTCAGATAGTGCTTACCTTGCATTATTTGTTCTAACTGAAGAACAAGGAAATGATTTTTTTAAAGGTTTTAGAAACTCCAGAAAAGCTGATAAAGATTGATTATCAAATAACCAGCCTGCTGCTTTGTCAACAGCTTAGCTCAATAAGTCGCTAGTGTGACAAGTCAGAATAATACAGGACTTAAATCCCAAATACACATGTGAGTTAAAAGGTTCCCTTATGTCTAGTTCAGCAGAGTCAAGTTTACTTGACTTATTTGTATTAAATTCATCAGGGTTAGAGAAAAATCCACAAGGGCTCCATGCGTCTCTTATTTGAGGTTGATCTACTGGGCTTATCCTAACCATGGATAGATCCATTTGATCTAGGCTCATAAGTTGTTTCGCTACTGACTTGTTTTTAAAACTCATCTTAGTTAGTTTCAGCTTACTCAACATGAATAAATACAAATTAGCCACATGTTTAGCACCAATTGGGTGAAGTCTACCACTAAAGGGCATGCCTAGTATGGGCATTGTCAAGTGAGGATATGGTCAAATGCCCAGACTCATGATTTTTAGGGGGGTTTTTTTGAGCACATATCAAATCACACTCACTTGAAACATTAAATTTAAAATTTCTTATAGCCTGGTGTTTTTCCATATAGTTATGTGAGGACAAAATGGAATCTCACAGCATTGTACTTGATTTTTAGGGTGGTTTCTTGGAGCAGTACATACTAAATCACACTCACTTGAAATAATAAATTTAAAATGTCTTATAACCTTGTGTTTTTCTATATTTTTATGTGAGGACAAAATGGAATCTACAGCATTGTACTTGGGCAACACCCAAGAAATGACAAACCTTGCATAGCATAGCAAGTCTGAATAGTGGGGGGAGATGGTGACTTAACTGGCTGTATGCATAGTACAACTTATACTAGGATCTTCTAATACAACTACATTATGGATCAATTACTCGTCTACAGTAGTTATGCAAGTTGTTGTTGTTTTTCCTCTAAGCTACAATGCTAGCAGAAATTGTCTAGTATTCATTGTCTACTGAAACTATAGTACACAGCTTTCATCTTAGTTACATTAAAGTAAGTATGACTTCTTGACAGCTACCACTAGACATTGTATGAAAAGTGCAGGAAAGTTGAAAGGATAGTTGTTTTGTATTGATAATAGCTACAGGAAATCCCAATATAATTCCAGGATACATATTTCATTTATCATTCTGTAAAGGTTCTTTAAATATTGCTAACTATATTTTGCGATTTTATAGTGCTATCTCACACCATTATCCCAAGGAATTATGTAAGATTTGTTCCATTTTAGTTACAGAATTATTATAATCATGTTTAAACTTAATTAATTGGTATCCAGCTTCCTAATTCTGTGTAAATGTTTTCTGTTGGTATTTTAGGTCTAAAGTTCCTGTAACGTTTGAAATTATTTGATTAGGACTGTATTTGTGGGTACCTGACATTAATAATCACCCTGACTAAGCTCTGCCCCATATAGTTGTCCTTGTACGATAAATACATCATTCATGCTCAAAACTAGAGTCATCAGAATCAAAATGAATATGTTGTGATTCAAATGTGACAGTTTGCATGAATACCACACGAGTATCTACAAACAAGACAGCAGGAATTTGAAAAATTGTTCTATTTCTGTGGAAACCCCTGCAAAAGTATAAACCACTAGAGTTTTTTCTTACATTATATAATAAAAGTGTGTTGTTTACTAAATGTACTTCTTGGCCAATAGGTCTAGAAAACCATTCAACTCCTCTGGAACTGCCACATACAAAAGTTACGTTATCGCCTTCAGAAACATGAGTCACACTAGGTAGCACGTATCCAAAAGGAGCTGCAGTGTGTACATACACATTAAATGACATTTGAAAATAGTCAATCAACCCAGAATATGTGTTATATGTTCCAAAACAATAGTAATAACCTGAGTCAGATACTCTCAAATTGGACAAAATAATAGTATTGTTTTGCTGTATATTAGTACCAGGAAGTGGATCATTATTTCCCAAATAAACATGAATACCATCAACAATTTCGAAATTATAGTTCAATTCTTCATTAAAATCAATTGTGTAAGTCCAAGTAACTGGTTGGAGACTTCCACAAGCTCCCTTTACTGTATTTCCTTCAAACACATCCACCCCACCAACTGGTATTAATTCCCCATGCCTTATCTCAATCTCACTGAAGTCCAGAGGGATCCTTACTGAAGTAGCTACGATGAAACTTGATACCGCTGAAACTAAATACTGTATGGACATTATTTTACGAATTAGTTTGACTGCGGCTGGTCAACATCGTACCAACATTATTATGAATTAGCTAGTTTGACTGTAAATCTTCAATGACGCTAGAGTTGGGAGGTTTAAGCCTGAAGTTTTTCTTTTAGTAATTTGTGACATTACGACCCTATTGTCTAACTTGACTTCAGTTACTGACACTGAAAGTTTTACAATAATTAAAGTGGGCTTGAATGCTTAAACTCCTCCAAGTAATCGAGATTCCAAATGTCGTTGTCGAAAGGTGCGCCTATACACTTAACGGCTTACGCCAGCTAAACGAGCTGCGGTTTCTGACGTGCTAAATTTATTTTAGTTACTTTTTAGGCCTAAGTATTTTACATCTGCAGTCTGATTTATATAATTCACTTAGCGCTAGCAATTTCTGTAAAATTCCAGGAATTAAATGTTCTGGTCCAGAATCTGGGACTACTTTAACGTCTAAGAGTAGTTATAAAAGGTGTTGGTTGTTCCTCTAAGCAACAATGCTAACAGAAATTGCATTGTCTACTGGAACTATGGTGGTACACAACTTTCATCTCAGTCATAGTAAAGTAAGTATGACTTGACAGCTACCACTGGACTATAATTAAGTAAGTTGTGCAGTTAAGGTGTATGAAAAGTGAAGGAAAGCTGAAAGAATGAGTTGTTTTGTACTGATTATACCTACAGGAAATCCCAATTATAATTCCAGTGTATGTATATACTTCAATACCAGGAATACACTTCATCCATCATTCTATTGAGGTTCCTAAATATTACAAATTATACAGCTCAATTTATGTTTTTTCATGTTCTAATTCTGATTTAATAGTGCTATCTCACATAATCATCCCAAGGAATTATCAAAGGTTCATTATGTTTTAGTTGGATAATTTTTATACCAAGATTAAACTTAATGGGCATCCAGCTTCCTAATTCTGTGTAACTGTTTTCTTTGGCCTGTTAAGTCTATAAAGTTTCTGTAACATTTGAAATGATTTGATTAGAACTGCATTTGTGGATACCTGACATTAATAATCACCCTAACTAAGCTCTGCCCCATATAGTTGTCCTTGTACGACAAATACATCATTCATCTTCAAAACTAGAGTCATCAGAATCAAAATGAAACCAATGTTGTGATTCAAATGTGAGGGTTTGCATGAATACCACACGAGTATCTACAAACAAAACAGCAGGAATTTGAAAAATTCTTGCATTTCCATCGAAACCCCTGCAAAAGTATGAACCACTAGAATTTTTTCGTACATTATGTAATAAAAGGGTGTTATTTGCTAAATGTACTTCTTGGCCAATAGGTCTGAAAAACCATTCAACTCCTCTGGAACTGCCACATACAAAAGTTATGTTATCGCCTTCAGAGACATGAGTCACACTAGGTAGCACGGATCCAAAAGGAGCTGCAGTGTGTACATGCACATTAAATGACACTTGAAAATAGTCAATCATCCCAAAAGATGTTCTGTACGTTCCAAAACAATGGTAATAACCTGAGTCAGATACTCTCAAATTGGTCAGAATAATAGTATTGTTATGTTGTATATTTGTACCAGGAAGTGGATCATTATTTCCCAAATAAACATAAATACCGTCAACAATTTCGAAATCATAGCCAAATTCTTCATTAAAATTAATTGTGTAAGTCCAAGTAACTGGTTGAAGACTTCCACAAGTGCCCTTTACTGTACTTCCTTCTAACACATCCGCTCCAGGAGCTGGTATTAATTCCCCATGCCTTATCTCAATCTCACTAAAATCCCTAGGGATCCTTAGTGAAGTAGCTATAATGAAACTTGAAACTGCTGAAACCAAATACTGTAAGGACATTATTTTACGAATTAGTTTGACTGTCTGCTGGTAAACACCATACCAACATTATTACAAATAAGTTTGATTGGAAATCTTTAATGACGCTAAAGATGTTAGTTGTGAAGTTTAAGGCTGGAGTTTATCTCTTAGTAATTAATGACAATAGGACCTATTCCCTAACTTAATTTCAATTACTGACACTGAAAGCTTTACAATAATTAAAGTGGGCTTAAACTACTCCAAACACTCCAGATACCAACGTCTCCGTTTAAAGGTGCACCTACACTCTTTGGGCTAAATTTACTTTAGATGTTTTTTAGACCAGGGTATTATACACCACACAGTCTGATTCATATTTTTACTATTCTATTTATTAACGACGGCTATTTTTGTAAAATTCCATGAAATAAATGTTTAAGTTCCTAATCTAGGACTTCTTAAGGGTGCTGGGACATAGCAACGCGCGCGCACCCGCACGCACTACAAATAACCACAAAAATCCGCCTTGCTCGCAATAGTAAAAACAACCACTAACTTAGCTAGCGCGGGTAATTCAAAGCTTACCGCCCACCAATTGATAAAACTAACCGAGGCCCCGCCCCCGCTATAAGTTGTAAAGAGCGCAGCTGTTTGATATTGTATTTCTTGGCTTACTTTATCAGTATTGTTTCTCCCTAGAGCAGACACTGGCTCCCAGATTGTCTCCAAGCCTTGACAGGTAAATAATACCTCACTAATGACTCCATGACTAATGACTCCATTATTTTAATTATTTATTCTTGTGCAAAACTTCTTCCTGATATATCACTCTTTTTTTTTTTATTTTACAGTATTGTGATGACCAGTGATAATGATACTTATTTTATATAAAAAATATTTTGAAATAGCCAGCTAAATATAGCTAGATGAATATTTTGTGATCTAGCTAGCTAAGTAAGGATGAATAAACAAATGAAGTGAATAGCTAAGTACAGAAAACTGTACACAAACTGAAACTGTAGAGTTTTCCAGCAGCAAAAATTGTTCACTAAACTATTACAGGTACATACACACACTGAATATGCATCTAGCTAGCTTGATAAAAGGCTTCCCTTACCTGACCATGCAGAGAAAAACACTATTAACAAGACAACAATAATCTCCTCACACTCGTTTCAGTAGGGCTTATCATCGAGAAGGAAACGCGGCCAGAAAACTGGTTTGCTAACAGGTAGGCGCCCGAAAGTTGGAGAGCACCCGGAACTCACTTTCCCGCGGAATCAATTGAATCTGTTGTGGGTGTGGTTTGAATGCAATCAAGTCTCTGCCAACAGATAGCGTGGACTAATTTTTAGTCCTGGAGTCTATTTTGTGTTTCTTCTCAGAAACTACGAGTAGAAAAGACTCCAAAATTCGTACACAGGCTGACTATGACCTTAGCTACAAAATGTTCGTTGCGATTTTTTTTTAAAGAAAAAAATTCGGGCGCGCAGTTAACCAGACTAAACAAAGCAGAATTGAGAAAAAGTACAACGAAGGTTTTGAAGACAATGAACAAATGTAGCAGTATACGAAGAATGGGCTCTTCAGCGACGGCACCCGCGGAGGAGTTGTGGATTATATACTTGAGGCTGAGGAGCTCGTGACTTGAACGAAACAAGCTCCCAAGGCCCGTTCTTTTTATTTAGTTAGTCCATTAGCAGTACTCTTTAGGATCAACCCTTAGTTGGAGCTCTACAAACACCAAGAAAAAAGTTAGTATTCCCTAGAAACCAAAATCCAATTATTGTGAATATTTGCGTGGGAGTTGTCCCAGCACCCTTAAGGGTCGCTGCACACAGCAGCGGCACCGCCCTAAGATCGGAAATTAATTTATTCCCGGCCCAAACCCCCACCATTTTATATTAGCGAGCGGAAACAAACGCACAGTAGTAGTATAAGTATATTTTGTAAATTTGTCGTGTCTTTAGTTTAGCTTCGTGTTGCTGGTAGCCTTTTACAGCAACACTCCACAGGTGGTCTAAGCTCACGGGAAAGGTGTACCAGGCTAATTCTCCTCCAGTAGCCGTTTTGTAGCTCTGCACACCTGAAATCAAGCTGATGGATCCAGCAGGCTCGATTTCTGTGGAGCGAACAATTTCCAAGCTGCCAAGATCTAATACCTTCACCTCTGCTATCACCAAGAAACTGCACTCTCTTCTGGCTCTTTTGTTATTGCTGTATTAATGTTAGTTTACTCTAGATATAGACGGCTCTTTTTAGAACCAATACAAACCAATTGAAAAAAATTGCTCTAGTACTAGTAGTACCGGACATAGGGGCGGGGCTATTTCTTAAGAGCTGCGAGTGGAATTAAAGTTCCAAATTTTGAATTGGAATCTAAAAATGAGAAAAACAATCTTTTTTACACACCGGTAAACCTTAACAAGATGAACTGCACCACAACTTGTGAAATTTTCAATATTCTGTAAAAAGAAAAAATGCGAATACATCTTAAAGTAATATTGAAATGGAAAAGCACTCGTTGTCTTGCAGTAGAGTGTCGGTTTGGCTTGTAGTGCACCCAATTGGGGAGCTCCAAAAAAGTGCTACAAAGTTTTCTGACCACTCCGATAATTCCTCCAGATTCGCTCTAAATTAGTGAGCCGCGCCTGGGCTTAAACCTTGTCCTTCCGTTGTAGTGGAGAAGCACCTGCAAGTATACAATAGAAGTCATCATGTATAGCAAACATCAACAAAAAATTGCGTAGGCAGGTGTGCGGCCACCCTTAACGTTACTGTGCATACATCATTGGTAAACGCATATTCTCACCACACCCATTACACTACGCCATGACCATACCGTCGATGTTCAAATATTCTTAGTTACTGGTATATTGTTTAGTTTTCGGTTTTTGTTCATGTCACTCTATAACTTCCTAATTTAACTGTGGGTGTTGAATGCATTCTGATCTAATCTATATACAACAAGTAGTTTGGACTCTCTTGCTACTAATGGATAGACTCGGCCTTACAACCCAAGCTCTAGACCCTTCTTGTTCCTGCATCTCCATTAAAAATATATCTTCATTGTAGAGTCAGTACTAAAATTAGATTCAAAAGTTATTTTTTCCACACCAGAATTATTATCAGAAGCCATTCACTGATTAAAAAGTTAAATATGCCTATGTATTTTTCCACAGGGGTAGGACAAAACTCCAAAACATTGTAATCTGTACATCTCAAGTTATTCAACTATAATTATAACACTTATTAAACAACATTGACTGTTCTTCATTCCAATTTATGTTACAGATAGAATATTACATTTGAACACACTTTAACCCTTTCGTTCCCAATCCCGCTTAAAAGCGGGTGAAGACCGGTTGGCTTCTCCGAATTTTAAAAAATAGTTACTTTATAGCTAGAACCTTCAGATTGCATACACAGGTGCCCAATGCGTTGGAGAAGCATCTAAAATAGCTTTTAGCCAGGGCTGCTTCGACAGTACCTCACAGCAGTTGCGTTTATTTCTTCCTCGGCAAAAAATAAAAACATTGGTTCTCCGTCGAATTTTTAAAAAGTTACCTTCTTCACAGCAGCTTCATTAGGATCCAGTCATCTCCAGAGCTTTGTAGAAGCAGCGAAAAATTGCTTGAGCCCAGTAGCCTTCCATAACACATTGAAACAACCGCTTCTTTGCCGACCAAGACTTTGCGGTTTGACTTACTGTCTTCTTTTTTTTTTATAAAATCGCCAGTTCAACTAGGGGCCTCCCCATTACGTACAGTCTTAGGTAATGCTTATTACATCATAGGAAAAAAGTGAGCGTGTCGTGTGATCCAGGTAACTATGCTAAAAAAAATTTTTTTTCGAAGTCAATTTGGAAAGATGGCGTCTACCAGTTACACTTACAGTGCTGTGGAAGTTTTATACTTGCTTGATACTGACTCTAGCGGCTCAGGATCAAGCGGAGAAGAGGGAGACGACATCTAGGGCTATAGGAGGCCCTGCCTGTATCAGGGTTGGGGACCAGACCCCGTCAACTCTGACACTGACAATGGAAGTCAAGAAGATGATCGATGTAAGCTTGTCTTTCTCTTGTCTTTCTCTTGAAATCTAGCAAGCTTCTGTTGTGGAAAGGACTTATTTATAGCTATATTGAGATGGAGAAAGCTGTTTAGCTATAATATATATATATTTCATTGAGTTTTGAGATTTGAAAGTGGGTTGTGGTTTGTTGAACAATTTCAAATTTTCAAAAAAATTTAATTTTTTTACCAGAATGTACTACTAGGACCAGATGTGTATGCAATCACCGACCATTGTGAAGAGGGATTGTGAAGAGGGATTGTGAAGAGGGATTGTGAAGAGGACGCAGATGAGGCAACAGGAGCAGAGTCTTCCATTGACGAAGGAGAAGATGCTGGACCTGGCGAAGTACACTCGGAGCCCCACCCCCCTCCCTCCCAAACAAAAATCATGTATGAAACCGCATACAATACATCACAAAGTTGCAATTATATAGGATCATGAATAATTTGTTGTTTGTATTACAAATATCTTTGTTGTTTGTGTTTTTGTGTATATGAAATTGTTTTGTAGTGGAGCTAGACGTCCGATGGCGTATGTTCCTTGTGGACACTCATAGATGTCTCCTACATGATCACAATCAGCACCAAACACAGCAAACAACATATTTTATTGTTGAACTAATATAATATTGGTATAAAGTACATCAAACAATATTATTTCTATTTTTTTTATTTTTTATTATTGATGGGAAAAGTGGAATTTTTTGGGAAAAAAATTTTTTTTTTTAAAGTAATAGTAGAGGGCCTAAATATTATTCAATTTTCTCAATCAAAAAATGAGGGGAATCCCAAACTCTTGGTCTATTTAGTGATATATGGTTGCTATGGGGTTTTCCCAGCCAGCATCGAGTTAAAAAATTAAAACGGTAATGCACTATTCCGTGGTAGAAGATTCGATTTTTCCGGGCGCGTCCAAACAATTCGGGAACGAGAGGGTTAACTACAGTTATGTCCTATATCAGACAAATTCAGATTGTTGGAAGTGTAGCTGACATATCTCCATCAAGTTTGAACATGATTGTTTCACAATCTTTACCTATAATGCTTTAAGTTCATGTATTATTCAACTGCAGTTATAATACTTATGCAATTATATGTAACTAAAATTTAATGTAGGGAGAATGCAAAAACCAATTGACATAAACTTAGTAGTGCCCCAAGCGGAGTTTTCCATGGTGACTTCAGATTTTATCAGTAATTCTTCCCCATGTATTTAAACTTATTAAACATAAATCTAACACTATAAAAGAAGGTGTGTAACTACTCTAGAGGTAATGTACAAATTTTAATTTGCAAATTGACAGCTAGGTGAAGATGTTTATATACTAACTTTATAAGCTAGCTGTAGTTAATGTGATTTTAAATTAAGTTAGAAGCAAGTAGCTAATGTAATCTAAATGCGCATATTGCTGTAACATGTCATCATTTCTTTAATTGACTGTCATGCATTTGATTTATACATTATTATATGTTATACTGATGTGCTTCAGCACAATAATCGCAAATGAGCTGGTCTCAATGAAATTTAAATTTGAATGTTAGCTGCTAATAATTTTTGTTAGTGCAATATTTTTGTTTAGTTTATTGCTATTCTTTTGCAACACACATTTTTTATACATACTCACTAGATATACCAGCACAAGACCTGCCCTGTGTTGTATTCTCTTTGTGACTTGACTATTGGACAAAGGATTTTCAAGAAGTGCTCAATCAAATTTCAAAAGATGATGATACTGGTAAGGATCGATAAAGGACGCTCCAGTATGTGGGAACCACACCCATATTCAGAACAAGTAATTTAATTATAAAACACATTCAGATCAAGTAACTTAATTATTATCAATTATATAACACAAGTTATTATTATTATTTCTAATGTCACACAATTGACAAGTCATTCATGACACATAATTGACACTGCAGTCATGTTACTTCGTGACACCACATCTGTATTAGGAACTATATTTAGAACATGCTGTTTTTGTATCACTCACTGGGCATGTGCAAGAGTATAAAAAATATGACTGAAGCACATGTCCAGACTTGAGTTGATGTACCTTCATTTTGATGATCAAGTGCTGTTTAATTGTTACTTTGAAAGACTCAACTTTGCCAGTGTGAAGGGAATTATTGGGCTAGTGCATTACTCAAATCTTGCATAAACCATGGTGGCAGCAATGTACTTTTGCTGTCATCATTGTGCACACTGAGTGGGAAAGACAGAAACCTTGCCACGCCCGCCCTGACCTTGACACAGTACCCTAGTAGTTATTGCAACCTGCCTGGCTTACCATTTCTCAGGGTTTTTACAGCTATCCTACTCTAGTGGAGCCTACCCAAGGAGGTTAGAACAGCTGCTAAAATATCAGCTGGGAGTGCCATAGAGAGTTTTCAGGTCAATTTTACATCAAGAGTTACCAACAAACTACTTCAGTGAAGATATCTAGCATGGAATAAACCACTTATTACACTCATCACAGTGATATGGCTAGATATTTCACTCTCAGGCTTTATTTTCACTTGCCACTAGCTCATGTAAATCAATTAGCCTGCTGTGAAATATATACCACTCTGGCTCTTGTAATAAGCACTATACAAAATCTAAATTGAGACTCTTTAGTGATAGTCTCGCTTCACTCACCCAAATAGATCACACTCCAGAAGTTATGGATGATGAAGAACCTCCTCCAATTTGTATTCTAAAAAAAACACGAGATAATTGTAATGTTAGTGAATGTATTTGAAGTAACTCCAACCAATGAAGTTGTTGATAAAACATTAAGGAAAACACAATTTTAATCGCATTATACATGGCATATATTTTGTTATGTAAACACTTAACTTATTGTTAACAGTTTCATTTTATTAATGCTAAAATTTGAGTTTAAAAAAAATATCTGAAACACATTACAATATCATATTATAAATTGCTATTTATACTTGCAGTGAGAATATCAAGTTTCAAATACTCCACTATGATTCATATGGATGCTATAATATATTATCTACTTTGTTAGTGACAGAGGTGATGAATGTTGCTTCAATATGAAGTGGCACCATACTCTGATTTACTCTGATGATAACCATTTATATATTTCATAGGAAATAATTATGCAGTGACTAAGCCAAGTAAAATTTAAAGTTATGGTGAAAATTGCACAGAAAATTTGATGTAAAATTTTTACAACTGCTTTAGTTCAACTACATTGTTTAAAATATTTTTCTTTTTTCATTCCTTTCAATGAATTCATTAGCAAGGTCCATCTGTTCAATATTTTTTGTTTTGTCATAGATATATGAATATGCATCAATATAAAATACTGAACTTTCAGGTCTACTTAAGAATCATAAGAAAACTGATTTGCCATAATGACAGTTATAAATACCAACTAAGTTCTGTAGCTGTTATTAACCCTCAGTGCGCATGCGCGAGAGTGTTACAGTAGTCATCTTGTCTGTGTGTCATTAACCCTCATCGGCATGCGCCCAGCGGGTTATAGTAGTCAATCTGTCGAACCGCCCCTTAAAAAACTTGCTTGTAACGTAAGCCAGCTTGCAGGTGCAAATCACATTTAAATAGCTAACAATTACATACATTCAGCGTGAGGTGTTGCGTTGTGTAGTTGTTGAGTGAGCAAATACCTAACCTAAAAGTCTCTGGTTCGATCCCTCGTCGATTCTTTTTTTTTCATTTTTTTTCTCATCCTGTTTCTTTTGTTTTTCGTTCTGTCTTCTTGCCTTATTTTTCTTTATTTTCCTCTTTTTTTCCTACTGTTTTTATTTCTTTCCTACCTTTTTCTTTCATTTCCTCTTTCTTTCGTGTACTGTTTTTCTTTCTTTCTTCTTCCTTTTTCTTTTCGTCCTACCTTTTTTCATTCATTCCTCTTTCTTTTGTCCCTCTTCATTGTCTTTTTCTCTTTCCTGCTTCTCTTCATGCCACTTCTCTTTCTTTTATTTGTTTCTACACTTTTCCTTTATTATTTTCTTTATCATACTACTATAGTATGTCCAAGTTGAGTTGGCGCGGTAAAAACCGTTAATAACTTTTGAACGGAAGCAGTTATGCATCCGGGGTTTGCACCATTAGAAACTCGCGCCGAAGCGGTCCCAAAACTTTCCACAAAAATGTGTTCAGCAGTCTGGAAAGTGCTATTCCAAATCTCAATACAAAAGTCTATGAACCTCTGCTTTCCCGCTTTACACGCGCCCGCCCCGAGTCTCTCACGTGTTTATCCGTTGCTACATGAGAAGGCGAGGAGAAAACAAAGAAGAAGTGTTTCTTTCTGATTACTGTGCTTCTAGACTTTTTACGTAGTTTTCCTACTGATATTAAGTGCGCAGTAGTCTTGCTGGTTGGATTTGAACAAGATTAGCCTAAGGAAGAGGTAAGTGTGTAGTCAGAACTTGGCCTATAGAAGGCAAGCTTTAGCTTATATAGGTTATGTTGTACATAATAGCGTAGCTAGAGTCCTAAAGCTGTGTGCAGTATACTTGAAGCATATTTATTTAGTAGAGCTGAAGCTAGAGTCCTAAAGGTGTGTGCAGTTTACTTGAAACATATTTATTTAGCAATAGGACTAATAATGTACACATAATATATACATGTACACACAATATATGTTCACAAGCAGTGGTGATTATTTACTCACAAGCCATCTACCAGCATGGTATAGCCAGTTGGTTGTTTCACCACCACAATGCTTGATCAATATTGAAGGACAGAGTGGAGAGCTCAATCGGAATCTTCTGAATCATCGAAGAGAGGTCATCTTCGGATTCCAGTTCTGACTCCGAGTCTCCTTCCGTTGATATGATGCAAGGTCCAGTTGCAGTACATCAACCTCCCAGTAGTGGTCTTCAGTCTTCGTTTGTACGTGGGCTATGATTGATTGTCCTAACATGACAAGTATTATTCTGGGAGATTTTAATGATAACCTATTGTTGGAATCAAACACAAAGTTACTTAATTTTATGTCTTCTCATGGATACTCACAGTTAGTAAATTATCCTACCACTGACAGCAGTAGTCTCATAGACTACGTGTATTGCAATAGACCATCAAAGTATAATAAAGTACATGTGACTGATATTTATTATTCTGACCATGACCTCATTTGTGCATATCTTTCCCAGCATGATTAATTTGTTAGTACCTTTGTGTATCAGCATTATGAAAACTATGCAGCAAAATCGTGAGAACAGTGGGTATAAAATGTAAGCAGTGTGAAAGCATTGCAGTAAAGCTTCAGTTCTGTGAAAGCAGTGCAACAAAGCATTAGTGCTGTGAAATTTTAAGCATTGTGAATTAGTGTTAACACAAAATTAATGTTCTAATTCTTAGTTGATCTATTCTTAGTTGATGTTTATTGTTTTATGGTAAGTTATTTGATCAATCAATTCTGTTTGTGCTTCAAGTAAAAAGTAGTAGTCAAATGTAGTTATGTATACTTTTATACAAACAAACAAGTTGTAAAATAAGTGCTACAAGGTTGATAATAATTCAACTCTTGGCTTCATATACAATACATTTTTCGGTTTTATCAATTTCTTTGTCTGTTTAGCTTCATGGGAAGCAGAAGTCAATACCAGATTTAATCATTGTGATTTCTTTAAATTACGCATGCAATATAAAGAAGAGAAGAATATCTCAAGATGAACCTCAAAATATTACCCTGAATGAACTTCCAACTTTAGATCAGTATACTAAAGTTTCAGTAAACATTAAAGTTCTGAAAGTACTTTCACCTGTCGAAGTCGGTTCTGATAAAAAAAATAAACAGGACATTCATGTTGCGAACAAAACAGCTGCTACAACTGTTGTACTTTGGGAAGAGCATATTGGGTCACTACAAGAAGAACAATCGTACAACTTAAGTAATTTTATTGTGAAAGTTTCAATCGAAGAAACATTTATCTATTCCTAATGGAAATTTCTCTATTTCTTCTATCAGTATGGTTTGAAACTAACGTCTCTGCACCAATAGATTATGAAAATACCACTATTTTGGACATGCGAATTGTTGGTGTTTCAAGGCTAGACGAATACAATGCATGCATCAATTGTGCTGCTCGAGTGGAGCCATTGACCCCTCCATTAGGTAAATGCACAGCAATTGAGTGCAGATGATGCAAGTCTATGATCTGTGCAAGACACAAGTTTCGCCCAAAGTATTGTTGCGATTTGTTGGTGATGATGGAGCTATAGATCATGTTGCATGCTGTGCATACAGCGAGGTTATAAACCAGCTGGCAAACCTTCCGTCAGGTCATAAAGTAACTGGAATTGTTAATGGCAAAACCTATTTCTCAGGTTGACTACATCACAAATAAAATAAAAAATTGTTGTTGTTGTGCACCAAGTGTAGCTGAAACGTTTCTATTTGCAGTGAGAATATCAAGTTTCAAATACTCCACTATGATTCACATGGATTCTATAATATGTTATCTACTTTGTTAGTGACAGAGGTGATGAATATTGCTTCAATATGAAGTTGCACCATACTCTGATTTACTCTGATGATAACCATTTATATACTTCATAGGAAATAATTATGCAGTGATGACTAAGCCAAGTAAAATTTAAAGTTATAGTGAAACTTGCATAGAAAATTAGATGTAAAATTTTTACAACTAATTAATTTCAACCACATTGTTTAAAATATTTTTCTCTTTTCATTCCTTTCAATGAATTCATTAGCAAGGTCCATCTGTTCAATATTGTTTGTTTTGTGTTTGTGAATATGCATCAATGGAATCATAAGAAAACTGATTTGCCATAATGACAGCTGTAAATACCAACTAAGTTCTGTAGCTGTTATTGGTATAGTGATAAGAAGCTTATTTTTGCAATTTGTTTGTCAAATTAAAATGAATTCATGAGCCAATCAAGAAATAAAATGTATAATGGTGATTCATTTACAGGGTGTTATAAGTCTCATCATGTATGCCCCCCTCCCTGTGTCCCCTAAGTTAGTGGGGAAAGGATGCCCCCAAACTCCCTCCCTCTACCCCCAATCCCATTATCGTTGAGGTATAATCTCTAATCTGTACCAGTTGAGTAGGACGACTTTTAGCAAGCTGTGCTGCATAGTCAGTAACACACGATAATCAAGATTTAATTTTTGCTGCATAATTGGCTGTTAATGTGGGTTCCAAGTGATCTATTCCTATATATTATTTTTATTTCTTAATGATGATGCATGAGTAATTTGAAAATTTGGCACTGCAGAGCACTTTATATTGGTCTAACTTCCTGCCAAAGGATAAGGCCTGGTTTGCCCTGGAATGCAGATGGGCAGCCACCATAAGCTAATTTAGGAATCAGCAGGAATGATGAAAAAAACAACTAATGTGTACTTGGTATTACTGCACAAAGTCAGTGGAACAGATTTTGTGTCCCACACATAGAATAACCAACAAACAAATAATGATCAATTGTGTATGATTATTGATTTACATGTAACACTGCATCACTTGAATTCTCATGGTGCTCAGTTCTCTTCATCTTCTAGTCTTCACCAACTCTATGAAGTATACAATATGCTTTACACACATAAGATGACACCAGATAAAAAAAATTTTAATAGAATGGTATAGGTTGGAGCTTTCTGGATGATGACTGTTTATGCTGCATGCACAGTCGGCCTTCAGGAAATATTAAACAGTAGTTACCATTGCAAAGAGTTTAAAAGATCAAATTCTGAATGTATATGTTTGTTCAGCAAAACTTATAGATCATAGTATATGGACGGTCACTTCTTGCCAGAGAAATGTCCTTGCTAAGAGATGTGGTGTTGTAGGGCCCACCAGACGTCCTGGACTTAGTAGGTTATATCTGAGATCCACTGCTTAGTCAAATTGTGACACGAGACAGCCAAGTCCCAACAACACCAATTAGGTAGATTTAGGTTAATAGAGAATGAAGAAATAAAATGAGCTGCAAGAAAAATGTGAAAAAGTAAGGAACTAAGATAAAATGAAAAGTGCGTGCATTATAAATAAACACTGATTGTGGTTACGAATTTCAGGGGAATGAAGTTCGAGTGGATGAAGTTCGCCGATACCCGTTGGTGTGCACGAGTAAGATTCTAGGCATTCCTAGCAAGCCTGGATGTATACTTTGATAACCCAATAGGCTGGTTAATTGATAATCTAACACCAGATATTTTGAAATTAGAGAAAGTAGGATGGAAACAAATAACATTTTAATGAAAACGGCTTCCATTATTCTTGGCTATAGCTAGTATTCTCCTAATGTATGTATTTCACAAAAGAGATAGTGCTTACCTTGCATTATTTTGTTCTAACTGAAGAAGAAGGAAATGAATTTTTTAAAGGTTTTAGAAACTCCAGAAAAGCTGATAAAGATTGATTATCAAATAACCAGCCTGCTGCTTTGTCAGGTTTGACATAAGGAGAACACAGCAAGCAGATAACCCTAATGAGCTTCATGCATGGGGGTTAAGTGAATCTAACCCTGATAAATTTAATACAAATAAGCCAAATAAACTTGACTCTGCTGAACTAGACATAAGAGAACCTTTTAACTCACATGTGTATTTGGGATTTAAGTCCTCTATTATTCTGACTTGTCACACTAGTGGACTTATCAATGCTAAAAAGTAAGCTGTTACAGAGAAAAATCCACAAGGGCTCCATGCGTCTCTCTTATTTGAGGTTGATCTACTGGGCTCATAAGTTGTTTCGCTACTGACTTGTTCTTAAAACTTATCTTAGTTAGTTTCAGCTTACTCAACATGAATAAATACAAATTAGCCACATGGGTAGCACCAATTGGGTGGGGTCCACCACTAAATGGCATGCCTAACATTGGCATTGTCATGTGAAAGGATATGGTCAAGGACCCAGAGTCACGATTTTTAGGGGGGTTCTTGGAGCAGTACATACTAAATCACACTCACTTGAAATAATAAATTTAAAATGTCTTATAACCTTGTGTTTTTCTATATTTTTATGTGAGGACAAAATTGAATCTCTACAGCATTGTACTTGGGCAACACCCAAGAAATGGCAAACCTTGAATAGCATAGCAAGTCTGAATAGTGTGGGGAGGTAGTGACTTAACTAGCTGCATGCATAGTACAACTTATACTAGGATCTTCTAAGACAGTTACATTATGGATCAATTACTGGTCTACAGTGGTTATGCAAGTTGTTGTTTTTCCTCTAAGCTACAATGCTAGCAGAAATTGCATTCATAGTACAACTTATACTAGGATCTTCTACGACAGCTACATTATGGATCAATTACTTGTCTACACTAGTTATGTAAGTTGTTGTTGTTTTTCCTCTAAGCTACAATGCTAGCAGAAATTGTCTAGTGTTCATTGTCTACTGAAACTATAGTACACGGCTTTCACCTTAGTTACAGTAAAGTAAGTATGACTTCTTGACAGCTGCCACTAGACATTGTATGAAAAGTGCAGGAAAGTTGAAAGGATAGTTGTTTTGTATATTGATAATAGCTAGAGGAAATCCCAATATAAATCCAGGATACATACTTCATCCATCATTTTGTTAAGGTTCTTTAAATATTGCTAACTATATAACTCAATTTGTGCTTTATGGATGTTTTAATAGAATGCTGTTTCACCAATTGTTTCTCAAAGTTTATCTTCTTCCTCTTTCATAGGCTTTTAAAAATAATAGTAATAAAAGAAAAATTTCCTTTATTTCACACGTTGAAACCCCATGCTCACTTGCATGAACAACAAGCACTCTAATCACTGAGCTACAACCATTAGGCAACCACTTTATAATTCAGATTATATAGTGCTATCTCAAACCATTATCCCAAGGAATTATCTAAGATTTGTTTGTTTTAGTTAGAGAATTATTATAATCATGTTTAAACTTAATTAATGGGTATCCAGCTTCCTAATTCTGTGTAAATGTTTTCTGTTGGTATTTTGAGTCTAAAGTTCCTGTAACATTTGAAATGATTTGATTAGAACTGTATTTGTGGGTACCTGACATTAATAATCACCCTGACTAAGCTCTGCCCCATATAGTTGTCCTTGTACGATAAATACATCATTCATCTTCAAAACTAGAGTCATCAGAATCAAAAAGAATATGTTGTGATGATACAGTTTGCATGAATACCACACGAGTATCTACCAACAACATAGCATGAATTTGAAAAATTCTTCTATTTCTGCGGAAACCCCTGCAACAGTATAAACCACTAGTGTCTTTTCTTACATTATGTAATGAAAGGGTGTTATTTGCTAAATGTACTTCTTGGACAATAGGTCTGAAAAACCATTCAACTCCTCTGGAACTGCCACATACAAAAGTTACGTTATCGCCTTCAGAGACATGAGTCACACTAGGTAGCACGGATCCAAAAGGAGCTGCAGTGTGTACATGCACATTAAATGAGACTTGAAAATAGTCAATCCCAGAAGATGTTCTGTACGTTCCAAAACAATGGTAATAACCTGAGTCAGATACTCTCAAATTGGTCAGAATAATAGTATTGTTATGTTGTATATTTGTACCAGGAAGTGGATCATTCATAAATACCGTCAACAATTTCGAAATTGTAGCCAAATTCCTTTACTGTACTTCCTTCTAACACTTCCACCTGAGCTGGTACTAATTCCCCAAGCCTTATCTCAATCTCACTGAAGTCAGGGATCCTTATTGAAGTAGCTACAATGAAGCTTGAAACTGCTGAAACCAAATACTGTAAGGACATTATTTTAGAATTAGTTTGACTGCCTGCCGGTAAACACCATACCAACGTTATAACAAATAAGTTTGATTGGAAACATTTAACGACGCTAAAGATGTTAGTCGGGAAGTTTAAGGCTGGAGTTTTTCATTTAGTAATTAATGACAATAGGACCCTATTCCCTAACTTGATTTCAATTACTGACATTGAAAGTTTTACAATAATTAAAGTGGGCTTAAACTACTTCAAACACTCAAGATTCCAACGTCTCCATTTAAAGGTGCACCTACACTCTTTGGGCTGATGCCCATTATACAAGCTGTGTTAGCTTACTTTAGATGTTTTTTAGACCAGGGTATTTTACACCGCAGTCTGATTCATATTTTACTATTCTATTTATTAGCGATGGCTATTTCTGTTAAATTCCATGAAATAAATGTTCAAGTTCCCGAATCTAGGACTTCTTTAAGTGGCTGCACAAAGCAACGCCACCGCCTATAGATCGGAAATTAATTTATTCCCCGTTCAAACCCCACCATTTGATATTAGCGAGCAGAAACAAACGTGTAGTAGTAAAAGTATATTTTGCAAATTTGTGGTGTCTTTAGTTTAGCTTCATGTTGTCCGGTAGCCTTTTACAGCAACACTCCACAGGTCGTCTAAGCTCACGGGCAAGGTGTACCAGGCTACTTCTACTCCAGTAGCCGTTTTGTAGCTCTGCACACCTTAACTCAAGCTGATGGATCCAGCAGGCTCGATTTTCTGTGGAGCGAACAATTTCCAAGCTGCCAAGATCTAATACCTTCACCTCTGCTATCTCCAAGAAACTGCACTCTCTTCTGACCCTCTTGTTATTGTTGTATTAATGTTTGTTTATTACTCTAGATATAGACGGCTAGAACCAATACAAACCAATTGAAAAAAAATTGCTCTAGACCGGACATAGGGGCGGGGCTATTTCTTAAGAGCTGCGAGTGGAATTACAGTTCCAAATTTTGTATTGGAATCTAAAAATGAGGAAAACAATCTTTTTTACACACCCGTAAACCTTAACGAGATGAAATGCACCACAACTTGTGAAATTTTCAATATTCTATAAAAAGAAAAAAATGCGAATACACTTAAAGTAATATTGAAATGGAAAAGCACTCGTTGTCTTGCAGTGGAGTATCGGTTTGGCTTGTAGTGCACCCAATTGGGGAGCCCCAACTTCCGCATCGCTCAAAATAAGTGCTACAAAGTTTTCTGACCATTCCATAATTCCTCCAGATTCGCTCTAAATTAGTGAGCCGCGTCTGGGCTTGTACCTTGTCCTTCTGTTGTAGTGGAGAAGTACCTGCAAGTATACAATAGAAGTCATCATGCGTAGCAACCATTAGTCTGGCGGGCCAGACCCTTTGGGGTGGCGGTTTTAGCACATTCCTTGGTACATTCGTCATGGGACGTCATTATAATGCGTCATTATACGATTCTTTTTTTTTTTCTTCAAGCATGGGAGACTCTTACCTGATGAGGTAAGATTACAGCTACTTGCGGCGCATGGAGGAGAGAAGCTATTCTGAGGCTGCCATCACTGCAGCAGCAAACTTTGCTGCTCACAAATTAGGCTATGAGGATGGGTTAAAGGAGATGCAGGTGAAGATAATAACAGAATTTGTAACAGGTAAAGCTAGAAATATCAAGGCCATTGCATCAGTTTGAGTGTTTCTTGTGTTTATTATTATTGTATAACAGAGTAAATTTATTTATTAAATATGATGAATAAGTTAGTTGCCTGTACTGCCTAATTGCTGTTGTATTTCCCGTTGTACACTACTACTGACAGCCTTATTTAATTTATTTAGCTTTTTTTTTTTAGGAAACGATGTATTTGGAGTATTACCAACTGGATATGGGAAAAGCCTGTGCTATGCCTGCCTACCAGATGTGTTTGATTGTCTCATTCAGCCAGAGGAGTCTTGCATTATTCTTGTAGTGACACCACTGACAGCAATAGTGGAGGATCAGGTAAAGTTGTTTTATGTTGTATGTAATACATGTATATGAATGAAAAACAAACATTATCTGACAGGTTGCAAAGTTTTCAGCAAGGGGACTCTCAGTAGCTGCCATTACAGAAAATTCTACAGATGCGGTGAAGGATGGAGTGAAGAGTGGCTTTTTTCAACTAGTTTTTTTCACTCCTGAGTTGTTACTGGACCACAAAAGATGGAGAAATTTGCTCCATCAAGAACATTATGTGAGAAGACTCAAAGGATTTGTGGTGGACGAAGCTCATACTGTGAAGAAATGGTAGGTTTGTATATGTTTAAGCAAATGTTACTGATGTGTTGTATTACTTTAGGGGTGAAGCCTTTAGACATAGTCTACAGAGGCTTGGAGAAGTGAGGAGCATTTTACCAAATGGTGTGCATGTTATGGCTTTAACAGCTACTGCAACAAAGTCTTTACAATCTGAAGTAGCAGAAATTTTGGGAATGATGAATACGATATCTTTAGCTGTATCACCTTGCGAGGCAAATATTATGTATGCGGTGGGAGAGTATTCTAATATTAGTGAGACCTTTAAGCCATTGTTGCTGCGACTGAGAAAGGACAGGACTAAAATGCCAAGAACTATAATATATTGCCGTCGCCAAGAAGAATGTGCTGATTTGTATCTATTTTTTCGAGATGGACTAGGAAGTGAGTTTACTGAACCATGCGATGCTCCTGATCACTCTGGATTTCGCTTAGTAGACATGTTCACAAGCTGTACTGATTCTGATGTCAAGAGTGATATTATCAGTTCATTTACTGTGGTAGAAGGAACACTCAGAATTGTATGTGCCACCATAGCTTTTGGATTGGGAATAGATTGTCCTGATGTTCGGCAAGTGTTTCATGTTGGGGCTCCTGCTGATATAGTCTTACATTCAGGAAAGTGGCCGTTCAGGACGGGATGGGAATCCAGCCCCAGTAGCGTAGCCAGGGGGGGCAACGGGGGCAATTGCCCCCCCTCTCAATATCCACTAGCTTTATATACCCATTGCACTTCTCACTGTTTAAACTTGGCAGTTGTAGCTTCCTTTGAAGAAGTGAGTGTCCGCAACATGATTGGTGTTGTAAATCGAGTGTCAGTTTTTTTCTTTGCACACCCCAAGAGGCAAAACAAATTGGAAGAGGCTATACAAAATACACAGCCGGAATCAAAAGTGGTAAAGCTAAAAAATCTCTGTAGAACACGATGGATTGAACGCATCAATGCCCTTGATCGTATCAAGAACCTTCACTCCTCCATAGTAGCTTGTTTTGAGAGTATTTCATCTGAAGGTTCTCGAATGTGGTCTCCAGACTCTGTGACAGATGCTAGTACTCTCTTGCAGGCAATCATCACCACAGAATTCCTCAGTGCTCTTGTGATTACAAATGGATGTCTACAATATCTCAGGGGACTCACAATAAGTCTTCAGGAAGAGGCCAAAGACATAGTTCAAGCTGTGTCTGAGATCAAAACTGTGACGTCATCTCTCGAGCAAGTCAGAGAGAATGTTGACTCCTACCACAGTAGATGGTTTGAAACAATCTCAGAAATATGTAGAGAAGTGGGAGTTATACCATCAATGCCCAGAATATGTAGCCGTCAGCATCACAGAGCCAACACACCTGCATCTGATCCTTCTGAATATTTTAGAAGAAATATCACAGTTCCCATATTGGACCATCTTCTTGCTGAGTTTGACAGGCGGTTTAGTTTACACCAAAGAACTGCTTTTCAAGGTTTTTACTTGGTACCATCAGTATTGGTGAAAAAAGATCTTGAAACTGTATCTGATGTGTTGATGAAAGTGGGAGAGTATTATGATTTAGATCTTCCAAACATCTCTTCTCTTTGTGGTGAGATTCACAACTGGTACAGCAAGTGGAAATCTGAAGAGGAAAATCACGGTTTAGCTTCACTTCCTTCAACTCTCTCATCAACATTGCCCCGAATCTCTAGCTTTTTCCCTAACATTAAAGTTCTTGCAACTATTCTCTGCACACTCCCAGTGACTTCATGCTCTGCTGAGAGATCCTTTAGTGGGCTTAAGCGAATTAAAACTGCCCTTAGATCTAGCATGAGTAATGAACGGCTTTCAAACCTGACTCTACTGCACATGCATCCTGATGTACCAATTGATATCGAAGAGGTCATTAATGAGTTTTCTAGGCGTCATCCTAGAAGAATAACATTAATATGAAAACTCTCAGTCAATTATTCTATTAATGGCATTTTGCTTTTCTGTTTTCAAAATTTAACTATAGTTTGAATGAACGAATACTACATTTCATACCTGTCAACTACAACTTAGCAGAGATTTGCTTAGTACCTGTATCGTGTTATAATTTTTTGCCCCCCCTTTTCTGAAATCCTGGCTACACCCCTGAGCCCTAGCTTTACTTTTGAAGACTCCAGGAAAGTATTGGCAAGGGAAGCAATGGTTTTCTATGAAGACAACTCCATCAAGTGCAGAAGAGATGTTCTTTTCTATGACATGGACAACTACAGTCACATAGATTTAGGTTCACTTTGTTTGTGTTGTGACATATGCTCAAAAAAGTGTGAGTGTGGGTCATGCAGCACCAAGCAATCTGAATTTGTAGTACTGTGACAATAATGTGTACTGCTCTCTTTCCACTATGTGATCATTTAATCATTTCATCCTGGTAGTTAAAGCTAAACACGCGTTTATTTAAATCCTTTTGTATCTAAATATTTGATGTGTACAATGAATTTGATGGTGAAATTACAGTAAAAGTTTGATATGAGAACCATACACATTGACATATAATAATGCTTGTAGTTAAAAATTGGACATGAGAGAGGTAAGATACTGTAGTACATTAACAAGGATAATTAACCCTCTGTAACATAACAAAAAAATAAAAATTATCATTCTAGATGTTTGACATGAGTCTTGATGAAATCTTTGATTTCTGTCTTTGTTTTTAGGTGAAGTGGGTTGTTCACTTTTTTGAAAGCACAATGAGCATGTCCAGGCATTCGAACAAAGGAATTCTTCAATTGCTCCAAAAGAACTTTCATATCCTTTTCATTTCCTGCTATCTTATGGGCCCCCGGACACTGTTCCCACATGATTGTCATCATCAAAAGAACGAAGTACTGGGTCCAGCACCCCAACAACTTTCCCAGCTTTTGTTATTGCCTTTTGTGTCTTGTTTGCACCTAGCCCTTGAATAGAAGTTTTAACAACCCTATTAAGGTGTTCCATGTGCAAATCATTTGGTATATTCTTTCCTGGCATACCGTGCACATTTATAAATCTTCTCCAAATGAGCTCAGCTGCTTGTCGAGTTGAAAGTGCGACGTCATGCTGGAAGAGCAGATTCAAGCTTTCAATGGCATAATTGTTTCTTCGCCCGTTATGAAACAAAGGCAGCAAATATCTCCAGCATCTCAGTACCCTGTCACCATCACCTTCTCTAATTCCATCACTGTACTCTAGATAGAAACATCCCAGGGAGAGAATTCTCTTTGAGTACATTAAAATGTTGTCAGCCGCTGCCTCGGATTCGTTTTCCTCATCTGATACATTATAGCGAAAGTCAATGAACCTGTCTACTATGCTTCTTGCAATGGAATCCAGTTTTTGCTTTCTATTCTCTTTTGTTTCCATCCAGTCATTCTCATTTTCTGATGGAACTTGATTCACAGCCTTGATTCCAAGCACTTCCATTGCAGCAGCAACAATGTGAGACTTGACCACCAAAACAAAAAAATCATCACAAGCATTAAAATTATCTATTGGCTTTCGCACTACATTTGTTCTTTCAAGGACATTTCTGAGCTGATATATAGTACCGTGATCAGCAATAGAATCTTTACTATAGTAGTATCTGAAGATCAACTGTGAGTGGAAAAAAACACAACTTTTATAGACAAAATTACTGAATACAAATGGCCAGGAAAAAATTAGAAAGTAGTACTTTACTTATCTGAACCTGTTCCTGGGCCACTTTAATTATCAAGCAGCTTAAATTAGATCTGATCAATACTTTCACTTTAAACGTGTTTCATACCTTAATAATTTGACTATTCAGATGTGTTTTCTCTATTGGAATTAATAATCAAGCACAAGAAGGTATTAGCAATGCATATAGAAATTCAATACTAAAATCCATATCCAGCAGATTTAGTTATTGGCATATACGCCGCGACCACTTAGTACATGATATGAAATGTTCAACTGTCTATCTAAAATTAACTATGACAAAAAGTATCAGATAAAAAAAGCTAGCTGACAAAAACTTACTCCTAAAAAATTGGCTTTTGCATGCCAGTCCTCCACAACAGGGATCCAACACACCAATTTTTTTGCTGAATCATTGCTATTTACTTTCACCTTCATAGCAGATCGTGCCCTTTTAACCATCAGTTGATCTCCACCAAATAGAATGCAATGGAATTGAGACTTATCCTTGAAAACAACATCACCATTGCTACACTGATTTGCCTCGTTGTAAGTGATTCTGGGAACATACTGGGTTAAATGCTCCAGTATATTAACCATTTCATCCACTTTGTTCTCATTTTTCAAATTTACTCCAAGAGGTACCTAATAATAAATAGTAACATCTCACTACTTGACATATTAATGACCAAACTACAGGCTTACCAGAACTGATTTAGAAGACATCTCTTCATAGAATTGATGCTTAATATGTCTTTGTACTACATCCTCAAAAGCAAATTTGAAATACTCAAAGTTCTCTACCAATACTCGAGAAACTAACATTGCCATATTGGATCGCATCACTGCATCATCACCTTCACTAGGCAACAAGGAATTTGCCACTACCTCCAAGTCAAGTCCTCTCACGTCAGGAACAACATCCGATAGGCTAGAGGCATCAATTCTGTTCAGTACAGCATAGGAATGGAAGTAATGCAGTGACAAGTTCTTTCTGTCAACTCTCATGTAACGTGCCTTCACGGTCTTATCTATGTTGTCTCCACAGATCCTGAATCCAGAGCACTCATTTTGTAAGCCAGATATCCTTGTGATGAAGTGACAGGGCTCAAGTACTTCTGGAGGTGACGCTATAAGAGGAATACTCTCCGCATCACTGTCATCATTGTCACTTTCACCTTCTTCCTCAGAGAACGATAGGTACCATTCACACAGAATAGGGCTATCTCCATCGTTTTCTTCCAATTCACTTTCACTGTCACTGTCAATAGAATCACTACTTCCTGAGTCACTCCAGTCCTCACCAGTTTCTGTAATGCAGTTGCTTTCAGCTCTTGCACTGGAAGTATCCTGAAATAGTTTATTACTAATAACAATTCACACATCTTTCTTTTCTTTTTTTCTTACCGCACTGTTTTGTAAAAGAGTTAGCAACAATTTCCTCCATTTATGTACCTCTTCATCAAAGCTAGACCCTATTGCAGTCAATGCTCGTCCAAGAGTAGAGTGAGAAACTGATATGTGCAATTTCTGGAGCCGCTCAAACACCTATATGTATAAACAACCATCTTTAACAGTCACACAATTTTTTTATACCTGACATACCTGTTTTCCAAAATGTCCAGCATAAAGTATCAAGGAGACAAGTTTCTGCACAGTATTCATTTTTCCAAATTGAAATTTCAATAGTATTGATGACACAAAACCAATTACAGCATCACGGTTGTCTCGAGGAGATCTTGTTGTAGTGCAAGATGAAAGAATTGATAGTAGCATTGGTGCATACTGCTTCAGCTCACCTAATACCATTTTCCACTGGAAACATTTCAGCTGATCAGGGCTAGTACTTCTTAATACTGAATTAACCAACAGAACACATGACCTTTGTTTCCCTGCGTAAAATTACACCAATCTTCTCTAACAATTTTTTATGCAATACAGGATCATTAAAACATTGCTCAATCATAGCTCTCTTGCTTCCCCTTGCAAGGGATTTTCCAATATGTCTGCTTCTAGGAGAGAACAAGGAATAACTTTTTCTACCACATGCATACTGTGTGTGTTGAATACATTCTGATCTAATCTATATACAACAAGTAGCTTGGACTCTATTAGTTCTTCTTCTTTCACTCCATCTGTGGCTATCCTTGCTACTAACGGATAGACTCGGCCTTACAACCCCAAGCTCTAGACCCTTCTTTGTTCCTGGCATCTCCATTAAAAATATATCTTCATTGTAGGGTCAGTACTGAAATTAGATTCAAAAGTTATGTTTTCCACACCAGAATTAGCTATTATCAGTAGCCATTTACTGATTAAAAAGTTAAATATGCCTATGTATTTTTCCACAGGTGTAGGACAAAACTCCAAAACATTGTAATCTGTACATCTCAAGTTATTCAACTATAATTATAACACTTATTTCACAACATTGACTATTTTTCATTTCAATTTGTGTTACAGATAGAATATTACATTTGAACACACTTAACTACAGTTATGTCCTATATCAGACAAATTCAGATTGTTGGAAGTGTAGCTGACATATCTCCATCAAGTATGAGTTTCACAATCTTTACCCTGTAATGCTTTAATCGAAGTTTATGCATTATTCAACTGACGTTATAATACTTATGCAATTATATGTAACTAAAATTTAATGTAGGGAGAACGCAAAAACCAATGACATAAACTTAGTAGTGCCCCAAGCTGAGTTTTCCATGGTGACTTCAGATTTTATCAGTAATTCTTCCCCATGTATATAAACTTATTAAACATAAATCTAACACTATAAAAGAAGGTGTGTAACTACTCTAGAGGTAATGTGCAAATTTTAATTTTCAAATTGACAGCTAGGTGAAGATGTTTATATACTAACTTTATAAGCTAGCTAGTAGTTAATGTGATTTAAAATTAAGTTAGAAGCAAGTAGCTAATGTAATCTAAATGCGCATATTGCTGTAACATGTCATCATTTCTTTAATTGACTGTCATGCATTTGATTTATACATTATTATATGTTATACTAGTGATGTGCTTCAGCACAAATCACAAATGAGCTGGTCTCAATGAAATTTAAATTTGAATGTTAGCTGCTAATAATTTTGTTAGTGCAATATTTTTGTTTAGTTTATTGCTATTCTTTTGCAACACACATTTTTTATACATACTCACTAGATATACCAGCACAAGACCTGCCCTGTGTTGTATTCTCTTTGTGACTTGACTATTGGACAAATGATTTTCAAGAAGTGCTCAATCAAATTTCAAAAGATGATGATACTGGTAAGGATCGATAAAGGACGCTCCAGTATGTGGGAACCACACCCATATTCAGAACAAGTAATTTAATTATAAAACACATTCAGATCAAGTAACTTAATTATTATCAATTATATAACACAAGTTATTATTATTATTTCTAATGTCACACAATTGACAAGTCATTCATGACACATAATTGACACTGCAGTCATGTTACTTCGTGACACTACATCTGTATTAGGAACTATATTTAGAACATGCTGTTTTTGTATCACCCACTGGGCATGTGCAAGAGTATAAAAAATATGACTGAAGCACATGTCCACACTTGAGTTGATGTACCTTCATTTTGATGATCAAGTGCTGTTTAATTGTTACTTTGAAAGACTCAACTTTGCTAGTGTGAAGGGAATTATTGGGCTAGTGCATTACTCAAATCTTGCATAAACCATGGTGGCAGCAATGTACTTTTGCTGTCATCACTGTGCACACTGAGTGGGAAAGACAGAAACCTTGCCACGCCTGCCCTGACCTTGACACAGTACCCTAGTAGTTATTGCAACCTGCCTCATGGCTAACCATTTCTCAGGGTTTTTACAGCTATCCTACTCTAGTGGAGCCTACCCTAGGAGGTTAGAACAGCTGCTAAAATATCAGCTGGGAGTACCATAGAGAGTTTTCAGGTCAATTTTACACCAAGAGTTACCAACAAACTACTTCAGTGAAGATATCTAGCATGGAATAAACCACTTATTACACTCATCACAGTGATATGGCTAGATATTTCACTCTCAGGCTTTATTTTCACTTGCCTCTATCATGAAAATCAATTAGCCTGCTGTGAAATATTGTGCCATATTACCACTCTGACTCATGTATTAAGCACTATACAAAATCTAGATTGAGACTCTTTAGTGATAGTCTCGCTTTGTCGCCCAAATAGATCACACTCCAGATATTGATGAAGCTATAGATGATGAAAAACCTCCTCCAATGTGTCCTGTATTCTAAAAAAAAAGAGATAATTGTAATGTTAGTGAAGGCATTTGAAGTAACTCCAACAGATGAAGTTGTTGATAAAACATTTAAGAAAACACATTTTTAATTGCATTATACATGGCATATATTTTGTTATGTAAACACTTAACTTATTGTTCATTATATTAATGCGAAAATTTGAGTTTAAAAATAATATCTGAAACACATTACAATATCATATACTTGCAGTGAGAATATCAAGTTTCAAATACTCCACTATAATTCACATAGATGCTATAATGTATTCTCTACTTTGTTAGTGACAGAGGTGATGAATGTTGCTTCAATATGAAGTGGCACCATACTCTGATTTACTCTGATGATAACCATTTATATATTTCATAGGAAATAATTATGCAGTGGCTAAGCCAAGTAAAACTTAAGGTTATAGTGAAAATTGCATAGAAAATTAGATGTAAAATTTTTACAACTGATTTAGTTCAACTACATTGTTTAAAGTATTTTTCTCTTTTCATTCCTTGCAATGAATTCATTAGCAAGGTCCATCTCTTTGTTTTGTCTTTGTGAATATGCATCAATATAAAATACTGAACTTTCAGGTCTACTTAAGAATCATAAGAAAACTGGTTTGCAGTAATGACAGCTGTTACCAACTAAGTTCTGTAGCTGTATTGGTATAGTGATAAAAAAATTTTTTTGCAATTTATTTGTCAAATTAAAATGAATTCATGAGCCAATCAAGAAATAAATTATATAATGGTGATTCATTTACAGGGTGTTATAAGTCGACCTCCCCTGTGTCCCCTAAGCTAGTGGGGAGAGAGTGCCCCCAAACTCCCCCCTCTACCCCCAATCCCATTATCGTTGATATATAATCTCTAATCTGTACCAGTTGAGTAGGACGACTTTTAGCAAGCTGTGCTGCATAGTCAGTAACACACGATAATCAAGATTTAATTTTTGCTATGTAATTGGCTGTTAATGTGGGTTCCAAGTGACCTATTCGTATATATTATTTTTATGTCTTAATGATGATGCATGATTAATTTGCAAATTTGGTACTGCAGTGCACTTTATATTGGCCTAACTTCCTGCCAAAGAATAAGGCCTGGTTTGCCCTGGAATGTAGATAAGAAGCCACCATAAGGCAATTTGATTATGCTATAAAGTCTTTGGACAATCCAGCTTTGCAGGTATGATCAGCAAAAACTCACCTAATTTGTATTTTCATTATACTTTTTTAAAACTCATCTTAGTTTGTTTCAGCTTACTAAACATGAGGAATGACAAATCAGCCACCACATGGGTAGCAGTAATTGGGTGGGGTCCACCACTAAAGGCATGCCTAGTGGGTATTGTCAAGTGAAAAGATGCGGTCAAAGGCCCAGAATCATGATTTTTATGGGGATCACTGTAGGAGTAGTGCATACTAAATCAAACTCACTTGAAACAAATGTTTTATAACCTTGTGTTTTTCTATATTTTTATATGAGGATAAAATGGAATCTACAGCATTGTACTTGGGAAAAATATTAACTTCATCCAAAAATGACAAACCTTGCATAACAGCAGCAAATCGAAATGTGGGGTGAGGTAGTAAATTTATTAGCTGCATGTATTGTACAAATTATACTAGAACATTCTAAGACAGCTAGATTATGGCTCAATTAATTGCCCACAGTAACTAGCTAACATAATGAAATATTTGAAGAAAGCTAATTGCATGTAACTGTGGTAAAAAGGTTAAAAGTGGAAAAACTGAGGCCAAAATATTTTCAAATATTTTTTCAAAAATAAGTTTCATTTTTGTTGCTCTCCTTCACCAACTCTAGTGGAGATTATATTATCCTAGATGAATTTTTCAAAGACATTTTAAATTCAAAGAAGCATTTTTTTTTTCAATTTCTAAGCCAATGACTACAGCTTACTATACTATACAATGTGATAAAGTTGCAGCAGCTCTCCCTCCCTGTAGCAAGGAATATTACTTTTACTTTCTACCCAATAATTTGTTTTTTTTTGTGAATTATATTTTGTATAGCATTAAAATGTCATGTTCTTTAGGTTCTTTAGGTCATACTTGTGTATGTAACAAAAAAGGATGTCAAAATTATTTTTGGCCCAATATGTTATCAGGCTTGATAGTACTTTTCCCACACATTCGAATTCATTTTGTTTCTTGGGAGGGGTCTCTTCAATGGTGCTTTTAGCCAAGCAACATTGCTAGCAGAAATTGTCTTAGCCGTCATTGTCTATTGGAACTAAGGTACAAAGTTTTCCTCTCAGTTATGGTAAGGCAAGTATGACTTCTTAACAGCTAGCTAGCACCGGGCAATAAGCTAAATTTCCTGTCTGTAACAGGATAACTACAGACTAGCTGAATTGACCTATATCCAGAGAAATCTCATATTTACTGAAGTTAGTACTAGGCAAATTTCCTGTACAATTTTCTGCACTGATCAGAAGTTGTGCAATTCAGGTATATGGAAGTGCAGGATAATTGTTTTGTACTGAATATAGCTACAGGAAATTCCATAATAATTCCAGCATATAACTATAGTACTTAATCCATCATTTCCATTAGTTACTTATAATTATAATTATTGCAAACTAGCTAAATAGGTCAATTTACTTATTTTGAATTTTATACTTACTTAATCCATCTTCTGTTCCTTGATATTGCAAACCCTGTAGCTCAATACATTTTGATGGACTAAGCTTTTTCACAATTTTTTCTCAAGATTCATGTTCAATTAAGGGCCTTCAGGGACCCAAATACAGTAGTTCCCTCTGAAGCAGCGCCTAACTATTATTTAACTTCTAACGCCGGTGTCACAGCAGATTGGGTCCCCTCGCGTATTTGGCCCGGGCGGACCAAATCCGCTTAGCAGATTTGGTCCCACCTCCGCGGAATTGGTCCGGTTTTTCAGTCTTCCTTTACTGCTGTGTAACTGCAGTTTGAAGTGAAGGCGAAGTTACTCTAGAATGACTGATGCTAGTCTAAGCCAATATTAAGCGAATTTGGATTTTAAAATGTTCAAGAATCAATCAAAAAGCAGCATTAAGCTTAACAAGATTGAGACTTCATGTCACAGCTTTGGCAATCTCTTCCTGGTAGTTGTTGTAATCTAATCAGTACTACTCTTTAAATAATCATGTCACATATAGTTATAGCCTGCTACAACTATCTGTAAATAGAAGGAGCTAAATCACTTACTAGGTTCAAAATTTGAGAACATAAGAAAGAAAGGTCAGTGTGTAAATAGCAAATTTGATGCTGTAAGGAATAGCAATAAACAATTCAGCAAACAAATTCTTACGTCTTCAATATAGTCTCATATCTTTTCTTCTCCAATGTTTTTTCATATTGTCATAATGCTTCTATTGTCTCTTACAATTAATCACGAAGGCCTTTATAGTGGCAACATCAAGAAGAAACGGTTCAAGTGTTGTTTTTTTTAACTTTAATTCTGATTGTATTGGCACATAAATGATGCTTCCAAATAAACTTAGAGAGCATTATTCTGTGTCGTACAATCATCTCACATCATACAGCTATGGCCTTAAGATTTTTAAGTGCTGTTTCTGTATAAGTAAGTATTCAAAGAAACCCATGATAAAATCAACAGGAACAGCAAGAATGGTGATCAGGACTGGCAAGACAGGAGGAACCTTGAAGAATCCATTCAAAGAACGCAAGAGATCTCTACAAGCATTTGATTGATTTTACACTTCTACTGTAATGTAGAGCACTCCATCGGAACTACTCACAACATCAATTGGGATAAAGCTAAAGTTACTTGGAATGAACAAGATCTACACAGAAGATCTTTTCAAAGTCGTGGTACATTGGAGAATTTAGGAAACCATTATGAGAGCTTAGAACATATTTGCATGTTGCCATCATAGCCATGGGTCCTTTTCTGTTTTGTTTGTATCTGAAAAATGGTCACTGAATGATGACTATAGTATGTCTAGACATTAATCACACAGGACCAATGAAAAGAAGACTGCTTATAAATTGTGAGATATATCTTCGGTATCATATGAATGAACAGTACATTACTATGGTCTCATAAAATAATTTCTTATGGCTATAGTTTTGATGTAGCTCTGTTAACTTATACAGTAAATTGCTATAGATATTCTGATGCTTCCAAATTTCCTGTTCCTTGGTGAAATCAACTACACTATATTATTACATTTCAAGTGTACTGCACTTTTTGCCCATTTAATTGAGTCTATAGTAATGTTGCACTGTTCATTTGTACGAAACTGAAAGTGTGTCTCATAATTATGTCATGATTATTGTACCAATTTACTTTTAATTTCTCACATGTTTTTTTTTTTTCATTCATATTACTTAGCTATATTATTTTTATACTGCTATCATAAGCTTTAATAGTTTAATTGTAAATTATTGCAGAAATATTATGTCCTGAAAAAGGCACTAGCTATAACAATAAAAGTATAAATAGATGTTTCGGTCAATCCAGTAACCTTTATCGGTATGTTATAGATGACTACAAAACTGGAATGCATGAATAAACACGAATCTAGTAACAGTTGCTATGGGAGATAGTTACTATGTCCTACAGTAGCCAAGCTGTCATAGGCTGTGTTTAGTGTCCCTAGGTTTTTGTTCATACAGCTTTTTGGGACCTTTATATGCCATGACTCCAAAAAACATCTTGGATACCAACTCATGTGCTGATCAACGACTCTCACTCCATTCTGATCAATGTCATGATTGAATTACATAACATGGTCTTCCACAGCTGATGTATCATCACTTAGTGCTAGGATTCTCCTGTGCTCCTTCAGCCTATGTTGTAATGTACAGCCTGATTGTCTAATGATATTGTCTATTTAATACTTCACTAGTCCAAATTTTTTATTTTACTTACCCATAGTTACATTCTTGAGGTCACTCATTCATTTTTACTTTGTATTGTAATAGTTCACTGATGATGACCACAACTAGCTAGTGGTTGAAACGTCTGTAAATAAAAAATTTGGAATAGTGAAGTATTACCTAGTCACATAGGTTTATTTGGATTGATCTGATTGTCCAATTTGGTTACAAGAACCACAAGGCACCTGGTAACTACTCCAGATCTTTCAGTTGGTGGAACATAGTTTTTTTACGTGAACCAACATATTTCTCAGTGTTGAGTGAGGTTTAAAACAGGTCCGCATTTCCAAAGGGGCCAGAATCCTTTTGATACACTCTGAGAAATGCCTCACACAATGAAGAATCACTGTAGCTTTTGGTGTACGATGGACCTGACTGGATGGTGAGGTGTTGGAAATCTGACTGTGTTGGTATGACAAGTAGCCAGTGTTGTATTTATTAGCATTGGGTAGTCATTGGCTTGCAAGGCAGATTTCACATGATCATCTATTGGTCTTTTTCGGCAGACAAATTATAGATCTAGTTTGTCCTAGAGAAAGAGTCTTTGCTACTGACAACTTGTGGACCAACAGATGGTGTGAATTGAAAGCCAAGTACCATACTTGTCGGACTTTGTCTTGTGTGTTAAGCACGTTTATTTATATTTCACACTCCAGCGTTCCAGTTTTGTAACCTGAAACCATAGTGCAAGCAAAGAAATGACCAGAAAGAATCAGATTTGATTGCTCCGAAATTAGTTGATTCATGCCATGTAATTTCTAGCATAAGATTCAATACTTTTCTTCAAAGCAGTTATAACACAATATCTGCTAGCGGAATGGTTTGTAACTCATCTTACTTTAAAATATGCTAATTGGCAACTCAATTTGCTTCTTGCTGCATTGCTTCTTTTATCAGTAAAAACAAGACAATCATGTTTGATAAAGTAAGAAATCACCATAAATTATTATGATTTATAAGTTTCAAAGGTCAAGTTACTGGTAGCCCCAAATCTGATATTACATGCTCCATAATTTGAAGTTATGTACTTGTAGCTCATATCCAACTATCATATTACACATATCTGCTATACTATAAATGAAGGAATGACAAAGATCAAATTCATTAAAGTATTTTTATATTTTTGATAGCAAACATCAGAGGGTTAAGCTTACACGTTCCCAAGCACACTCACATTGTGGATGAAGATGTGTGCAGGTATATAAAATCTATCCATATCTCATCACAAGTTTGAAGTGACTCAATCAGGATTTTATATTAGCACTACATTAAATGTATACAGTGCCATACTGGCATAGGGAGGATGAGATTATAGATGCTGCAAAGGATACTACGCTTTGCTTGGAAGAAAGTAGTGGCAAATTTCAATGAAAGCATAACCATGCCTACTATTACCAGGTCAGTTCCAGTAAACCAAAAATGTATAGAATTTTTAAAATCATGTTTATATCATATTTTTGTAAAATGAAAATGATTTGAATATTGAAAGAATTTATCCTGATGATAACTTTTGAAAGTTAATATTGTTCAAGCTAAAACTCTTTTTGATCAAGCAATTCTGCCAAAATTGATGGGAAAATTTTATTCTCGCACTTTGGACAATTATACTGCAGGAGATGCTTTCACAATAAGATGAGTTTTGTGAGTATTTTGACATTACTCAAACTTAATCTAGCAAACTTATATCATCATGTTGTCATTATTGTAAGCTTTAATTGAATATTTTTTCTTGAGGTTGCCGATGACCATATTTTGTACATGAATACAAACATTTGCAATACTCCTAGTTTGTTTCCTCAGGTGCCTTTGGTAGCACCCTCACTACACTCAGGATACCACAGCCCTCACCCTGGTAGAGCCTAAGTATAGTAGTGTCCCTGGTGGAAGTGCCTAACTATTTTTTTATGACCATTTACAGCACAAGGCGGCCCCCATCAACATTTTTGTTAAACAAATGAAATAAAAAAAAAATACTATGGCACACATTTTAAAATTTAGGAATTAGTTGTTATTTCTACTGACATGGTAAAAACTGCCTTAGTTTCAGGTTGTAAATACAGCCAGCTGCAACTGGCTGAGCTAGCTCAGCTATGTGGTCAGTGGTCAACCACAGTTGTACTTGCATTATGTGTAGCTGATTAAGTAATTCATATGAACAATTTTTTGTAGCACTTTTTCATATTATTGCCTTGCAAAAGGTTAGTGTTATGCCTAGAGAGTACTTGAATAATAATAATTATACCACATAAAGTGCCCATTCAAAAATGTATGGCTAAAATTGCCGTTTGATTGAAATAGCTCGAGGAGTGTGAAATAGCACTGCTGGAGTTGAAACAGTACACTTATCAAAGTGAAATAATAATATGGGTAAGTGCACAAGTGTGGTAACTTATCTTTACTTTCCTTTCTATATTGTGGAAAGAATCAGAATTGATACCAATGAAAAAAAAATAGTGGATTGAATGAATTATTTATATATTTAGGACAAGTCAACAGGATTCCAGCAAATACACTCACTTTAAGCTTTTGTATAAGCAGGAAGCCAGATTGCCAGTAGACATCACACTTCCAATGGAATCTGAAAAAGCTGATGAAGTTTCTGTGTGAGTTAAAATTAAAATGTTTAATGTTAATACTCCATGAGCTAAGTGATTGCCAAACTATAATGTTTCCATCTATTTGGAGGTTATAGGGGGAGAGGGGGGAGGAAGAAGAGCAAATTGAGATTTAAATAAATTGAGGGAGTAAAATGCTGTTCAGTGATCAGTAATGAGCATAAATACAATAAAATGAATGAATGCATGCATTAGTGAATGAATGAATGATTGAGTGAATGAATAAGCGAGTGAACGAACAAATGAATGAACGAACGAATGAACAAACAAACAAATGAACAAACAAAAAACGAACAAACAAACAAACAAAATACATACGAATGATAATAATAATAATAATAATAATAATAATAATAATAATAATAATAATAATGACAGCAACAAAAATAATAATAATAATTATATTAATAACAATAATAATAACAACAACAACAATAATAATAATAGTAATAATAATAACAATGATAACAATAATCATCACATAATGGGCATATTGAGCTCTCTATGTTTTGTCATTTTAGCTTTAGCTATTCCCAATGTATACCATTTCCTTTCATGGGATATTTTTATCAACATTCAAGCACGCTGCTTTGAGCCCTATTTTCCTAAAGATAGTCACATATATCTCAACTGCAAAGTAATCTGCCTTGAGGGAAGACATTTATTAGGAAACCAATAGGTTGTTAACGTTTTAAAACTTTAATAACACTGCCATTACAGTACCTGCTTCTGATTTTGTAAATTTTTACAACTCATGTCCAGTTTAGAGTTTAAAATTCCATAAACATTGAGTACAATTAATTTCAGTGTGAGGAGGATTAGCAAAACAATTTTCCAGGAGGTGACGCAAATATCTCCTAAGGTATTAAAAAAACGCTGGTGTATATAGCTAATAGGCTTTAAATGTACAATGGTGGATTAATGGCATGTGCACTTCAGAATTTTATCAGCAAATGACCTTGATGAACACATGGAATCAATGCTTCAATGGGCCGATGAAATCAATACTAAAGCCAAGGAGAATATAAAGAAGGCTCAAGCAAAACAAAAGAAAAGGTATGATGCTAAGCATAAGAAGCTAAACTTTAATGTTGGAGATAAGGTATGGCGCTACAACAGCCGCAAGCAGACAAGACAAGGAGGAAAGTTAGAGTTTAATTGGGATGGTCCATATGAAATTGCTGAACAAACAACCAGAGGGACATACAAATTAAAAAGCAACTCTGGGAAAATTCTCAAGCAGGGAATTCGCAGTATAAATTTGAAAATTTGCAAGAACACTGATATGGTTAGTTAATTGTTAGTATGTAAATAATGTAAAAAAACTTCATGCTACTTAACACATATCGAGTCAATTAAGTATCAGTGTTTATCCCTTTCATTCTAGTTTTAATGCGCATAAGGCAAGTACACTTTTACCAGTCCTGTTATCAATATCTGAAATATCCTTCCTCATTTCCTTATTCAACATTTATAAGCTTTCCTTCCATGTTTGTATTAAATATTTATGAAAGGAATTTGAGGAATTTGTGTCAACATCAGAAAAATCTGAAAAGGAAGTCATTACTCATAGCAAGGTAAATATATAAGATTTTATTAGCTGGACTGATAAGTATTGATTTAAAATTATTAATAAAACACTACAACATTTAACTCTAAATGTGTACCATGCACTGACTCATACATAATTATATGAAAATTGATGTCTTTTAGTATCATTATAAACAATTTAAGCCCAAGTGACTCTGGTTTAGTGTATTGCCAAGGTACTTACATAACACGAGCGCAGGAAATGATCACGCGTTTGTTAACTACACAGCAGTAAATGTGCTTGACTTTGTGCCCTTCGTATGCGTAATACCCAACAGTGATAGAAGACAGCGGAAGAAGACATAATGACAATCGAAGAAATGGGTACCATTACAGAAGACAATGTATGTGTAGATTTACAGTATACATAAATACACAAATTTCTCACTTATTTGAATAATTTTGGTGTGCCAGTACTATAAATAAGATCAGTTGCAGTGATTATTATTAATAAATTGGAGTAATACATATAATAACTAACATTTACTTATATCAAAGTAACCAATTAGAAAGTTAATTTTCTCATTTATTAATTCTATAAAAAAAAATTTCATTTAACATGTGCTTTATGCATGATTAGGTTGAAATGGGCAAAGTTAAATTTCGATTGATGAATATTAAAACAATTTTTTATTACAACAACTGTGAATATTAGTGCTTGTCCGCTTTAAATACCAGTTCAAATTACTAATCTCTAATTAATAATACATTATCAATGCTTGTAGCAAATAAGTGTATCACATGGCAGGAATTAACCGAAAATGTGATGTCCATTGATGCAAGCTCAGAAAACACTACAAATGAAAAGGTAATCAGATTGTAATGTACCAATTATTATGCATAACTCCTATGGTGTTGCAGCACTTTAAATGTGCTAAACCCTTTGGTCTTATTGTCTAGCTATTTTTTTGATGCTAAGATTCAAATAAATTTTCAAATATTATTTAGGCTATCCATGTGATAATGCAGCCTGAAGCTCAGCCTCCAGCTGGTCAGCAGTGTATGTGCCAAACTCGCTGTGCCACAAAGAAATGTTCATGCTAACGGCAGGGTAACATATGTGGACCACAATGTCATCCTGGTCGAGCATGCATTAATACAGGATCTCAAAAGCTAGTTGCAATGCAGTCTACTGCTAGCCGAAACGAATGCAGAAGAAATGGGTACCATTACAGAAGACAATGTATGTGTAGATTTACAGCATGCATAAGTACATGAAGCTCTCATTTATTTGAATACCTTTGGGGTGCCAGTACTATTAAAAAGATCAACTGCAGTGATAAATCGGAATAATACATATAATAATTAACATTTATTCCTATCAAAGTAACCAATTAGAAAGTTAATTTTCTCATTTCTTAATTCTATTATTTTTTTTATTTAACATGTGCTTTATGCATGATTAGGTTGAAATGGGCAAAGTTAAATTTCTAATGATGAATATTATAACAATTTTTTTTATTATAGCAGCTGTATGTCTATGTGAATATTATTGCTTATTTGTTTTAAATATCAGTTCAAATTACTAATCTCTAATTAAAGTATATAATGTGGCAGGAATTAACTAAAAATGTGATGTCTATTGATGCAAGCTCAGAAAACACTACATATGAAAAGGTAATCCTGGTTGAAATTATTATACATAATAGTATACCACGTAAACTGCCCATTAAAAATATATGGGTAAAATCACCGTCTAATTGAAATAGCCCGGGGAAAGTGAAACAGCACAGTTGAGTTGAAATAGTACACTTATCAAAGTGAAATAGTATGGGTAAGTGCACACGCGTGGGGCGATTAGCCTTAGTAATGCCATAGTTTTTGCTAAAAAGTTTGTTTAAAGTAAACGATGGTTTTAGGTAAGGATAGAGGTATACTATTAGCGAGTGATAGCACGGCTAACCATGGTATTAGCGAGTGATAGCACGGCTAACCATGGTATTAGCGAGTGATAGCACGGCTAACCATGGTATTAGCGAGTGATAGCACGGCTAACCATGGTATTAGCGAGTGATAGCACGGCTAACTATGGTATTAGGGATAAATATCACTCGTAAAGCAATAAAAGCTCTCATAAAGCAACAAATAGCAATCAGCTTTGCTTCAATTGCGTTTTACTTGTGCTATTTATCCTGAATACCATGGTTACTCGTGCTATTACTCATACTAATTGAAATGGTGTTGCAGCACTTTAAATGTGCTAGACTCTTTGGTCTCATTGTCTACCTTTTTTTTTTATGATTCAAATAAATTTTCAAATATTATTTAGGCTATCCATGTGATAATGCAGCCTGAAGCTCAGCCTCCAGCTGGTCAGCAGTGTATGTGCCAAACTGTGCCACAAAGAAATGTTCATGCAAACGGCAGGGTAACATTATTTGGACCACAATGTCATCTTGGTCGAGCATGCATTAATACAGGATCTCAAAAGCTAGCTGCAATGCAGTCTACTGCAGTGATTGAGGTGAAACGAATGCAGTACAGGAGAAAAAAATATGGACTGTTGTTGGCCAAATCTCACTCTCAATTACTGATAAGGATATCCTAACCAGCAACATGTGGTTAAATGACCGTCACATATATGCAGCACAGACCATTTTGAGAAATACCTATGGTATAGCTGGACTGGAAAGCCCTACATTGCAATACACAAGGACATTTACTGTTCATCACTTGAACCCCTTTGTGCAAATATTAAACCACAGCGGCAACCATTGGATGACAGTATCTACAGTAGGATGTCAACCAGCCACTGTCAAAATTTATGACAGCATGCATTTACTACTGAGTGAAGATCTAGAAGAAATAATCGCAGACTTACTGCACACAAATAGCAAAGACATCAAAGTAAATTATATGAATGTTCAAATTCAGAAGGGAGGTTCTGACTGTGGTCCCTTAGCGATCGCTTTTGCAGCTGCCATTTGTAATGGACAAAAACCTGAACTCATAACTTTTAACCAAGAAACGTTAAGATCAGAATTATTGAAAGTATTTGAGAGCAAAACTCTCACAACATTTCCAAGCAAAAGTGAGCAAAGAAAGGCAACTTTTGACACTCAAAAGATAACAATTTATTGTAGCTGTCGACAGCCTGAAAAAGGTCGTGGTATGGTATGCTGTGATGAATGTGGAGAGTGGTACCACAGGGAATGTAGCAGAATGTGGAGAGTGGTACCACAGGGAATGTAGCAGAATGTGGAGAGTGGTACCACAGGGAATGTAGCAGAATGTGGAGAGTGGTACCACAGGGAATGTAGCAGAATGTGGAGAGTGGTACCACAGGGAATGTAGCAGAATGTGGAGAGTGGTACCACAGGGAATGTAGCAGAATGTGGAGAGTGGTACCACAGGGAATGTAGCAGAATGTGGAGAGTGGTACCACAGGGAATGTAGCAGAATAAGTAATACAGATTGGAATAGCAAGAAGAAACCCTGGGTGTGCCCAAAATGCAAGAACTGAATGATTTACTACAGATCACTTTTACAATTTAAAATTGCACTTTGGTATCATTATACTTAATAATTTATTATATTTAATGAAATGGGTTCACCAAACACAATATTACTAATTAATTTCTGGTTAGCTGCCTGGTCACAGTTACTAAGAAGAAAGTACCGTACATCTAATGTATCTTATACTTAACACCTTAACCTTGTCACCACTGCCAGTAATTGGTCAAGTGGTTTTCCAAGATAGGGGGAGGGGTGAGCAAGAATGACATACCCTAAGCATTACTGGCACCAGCATCTCATAATCAGGATGTACTTGAGATTACATGGAGTTCTTGTTAAGTGGCACCATCAGGCAATGCCCTGGATCTATTTACTTTAGTCTACTTGGACCATGCTTAGTCAGCAACTACCGCCAAAACTTAACAATTGTGGGTTCATTGATGCGCTCCATTGCAACAAGGTCATGGTCCAAAGAGGAAACATATCACCTCACACACACATGCACACACACACACATACTCACACACATACACACACACATACACACACACACACACTTTTTTGTTAACTCTTCATTATTAACCTATGAGGGACAGTGGCGTAGCTGAGGGGGGCCTAGAGGGCCAATATTTTATCAATTAGTCATAAATTCAATTTAAACTTGGTTCATACATTTATAGGTCACAAAACTAGGACCCTCCAGCAGTTTCTCTCCAGCTACGCCACTGATGAGAGGTGAGAGTGTTCCAGGATCATATTGTCCAATGGCTTGACAATAGTCACGCACAAATCACCTGGACTCACACAAAGTTGATATACACATAATAATAATAATAATAATAATAATAATAATAATAATAATAATAATAATAAAAATTAAAAAAATAATAATAATAATATGGGGGAGGATGTGGGGGAGTTGGAGGTGAGTGGGAATAAAGTATCGAGAATAGAAGGAAGGAAAAGAGAGAGGGGAAAGAGGGGAATAGGTAATACTTTGAAAGAATAATTGATTCTTTGGCTATATTTTCACGCACGCATGCATGCACACACGCATGCGCAAACACACACCCATACACACATGTAGTCCAGTAATGGTAACTGGTGCAAGTACAGAATTTCTTAATTCAATAGGTAGCATTTCTATTCATAGATACCTTTTTTCAGTTTTCATAGCACATTATTTGAAATCTGATAACTTGATCAAGATAACATATCGTCCTGCATCATTTGCTAAATTAACAAGCTGACAATTCTAGAAGGTAAATCAAACTAAAATATAACTATTCAGGACAACAAGTAGCAAATATTGAGCAAGCATAGCATTACTTATAATGATATGTTTCATATCATTTAAGCATTGCTTTAAGTCTGATGAATTTTAAATTTAAAACCTGATTTTTGACTAATATAAATACACCCTAAAAATCATATTTATATGAATGCATACCTTTATTCCAGGTTTATCTTTCTAGTATTCAAACAAAAAGATAAGACGAGATATTAGTTCTCTGTACATAAGTGGTAACTTCTAAAGGAATAGTAATAGCAGAATATGAAGATGGCAACATCAACAATAAAAACAGTCGTTTAAGATCTAAATTGCTCAGATTAAATCTCTAACACGTCAACATTATACTAGATAGTTAAAAAATATAGTAAAACATCTACAAAGTTTATTTCCACTAAATTACTCTTGTAACAGCCCCAATATTTCCGTGAGTGTTTACAAGTTATTGAGTGCATTGGTTCCTGTGGCTATTCTCTAATTGCCTTTATTAATGAATAGTTCTAAAGGAATTCTAACATGTTAATTAACCATGTATTCACACAATGTGGCAAGCAGATCATTTGATTATTGAATGCTCCATGTAGCACGTGTGTAGCGAGTAAAATCTATTGAAATCGTATTAGAAATGATTAATAAAAATATTTTGAAAATATTTGAAGTGCTCGTAAAGTAGTTCTCTTATTAATGCACTCTGACTTAAGTATTGTACATAGCATGAGTCAGAGTATAAAATGGGAGCCGAAGGCAAATGAAAATATCATGTGAAAGTGATTTAGACTTTTTCTCAAACAGTCAGAGTACATTTTTCAATTCATTTTACTCGCTATGTACGCACTGCTTGGAGAATTTAATAAATAGCATAAAATACGGGAGGATATGTAATAGCTAAACCATTGGTTTGAGGAGTTATCCAGCGAGAATTATGAGAGTTGCCATGGTTTAACTATTTTATACCAAGCTACCATTTCTGACAGATAAAAATACTAATCAATGACAGAAGCTATTTAAGCGAGGCTTGCAACTATCGACTAAAAGTGTATTTACCTTGGTGAACAACGTTCTATTTCCACAGCCTTTAGACAAGAATAGTAGTGATAGAGCTGATACATCCAGTGAGGTTCGGGGATAGCATTTATAAAACCTTTTAAGCCTAACTAGGTCCCCTTTTAGCCGCCTTTAGATAAAAATAGTGGCAACTGAGCAGATTTGTTCAGCGAGGCTAACTCAGGAATAGTTTCTACAAGATCACTTACATTTTGTTGTATTCAACTTCATTATTATGTCAAATAATGCTTCTGTATTGTATATATAATTTAAGCACTTGACTAGTGTACATACATTATCCCTTTCAAACTGAAGATTACTTAAATAATTCGGTCATTTGTTGGCTGAATTGTTTTTTATTATATTGCTAATTTCTAGGAAATATCAGCCAAATTTTATCATCTTCTGAGATGTTTACCCCTAAAAAAGGCTTGTGCAAGAGGCTGAAACATTTTTGGGTATATTTAGCTAATAATAGTAACTAATTAAAAAGTAGTCATTGTAGTAAGGGAATAGTAGCAATTAGGTTTGCAAAAAGGTTTAATGAACAGAAAGGCAAATAAATGTGCCTGTGGCACTCATGTAAATACTAAGCCAACAGACTCATGATATTCTCCAGTATGAAATGAAAATGAAGCTTATTTAACTAGTAGTAGTTTCTTTGGTTCAAGTTGAATCTGAATCTTTTATGTAGCTTAATGCTTAGGTAACAACTATTATATCTTCTTAAATACTCTGTGGAATAAGTAATCTGAAACATAAAAAGCAAAAAAAAAGTATTCACTTAAACGTCCAAACCACGAAATGGTTTTAGCCAAGCTTTGTGAAATAAAAGTTGCAAATACCTAAGCCACTAAGAAATTCATATGTCATCAAGCATTACATACTAGTGATTACAATCCCTGTAAGAGGCTCAAATGTCAGTCTAATTAAATTTAGTTACAAAAAAAGTTAGATGATATCCTGTGGAATCTTCTTACATTTATAGCAGTGAACAGTGGAACTTGAACTACATCAAAATTGCTAGAGCTCAATAGTAAAGTAAACATACCTCTACTTGAAGACTCCTACCCCCAAAACGGTGCAATAGCTGTCGTGGAAGACGATAAACTAGGCGGACCAAATCAGCAGATGACGGGCCAAATCCGCTAGCGTTATTGGTCCGGGGGGACTGTATCCGCTAGCAGATTTTATCCGCCCGGACCAATAACGCTAGCGGATTTGGTCCGATCGGACCGCAATTTGCCCGGACCAATTTTCCTGTGACACCGGCTGTTAAAAAAACCGTCGAGTTTTTAGTTATGTATATGCGGTAAAAGGGTTTGAATGCAATTATTTTTATATCTTAATGATGATGCATGAGTAATTTGAAAATTTGGCACTGCAGAGCACTTTATATTGGTCTAACTTCCTGCCAAAGGATAAGGCCTGGTTTGCCCTGGAATGCAGATGGGCAGCCACCATAAGCTAATTTAGGAATTAGCAGGAATGATGAAAAAAAAACAACTAATGTGTACTTGGTATTACTGCACAAAGTCAGTGGAACAGATTTTGTGTCCCACACATAGAATAACCAACAAACAAATAATGATCAATTGTGTATGATTATTGATTTACATGTAACACTGCATCACTTGAATTCTCATGGTGCTCAGTTCTCTTCATCTTCTAGTCTTCACCAACTCTATGAAGTATACAATATGCTTTACACACATAAGATGACACCAGATAAAAAAAAATTTAATAGAATGGTATAGGTTGGAGCTTTCTGGATGATGACTGTTTATGCTGCATGCACAGTCGGCCTTCAGGAAATATTAAACAGTAGTTACCATTGCAAAGAGTTTAAAAGATCAAATTCTGAGTGTATATTCTTGTTCAGCTAAACTTATAGATCATAGTATATGGACGGTCACTTCTTGCCAGAGAAATGTCCTTGCTAAGAGATGTGGTGTTGTAAGGCCCACAGACGTCCTGGACTTAGTAGGTTATATCTGAGATCCACTGCTTAGTCAAATTGTGACACGAGACAGCCAAGTCCCAACAACACCAATTAGGTAGATTTAGGTTAATAGAGAATGAAGAAATAAAATGAGCTGCAAGAAAAATTTGAAAAAGTAAGGAACTAAGATAAAATGAAAAGTGCGTGCATTACTAGTGATGTGCTTGAGCACAAATGGCGAGCGAGCCTAAAGACTATACTATTTTTATATGAATGATTTTGACTTCTAACACTGAAGCTACTGAAAATAAGGTCCAGTTTTTAAATTTAGCATACAGGGTAAAGGGATTTCAGTGCCATAGTAAAACTCTCTGCAACTGCTTGAATTGAAGGAAAAAAACAACAACAAAACAATACACGTTATTTAAAAGTTTTCTTTGTGATATTCTTTAGCTAAGTAGTGGTTGTAACACACAATGCTTTGACACAACTGGACATGCACCTACACAGACTTACCTTCGCAGTAGTCTAGTGGACAATGTATTTTCAAGTAAATACTGTTGCGCACGGCTTATAACCATGACAAAGAGCGCATTGACTTACCACCGCCACTAACTCTAATAGAAAAACTGCACCCGCAAAAGAATTCAAACGGTAAACAATTCAATTTCTAGGGTGATACGGGTACTGATCGATAAACCAGAGGATTCTGTTTAGTGCAATTTGGAACGGGGTCGACCACATAACTAACACAAAAACGCGATGACATACGTACGTCCATATATATAAATAAATAAATAAACTAGTGGTGCGCTCGAATAGCGCAAATGCATGGCGAGCGAGCAGACTCTTTTTACAGAAAAATAGGACAGAAATTACATCTAACTGTAGTGCACAGTGTAACCCTTTCCATTCTCAGTTAATCAGAGAATCTAAAGTCTCTGATCCCAGACTAAACTAACAGAATTACCTGAATAAACTTCGAAAGCAGTGGCAAAGAAGCGCAGCTTGACAAAGACTTCACAATTGTTTCAAGAAGAGAGTAGCTGTAAACTTTTTGGTTGAAACAAAGTTGCGTCTGCAGCAGGATTCTCCGCGCTCGTTAATTGAAAAATACTTGAACTGTGAACGCTTTACCTAACTTACGTAATTAGAAGCGCGGGCGAAAACAGAGGTCTCACGTACCCCATAAACAGATAAATAAATAAATATAGCGAAATTTCGATTGAGTTACCCCTGATAGTGTCTCGCTCGCTTCGCTCGCTCGCCAATAAACAAACATCCCCGATTTTCGATTGTGTTACCCCTGTAAGTGTCTCGCTCGCTACGCTCGCTCGCCAATAAGTAAACACTGATTATGGATACGAATTTCAGGGGAATGAAGTTCGAGTGGATGAAGTTCGCCGATACCCGTTGGTGTGCACGAGTAAGATTCTAGGCATTCCTAGCAAGCCTGGATGTATACTTTGATAACCCAATAGGGTGGTTAATTGATAATCTAACACCAGATATTTTGAAATTAGAGAAAGTAGGATGGAAACAAATAACATTTTAATGAAAACGGCTTCCATTATTCTTGGCTATAGCTAGTATTCTCCTAATGTATGTATTTCACAAAAGAGATAGTGCTTACCTTGCATTATTTTGTTCTAACTGAAGAAGAAGGAAATGAATTTTTTAAAGGTTTTAGAAACTCCAGAAAAGCTGATAAAGATTGATTATCAAATAACCAGCCTGCTGCTTTGTCAGGTTTGACATAAGGAGAACACAGCAAGCAGATAACCCTAATGAGCTTCATGCATGGGGGTTAAGTAAATCTAACCCTGATAAATTTAATACAAATAAGCCAAATAAACTTGACTCTGCTGAACTAGACATAAGGGAACCTTTTAACTCACATGTATATTTGGGATTTAAGTCCTCTATTATTCTGACTTGTCACACTAGTGGACTTATCAATGCTAAAAAGTAAGCTGTTACAGAGAAAAATCCACAAGGGCTTCTCTCTTATTTGAGGTTGATCTACTGGGCTTATCCTAACCATGGATAGATCCATTTGATCTAGGCTCATAAGTTGTTTCGCTACTGACTTGTTCTTAAAACTTATCTTAGTTAGTTTCAGCTTACTCAACATGAATAAATACCAATTGGGTGGGGTCCACCACTAAATGGCATGCCTAACATTGGCATTGTCATGTGAAAGGATATGGTCAAGGACCCAGAGTCACGATTTTTGGGGGGGTTCTTGGAGCAGTACATACTAAATCACACTCACTTGAAATAATAAATTTAAAATGTCTTATAACCTTGTGTTTTTCTATATTTTTATGTGAGGACAAAATTGAATCTCTACAGCATTGTACTTGGGCAACACCCAAGAAATGGCAAACCTTGAATAGCATAGCAAGTCTGAATAGTGTGGGGAGGTAGTGACTTAACTAGCTGCATGCATAGTACAACTTATACTAGGATCTTCTAAGACAGTTACATTATGGATCAATTACTGGTCTACAGTAGTTATGCAAGTTGTTGTTTTTCCTCTAAGCTACAATGCTAGCAGAAATTGCATTCATAGTACAACTTATACTAGGATCTTCTACGACAGCTACATTATGGATCAATTACTTGTCTACACTAGTTATGTAAGTTGTTGTTGTTTTTCCTCTAAGCTACAATGCTAGCAGAAATTGTCTAGTGTTCATTGTCTACTGAAACTATAGTACACGGCTTTCACCTTAGTTACAGTAAAGTAAGTATGACTTCTTGACAGCTGCCACTAGACATTGTATGAAAAGTGCAGGAAAGTTGAAAGGATAGTTGTTTTGTATATTGATAATAGCTAGAGGAAATCCCAATATAAATCCAGGATACATACTTCATCCATCATTTTGTTAAGGTTCTTTAAATATTGCTAACTATATAACTCAATTTGTGCTTTATGGATGTTTTAATAGAATGCTGTTTCACCAATTGTTTCTCAAAGTTTATCTTCTTCCTCTTTCATAGGCTTTTAAAAATAATAGTAATAAAAGAAAAATTTCCTTTATTTCACACGTTGAAACCCCATGCTCACTTGCATGAACAACAAGCACTCTAATCACTGAGCTACAACCATTAGGCAACCACTTTATAATTCAGAATATATAGTGCTATCTCAAACCATTATCCCAAGGAATTATCTAAGATTTGTTTGTTTTAGTTAGAGAATTATTATAATCATGTTTAAACTTAATTAATGGGTATCCAGCTTCCTAATTCTGTGTAAATGTTTTCTGTTGGTATTTTGAGTCTAAAGTTCCTGTAACATTTGAAATGATTTGATTAGAACTGTATTTGTGGGTACCTGACATTAATAATCACCCTGACTAAGCTCTGCCCCATATAGTTGTCCTTGTACGATAAATACATCATTCATCTTCAAAACTAGAGTCATCAGAATCAAAAAGAATATGTTGTGATACAGTTTGCATGAATACCACAGGAGTATCTACCAACAACATAGCATGAATTTGAAAAATTCCTCTATTTCTGAGGAAACCCCTGCAAAAGTATAAACCACTAGTGTCTTTTCTTACATTATGTAATGAAAGGGTGTTATTTGCTAAATGTACTTCTTGGCCAATAGGTCTGAAAAACCATTCAACTCCTCTGGAACTGCCACATACAAAAGTTACGTTATCGCCTTCAGAGACATGAGTCACACTAGGTAGCACGGATCCAAAAGGAGCTGCAGTGTGTACATGCACATAAAATGACACTTGAAAATAGTCAATCCCAGAAGATGTTCTGTACGTTCCAAAACAATGGTAATAACCTGAGTCAGATACTCTCAAATTGGTCAGAATAATAGTATTGTTATGTTGTATATTTGTACCAGGAAGTGGATCATTATTTCCCAAATAAACATAAATACCGTCAACAATTTCGAAATTGTAGCTAAATTCTTCATCCGAATTAATTGCGTAAGTCCAAGTAACTGGTTGAAGACTTCCACAAGCGCCCTTTACTGTACTTCCTTCTAACACTTCCACCTGAGCTGGTACTAATTCCCCATGCCTTATCTCAATGAAGTCAGGGATCCTTATTGAAGTAGCTACAATGAAGCTTGAAACTGCTGAAACCAAATACTGTAAGGACATTATTTTAGAATTAGTTTGACTGCCTGCCGGTAAACACCATACCAACGTTATAACAAATAAGTTTGATTGGAAATATTTAACGACGCTAAAGATGTTAGTCGGGAAGTTTAAGGCTGGAGTTTTTCATTTAGTAATAAATTAATGACAATAGGACCCTATTCCCTAACTTGATTTCAATTACTGACATTGAAAGTTTTACAATAATTAAAGTGGGCTTAAACTACTTCAAACACTCAAGATTCCAACGTCTCCATTTAAAGGTGCACCTACACTCTTTGGGCTGATGCCCATTATACAAGCTGTGTTAGCTTACTTTAGATGTTTTTTAGACCAGGGTATTTTACACCGCAGTCTGATTCATATTTTACTATTCTATTTATTAGCGATGGCTATTTCTGTTAAATTCCATGAAATAAATGTTCAAGTTCCCGAATCTAGGACTTCTTTAAGTGGCTGCACAAAGCGACGCGCACCGCCTATAGATCGGAAATTAATTTATTCCCCGTTCAAACCCCACCATTTGATATTAGCGAGCAGAAACAAACGTGCAGTAGTAGTAAAAGTATATTTTGCAAATTTGTGGTGTCTTTAGTTTAGCTTCATGTTGTCCGGTAGCCTTTTACAGCAACACTCCACAGGTCGTCTAAGCTCACGGGCAAGGTGTACCAGGCTACTTCTACTCCAGTAGCCGTTTTGTAGCTCTGCACACCTGAACTCAAGCTGATGGATCCAGCAGGCTCGATTTCTGTGGAGCGAACAATTTCCAAGCTGCCAAGATCTAATACCTTCACCTCTGTTATCTCCAAGAAACTGCACTCTCTTCTGACTCTCTTGTTATTGTTGTATTAATGTTTGTTTATTACTCTAGATATAGACGGCTAGAACCAATACAAACCAATTGAAAAAAAATTGCTCTAGACCGGACATAGGGGCGGGGCTATTTCTTAAGAGCTGCGAGTGGAATTACAGTTCCAAATTTTGTATTGGAATCTAAAAATGAGGAAAACAATCTTTTTTACACACCCGTAAACCTTAACGAGATGAAATGCTATACAACTTGTGAAATTTTCAATATTCTATAAAAAGAAAAAAATGCGAATACACTTAAAGTAATATTGAAATGGAAAAGCACTCGTTGTCTTGCAGTGGAGTATCGGTTTGGCTTGTAGTGCACCCAATTGGGGAGCCCCAACTTCCGCATCGCTCAAAATAAGTGCTACAAAGTTTTCTGACCATTCCATAATTCCTCCAGATTCGCTCTAAATTAGTGAGCCGCGTCTGGGCTTGTACCTTGTCCTTCTGTTGTAGTGGAGAAGTACCTGCAAGTATACAATAGAAGTCATCATGCGTAGCAACCATTAGTCTGGCGGGCCAGACCCTTTGGGGTGGCGGTTTTAGCACATTCCTTGGTACATTCGTCATGGGACGTCATTATAATGCGTCATTATACGATTCTTTTTTTTTTTCTTCAAGCATGGGAGACTCTTACCTGATGAGGTAAGATTACAGCTACTTGCGGCGCATGGAGGAGAGAAGCTATTCTGAGGCTGCCATCACTGCAGCAGCAAACTTTGCTGCTCACAAATTAGGCTATGAGGATGGGTTAAAGGAGATGCAGGTGAAGATAATAACAGAATTTGTAACAGGTAAAGCTAGAAATATCAAGGCCATTGCATCAGTTTGAGTGTTTCTTGTGTTTATTATTATTGTATAACAGAGTAAATTTATTTATTAAATATGATGAATAAGTTAGTTGCCTGTACTGCCTAATTGCTGTTGTATTTCCCGTTGTACACTACTACTGACAGCCTTATTTAATTTATTTAGCTTTTTTTTTTTAGGAAACGATGTATTTGGAGTATTACCAACTGGATATGGGAAAAGCCTGTGCTATGCCTGCCTACCAGATGTGTTTGATTGTCTCATTCAGCCAGAGGAGTCTTGCATTATTCTTGTAGTGACACCACTGACAGCAATAGTGGAGGATCAGGTAAAGTTGTTTTATGTTGTATGTAATACATGTATATGAATGAAAAACAAACATTATCTGACAGGTTGCAAAGTTTTCAGCAAGGGGACTCTCAGTAGCTGCCATTACAGAAAATTCTACAGATGCGGTGAAGGATGGAGTGAAGAGTGGCTTTTTTCAACTAGTTTTTTTCACTCCTGAGTTGTTACTGGACCACAAAAGATGGAGAAATTTGCTCCATCAAGAACATTATGTGAGAAGACTCAAAGGATTTGTGGTGGACGAAGCTCATACTGTGAAGAAATGGTAGGTTTGTATATGTTTAAACAAATGTTACTGATGTGTTGTATTACTTTAGGGGTGAAGCCTTTAGACATAGTCTACAGAGGCTTGGAGAAGTGAGGAGCATTTTACCAAATGGTGTGCATGTTATGGCTTTAACAGCTACTGCAACAAAGTCTTTACAATCTGAAGTAGCAGAAATTTTGGGAATGATGAATACGATATCTTTAGCTGTATCACCTTGCGAGGCAAATATTATGTATGCGGTGGGAAAGTATTCTAATATTAGTGAGACCTTTAAGCCATTGTTGCTGCGACTGAGAAAAGACAGGACTAAAATGCCAAGAACTATAATATATTGCCGTCGCCAAGAAGAATGTGCTGATTTGTATCTATTTTTTCGAGATGGACTAGGAAGTGAGTTTACTGAACCATGCGATGCTCCTGATCACTCTGGATTTCGCTTAGTAGACATGTTCACAAGCTGTACTGATTCTGATGTCAAGAGTGATATTATCAGTTCATTTACTGTGGTAGAAGGAACACTCAGAATTGTATGTGCCACCATAGCTTTTGGATTGGGAATAGATTGTCCTGATGTTCGGCAAGTGTTTCATGTTGGGGCTCCTGCTGATATAGTCTTACATTCAGGAAAGTGGCCGTTCAGGACGGGATGGGAATCCAGCCCCAGTAGCGTAGCCAGGGGGGGCAACGGGGGCAATTGCCCCCCCTCTCAATATCCACTAGCTTTATATACCCATTGCACTTCTCACTGTTTAAACTTGGCAGTTGTAGCTTCCTTTGAAGAAGTGAGTGTCCGCAACATGATTGGTGTTGTAAATCGAGTGTCAGTTTTTTTCTTTGCACACCCCAAGAGGCAAAACAAATTGGAAGAGGCTATACAAAATACACAGCCGGAATCAAAAGTGGTAAAGCTAAAAAATCTCTGTAGAACACGATGGATTGAACGCATCAATGCCCTTGATCGTATCAAGAACCTTCACTCCTCCATAGTAGCTTGTTTTGAGAGTATTTCATCTGAAGGTTCTCGAATGTGGTCTCCAGACTCTGTGACAGATGCTAGTACTCTCTTGCAGGCAATCATCACCACAGAATTCCTCAGTGCTCTTGTGATTACAAATGGATGTCTACAATATCTCAGGGGACTCACAATAAGTCTTCAGGAAGAGGCCAAAGACATAGTTCAAGCTGTGTCTGAGATCAAAACTGTGACGTCATCTCTCGAGCAAGTCAGAGAGAATGTTGACTCCTACCACAGTAGATGGTTTGAAACAATCTCAGAAATATGTAGAGAAGTGGGAGTTATACCATCAATGCCCAGAATATGTAGCCGTCAGCATCACAGAGCCAACACACCTGCATCTGATCCTTCTGAATATTTTAGAAGAAATATCACAGTTCCCATATTGGACCATCTTCTTGCTGAGTTTGACAGGCGGTTTAGTTTACACCAAAGAACTGCTTTTCAAGGTTTTTACTTGGTACCATCAGTATTGGTGAAAAAAGATCTTGAAACTGTATCTGATGTGTTGATGAAAGTGGGAGAGTATTATGATTTAGATCTTCCAAACATCTCTTCTCTTTGTGGTGAGATTCACAACTGGTACAGCAAGTGGAAATCTGAAGAGGAAAATCACGGTTTAGCTTCACTTCCTTCAACTCTCTCATCAACATTGCCCCGAATCTCTAGCTTTTTCCCTAACATTAAAGTTCTTGCAACTATTCTCTGCACACTCCCAGTGACTTCATGCTCTGCTGAGAGATCCTTTAGTGGGCTTAAGCGAATTAAAACTGCCCTTAGATCTAGCATGAGTAATGAACGGCTTTCAAACCTGACTCTACTGCACATGCATCCTGATGTACCAATTGATATCGAAGAGGTCATTAATGAGTTTTCTAGGCGTCATCCTAGAAGAATAACATTAATATGAAAACTCTCAGTCAATTATTCTATTAATGGCATTTTGCTTTTCTGTTTTCAAAATTTAACTATAGTTTGAATGAACGCTTTTAGACATTAGTAGCTAGGCTACAAGAGCATGCCAAGTGTATATCTTTTAACAGAAGATAATATAATTCTTTAACCATAAAATCTCGGCTTGGTGAGCCTTCAAGTGGTACAGAAATGAGTAGATTGACCTTCAACACAAACATATATATGGTGGAGGTGTAGGTGACAATTGGTGGAGGTGTAGGTGACAATTGGTGAATGTGGAGCCTGCTCGAACAAGCAAGAGCCTGCTCGAGCCGGAACAGACAAAGACAAATTAGACTAGAAATTAAAAAGAATACTGATACATGGTGAAGTGCACAGTAACAGGTCCTTCTGGCGCCTGACGAAGCTGAGGAAGGCGCCAGTATTGGTATAGTGATAAAAAGCTTATTTTTGCAATTTATTTGTCAAATTAAAATGAATTCATGAGCCAATCAAGAAATAAATTATATAGTGGTGATTCATTTACAGGGTGTTATAAGTCGTCCTCCCCTGTGTCCCCTAAGCTAGTGGGGAGAGAGTTCCCCCAAACTCCCCCCCCCCTCTACCCCCAATCCCATTATCGTTGATATATAATCTCTAATCTGTACCAGTTGAGTAGGACGACTTTTAGCAAGCTGTGCTGCATAGTCAGTAACACACGATAATCAAGATTTAATTATTGCTATGTAATTGGCTGTTAATGTGGGTTCCAAGTGACCTATTCGTATATATTATTTTTATGTCTTAATGATGATGCATGATTAATTTGCAAATTTGGTACTGCAGTGCACTTTATATTGGCCTAACTTCCTGCCAAAGAATAAGGCCTGGTTTGCCCTGGAATGTAGATAAGAAGCCACCATAAGGCAATTTGATTATGCTATAAAGTCTTTGGACAATCCAGCTTTGCAGGTATGATCAGCAAAAACTCACCTAATTTGTATCTTCATTATACTTTTTAAAACTCATCTTAGTTTGTTTCAGCTTACTAAACATGAGGAATGACAAATCAGCCACCACATGGGTAGCAGTAATTGGGTGGGGTCCACCACTAAAGGCATGCCTAGTGGGTATTGTCAAGTGAAAAGATGCGGTCAAAGGCCCAGAATCATGATTTTTATGGGGATCACTGTAGGAGTAGTGCATACTAAATCAAACTCACTTGAAACAAATGTTTTATAACCTTGTGTTTTTCTATATTTTTATATGAGGATAAAATGGAATCTACAGCATTGTACTTGGGAAAAATATTAACTTCATCCAAAAATGACAAACCTTGCATAACAGCAGCAAATCGAAATGTGGGGTGAGGTAGTAAATTTATTAGCTGCATGTATTGTACAAAGCTAGATTATGGCTCAATTAATTGCCCACAGTAACTAGCTAACATAATGAAATATTTGAAGAAAGCTAATTGCATGTAACTGTGGTAAAAAGGTTAAAAGTGGAAAAACTGAGGCCAAAATATTTTCAAATATTTTTTCAAAAATAAGTTTCATTTTTGTTGCTCTCCTTCACCAACTCTAGTGGAGATTATATTATCCTAGATGAATTTTTCAAAGACATTTTGAATTCAAAGAAGCATTTTTTTTCAATTTCTAAGCCAATGACTACAGCTTACTATACTATAAAATGTGATAAAGTTGCAGCAGCTCTCCCTCCCTGTAGCAAGGAATATTACTTTTATTTTCTACCCAATAATTTGTTTTTTGTGAATTATATTTTGTATAGCATTAAAATGTCATGTTCTTCAGGTTCTTTAGGTCATACTTGTGTATGTAACAAAAAAGGATGTCAAAATTATTTTTGGCCCAATATGTTATCAGGCTTGATAGTACTTTTCCCACACATTCGAATTCATTAGGTACTGCTCATGCGCGAACAATTCTATAACCTAGGGGGTCGTAATAACCCAACGTAATAACTACGAACAATTCTATAACCTAGGGGGTCGTAATAACCCAACGTAATAACTATGAACACAGGTGATATGGAAAAATATTGCCCTAAGCCACATCCTGTTTACTTCAATGCATTTTCTATGTGGCAACAGTTATCAGGCTCTGTTCAGTACCTAATAAGTATAGGTTACATCACGAGGTGGAGGTCGGTATGGGATTTACACAACCGAGGGCCGAAGGCCCGAGGATAGTGTAAATCCCGTACCGACCGCGCACCGAGCGGTGCAACCGACTTGTACCATGGCTCTAGGCTATAAGAAACGCATAACAACCTTTTTTTCTGTAGCCTCATTGGTCGCCGCTTCGCTTAGCTACAGATCGTAATTCTAGGCCACGGGCAAAAAATATTCACCTCCTAGGCGGTGTATAAGTGATTTATTCACCCCGAATTGAGAAATCTGATTGGACGGTTTGAACGAACCATGGTATAAACATTTTTATTAGTGTCATTAAAATATAGTCAGTTCATATTATGTTGTTTTGAAGTTACATCTGTGGTTATTGGCTGTGCACCTCAGAGGGCGCTAACGGGCTGGTACAACGTGGAGCCAGTCGGGATTTCAGCAGAAAACTAGGGCTATTTATTCTTTCCCTATTGTAGTGTAGTGGCAATGCTGCTATTAGCAAGGGCTGCTTGGCTGTGAGCCAAAAGGATACTTACATATATACATAATCTCAGTAAGTGGGAAGTAGCTATATAACTTCATGTCAAAGTATTGCACTCTGTTTATGTGCAATGTAGGCTTGCTTTCATGGCCCTTAGATTCATACGACTAAATTGCTTTAGGTCTTCCTCCAACTGTGAAAATTATAGCTAACAACCTTGAAGCTTGTGTAATACTGGAATAGTAAATTCTGCAGCTAGTACTGCAAAAACAGTACTCCATTAGATAAATTATTATTATTTTGTTGTTTTTTTTGTTTTTTGCTGTTGTTTTTGTTTTTGTTTCCAAAATTTTTATTTTATCACTAGAGTTCCGCTGAAGTAAAATGGTAAAGTGTGACCAATATCACAAAAGTAAGCATGAACAATATCATGCTGAGCATAAAACACAAAACACATTTCACATTTTAAAATGATGAACTCCTCTTGGTTGTTGCACTTCCACTGTACCAAGAGAAGTTTACTATTTATCAGGATTCAACAACAGTATGTAGTGAGTAAAAAAGTTTGCCAAGAGAGGCATTTGCCTATGTGTCTTTCAATATTCATGATAAGATCAAAGGATCTAGGTTTCAAATGGCTCTTGATTACTGTTATCATAACAATATTCATGCACAATGGGATCAAAGGATGTAGGCTTAGAAAGTGGATCAGTGCTAAAAACAATTGTAGGACATCAGTAACGAATTCTAATATACACATAGCTAGTATTTTAATGTGAATGTATATAAAACAAATACTTGAATTGAGCCAAAATGTACAAGTATAAAATGAGTAGAGGAAAAATAACCAGAAACTTTGAACATGGTTGATGTTAATATAAGCTATTGGGAACGCAACTTTAGCACTAGTATACCCAGGCAACCGAATATTCTAGCCTACCATGCTAAAAAAGTGAAAATAATGTAAGTCCAGTACCAATTAATTGTAGACTACATTTTTTCTCTAGTCAGTAAATAGTTAACCAACAACTTAATGAGTCAGGGTGTGATATGGCAAAATGCTTCATGAGCAGGCGAATTTATTTTCAAGAGTCTGGTGAAAATAAAGCCTGGGAGTGAAATATCTTGCCATATCACTCTGACAGAGTGCAATAAGTGGTTTATTCTATGCTGGATATCTTCACTACTGATGTTTCTACCAGGATTGGTAACTAAAGTTGGCTATAAAACTCTCTTGGGCCTTCCCACACTCCCCAGCTGATATTTTAAGAGCTGCTCTCACCTGGTTGGGTAGGCTTCACTTGAAGGAGGTAGCTGTAAAAACCCAGAAAAACTGGTAAGTTAGGCATGTTGCTATAACTACAGGGGTAATGTGTATGCACAATACAGGGTTAACACCATGTGACAACATGAGTTATCGCACAAGTCCCTTACTTATAAATAACATTGCATTACAAAGGTATCTAGCTTGGAATATTATATATAATATATATATAATATGTATATATATATATAATAGTTATGATAAGCTCATTTCCTGAAAAGGGTCAAAATATTTCATTCCTGAACCACTAACACAAATATGTGAAAAGAAATCAAATTTAAGCTTTTCTGCTGTTAGCATATTCATGAACTTATACTGCCTCATCTTAGTCATTGTAAGCTTTAAATTAAGCATTTTGTTTGAATGGCAATTTAATAGTGAATACTTTAACATAGAATAAATGTGCAGCAAAGGGTGTTCTTTCTTGATAGGAATCACATGCTGATTGCGGAATTCCATTTACCTGATTCTCGTGGTCACCATACATAGCATAAGTAGAATTTCATGAATATCATTTAATGATAAAGTCATACCACTACAGTCACGAGTTATACCTCTGGAAATTGTCAAAGAATTCCATTAATTTTTGCAGCTACAACCATCTGCTCAACATCTGGCACCAGCTGGATTATGCATTTCAAAATTTACACTCAGCAAAATTCTGTAGCTATTTTATGTGTATTAACTACTGTTGCACCTCCCTAGTGCTACATACTGTCATGGCAATGACACGTTTAGTTATTGGTAATACATCAAATAATTTCAAGATCGCTACTTTAAAAACATTCCATAGACTTCAGGAATACAGCTGAAATAAAGTGTTAGTCCATATTGTGAGAGGAAGTGGAAAGAATTATGGCATTTCCCCCAAACAAGTCTATGCCTTGTCATTCTAAGGCTGCAACATGAGCAGACCTGTCGCTATCTGTTATCAAAACCTATAAAGCTTCTTGTTTATTTCAAGTTATGCATTTAATAGTTGGAATAAATGTACCTTTTCATTGTTTTACACTCAATATATAAAATCACCCAGGTGAATTTATAGGGAATCTAATAAAAAAAAACATGAGCCAATCCGAATAGCCCAGTCACATGGAATGTGTAGGGTGTCTAGAGTTCAGATGTTTTCCAGCTGCTTCAGAGTAATTTTTTTTAGTGAAATGAGCTTCTCAGCATGAATTCCTTTGCTGCTTATTCCTGCAGATGCTGCACAGCTGCATATTTGATATTCATTGTCTAGACAGCATAAATTAACTTTGCAAGGAGCACAAGTTTTAAGTAGACACAGGGAACCCATAAGACTCCCCAAGTTTATGTTCATTCTCTTTAGAATATTCATAGCTGGTCTGTGATCTAAATGAAATGTTTTACACTCAATATTTAAATCCTTTGAATGAAATTTTAAAAAATCACCCAGGTGCATTTATAGGGAATCTAATAAAAAAAACATGAGCCAATCCGAATAGCCCATCACATGGAATGTGTCGGGTGTCTAGAGTCCAGATGTTTTCCAGCTGCTTCAGAGTAATTTTTTTAGTGAAATGAGCTTCTCAGCATGAATTCCTTTGCTGCATATTCCTGCAGATGCTGCACAGCTGCATATTTGATATTCACATCTCCATTGTCTAGACAGTATAAATTAACTTGGCAAGGAGCACGAGTTTAAGTAGACACAGTGAACCCATAAGACTCCTCAAGATTATGTTCATTCTCTTTAGAATATTCATAGCTAGTCTGTGGTCTAAATGAATAACAAAACTGCACATTTAAGACTGTATCCCATAGAAGCTTTATGAGAACAATATAAAAGGAAGAATTTTTTTAAACTGATCATGCTTGGTCAGATTTAATCCTTAAAAATGCGTTTTTTTGGATTTTGTTTTGTTTTACTATGGTTGTTTTTGCTAAGGGTCAATATGAAAATTGTGCTTACAAGCTTTCTGCATTAGAAGAGGCTCTTTATGGCATTAGAAACAACCAAAAAGGTCTCAACTTTGGTTTTTTCCCATCTAGACAGCGAAGTTCTCGTTACCTTGAGGTCATTTATGAATTTTTAAAAGAAGACAGTGATGATGTGGACGGTGTAGTGACTTACTACTGGTCAGTGGGTTCATTTCTGTTTGTTCAACCTCCATCTGTGTTTCAATTCACATCATTGTACTTCAATTTCCCAGATAATAAAATTGATAATATTACTTTACAGCTTCCTAGTGAATGCCGTCCAATAGTTTTTAGCAATGTCACTGAACAGTGCTCATGCAAGGACCCAGGAGATACCATTTTAGATGTATTGACTAGGCATGTAAGTTAACATCATTTAAGTATGTAAAATTATTTTTAAATGGCTTCATGTGAAGAATAAGAAATATTACATATGTTTGCATATCACACATGTCAGCATATTAATTGTTTATTTATTTATTACAGCTGCTGGAATATGCAAGATATAACATACCCAGTCAAGTTATTCGGGATGAAAGATCGACTGCTAGAGCTATTTGTAGTGATGAAATTAAAGAGGCTTATTATGACACTCATGAAGTAAAAGCATTCTTTACTTTAATTTTATTGTCCCCAACACTGTGGACAATATGGGTGCTTCTTATTTACTTCGGCAATATAGAGAATGTGGGAACAACTCTCGAAGATAAAAAAAACTATCCATACCTAGTTGCACTGGCTTGCACATCAATTGTAGTAATGATCTACATCATCATAATGGATTTTGCTGCAGCTTTATATTTTGCTTGTGGGTGGCATGAATATGAACTACATGGCGTTCTTGACACCTTTAACCATGCCATCACATGGCTCAGTTTTTTATCAAATTGCGCAGTTTGCATCACAACATTAGGCCTGTTTTGTTGTGAGCATTATACAAAAGAAGCAGATGACCACTCAAAGTTTATGTTTATCATCTGTGGAGCAACAATTTGTTTTTCATCCCACCTTGGATATATTGTAATAGCATGGCTGACTGAACCAGGAAAGACAGCTTCAATATTTTTAACAGCTCTTTGTGTGTTATTCTTTCTAGTAGCAGTTTTTCGATCAGCTTACACGATAACCAAATTAAAGTGGTATAAAGATATAAAAAATGAAATAACCGACTCACAGTGGTATAAAGATAAAATAACTGACTCAAAGTGGTATAAATATATAAAAACTAAAATAACCGACTCAAAGTGGTATAAAAATAATATAAAAATTAAAAAAACGGGCCCATATTGTAATTGTGTCTTTATAGCAGCAGTAGGATTTATCTTTGGAGTACTTCCATCTATGCTTATACTCGGAGTTTTTAACGTGATACCAGTTCCAGCCTATGAATTGGCTAGTTACTTTGAAAACATAATCAGAATAATTTTGGTCCTAGCCGCAGGAATTTTTACTTACAGAGTGCTTTCCTTTGAAGATTCTGATGTAAAAAAATTCTTAAAACAGTTCACTATCAGTTGGACAGGGAAAAAGGCTGATGATGATATTTTTGAGACCACAGGAAAACATTTAGGTGAATTTGCACAATGTTACAAGTCATTTTTTTGTGATGGCTTAATAGTAAACACGCAGTGTGGTCCTAGTATGCTTTTGGAGGTCATAATTATTTACTTGAATAAGAAAATTAATTCTGGTAGTGATTTAAGTGGATGTCAAAGACATACACTAAGTTCATTATGGGAGAAAGAAATGCATATTATTTATATTTGCAAACTATTACAAGGCTTATATCAAACGAATAATAAGACGTATGATGTTCTGAATTTAATACATGATTATGAGCAATGTCTACTAAATTATCTGCGTGAAATGTCTGAAGAAGATGGCACCCAGTGGAGTATTTTAAAAAATATGATTATAATATATATTACACAGTATGGGCAGAAAAAAATTGATGATAAACAAGATGCTGATTCTTCGCCAAGTTCCAATACATAGATGCTATAGTTTGCAAGTGTGACTAGCTATTTCAGTCCCGAAAATTGACTTTTTATATATTTGTGTTTGTTATTAGATAACTGCATCATCAGATATATTGTTCTGTATGAAATTTTTTATTGTCTGTTTATTCTGCATACATTAATAAAATTATGAATTTGAAAGTTCTTCTCTGACAAGGTATTGACATTAGTTCCATATAATAATAGCAATTTTTCTCTTTTAAACAGCCAATATAGTTAATTATTACTTAACCCCTGAAGAGGACTATGGAGAAGTCAAAATGTAGGGTTAAGTTATAATTCACTATATTGGCTGTTAAAAAGAGAAAATTTGCTATTTATAATCATTTCGGTGGAGAATGACTGAATCGTAGTTCCATATATTTTGTATTTCACTAGTCATGAAAATATTATATAAAATACACAAACGTTTCAACCATTTTACAACTGTCATCAGTGTGTGGATGATAATGAAGTCACGAAGAACTTGTTAGAGCTATAACAAAATGAAGCACCAATGGTGCAACCATCTCAATTCTACTACGATTATCTCAGACTGAAAGAACTAGCAATCTATTAGCTATTTTAATCAGTCACCAGTATAACTCGAGCAATGAAAATGGTATTCTGGCATAGCGAGACCCTTTACCTAGCCAATCGTGGGAGGGTTAGTCTCGCGCGGCCGACCCCTACCATTTGGACGAAGTTAAGTTCAGAAGGGCTGATCCTCACCTTTGACCTCAAGCGACAATTATGCGCGTGCGATTGTTGCCAGAGCGCGCGATTCAGGCACTTTTCCGTTCAAATGTGATTAACTACGGTCGCTTGGTTTCATTGTGAAGCTCTACCTAGCTAGTATATTTGGGAGAGGTCAGGCTGGCAAGGCTAGCTGCGTGCGTGCATTGGGTGCATGCACGTCACGTGATTTGTGCCCTCCCCTTTTGCGGCTTGGGGGTGAGCCGAGGGCCTTCCCTCTGCTACGACCCTGGGGATGCCTGAGGCCCAGCCCTCCAGCCTGACCAGTCACATCCGCAAAGTGGCGTACGTCCTTTTTTCTTTTTTCTTTTGCGGATAGAAAATCCTTCTGCTGCCTTTTTTTTCCTCGCTATTTATTTATTTAGCTGTCTTGCCTAATTCAGGAACCGGACGGTGCAGGGGATGGTGGTGGGTCGTTAGGACGAGTTCCGAGTAGCCTACCGTTTAGCCGCACTTACTCTTGTCGGAGCCACGAGGTGGTCATCTGGCACGTGCGCCTCTCATCGAATTTCGTGATCACTGCGCCTGCGCTGTGCTCCTCGCCAGTGGGCGGCTGCCCACTTGGCTCGTTGCATGCTGAGCCCCGCCTGACTCCCTCCGTTAACCTAGTTTAACTACGTTAAACTCTATTTAACTACGGTCGCTTGGTTTCATTGTGAAGCTCTACCTAGCTAGTATATTTGGGAGAGAGTCAGGCTGGCAAGGCTAGCTGCGTGCGTGCATTGGGTGCATGCACGTCACGTGATTTGTGCCCTCCCCTTTTGCGGCTTGGGGGTGAGCCGAGGGCCTTCCCTCTGCTACGACTCTGGGGATGCCTGAGGCCCAGCCCAAGTGGCCCCCGATAGTGGGGGCCACACCCCCAAGCTTAGTTTAGGATTGGTGTGAGCGACGTACCTACCTATCTACCCCTCCCACAGGTAACTTACAGTACTGCTGTGCATGGTGTGGTGGCTCCAGATAGCGCTCGCTCCCCCCGCACATGTATCATCTGTAAACATCTGTTAGGAAACTAGCAATTATACATCAAGTGACAGAATGTAACTGAGTGACACCGCGTTTGACATGGTTATGGACTACCTAACGAAGCTTGCCGGCATTGGTTCCAGGTCTCCTGTGCTTGGCCAGAGTTGCTGAGACGCGTGCTAAATCTTCTTTCGGTGTCCTGATATATTGCAGGAATGCGGCACTGTGCCATCGTCCCAGGGCTTGTATGGTGGAGTCCTCTACCCCGGCCCGGCTGCTGTGGTTGCCGCCCCTATCCGGAAGCTGTGGCCGGCATACTGGTGGTGCGGAGCCCCGATGTCGGCGAGAATTAGTCTGAACTGCTCAACAAACCATGCTTTCACGACCGCTCTCCCGTCCTGGTTTTGGAAGAAGGGGCCCTTGCTGCTGCCCCTCTGCTTCAGGTAGTCCAGGAGAGCGGACACGGGACATAAGGCGTCCCCAGTAGCTCCCACCACTACATCCGCCCCGGCCCCGAACTGGTCGCATTTGGATTTTTTCAGGTGGATTTGGACCATGGTGGGTGCTGACTGGTTGTCGACTGCCACGTCTCCCCATGCCAAGCATGTGGCTTCGTTAACTCCTGTGCAGAGTTGCAGAGGAGTTCCCCGAGGCGGAAGAAACCGAAGAAAGCCGTGGTTGCCACTGCCCACATCAACGACTTGGCAGGGTGGGACGACTTGTCGAGCGAGTTCCTCATTTGTGTGAGTAGGTGGGGAGTGACTGGGAGCCGAAGGCGAGTTGGGGGTCCTCTTCCCAGGCGTAGTCTGCTGATGCCTGCCTGCACCCTCTTGAGCATTGGCAAAGATGAGTTGTCCCGGGGATTTGGGAGGCCAAGGGATATCTGCCAATTGCGGAGGGCAGCGAGGTAGGATTTTATTGTCTGGGGCAACAGGTGCTGATCGGCCAGGAATGCCGCGTATGTGCAGAGCAGCCCTTCAGTGAGAGGGAATGGTGAGAGGGAATGGTGAGGTAACGTCATATAGGGTGCAGAACTTGTGAAATTTGTGCATGGCGGAGTTGTAAGTCCTCTGTGTGGAGGGTGCTAGGCCAGCCTGGAAGTAGTGCTGAACTGACGACGCCAGCTGGGAGACAACCAGTCTGCTTGCCGGTCGAGGAGGGTGTTGAGAAGTGGACAGGAGACTCTGGCCGGGAGGCTGTCGGCTTCGGGTACCTTGGCAAGAAAGGAAGAAAAGTTATCACGGGAGAGGTATCTGCAAGATGGTTAGACCTAGTGTCTATATAGGTTGGGTGTAAGTGACATTGATTTTGAGCCTCCACGAATGCAAGGCAACGTAATAGGTGCATCAGACCTTCCTGTTTACTCGACCGTGAGTGCAGGCATGCTACTACCGCCTGATTATCACAGTGGCAGAGAATTCTCTTGCCTTGCCAAGTCCTGCCCCAAGTGTCACATGCTAAGATAATCGGGATCAGCTCTTTCTCTGCAATAGTGTGGGGCTGCGAGAGTGGTTCCCATTGGACCTGGAACCAGTGAGTCTGATGCCACGCCCCACAGCCCCAGGAGCCAGACGTGTCTGAGAACAATTCCAATTGGGGCAGGTGGGTGGGTGGAAGCAAGAAGGAGACCCCGTTCCAGTGACTAATGAACTCCTGCCACCATGCCAGATCTGAGCGGAAACCTCTAATGCGTGATCGGGAGTGCCCAGGAAGCTTCACTGCATGTAGCAGGTCGATCATGCGACGGAGGAATGACCTGCCTGACCGGACCACCTTACAGGCGTGGTTGAGGTGGCCGATCAGTGATTCGAGCTCGCGTCGTGCACACGATTTGCGACCCTCCCATTGATGTAAGAGTTCCTGTAGGCGGGTCAATTTCTCTTGGGGTAGCCGGAGCTGACCAGCCACTGTGTCAATAAGGATTCCCAGGAAAGTGATACACGTCGTGGGACCTTCCCGTTTGTGGGATGCTAGTGCGACAGCCAGTGCATCATCACACTAGGATGACCCTGGGGATCCAAGCATGATGAAGTCGTCCAGGTAGTGGTCTATGTGCTCCACCCCCGCTCGTCTCAGGTGCCAGTTTAAGGCGTCAGCTACCGTGTTAAAAATCTTCGCTGCTGAGCGCAGACCAAATGGCAGGACCAAGTCGATGAAAGTGTCGCCCCCCCATCATATTGCCTGAAATATGCGGTCCTGTGGGTGGACTGGGAGTAGTCGGTAGGCTGATTCCACGTCAATCTTGGCCATAAGGGCGCCCTGGCCTAGGAGAGATATCTTAGCCGCGACGTCGTCTACCGTCGTGTAGGTCAACGAGCAGAGGAGTGGATCTATCCCGTCGTTCACACTGAATCCATTGGGGAAGGAGAGGTCAGTGATCAGGCGCCACTTACCCGTGTTGTGGCCCTTAGGGACGACTCCGATTCTGTTGATTTGGAGTGCAGGCACTCGCGCTGAGTCAGGGACGGGGCCGGCCAGACGTCCTAGGGATAACTCCTTTGTGACGAATTCCCTGACTGCTTCAGGGTGAGCTGACGCTGATTGCAGGTTGTTCTGGGCTGATTTTAGTGGTGTCCCATGACGGAAGCCTATCCTGAAGTCGTTCCCCAGACCGCCGATGATGTACCTCGCCAGCGCTTGGTCTGGGTGGGATGAGAGAACATCCTGCCAATAACTGACGCTGAGTGGGGTGGTTACCGTTGTCATTGCTAGCATTGCCGCGCTGGTCGGCAGAAGTCCAGGCACATCAGGTTTGCTGTGTAGCGATAGAGCAGCTGCCACCCTGCAAGTGGGTGGCGATACAATAGCATGCTTTATGGAGACCCCGGCGGGTCGTCACACCCCTAGGGTGGAATTATCGGAGCAGCACGCCTTGACCCTGATTGGGGACAACTGCACTGACCGTATACTGGGAGGAAAGGGGATCACACAAACTATAGTGTAGATTACTGGGGCTGTGGTTTTATGACCTGGCTCGGACCCTGAGGTTCTCTGGGTGGGGCGTGCTGCTTCCGAGTTGAAACTTATAACTATCCTTACCACCCCCCCCCCTAGTCCCGCCCATGCTAGTTTCCCTTTAACTAGCTGTCTTATTATCTAGCTAAGTGATTACCCAGCTACTGGCCCGAGTTCATCATAATAATTTATTGATCAGTTTTGGTTCTAATAGGACTTGACATATTAATGACATATGACGACCTTGAAACAGTTGGGGCTAGCCAGCTATGTGTGCCGTGACGGTGAGGCTGGCTCAGAGGCGATTTCCTCGTGGGCCCGACAAAGGTGGCTGCTGGGTGGGTAGGCGGGTGCTACCTTGCAGTGGAGAGCGATTCCTCACGGAGGGCCGTTTCTGTGGGCAGTCCAAGGCCATATGAGCCCCACCGCACCCGAGACACTCGTGCCGGTACTTGCACCAGCTGAACTTGCACCGACCATCATTCCAGCGCCGGCAGATGGAGCTGCGGCTTGTCTGGTGATTTCTGTGCGGGGGGTATGCTACCGGCCACGGTGTGCCATCCGGAACCCACGACTGAGCTGGGGGGTTAGGGTTTAGTGGGCACAGGTTTGTTGTGTGGTCATCTTGGAGGCAGTGGTTGCACCGAGCAATGGCTTTGGCACGTCCTGTGAAAGCCTTGTTATAGAGCCTCGAATCTGGTACTGACCAGTCGAGGTTCTTTCGTGCCAGGGCTTGGCGGCGGTACTGCCGATCGTACAGGACCCAGCGTTTACCCTCGTAGTTGCGCTCGGCCCTGACTATGCTAGCTTGGTAAGCTAACAGTTCAGCAGCTTTGTCAGGGAATCGGGTGACTAGGATTGCTGCCATCAGGGAGAACCGTTCAACCCATACAGAGATGTCAGTGATGGGCAATCTGGTCTGGGTGGGCGTACGGGAAGAGTTAGATGGTGGTTCCGCATCAATGGATATCTCAGACATCTCAACGAAGTCGAGGTCGAGAATGCGTTTTACCACCTTAGCTGGCAGAGCTGCTGCCGGGTTGTAGGCGCCTGGAACGTTCAGGGAGTGGCTCGTCTCCATGGGCATGGTCTTCCCTAAGCCCTACTCAACAGCATTTACTTGAAAATTCATTGTCCACTAGACGAACCACGAAGGTAAGTCTTGCGTAGGTATGGTCAGTTGTGTGCAAGTATTGTGCGTTACAACTATAAGAATGTCACAAAGAAAACTTTAAATAACGTGATTTGATTTTGTTGCTTCTTTTTCAATTCAAACAGTTGCGTGGAGCGGTTACTATGGCATTGAATCCCCTTTACCGCATACGTAATTTAGAAACTCGACTTTATTTTAGTAGCTTGAGTGTTAGTTGTTAAAATCAATCATTTAACAATAGTGTAGTTTAAGGCTCGCTCGCCATTTGTGCTCAAGCACACCACTAGTATATCATATTATAGTAGATAAGATATGCATTGTTCTATAATAGTGTTCAGTAGGTCTCATGAACGGTTCTGAATTTCATTTTGTGGAAGAACGGTAAATGAGTGCAGTCAGCCATTCATTCACTGTGTTTATTAAACTTTGTGTGCATGCATGACAGGGTTCTAGTTGTCCTGTCAGTTTGTGTGTCTGTATGTCTGTCATGCTGTGGTTTTAGAGATTATTGGCAATTAACCATTGATTTAGGTAGGAACTTACTCAGAACAAATATTTAAGACCTTTTATTTTGTTACTTTTAAATTTGGGCTGATTTTTGAGAAAATGCTGAGCTTATCAGCTTCATGTGTACTCTTTTCGTCACGTTGTAATCACGTGACCTAATAATTAACCCACAGCGCGTATGCGTGAGAGGGTTACAATACTCTATTTGTCTGTCAGTCAGTTATTTTGTCACACGGATCTTGAAGATGGCAAACTCCCGAAGATTGAAACAAGCATCAAAATGTTGCACTAGACAAGTCCCATTAATGTGCCAGAATTTTTCATTTGGACTTTTTTTTTTCTGAAAAATCTATTTATAATAGGTTGTACAATCGTAAGTGATTATTGGTAATGCCCCCTATAGTCACGCCATACTCATGTGAGCAAATATTTTCTTTGCTGCCCATGGTAGTTTTTGCATTACATTTTTCTCAGCAGTTTGCCTGATTGCTTGGAGTTTCCCATTGACACTACTGGTGAGGTGAGTGTCGCTGATAAGTTACTCTCATGGAGAAAGCTGTCATTGCACGAGTTGCTCGACTTACTCAAGCTTTATATCGACATACATGAACATACATATTGGCATATTCATACTACTCCAAATAAATTTGCTTTTGGTCTTTGTAATAGCTAGCTAGTGTATAGTAATGCTGAGGGTTCACACCCTTAGTGCTCCATTTCCTTAATATCCAGTAGATTTGCTTTTTGCTGAAAAGTTGAAATTGAAGTTTCTTGTTGAAATTATCAGGGTGTGTCCCTTACCTGTTTAGATTATCTTTAAAGATAGCATTTACATCTACCTTTTTCATTGCACAGCTTTATTGATACCTCATTGGTCTGAATAATGATTATAACTAGTATAGTAGTGCTGAGAGTTCGCAACTTTGATGCTTCAGTTACTATCATTCTGTACAATTCAGACTACATTGTAGTCTAGCTCTAGCCAGAAACTCTTCCATGACTCTCTAATTAACATCAGTTCTCACTCTCTCTTTTCTATATAATGTAAATTTATGCTTAACTATACTTTAGACTTTTCTGAATGAGGTTTAACTCTCGGAAGCATTTTTAAATATAATTGATAGTATATGATCACTGTTTAATGTATTATATGATAAAAAGATGCTACTAGATAACCTTAAGTTAAGGAGACCTCTGGAGCTCTGGCTGTCTATGCTACATGCAAGTCACCAAGCAATGTTACCAGTTAGCTGTCTTTTGTTTGTTTTTATATTTTATCTTTAGTTTTTTCACCACTAAAAGTTCCACCTTAGACCCCCTCTCATGGCAGCATGAAGTTGAAGCATTGTGATAAGAATTTAGTTTTCAATGTGGTTTCAACTTAGTATGCAGCACACTGTTTCATTGAATGACTCTCAAAGTCTATTTAGTTACTAATAATCAAATTATTTGAGTGAGGTTATACTGTAGGAGACAAAATAAAGTTCCGGATTCCGTTCCGTAGTATGACCGTAAAACCGTAGTCTTTTTAGTAGTTTTTACCATTGCGTTCTGTACCGTTTTGACTAAACGGCCAACATTGTATGCAAAAACGGTAAAAAAAAAAAATTTTTAAACAGTTAAGCTTTTCCGTCAATTCACTGATATTTTCTAGCTAGAAACTGTTCCATAGTTATATCAGCAAGCTAAGACCTTGTATCGCCCGTTTAATGCTACGGAGATAGTGCAAAAAAGCTCTTTAACTTGCTTCAATAAAGCTGCAGACCGAAGTTTCAATGGGCAGAGAGCTATAACCAGGTCCGCACTTTGCAGGTCTTATGTTAGCTACTGATGGACTTTCAGTAGAAAAAAATCTAAGCCTGAGAAGGTCCTAACAGCGAGAAAACATCGATACTGTGCAGTGGTCGAACTAACAATTCTCTGCGAGACTTCAAATAGGATGGCTTCAATTTTTTTTTTACCGGAAAAGCTCCACCTCTGGAGCCTATAAACAAAAAACATCGGAACGTTTTATTGGATAAATGATTTTTTATATTTCTTTGAGTGAGGCATGCATTGAAAAAGAAAGATTAAAATGGTAACACTGGTCAAACGGAATGGCCGTTTTTTTAACAAACGGCGTACCGTTCCCGTCCCCCCCCCCCCCCCCCCCCTCCCGTTTTTTTTATTGTTCAACAGCCATTCTACAGAATGGAATTTGGAACTTTATTTGTCTCCTACTGTAGCACATGAAGTATTTACCAATTGGTATAACTGATGTCTTTGTTGTTAATTTTAATTTTTGTTGTTGTTGTTCTTGTTTTAGTCTAATGATTGAAGCCATGCTAATACCAATTCATAATGTGGTTCTGTCGTGTGTGAGTGTGTTTGGTTGGGACTGTGTAGATGCGTTTTAGGATTGATGGTATTATACATTCCTAATAATGCCCATCTTATAGTGCAGTTAAGATCATTGGCCATAACTCCACATGATATAGTGATCACAGAGAGAAGTACGTATAGTTCTGAATCAGTACCAAAACTTCATAGTGGTCAATAATAGACACAACATATTGTACATTTTGATAAAATCATTATCGGTCGTAGATAAACTTATTACTGTGACTTATCGTAGGCAGCCAATTATTGACCGGAACTTTTACACTCACACATACTATATCTTCTTTCTCACGACAGAGTTTCCACCTAAATAAGTCCTGAAGCTTGAACTTTCATTTGAGTTGCGGAACTCTTTGCAGATAAATTGCTGAGATATGTAGTGGACTCCCTCGAATTCTGTTATTGATGACCGATACCTATTATGATTTTACTTCAAATTCTATTCCTTTATTATCGACCACTAACCAAGTACCAAAGAATTGGTATGGATTCGGTGCTATGATCATAATCATATTTGCAATTTTGAGGTATTATCATATTACTATATGGAGAAAAAAATTATCGTAATTGTGTGGGCTAATACGCTCTTGACTTTGATATCCAAAACAAATTCATGGCAGTGTTTTGTCCCCACAAGTCACAAGCACAATGTAGCCACTCCTTCCTAGCCAACGACAAACAAAAAATAAAAATGGCAAGTATTACACAGCTCCGTATTACTATTGTGAGTGCTTTTGTGAATGTCTCCTCTGTACACTACACCAGTTGATAATAAAATTTTCCATGATGTCCAGAAACTATGCCGGTCGATAGGACCGGGATGGTTGATAAAAGGTACCGGTTATAGGCGGCTTACTCTATATGACACTTTTTTATTTTTCTTGTTGTTTTTTTTTTGTTGTTGTTGTTGTTGCTGTTTGTTTGTTGTGTGTGTAGTGTACATTGTCATCACTTCCAGTTTAGTAATGTTGCATGTCTGTCATTCTTCACAATTTTTTTCACTACAACAACAACAAAAAACGCACCTTATTTACCTGAACAAACTTAACTTGTCTTGAACTTTTTGTTACTGTTCAGCCAGTTATGTGATTGCTATAATTGAATAAACAATCAACTCTTCAGGTGTGTTGACAACATTTTTTTATTTTTTCATATATTTTTTTTTCATTTGTTGGTGTGTGTTTTTTTCCCTCTATATCTCCCTTAGTCTTTCACTGTTCTGTTTTAAAAAACAAAAAACGCACATGTAGTTGCATTTAAACTGCTCATTTTCCGATTGTTTTTTGTTAATTTTTGTGTGCTCAGTTTTCCTCTTCCATGTGTATAACAAAAGTATATGACTATACACTGGTGTATATCCAAGTTTTTGCATAGTGTTGCTCGTTACAGAGTTCACTGTTACGTTGGTGAGGTTCCACACTGTAAATGCATGTACCACGTACAGCTATAATAATATACAATAGTTTGTACAGTACACATACAACACTAAGTATAGCAACTAAAGTGACCAAAAACTGCATTATGCAGCAAATAAATTATGTGAAATTATTCCATAATAATGCCGTATGAGGATTACCATGCAGCAGTTAGCAGCACCAACATACAGTGAAACCTCTGATAGTGAACTATCTAAGTAAATCACCTCTATTAGTGAACTTTCCGTTTGTCCCTACTCACTCCCAATAGAAACGGGCCTATCACCCCCCCCCCCCCTTAAAGCAATCATCTTCTGTAACAACATATTTACTGTTAAACAACTTCCAAAGGCAAACAACCCGTGATTTGTGAACTGATAGCCTGGCCCCAAACTGTTCTTACTTTGGAGGTTCTACTTTATTGATTTTATATGCACATGTCTGAGAGCTCTAGGGATTTCATCTGCCCCCAGCATCAGTTAGGCGATCACCTCCTACAAATACATAAACTGTGCAATCCTGTGCCCATGCATCACAGATCTTTGCCCCCACTAACTGGCCTTTATTAATATTATAATATTTGTGCTGTTTCTACAACATCATTCAATGTGAGCCAAAAATATAGATGACGACAATATACAACATGATATTGTAATATGTTTGTCCTGCATGAACAATCCCAAATCAGATATCCAGAAATTCCACTCATCAATAGACACATCCTGCTGTGATCTCAGACATGAATTGGTTGCCGCTGTCCTGGAGTGATCCCAGATACTGCTACTGTCTTGATGTGACATACTTTCTCTAAAGATAACATTAAAAAACCAACTAAAATTGACCAAAATGAGTATAAATTTCACTTACTCGCAAGCGGATATAATCCACAACTTGAAGCCTCACACAAGCTTCAAAAACTTCATTGTAACAGGACTGCACCCATCTCAATAAAACTCAGTTGCTCTAGCTCAATAATCTAAATACAACATAACCATGTTGTAAACTCAACCATACCAAAAACAACAACAAAATGATAACAAAAATGAAAAACAAAACAAAAACATCAACAACATGGCACCCTAAATACTTCATCATGTTGAAGTACAAATCATTTAAAACAGCCCTCCCCCCCCCCCCCCCCCCCCACACAAAGAAAAAATAATAATAATAAAAAGACGAACAAACTTTAAAGAATGTGGGTGGATCAATGTTTTAATATGCAAGCATTTGTTTGAGTGCTAAAGGTTTAGTTGCCAACCATAGGCAATTCCCAGATATATCTTGAAGTACTAATTGTAATTGCACCATCTCAGTGTTGTAGTCAATGGAAAATTTAATTAATTCAATTCATAGGCATGTTGGTAGGTGTGGTCCATCATCGGAATTTTGGGAACTATATTAAGGAGGAAGGGGGAGGGGGGGTTAGGGGGTGGGGAGAGAGAGGGGGAAGTGTGGTAAAAGATTTTCAAAATTTGCACTGCCCTGACTTTACTTGCTAGTCGATTAGAATTTACCCTTTCAACCACACCACTCAACACTTCCTGGCCAGTGCTTTAGTAGTGAGTGGCGTGGTGAGGTTATACGAGCAAGGGGCCCCACATGTAGAGCAAATGACAGCGCACGCGTTCAGGTGAGGAACTAGAGGGAGAGCGTTGCAATTTCCCACCCACCCACACCTTGCTTGATAAATAGGAGAGGGGGAAGGGGTCCTTATTATTTATTTCTATTTATTTATTATTATTATTCTAACCTCCGGTAAACAGCTAGCCTGCTTATCATGAAAATGTGGGTGCCGGAATTAAAGGAGCTTGTCCCGCCCCATTAAGTATGTCCCATTCAGTCCAAGCTGATTAGGGGGTGGGGTTTCTGGCCCCGCCTGTGCCAAACAACTCCGCTACTAGAGCTGCGGCGATCGATGGAGTGAGAGTTGATGGATGACAGGTAAGTAGGCATGCATAATTAATGGAATAAGATGGTTCACGGCCAGGGCATGGGGAACTGGCAGTGAACTTGGGAGTTACAGGGTACATGCTGCAGGATTAATAAGAATCTAGTACCAAGTCCCCCCAACGAATAATAATAACAAGAATAAATAATAACAAAAAACAATAAAAATAGTAATAATAATAAGAATAAGAACAACAACTACAATAATAAATAAATAAATAAAATTAATAATAAGTAGCAAGTACCCTACCACACAACGGCACTTGATATAACATGTTCCCCAAATTAGGAATGCATAAACTTTTATCTCTTATATTCTCTACCACTAGTGGTTTAGTTACATCATTTCCCTGTCCTGCTCTCTTTCTTCTTGAGCTCTTTCTTCAAGAGTAGTGGATTCCCTTCTGCTCCTTCATCTGTGCCTTTTCCTGATTCTCAGTCTCACTGTACTTCAATCCATGATTGTGGACTTTGCCTTCTCTGTTGAATCCTAATTGTTCCTAGCTACACACAAGTCGTAGTTTCCTTAACCCATTCACAGGCATAAGCGCGTATGGCACTGTTCATTCAGTCGGCACTTCTCTGATAAAAAAAAATCGATTATCCAATGTAACATTCTAACTTTTTGTTTTTACGTTGCTGTGACGTAGCACTTCCTGTAATAAAAAACATTGGAAATGAAAGCATCAGCATTTAATTTTTTAGAATACTTTAAAAAAATTATGGTCGCCGTAACGCTTACCTTTGAGCGTCAGTCTGCCCAAATTTTTTTTTATGGTACGAGGTTCTGAAGCTCAGAATTTAGTAACTAGAAAGTGAACAAGCCGTGCACTGTGTTTGAACTCCATAGCAGCGTCATGACTGTCTGTAATTGAGTTTAAGATCAAACCATCATAAAAGGTAAGTCCGAATTTTTAGCTTTAAAAACGTATGAATATTTTATTTTTATTTCGTTTCTGTAAAGGCATTTCAGCAAGAAATGAATTTTTAAGCACATCAACACCAGACTCTTTACTATTAGCAAAAGAAGTAAAGTTGGAGTGAGCGAGTAAGATCGGCAAGATGAAGGAACAAGCAAGCAAGGGACAAACATAGGCCAGATGACACAAACAGTAAACAATTAATTATTACTTCACACATGACTGAACATGAGGACAAACATGCATTCACATTTCATTCACACACTCACACACATTACTTTCATGTAAACACCCCCCTTGGACTGAGCTACATTATATAGTGGACTGACCCAGCTCAGTCCAGTTCAGTTGTGTTGTTTTTCAGTTGTTGCAGTTGTGGTTCAAGTCCCTCTGCTATACAGTTCTTCAACTCTTCTAGCCATTATCCTGGAACTCTTCTTCATTGCATATTTTTCTTGAATACTATTAAACTTTCTATTCATTTACTCATCGTTGTATTATCATCCTACTTCAATTCAATATAATTTCAAAACCTATCTACTTTGATTGCCTGGGGTGTTGTTTAACTTTACAGCGGAACATTTGCGTAGGAAGCGACATTCCCAGTGCAGTGTTTGGTTCCTTCAAGGGCGAGTTGTGTTGCTTATACTGAGTAACCAGCCACTATGCTTAATTGCGCACTAGATGATTCAAGTATAATAGTCTGCAAAGAGAAGAGCTAAAAATTCGGACTTACCGTTTCTGACGGCATTTTAGCTGAAGCTCAATTTCCGCCGATCTCAGAGTTGCTACAGGTTCTGACAGAGTTTGTTCACCTTCTAGTTGCTGTATTCTGAGCTTCAGAGCCCCGTACTTAAAAAAAAAAAATTTGGGTGGACAGACGCTCAATGGAAGCGTTCTAGTAGCCATACTTTAAAACAAATCATATAAAAACAACAAATACCAGTGTACTCATTTTTTTCAATATTTTATTACAGGAAGTACTACACCATAGTAACGTAAAAACCAAAAGTTTGAACGAACTGAATTTTTAAAAAATCGGAGAATCGAGAGCAGTGGCAATGCTGAGAAGTTTAGGCTTGGCCCAGCTAATCAATTATTTATGAACACACACGTTGTTGTCATCACATATCATTATATAGATGATGATGGCAATAATAATAATAATAATAATAATAATAATAATAGTAATAATATCATAGTCTACCGTGTCTAGCTCTTAACCATTCACTTACAAAAATTGGCCTAGTGGGCGGTTACCCATTTTTTGTTTACACGAGAATTTGCACACGACACTATTGAAGACCTGCACAGGCTGCATACTTACTCTATTAGACAATAGGGCCTTTGTTCAGAAACAAAACTAAAGTAAGACATCAAATTCAATAGTCTGGAAGGCTCTCTGGATTTTGCCATCACTATCCTCCTCGGAAAAGTGGTTTCACTGCCGTCAATTTTGCTTGGAATGCTACAGTAGATTTCTATTGCTGGTCACATAATTGATAATGAATATTGACAATGAATATCTGTTCGTGTAAGCAATTTAAAACGTACGTGGACGTTTATATATATCAGAGAAATGGACAGAGTGGCGCTTTCATGATTTCTATTGCTGGTCACATAATTGACAAAGAATATCTGTTCGTGTAAGCAATTTAAAACCTGGGCTTTAACTTGGTACGTGGACGTTTATATATATCAGAGAAAAGAACAGAGTGGGCGCTTTCATGATAGTGGGTGCTTACCCTGTAGACTGCGATAATAATAACAACAATAATTGGCAAGCCAGTGAAGCTAGTGAGTTCAGCTGCCTTTAATTCTTGTACCAACATCATAAGAATCCTAATGAATTAAAGTTTGTGCCTATAAAAGCTGGCTATCCTTGGGGTAGACGTGAGGACTTGAAATTTAGTTTACGTTGTCGATCAAAAACACATAGTCGACTATGAGACCTATCATAAGACTGCACCACCATTGGTGTCATTACACAGCGAGCACAGCTGGATCAAAAACGTACCGCTTTAAAAGCATAGCAGACTATATGAGCTCCTGATAAAATACTACTATTACATTGAGAGTGCACTCTGACCTCAAGAGTACTGATAAGTTTCAACTTCACTGTGAGTGTGAAACACTTCACTTAGGTTCAAGAATAGAATTATTCATAAATAAACACCATTTTTGTTGTTGCTACTAACATCAGGTGATATGCGAAAGTGATATAAACGCTTGTACAAATACTGAAGAATTTTGCATGCTAGATAAGTATAAATGTGGAATGATAGTGAAATGATAACTAAAAATTATTGATAAGTGGAATGAGCTTTGGCTTTGGTCTAGAGCTTTGGCTGTGCTGTCGTAATTGAAACAGTACAAACATTGAGGTGTGTATGGGAACTTCACTCACATATACACACACAGATGCATGTATGCAGGCCAAAGTGGTGTTTCAATAAACAGCTTCTAGGGACAAAGCTGTTTGTATAATTGGTGAGTGAGCGAAGCGAGCAAGACACTATCAGGGGTAACACAATTGAAAATCGGGGATATATGTTTGGATGTACGTACGTCATTTGTACTTTGACCCTGGCATTTTTGTGTTAGTTTCACTAACACAAAACAGAAACTTCACTAAACAGAATCCTCTGGTTTATCGATCATTACCTGTATCATCCTAGAAATGGAATTGTTTACCACTTTGAATAATTTTGCAGGAAGCCTACGCAATAGTATTTACTTGAAAATTCATTGGCCATTAGGCTAACCACGAAGATAAGTCTTGTGTAAGTCCAGTTGTGTGAAAGTATTGTGTGTTAGAGCTACTACTTATAGTAACTAAAGAAAATAACAAAGAAAACGTTTAAATAACATGGTTTGTTTTTGTTGTTTTGTTTTTTTCAATTCAAATAGTTGCGGCGAGTGGTTACTATGGCATTGAATCCCCTATACACATAATTTAAAACTCGACCTTTTCTTTTAGTAGCTTGAGTGTTTGAATTAGTAGTGTAGTTTTAGGCTCACTCGCCATTTATGCTCAAGCACATCACTAGTTATAATTGGCGAGCGAGACACTTAAGTTACAGGGGTAAAAATGAAAAAATAGGGGATGTTTGTTTATTTATATATATGGACTTATGTATGTCATTTTGTACTTTGACCTTCCATATTTTTGTGTTCGCTCCGCGTTCGACCCCGTCCCAAACTTCACTAAACAGAATCCTCCGGTTTAGCGATCATTACCCGTATCACCTAGAAGTTGAATTGTTTACGGCTTTGAATTGTTTTGCGGGTGCAGTTAAAACTCAAAATCTTATGGGAGCTCCAATTCTATTCGAGTTAGTGGCGGTGGTAAGTTAATGCGCTATTTGTCACAGTTATAAGCCCTACTCAACAGTATTTACTTAAAAATGCATTGTCCACTAGACGAACCACGAAGGTAAGTCTTGCGTAGGTATGTTCAGTTGTGTGAAAGTATTGTGCGTTACAACTACTATTGAGAATATCACAAAGAAAATTTTAAATAACGTGATTTGATTTTGTTGCTTCTTTTTCAATTCAAACTGTTGCGGGAGCGGTTACTATGACATTGAAACCCCTTTACCTCATACGTAATTTAAAAACTCGACTTTATTTTAATAGCTTGGTAAACCAATGGATTAAGCAAACCACCTTTCTAAAGTACGCTAGTTTGAAAATGTTTATTGTACCAAAACTCCAGTGGATAAAGCATTATACTGTATTCTTGACTATTACACAATGGAATTTAAATCTGGTGACAAATGGTGTATTAACCAAGATAACTTACTACAGCCACATGTAGAATAGAAAATGAACTCTGCTAAGTTTGTAAGACCTCACTGCAAACTTCTCTCCTCTTCTGTCTCCGTAGCTCTTCGCCATGTTTTTTCCTGGCATTATTTTAAAAGACTTTTCTCCGAATTTCTTGAACCTACACTATTGTTAATGTTACAAAGTAGACTCCGGGGGTGGATACGCATTGACATCTTAGAACTTTGCCATATATACCAAAATCTCAATTGAGACTCATTAGTGAGGGTCTCACTTTGCTCGCCCAATGCTAGTTAGTGGGAATCCAAAATGGGGAACCAAATTCAGTAAACAATCCCTGTCTGATTACTATGAATGGAAGTCTCAGACGACAACCGAGAGCCCAGTCTTTACGATCTGACTTGTTAGAGGTTGACCGTGCACGAGTATTTATATGATAATTCTACAGGTAGTGTGATCTGTGCTATGGCACATATGTATACATTCTACGATCCCTTACTTACAATCATGATTACTAAAGTGATTACTACAACACTTGTCAGTTCACTCTATACTTCTCATTATATGATACACTTTTTACCCTCGCTGCTATAATTGTTAATATTGGACTAATTTTCCCATCAAACTATGCTATCATTTGGTTGTTTACATAGTATGAATGGAATAAAATAGTTAAACCACAGCAATTATCACTAGATAAACACCCTCTCCGGGCTGGAGCGATAATTCTTCAAACCAATGGTATAATTATTGTATACACATTACGTAAGTTAAACCATGCGTTTGACGAATTATCGCTGATAACCAGCCCGATCCTGAGGAGGAAACCTAGAGAAAGGGCGACTATCTAGTAATAATTCCGAAAGTTGCCGTCGTGGTTAAACTATTTTGTACCATTTCGAGGGGAAAGTAGTCCCTGGATCACACCACCCAGCCCCTTCTTGCGCAAAATCAAAAATAAATAAATAAATAAAAACTTAGATTGCATAATAAATATCAGTTTCACTAACCATTTTCATTTTGCCTATTTTTACTGGAAGGTATCTTGAAAAATCTTCACTGATCCAGTGTTTCTGGCATGCTCTATCTTGTACTATTTCTTCTTCATAGAACAGATAAATAACATAGCCACTCTATACTAAGTCACATCTTGGTAACTTACTGCTACTTGTTGCACAGTTAAGCCAGTATCATCAGCAGCTTCCTCCAACACATGCATATGCTTCACTGAAACACCCACCATCCATCCAGCTTTGAATAGAGCATTTAAACGGGGAGTCTGAGCAGCACTAGATGCTTTCCCCCTCCCCCTAACCTCTACCCTTCCTCCCAAGTCGGCAGCCTGATCGCTATCACAGCTATCCAAACCGCGCTCCGTACTGCATTTTAGACGTATTTTCGCGTCCTCCGCGGTTCGATTTACTAAGGCTTCCCACACGCAAAAAGGAGCTCACCACTAACTACTGGGTGAAAAGGCCATAGGTCAGAGAGAGGTGTGGCTTTAGTAGGCACTTTTCGGTTCAAAAGTGCCAGGGTTTTTTATCACATACATATGAACGGAAAAGTGCCTTAACCGGGTGTCTGCACATAACGTCGTTAGTAAGAGGTCGCCGACTGGCTGTGTGGTCACACCACTGCTGTTCTGGACACACCCTATTCTGCTCTGGCAGACAGGCAGACAGGCAGACAGACTGAGGGCTAATAATGTACCAGCTAAACTCTATTATAGTTTCAGACTCACTATATATTTTAGTTTAAAGTGATAGAGACAAAAATAGAAATAGATTTTGCTCGAGATATATCAATACCTTTAATGCAATTAATATCCTGAACATAAAAAAAAAATACAATACAGAGTAAAAAGTTAAATTAAAAGTATGGAGTACTTGACATTTGCTCGTCATGCTCACTGAACGACCCGATATCAACTCTACGCACTCCTTCCTGATTGGTCAACTGAGTACCTCCTAGCACCACCATCTGTTGCCCAGGCAATGGCAGACAAAAGCAGCAGCTCCTCTCGCAGGGCAGGCTCCCAACACTCTCCCACTTGATGTTTCCTGAATCTTTCTTGGGCACGCAACTCAAGATAGGGCTCCTCTTAGCAAGAGTAGAGACAAGACTCACTTCTCCTCCCACTGCCAGGAGCACTTCCTCTTCATGGGGAAGGCTGACAATGGAGGACGAAGCATTGGGGATGTTAGGGATAGACTTCCATTTTGTCTCATTCTTCACATGTATCAGGTAGACCAATGGAGTAGTATACACTACTTTGGAAGATTCTTCTCCTCCCCATATAGTACCAGCAATGAAGAGTTCAGACCGCACGATTGCATACGAGAGGTTGAAGCACTTCTCTGGTAAGGGAGCACAAATGCTCCAAGCTTTGTGTGAGTCCACATCCAGCTTTTCAATGGCATTGGTAGGCTTGTCTGTGTTATAGCCTCCAACTACAACTACCCACTTGTTGTCGTGGACGATCACTACAGGAGAAGATCGGGCTGTCTGAAGTGATGGGTAAAAATTGTCCTTCCATTTCTGAACGGTCTCATCCCACAAGCCTATCTTTTTGCTTTTCTTGTTAGACGAGTCAATCCCACCAATGATTATAAGCATGTCTCTAACTACTGCCATGCCAAATTCTCTTCGAGGAGTTTTTTGTGGCAAAGGAGTCCAGGTGGACTGAGATTCATTGGGTAAGGTAGTGATTGTGGTGTCATAGGTATAAATAGTATAGGCAAAGTCCTTCTCTGATGATCCACCAACGTATATTTTCCCCTGGTGGTAGACAGCTTGGATGTAGTTTGGGAATGAGACTGGCAGGTCTGAAAGTTGATTCCAATTCAGATCCAGTATTTTGCTTTTTCTTCTTGGACTTGTTGGTAGGCTGTTGACCTATTGGCAATGAAGTAGTCTGATGATTACACTGATAGAATATTTGGTTTTTAATGCTTTCAGAAACTAAATAAAATTATCCACTTATTTCTATTGTGTGTGTGCCTTAATATCCAATGACCTGACAATTTTTTTATATTTTATTTCCTATTTCACAGCAGAAATTGGATGCTAAATGTACCTGACCTCTGATCTTTAGCAAATAATTTACTTACTGGAGATATTGTGATGTGTATATCATCCAAAACTTGAGCCATGGCCTTGTCTGAGTTTCTCTGAACTTCATCTTCCTCCTGCCTCAGTTTCTCTTCCTTATCTTTCAACTCCATCATTTGCTTCCTTTCTTCCTCCTAAGATAAGAATACAGCTATACCATTAACCTTTGACACAGTCTATCCACTGGACATTCATAATCAATTATATGAAATACACATTTACTAGCAAAATTTTTGACATTGAGCTTACTTGTATTTGTTTGATATTCCGTATAATTTCCTGGAACCTCAGAACAGTTGTATTCTTTTCTGCCTACATGTAGCAAAAAAATTCAATTCCCAGTATGTATAATTGCTCATTACTATATAGTATATTGTGCATGAGCTTATTATTATGACTATTATTATATACTATAATATATAGTAATATAGCATACATCGAGTTTCTCCACTTGCTTCTCCATCTCATTGATCATGATATTTTTCTCATCAATAATGGATTCCTTTTCCGTCAAAGTCTTGGAGTATTGTTCCTGGAATGTTCAAGTGCATTTAAATTATTTATTCAGTGCCATTAGCTACATAATTATTAACTTGCTCACCTTCATTTCCTCTAACTTGTAAGTGAGTTCCAGCTTCTCTGCTTCACAGGACTCTAGTCTTGCGTGATACTGCAAAAATAAAAAGTCAGGGAACACTTGAGATTAAGATTATTAGACCAAAGTAATTTAATATTGTTTTGATAATGAAATTACATTCCCTACACTTATTTACATCTCTTATGTATGTTAAAATGCAAGTGTAAAAATATAATACTAACACAGAAATATTATGAACATTCATACCTCTTCTTTTTCTTTGGGCATTAGGGTGTTGAGAGAATTTTGCTGCTGGATTAGATTAATAACATCCATCCTATCCAAGGTCTCCCCATCTTCTGGAATTCTCCCAGCATCTTCCACCATCTGATGCAGCCTGGCGGACACATCCTGAGTGACTGGCCTCTGGACAGAGTCATTGTGAAGGCAGTCTTGGGCCAGCGAGTACAGTGGATGCTTGTTGCCATGGGGAAGCTTCAAGTCCATGAGTTTGAAGTACTCCCTGCGTCTGTCCACCTCTGATTGGCCCATGATCCACTCCGGGTGGTCATCCGGTGTGAAGTGCGTGGGCAAAAGATTGTCTGGGAAGGCCTGTGTGATGTATAATCATATGTAGCATGCCATATACCGCAATCTATGAACAACATGTAATAATGCCCTGCATATGTACCTTATATTGCTTTGCATGTCAAAAGTATATAAAAAAAATTAAACCTATGCAATATACCGCAGGAATAGTTATGCTGTCAATGAAATAGAATTTTTTCATAATAGAAAATTGTAGGAATAATGTATAGTGCAGAAGAAGATAAAAATACAAACAGGGCAAGAGTTTGCAAGTTATTCTTGTGTGTACCTGTTAATTGCTGGAATTTGTGAGTTGAATCGTCATGTACTTAATGAATCATGTGATTTTGGTGTAAAGCACACAACATGATAGTCTTTCTGTTTTTTCAGTTACAGATGTTTCGTGTTAGCACGTATCAAATAATTTAAACTTATCTTTAAAGAGAGAAACAAAAAGCGTAAGTCAGCAAATAATGAGCGGAAATAGTCTGTCTTGTTACCTCCAAAATACCATATCTTAATATCAATACCTGCACTGAACAACAACCTGGGCAAAGTTATTCTGAGGATATTCAGGGTTACAAAAACTAAGACTACAGTTAAAGTTATTGTAGAGTCAATGCTAAACCCTGCACAGTATATATTACCACTTATTCATAGCTAGACAATAACAGTAAAGTAACCATCATATACACACTCCATATTTAGTCTTCCTATTATCGTTCAAACCTGACACTCAGATATATTTACAGAATTGGGTTATGGAGTTTTCCACTAAACTTATAGTCAATCAGCATTGCACAAAGCTAAGAATAGAATAGACCAATTGTTAATCATTGATTTGATGTAATGTAGCCATGTGACCATGGTTACTTCACACCTTTTTTCTGCATCCGTGTGATATACATGAACATCTGTTGAACTGATTTAATACCAATGCACTGAATTTATACACCTGGAAGCTCTGAATAACATTACAAAAGTCACAGCTATACAGTTTGAAAAAAATTTAATGGCCACCCGCCATGATTGTCATTAGAGAGCAATATTCATAGATAAAGTCCGGAAGAGTCAGACCACTAATATTGCATAATCAGGCAACCATGCAAGCCTGCAGGGTCACCATTCTCTTCAACTCGAGAATGTACGTGTATGTGCCTGAGATGGGAAGAAAATTAACAGGCACTTTCTTGAAATATTCTGTCCTGCCTCTACAAATTTAGATCAGACAGACAAGATATTGGTCTGAAATGATGAGTTCACCATTAAACCATATTGGCTTGCACAGTTGACCTTTCCACAATTTTGGTGTCGAAGAAATTCAGATTGACGGTTAAATAATTAATTGAGAGAATACCTATGTTTTGCTGAAATGTCAAGCTAACTAACTAGTACTTACTTGAATGCAGCAGAAGAGAATGAGGTGACCAAAGGAGAAAATGTCCACACTAGCACTCTTCTTCTTGCTCTCGTCATCATACTCTGGGGGCAGGTAGACTGACAGCTTCACATTGTCTTTAGTAGGGCACTCAATGGAAGTCAGGTCAACCAGTGCGGAATTGGCATAATCAGATATCTTGGCCATTAGCGATGCCGTCAAGACCACGTTGTGAGCCGTGAGATCACGATGAATTATAGGCGCTGGAGACAAGTTGTGCAAAAAGAGGAGACCCTTACTCACGTCTTCCAAGATGGATTGCTTGAGAACAAGGGCCATGTTGGGTGAGCTGAGCAAGTACTCATGAAGGTCGTGTTCTAAGTGCTCTGACACCAGTACAGGCATTAGGGATGTTGGGACTACCATGGTGCCGATGGCTTCCACCAGGTTGGGATGGTGGATGCTGCAGATTTTCTTGTACTCCTTCACAAATTCGTTGACGATGATTTTGGAGTATTGGAAGGATTTCTCAAAAATACTGTCATGGTAGAACTTGCCAGCATATAAGTTTCGACTGTACCTGACCTGTATGAAACAATGATATTAGATTGTCTCCAATCTTATGATACCAAAAGGCTATAGATCTTATTAGTAGCACAGGTAGAGTAATATTCAGAGTGCTTGGGAATGTTCCAGTAACCCCCAAAATTTTACCTCTGCCTTAAGTAGCTAAATATCAATGGAGTGATATATCTGACCTTAATATTATTACTGTACCACAAATGTAGTAATTCTCATGTCTACATAAGGACAATTTTCTCTCCTGTTTTAAGCACTCTCAAAAATTAGCAGACTTCAAGCTAAGCTAAGCGCTGCCTAAAACTACACTGACCTTTTCGACCTTGCCATATATTCCGACTACGGAGTTCATAACGGTACCAGTCTGCTGCGGGTTATAGAGCAGCAGCTCCTGGTGGTCCGTATGGTTGTAGAATTCCTGGACAATTTCTTCTTTACCTGTAGTTGCAGCCATTTCTCTTCAGCTAGCGCTTGTGCAAGACTAAAGGTGGGTGGGGCTGTAACCTCGGCATAATATGGTAAAGTACTTCACAAGTGTGCTACAATCATACCATTTCTAAATTGAACGATTCTTACCTATTTCTTGAGTGACCAGTGACTTTACGTAGCTAACGACGTCAAATAGTTACTGGCTGGTCAATCATAAATGTACTAATAAATGAGCCACCCGGTTTTAATGGTTAGTACATAATACATTTCTAATATCATAATTATTAGAGTATTTCCTTAGCTACAAAAATACATGACCACAATTAAGTATGCTACATTAGTAGGTGACAGAATACAATAGCTAATAATAGTAATTGTGCAACTATGCAATAATATAGTTTAGGTAAACATAATTGTACGCCGAAGTGTACTGGTTAGACAAGCTACCATTTGAAACTACACAAAAAAAAATATGTTTTATGTTTACTACATCTGGAATAACTAATACTGATTTGGTATCAACAAAAATGTTAGCCTCCCTCACTAACTTTACCAGCCCAGGGAGGAAAAAAGTGTCTGGGAGCATGAGATGCACTAAATGGTTGTTCCCATTATTACACACCCACCTCCATCCAATTATCAGCAAATAATATGTCAAATAATGTAACAGCTAGTTATTTCAGGTCTCACTCGATACCACAAAGTTGTGACGTTGTACGACGTATCATATAGTCCTCAAATACGTCAGGATTTATTAATAGAGCATCCTCTTTAGGGTTGATATGAACAAATCATTATATGGTATATTGCCAGACCCTTTCCTTCCCCGTGTAGTGACCAGTAATAGGTAAAGGGACAGTTATACAGGACACAATAAGATATTTTTGTTGGAATAATGAAATTTCTGTTCAGCAATACCAATTTTGTCAAGCTGACCCGCCATACTCTTACCCAAAATAGAAGCCAAAGTGTAAGCATGGACTATGGTGCTTGTTGTGTAAGAGAAGAGCAACCCATGTTACAGTTTTTAAAGAAACAAATAGCTTTATCATGTCATATTGAACCACTCATTGACTATGGCACTTTCCTTGTTCTCATTGTTTCATGCAAGATAATGACCGCACAAATACATCGTCAACAAATGCCTCCCACTACAACTCGATAGAAAAATCTGACCAGATTTTTATTGTGTAATTAATTAAGGCATCAATAAATTTTATAAGTGACATTGAATTTTTTTTTTTTTACCGTAATTGATGCAACTATGGGTGTTCTTGTACAGTAAAACATCTCTACAAATCCCACACTTGGCTGAAAGTTTTTTGTCACATGTAGAGAGGTTTAGCTGCTTTAAGAGGTTTTGTATGGTGGTAGATCAACAAGTTAGTTGTAGGTAGGTGATTGCTATATACAAGATATTGAAAAATTACTGAACATAATTAAATGAATTATGTATGACCAGGCCATGAGCCTGAGGGGGCACACCAGTATCATTTGTGGAGGGGGGTGGGGGGACCAACGTAAGGTTGTGGTGATGTTTAAGAATTAAGCAATAAGTGAGATAGGACTGGTTTTTTTCTTCAATAATGTGCAGCTACAAGCAAACTTGTGTCACGTGGGTACTGGCAGTATGGATTATTGAGCAGACGTGCACCATCAGGGCAGGAGGATAGTGAAGTGGAACCAACTCCTATGCACGTGTCAGCATAAAAAATACGGTCAACTTCAACATCTGATCACCCATGCCTTCTTCATTCAGCTAAAGCTTGGGTCGCACAATCTGACAGTTTTGCATGACTCAGTCAGTGTACTTCTTTCTGCTAAGCACTCACAATTCGGCTATACACACTTCTAGCCTGCAGATCGAGAATGGCCTGAGGTGCTGGTAGACTATCCATCAGTATAAGCATTCAAGCTTCACAGCTTTATCATTCTCGATTATTCAACCTCTGCTGAAGGGACTTCTGAAAACATGGTCAAATTGTTCTACTAGCTGTTTTTACTTAGCCTTGGTGCCTTAGCTTTCTCTATGCACACTGACTGTAGCTATCACTGCCAGTGTTTGCACTATTCCATGGAGGAGTCTGCAGACATCAATATCAACAGTAGCTGCAACTTTCCTGATATCAACTACCCTAGTGAGAGATTTGGCCATACAATACCAGACTAAAATATTTGTGTTGTGTCTTCGACCATATCATAGCAAAACAGCTTCATATTCCTTTGCAGGATGGACAGCATTTGGAAGCACTTGCACCTCAGCCTATACTAGCATAACATTAGAGAGCACGAACTTCAGCACTACTCTGCGATGTAATTTTGTAGCACACGTCTAGTGCCACTGTCACATAGATACTTCCCTGCCCTCATAACCGAGAAACTTGAATTGATTGTTCACTATAACATTCTTATTATAGTTTTCCAAGTATGTGTCAACTACAACTATCTAGAGGTAATATCTCCAGCAGTGGCCAGATCAACCTTAATGCTCTGCTCTGGACCAAGTTCATCATATTAATGTTGATTAACTTCTGGTGGATACCGACTGTAGCCCGTGCAGTGTAATTCACTAGGCATGAGAATTTAGTTGTTTCAAATAATTAGCTGCTTCCATTTTTCAGAATTGGCATTTTATTCAACTTGAACCTTCCTCGGATTCTCAATGAACTCTTGGTTATTCAAGTTTTACTGTAACCATAAGAAATTTAACAATATACTACCATTATGTTCCTATTCCTTATTAGTATTGTTATTATTATTATTATTATTATTATACTCTAAACTGTATTATGAAGCAACTATTCCTCCATCAGGTAATTTTTCACACGGTCCCTACATTCCATAAGCTAAGCGAAGTTTAATGACCGTTCCCACTAACAGCCAAATGCCATGGCTTGAGCTGGGATTTGTGCTTTAGCATTTAGCACTGTCTCAGTGTCACACCAACCTTTAAAAGTGAATTTAACATGAGGCTGTATAAACATTAATGCTTGCTGAGCTGACACATTGCTGCTAGGTAAAGGGTTTCTCTCTTTCTCTCTCCATGGATATTCCATTTTCTTGATATAGCTAAGTATTCACATCAACAACTTTATTTATTTGAAATGGACAGCTATGACCAAGTTGCTCCAACTTAAACTGCAACTCTCTTGAGTACTTCAGATCAGTGTTTGAATTCCTCCACAAAGTTTGCTTGATTTCTTTTAACAGATTGCCACACAATGCTATGTGTATAGTGCAGGCAAGTTAGCCTGTCTCTGCAGACTATTTATGATGACATTAGGAGAGATCACTAAGTGCACACAAATTGGCCCCATAATACATGGTCGTCAAAGTTATGCATATAGCATCATTTCAGTGTTGTACCAACCATTTAAAGTGAGCCCTAAGGCCTGCCAAATTATGCTCGAATCACTCAACGTAGAGGATTCCATAGCTAACTTGAACGTCCCCTAAAAATGTTCAATGAATGGAAAAAAACATGCTCTGCTGCAGCTGAAACAAGTTCAATTGTGAGTTGGGGGGAAATGTGGATACGGCATTGAAGAATTTAAATATGCTCAGCAGTGGATGTACCTTTTCTTCACTTCAAATTCGTAGGTCGGCTGCTCCCAGTATTTTAAACTTTTTTTTTTCATTTTAGAAGTACAATAACAGAGTGGCCAAACTAGCCCAGCTGCTTTAGTCAAGTTCTGAAGTATAACCACATTTCTAAATGTTTATCCTTTAGTTGTACAAGAAAGGGCACTATTGATTTTCTTTTATAATTAAGGGTTATATGGACTGATTATCCCTTTAAAATACTAGAATTATTCCACTACACTATTTCAATTCTATTATTCCAGGAAAAAAATGTTAGCATAATCCGGCAGGGTTGCTTGCTGAGCTGACCCGGCCCATTGCTGTTAGGTAAAGGGTTTCAATAGTTACTCTCTGTGGATACTCCATTGTTATGGATTAAGTAAAATCACAATATGAGTATTTCATATCCGTCTTTAATTCAAAATGGAAGTTTGCATCTTTTCTTTCTTTCTTTTTTTCTTTTCTTTTTCTTTATTTCCTTTTTTTTTCTTTAACAAAATTGCCACACAATGCAGGGCAAAAAAAGTCTGACTTTGAATCAATCAATAACCATAAAATGAATCGGCTGCATCACCTTCTACAGAATAACCAAATAGCTGTCAGTCCATTAATGTTTTCCAAGCATCACATTGTTGGTTAAATGGAACGTATCAGAGTGCTGCTAGAATTTTATTACAAACCAAAACATCTGCAAACATTAGATTTGTTTGTCGAACACTTATAAATGCTCATTACACTGGGTGTCGTAGTTCTCCCCTGCTGAGTCAAATAAGAGTAAACTGCTTTACATTGTAAGACACGTCTTTTGACAAACTGTCAGTTCTGAGTACACTTGAGAAATAGTGTATGACACCTTTAAATCCTCATTACAGTGGGTGCTATACAGTATATCTCAAGCGTGCTCAGAACTGAGTTTGTCAAAAGACCGATCTTAAAATGTAAAGCATTTTATATTGACTAAGTTGAAAACATAGGAAGTGCACAACTTTTGAATTAAACTGTGAAATTGCGCAAGACCTTTCATGTTCATTTTATTATTTCATGTACTTAGTCAATTGTCTAATTAAGGGGTCCCAATAATCAGGGACTTTCTGCTGCAAATCTTGGGAACCGCCCATCAGAAATATTGGATGGGAGGTTCCCCCTCTAACAAAGTTGGGATGGCAGATGTTCCTGTGCCTTGCCTATACTTGATTCAGTATTATAATATAGTATAGCCTAATTGAATTCGTGATTTGCTTCACAATGTACTTGTGCATTGATATCATCATAAATATATAGTATCTATTTTTGTCAATTGTTTTAAGCTGCATTTCAGTCGCTATTGAACTCGCGCTGTATAATCAAATTCTTTTTTGTTGTTGCCAAATTTTAATTTTAATAGCACACAAAGTTTTACAAGGCAATGTAACAAAGCAAGAACACTAAATGAGTAATGCCTGTGTTTAACTCAAAATAAATAATAGTGTCGAATGAAATGCCAATGAATGACAGAATAATAATAATGTTAATGCACAGCATGAGTAACTAAGAGGTTTCAACATGAAAAAACCATGTGAAATTATAATAATAATCAACTGCAAGTAATTAAAATGATTAATTATAATAATGAATAATTGTGTAACAATATTCGGGGCATAAGTGAAAGAATGAATAGGAGGCCAGATCATGGATTTGCATGGATGGGAAATGAGCATTGATGATTTTCAAATTAAATATTGGTGCAGAGGTGCCTTGGGTAGAATGTATGGAACAAATAGTGAAACAAGAAGAAAAAAAAAAAAAAAAAAAAAAAAAAAAACCAACAAGAAAACAAAAAAAAACACGTGAATAGAACAGCTAATAGTTAAGTCAACATACAAGTCTAGTAGCCTAATTGCAAACAGCATGTGAAGTTTCCAGATGAATTCGTTCATTCGTTCTCCCTCCCTCTTATATACTTTGTCTGTGGTCGTGAGCGTGTGCAGTTCTCGCCCCAAGCCTTGGCAGCCATCCTCACTCCTCCCTCTGTACCGTCAACCCAAAGAAGACTGGACGCCAAAGCGAAGCAGAACATCTAACTAATGGCCGACTATCGTAGGCATCTGATTCTCAACTGATCTAGAAAGTGATTGAGGGCTGCCGCTAGTGCTTCTGCGGCCATTCACAAAGGACACTTCTTCACGCTCGCTGGCTCTTCTTCGGATGGACTGACGTCTTGCGGGAATGTTGTTGTTATTACCGTTGGAGTTCACTTCATGTCCTACGTTCTCATAGGTTTCCTGACCAACACTTCTTTGGCCCCGGAATGAAGCAAGGTCTCTGTTTTCGTAATTGGGACGAAAATTGCGAGGGGCAACCCCATGAAGATCCTGAGGGAGAGGATGGTTTTCATAGTTGGTGCCCCTGCTCGGCACGGGGACGTCATAGTACCCACTGCCTGGGATGGGAACCCGTTTAGACTCGTTGATGGTGGGCAGAGTCTCGTAATTCAGAGAGTTGGCAAGCTGCCGTGAAGACGGCCGCTGGTTGCTGGGGAAGTGCTGCAAGATGTTATAATCCGCCGCTGTCACGCCCCCAGGTTGGGGCATAGGGACCGGAACAGAGGGTGAACCGGATTCACTGAATGAAGCTGACCTCATCAAGACGTAGGTCCCGTCTTTCATCAAGTTGCTGCTGCCCCTGCTCATCATTGTCATGTACTGGTCTTCACAACCGTCGTCTGGATCAGGTGCGAGGGCCTGGTAAAGAGAGTGGGAGGAGTGTTGCCGGTGGGGCTGCACCCTATCGTACTGGTGATGACCATTACCAGCATCTCCGACGCCATCCATATGCCCAGTGGCCGGCCCCTCCATGCCATCGAAGGCAGCCTCGTACTCAAACAGCTCGGAATCTTGATAGCTCCCGGTGGGTGGAGATGATGCGTTGCTGTAGCTCCTTAGCGACGCCTCTGAGTCGCGCTTCTGGCGGAAGGACGGATGCTTGTCCAGACGAACTGGCGGCCCGTTGCCGAGGATGGTTGGCGTGCTGGTGACAGAGTGATAACCAGAGTCTTGGTCCTGGGAGTTCTTCCTGAGCAGATGGTTGTGGTAGTTAGTGATGGATCCTCTCTTCTGGAAGGAGGCAGGCTGAGACTCGACGGAGGATCGCGGCATGTCGTACAGAGATGTCTGTGATTGGGAACTGATTGCCACAGCACTGCCGTCTCCTTGGAACAAGAATCTAAAAATAAGGAATAAAAATGGAATGAAATTGACGCAGACTATACAACAGGATGCAGGAAAGTTCTTTGTACTTTTATTAGCAGTAAATGATTTGACCTTCAGCAAGTGCAAGTCTAAACAAGTACCACACAGCAAATTCCACGACCCTTTTTAAAGTTAAGAATGCCTCCAACTTCCTCTTTACAGGACCTCATTTCCTCGTGATCAATGCAATAGAGCCTGACTAACTCCAAATCAAGATCACCTCTGACCACACACCCCTGTCACACCTACAACCTTTTACAGCCATAATGTGACTGGCAGATTCCTTCACAGCTATCAAAACAACCAAACACGAGTCCAGCCGTAATTGAGGCCAGTCATGTGAAATAGCTGCACTTGCTGAGCGTTTGCTTGTAAACAAAACCCTTTCCCCCTGTCACATTCTTTGGAATTTGTACCGATATATGACACACCAACGAGTTACTAAAGCAGAACAACCCACATAAAGGCCACCCACAGGAACAATTAGAGCACCAGAATATCCCAGGCCAAACGAGATGTTCTAGGAAATGCCTTGTGGTTAATGAATGCACCGAGCTACCACAACTAAAGGGCTGCCAATTTAATGCTCCAGATTGTTGGACATAAGTTTAGCAAGGAAGCTTTGCATTCCAATAGCTGGTTGCTGTTGCTACTGCCTCCCCAATAAGCACAAGACACAGTCTAAAAAAGAAGCTACCGATAATGGAGTTATGTGTTTGAGATAGAGGCATGTAAACATACACACACCATTTGCATGGGAAGATGTTGGGAGAAGGAAACCTCAAGGTAAACAAAGATACCCTCCAGTTCTATTTAATAGCACGCCAGCCAAAAGGAAAAGGAAACCAGAGCAGGAAAAGAAACTTGACACCAAAACAATAAACTTCACTTAATTTTAGCCACCAAGTCTACAACCCGACTGTGATATGCTTGAAAGGTGGATGTGCATGGGAACTGTAATAATCATAAAAGAGGTGGCTGACTGTTGCTTTAAAACAGCTAATATTACACAAGCAGTAGTACACACACATCCCATTAGGCCCTTTAGATCTGCCATGGGTCTATACAAGCTCCTAGTTCACACTGCCAAACACTTGTAGCCAGACAAAAGGTGGTATATTGAATAAAGCAAGAAGAACAGGACTTTTAAATGGCAGAAAAGAAAGGTATCATTATTGAATAGACAGGTCATGGGATGCCAGGACAAAGATACGGTGGGAAAATGATACTGGCAGATTCCAAAGCTCCTTATATAATGAATTCTCCCATACCCTCGACCCCCAGACAATTGTACCAAATGCCTCCCTATTAGCCGTCTAATGAGATCCTATAAAGCAAATTATGCCAGCACTCCAGCCAACAATGAGAAATATGCCTCCTGCCTCCTCCTTCCTCAGTCAAGCATGGCCAAACATGGCCGCCATTTTACCCAATGCAGCCAGATAACGCTAACCCACTTACAGATGGAATTGGTTTTCGCTGTGGCAAATTGTGGCCAGGGTTTACAACTTGGAAAACTCCCCCATAAGTCCCTGTGCATTCCATAAGAACCATCATCACTTTCACACGAGGTTCTAATATTGAGAGGTTTCTGAAAACCAGTCTTGCCCACACCTTCAAACTGAATAGGGCAAGAACACTGGGCCACAACACTGGCCAGAGCAAGGGGGAGGAGGCACACAAAGGATCTATTGGTCTGCCATTCAAAGTAAAACTGAATTCCCCACCAACAAATACTGCAAAAGCTAATGCACCCACACACACTTTCATAACCCAAACCAGTGAATAGATAAAGGACTTCACACAGCCCAATGGGTACTACCCCACAATTCTACAAGACATGCATAGAGAAGTGAACCCCAAGTAAGAGAACTGAGTTTGAACTAACTATAACAACTACCAATTACTGACCTGTGAAGTGTCTCTCTCAGTGCCTGGGCATCATTCTGGTATCCAGTGTACATCCACACCAAACCGGGTCCTCCTTCACACCTTCTGCCGATCTCGAGGAACACTAAATGTCCAGTCTTTCCCGTCCTCCTCATCTTGTCGCGATCCCAGGTGACAACTGGGTGGGTGTGGTCTGTGGGGCTGATGATTTCTAGCTGTCCCATGGAGACATTGGGAACGCCACTGCGTAGAGCCAGGATGTGCTGGCCGATAATGCCACATTTCTGACCGACTTCTTCGGGTAAGATGTACACAGGCCAAACTGAATCTGTGATATAAAAAAGAGCATAAAAAATTATACAGAGGAACCAAGTGTAGTCACACACACATTCCAACTAGTTGTTTTGTCTTATGAATATCACCCATATTCCTTAAGCATCACTTCACAGCTAATTACTGCTTATTACAAGTGCTAAAGGTCATGCTTACAAATGCTAAAGGTCATGCTTACAAATGCTAAAGGTCATGCTTACAAATGCTAAAGGTCATGGCATGCATTATCTGTTCAGTAGTGACCTGACAAGGAGAGAGCTTGCTCCAAACACAGTTACACTCAGCTAAATTGCATCGTTACCAACTCAGCATAATCCCATAGTTCATAACAAAACCATAATAAAGTAAAATCTAGATCACACCTTGAGATGAGGTGTGAGAGAGAGAGAGATAGCAGCTGTTCAGAGTACACTCAGCTCCAATATTTAGCCTTTCTAGTACAGACTCAATAGGAAGCAAGATAGTAATTTAAGCTACAAAGAAGCCTTTTGCTACCTTATCCCTAGCAGAGCTAAACACTATGCTACCCTCCTAGTGACCAGGTTTGACCACCCCCTCTCTGAAGTAGCCCTAGGTATGTTCTAAACTTGACAAAAAACAACAGTATTCTTGCAACAGCCAAACAAACCTCACTGTACACAGCATATCTAACTAAAGCATAATTATTATTTTTTTCAAACAACTACTCCAATACAAAGATCACCTAAACACACCGGCTATGTGAGTTCGCATAGCTAATGCCTGCCCTTGCTGCCGACCCTTGTGTAGCCTAACAGCGCATTATACCGTGAAGTGGCAGGCAATGTATCGCTAACAAGACTTTAATGTTTGCATAAACATTCCTACACAAACAGAGCAAGATTTCCCGGAATGGATGCTACAGCGCTGCTCTTAAATCAACACAAGCTCATAGACACGCGTACACACACCTACACAGTGTTTAGTTCCTCTCTCTCCCAGCGTGCTCTAATTATGTTGCAGCCCCGTTATACAAAACTGATTTATAAGCACTGGGTAAAGGGAAAAAAGTTGTTTGGTATAGGTGTGTTGTGGTTGCTTGCTAGAGCTAGTTTGAGGCTCCACACAACAGGCAACAGGAGACCAGACTTTACTGAATGAGCAAACTGTGGCTGATCCAGGATGGTTCATAACCTAAGACTTTCAGAAACACACGCTAAAGTAGCTACCAAAAGATATGATGCTTGTGTTTATGAAACAGAAGAAAAGGTATACGTGGAAATAGCAAAGGACTTGTGCCAAGTCCAGGTATTGTTTGCCACGCCCCCTTATCCTATAACCCCAACGTCTCTCCCGCCTACTCTCTGCCTCCGCTCTTTCAAAGTACATCAGAACGGAAATGAACGAGACAACTCGGAAACCAGCCAAGATATTTCTCTGTTCCCGCCAAATAACTCGAACCTTACAGCCAAGCCAAGTGCCAGGCATGCAACCCACCACCCACACTGATGAGGGGGTGGGGCAGAGAGAGAAAGGACAAGTAACAAGTCATACAGAAAAGTAAAATAATAATAAGGACTGAAACCACTATGGCATAATTATTGGAAGATGCCTGGAATGAGGAAGAGAATTTACACAATTTCCTGATAATTGGAATCAAACAGTTGGTAATGAAGATCAGTCCTTTCTAGGAAAAAGGAACTGTGGAATAGAATTCTACTCAAGGAGGTCCTAAACTTTCCCCACACTAATCCCAACTGACAACATACACAAAGGCCCTTGCAGCATATTTCCAAGCAAGATTGGCAGAAAGTACCAGAGAATCCCTCCATGCATAATACTATAGGATTTGGACTGGTTTCAACATTACAAGTGTCCCATCACCAAGAAAAGCTTACAGCTATCGACCACGCTGTCTTTCTCTTAGTCACCAAACCTAAAAAAATACCTTAAAAAAAAGCAAAGCTTAGCTTAGTGCAATAGAGTTACTCCACCACTGTGCTGTTGTGTTTTCTAGGGATAAACATTGGTCTTGAATAGGTTAGAGAATTAGTCTCTTGGTGAAATAATCTCAACACCAAATGTGTGTGGTAAGTACACATGGGGGCATGCACACCCAATACCCAAGCTTAGGTTATGATCATATCTCAAGCATTACATAACACTGTGTGCACATGCACCAAATATCAACCATGTATTATGAGATCATTTCCACCCCACCCTTGGGACCTCTCCAGATGTCTGTTCTTGAACCTGGCAGGGCTGGAGATGCATAGATCATCAAACGCTACATTGAAAAAACAACTGTACAGCCATTTTTACTGGCAGCCCAAAATCACCCCACTCGGACTAAATCTAAACAAAAACAAATCGCCATCCTATTTGGTATTACAGAAGCGCTACAATTTAAATAATCAACATTCTGTCAGATACTAAGCTCACACACTGCTAATGTGGGAGGAAAGCCGACACCAGGAAGGCGGGATGGCTTAACAAGATTATCATACCCCCAGCACATTCCTGTGGCCACCTACACCGAGGAAATACTGCTATAAACCTTATATACTCCCTGAGCCCCAGAGTTTGCATTCCATATTGGACCAGTCATTGTTTGACAGAACAAATACCACGCCCTGGACAGACTGCCACACAGGATCGATTAGGCTGAATCTATATATAGAACATCCTTCACCAATAGTGGAATGAAGTGCCAATTAAAGCAAACCACCCATTGTTCTCACATCTTTGGATAAGGACCTATTTTGGCAAGGCGATAGTTAGCATTCTCGAAAGAAAAATAACACATCTATACATGGTAAGAGATTTATTCAAGCCATCTCGTCACTGCTGGTCAGGTACAAAGTTGACAGTGAACTTGATTGAATATAGTCAAGTTGAAAGTCTAGACTTCAAACTGTCCCTGCCAAAGTCTGGACTGTCCCAAACTTTTCCAAACTCTATCAACAAACCCATTTACCCTCCAGATGTGGTCAAGCTTGTATACACTAACCCTGACCACAAATCCCTGTCACACCAACACGCCCTTAAAAATAATGTGTACTCTTACCAGATCAAAAATGGGTGTAGCTGAAATTATATTGGGGAAGTGTTTATCTACTTTCTCACACTTAGTGTATTCATAAATGGCAGACACGCTCCCCATAACTGGATTACATTCATGACCAGCTCCTCCCACTAGAACTAATCCCTTATCACTTATTTTCATCTCAGGAATTTATCTCCCAAGTTGGGAAGGCTCAACTCTACTTTCTGCAGCATTAGGAAAATCATTTGCAAGCTCACTCACCAGTTAACCAACCTTGACAGGATGTGGGTCAAAGGTGAAAATCAGTGGAACCCTGAACTTCTCAGAGTGTCCAATGACTTCACAATGCTTCTTTATCACACGAGAAACACTTCATGCAAGCAAAGTGCAATTAAAAGCTTAGCTTGTAAAAATAAATTATCAACGTTTAGTAGAGGAAAAGCTTATCCACTTGGTCGAACATGAAAGTTGTACATGAGGCAAGAAAAACATGAAGTAATATAAAAAACAAGTTTCAAAATGGATGCATTCCCAAACGAAGGACAGGTTGAAAGTTTTCACTACGCCCCCCCCTAACCCCTTCCCAATACCTTCCATTGATCAGAGCTAACGGTATTGACCTCCAACTAATGCACTCCTCTATCAAACTCACTTGCATTATACTGCCTTGCTTCCAGAGCCTGTCTGAAACTGTCCTTAATTGGATTGACTTTCGGCTCCTCAGGTATCGGGGAGAATGGATACATCACCAGAAGCTGTAATAGTTTGACCCACTTCAGCCTGTCGTTTTCAGAATCTGTCCTTAACTCGTGCAGCTCTCCGTTACCCGTCAGCACGGTGAAGGCATAAGCCGCCTCGCTGTTAGATGACGACGGCATGCTACTTGATTGGGAGCCTGCTGACATCGGTGAAGAACTGAAGTTTACGTTTCCCTGGGAGTTTAGTAACGTAGACGCATAAGCCGGAGAATTGTTGCTGGAGTTTGGAGGTGTAGTATAGCTCGACTCTATTTTGGCACCATCCAGTTTAATAATGCCTTTAGGTTTATATCCAGGCTTTTCAATTTTCTCATAGTCTTCAAATATTTGAATCTGAGCACTGACTGCTTTTCCACCATCTGGATTCCCAGGAAGTCCACAAAAAGCTGCAACAACTCGTTTCTGAAATAAAAGTAGTAATAAAAGTCAATAAAGTACAAGTACCAATGTAAATGTAAGTAGCCAGCAGTTAGAAAAGGTAAAAATCCAAAAGGTGACTTTAAAAGGTGACCCTCAAGCTACCACAATTAAAAAAAGAAGAAGGGTAACTAGGGATGTGTACAAAGCTTAGTGGCCTCCGCTTGAATAGATACAGGCCAAACAGAGCTAATAAAGCTAACAAATTAAATGCATCGCATCAAGCTATTCTAACCAACTGACCTTTGTATTGCCTTTCTTGAGTTTTAGGAAGAGCTTTCCCCTGTGCACTTCTCGGCCTCTCGATGCCATCGTGAATGTCCTAGGCTTCAATTAAACTGCAGCACAATTTGCAAATATAGAACAAAAACTTTTACAACTACTTTGATACAGCACACAACTACTCGGTTCTATCCTACACTTTCCGCAACTCCTAGAGCTATAAAGCATGCAGGATGAGGCACGAGAGCCATTCCATTTCCGCTGCGGTATAATTAACTTCCTCTCCCCCCTCACACTGCGCGACGGGAACACCCGGAAAAAGCGGGCGATTAGAATTCTGAGACCGCGAGTAGAGATGATGGTACCGCGAGAGCTAGAGTAAGGCGAACATAATCCTAACCTTTTCACTCTTATGAATTCAGTAATTCTTAGCTTAAAAAATAACAACAACTCTTTAACTGGTCCTCCATTCACTTACGAAAAGATTCTAGTAATTGTTACTAATTATTTTGTTTCTATTATTACTAAACGGTGGAGCCTTTATGCTTTTACAGACTATAAAGCCATTAATACATCAAACCTTGACTACACCAAACCTTTACTACATCAAACCTTTACTACATCTTCCCGGTCAGCTAACATCGTATAGTCATTCGTGCTAAAAAAAAACCTATACAAAAAGTTGACACTTACCGGTATTGGGTTATTCCAAGTAGGTTAGTAGTCACGGAGTAGTAGATATAAAACTAGACGCACTTTACTGCTACACACAGTCACACTACTACGACATATTTCAGTAACTAGCTGCTTCTGATAATCCTCTAGGAACTTGGCGCTTTTGTTTACATTTTACTTTGGCGGTTGTTTTGCGCAGTCGCGTAGACTACCGCGTGAGTGAGCCTGAGAGGTGTAATTTATTTGAAGCCCCCAATTTGTATAATAGTTGTACCATCATCAGTGATAGCCTTCCACCCCCAACACACCCATAGCTCCACATTAAGTCAAGATTAATATTGCGTAATCTGCAAAGATCATGTGATAAGTTCCACAGCAGACACTCACAAGTGAAGGACTTGTTCACACTCATACTCTAACATAACTCGCTTATGGCAGTCAATACTGAACATCAATGCAAGCTCCCCGTGCTCCATTGTCATAGCCATCTGATTGTCCCTCTCTCTCCAGCTCAACATGAGTTTAGGCTCGTGCTTGTGAAACAAACATGATGTTGTCAGGTCTAAATGAGCTGAATCTGGAATTTGTTTGGGTGAAAATGAGCTCATATGATGTGTAAGATTTTTTTTTTTAATCAGGTTAAGTTCAAGTCTTAACCAAGCCCCATTTTCCCACCACACTCTGAATATATGCCACCCACATACACTGTACACTAAAAACTCCTAAAAAAAAGGGTATCTTTAATAGAATTAAGCAAGCCAAGCACCAACTTGGGTTCTTGTAACAGGATTAAGAACAAACCATTAATTTGATTACTTCAACTGTGGTTAGTTATGGTTAGCATTGAACATTTCAACATGATTAATATAATCCACCTATCCATGTACTGCCATCCAGGAGTACAAGAGATAACGAATAACAATAATATAATAATAGATGATGATGATGATGATGATGATGATGATGATGAGGATAATGATGATGATGATGATGATGATGATGATGATAACAATAATCAATAATGATCATAATAATCAGTAATAATAATATTAAAAGCTTACGACGTCAATAAATGGATGTAGTACAACCCAGAATGGCTACATTGCTCCCTCTCTGCCCTACCACTGACAGTCTCTGTCTGCCAGTGCCTCAAAGAGCACGGGCTAGTGCTAGAAGACTCGTCTGCCACTTATTTCATTTTAGTCCAACATTTGACGACACAAATTAATGGAATACAGCCACGATTGAAAAATGTATGGTTGGCTCTAGAATGATAATTAATCTGACAAGCTTGCTCACTCCCCCCCCTTCCCCCCCCCCCCCCCCCCCCCCCCCCACCACCCACCTATTATTTCCATTCTGACCACAATGATTTAAATAAATATACACTGAGCGAAGTTCCAATGCCATTTGTAAAATTTAGTTGATTGAAAGACTATACTTAAAACTAACAATTTTTTGAGTTATATGAAGTAAGTTATTTGCCACGCACTTAGCACTTACGATTCTGTTAATACTTTGTTAATACTTTGTTCAGTTATTACACAATTTGATAAAATTCAACACAAAAAGTGTTTGTTGGTAAAGCATCTAATAGAATAAAACTCCCTTTAAGTGTGTTGGAATTGCATTAATGAAATGATGTATCCCAAATTTATATGATGTATTTCCCCTGTATTATGTAGCTAATTAGCTTGAACACCATAGGTAAACATAAATTTCATGATTAAAAAACCAAACACACAAATTGTTATTGTGCCCAGTTTTGAGGCACTAGCCTGGTTAGTGTATAAAAAGTGAAAGCTGTGCACATGAAAGAAATTCAGAGGCTCCTGTAATCATCAGAACCAGAGAACAGTTTTCATTTGGATAGCATTGTTTGTAAAGGAAGTTGCTTTACACACAAACACTACACACATTGAAACAGAAAGAAGCTCATGCCACGAAATGCTTTACCATCTGATGAGCAACAACTAAAGGAGTTTCTTTTATCAAGAGTAAACCATAAGAAGTTATTTCCATACAAACATAATGTTACTTTTTATGTAAGTCAAGATAAGTCTGACGTACTTGTTTTTATTATCATTATAAAAATTATAATTTTAGGTCACTGTAGGAATACTGCAATCTCTTCTAAAAAAAAAAGAACTCATTTAATAAAAACTGGATTTAATCTTGGTAAATTTTGTTTGGTCTGTTCTGTTTTTGTTGCAGCCGACTTTCTTAAATTCCTCTACTTTGTGTTAAATTGTTTGAGTTTAACACAAAGTGTTTTCTCAAGTGAAGTAACACAAAAACAAACGCCGGGAAAAAAACAAATATGGATGGACTGTTTTGGTTTTATTGGTTGACTCCGACCATATGTTGATCAACACCCACTGGCTGCTGAGTGTGGTGACAGATGCTCACAAACCAAAATATTGAAATACAAGGTTGTAGGTATGGGAAAAAATCTAGCCTGGAATTTTTAGCTTTGCCCTATAGTTAATATTGGTGTGCTGTGAGGTGGGTGTTAAAGTGGGTATATATTGAGGGGGAGTAAGGGGGAGGAGGGAGTGAGTAAGTGCTGGTAAAATTAAAAAAAGCACCATAGACACCGAAAGTAAAGAGGTCATGGCATGCATTTACTATTAATAGTTCATGGGGTATGGGAATGGTATTATTGGGGGTGGAGGTGGGGAGAGGGATGGGGTGCAGTGGAGGAGAGAAATTCTGTTTGGAATTCAACAATTGACACTGAAAGTAAAGCGGTACCTTGCCTGGGATTATACGATCATAATTCTATCTCAAATATTTACATGGATGTTCTTGAGTTCCGTTTTTGTTGAAGGCATACACCTAACAAACCGCATAGAGAAGGGAGTTTCCTTTACTCTACTATATCCATCCCAGCCACATCTTCCACTTCATACATGGGCTAGTTTCCTAGACCAAGTAGAGTAAAGTACTAGTCCAACCAGGTCTTGATAATGAGCCGTACACTCAAGTCAACACTCAGAATTGTTAACACTAATTGCTAGGTATAATGAGGAGCTTAAGGGCAGTTCTAAATGACTTAAGTTATAAATTATATTATTCACTGTAACGTAATGGCCGATAATGAAATCAATCAATGCCATATTTCTGGCCATCACTTACTGTTCATTGGTTAACACTGGTTAGTTAGACATGTTTTTGCCTCTCGACTCTGTCTCCTTCTCAACTTTGAAATCACAAACCCTCAGGTTTTTTTCACTTCCTTGCTATTGATGCTATTGTCAGAACTTACTTGTTCTTAACTTCCCCTTGGATAGAACCTATTCCAGGAATTGTGATGGCTTCCTTGTTCTTGAAACCCACCTTGCATGCATAGTTAATGAGTAATGAGTTGAAGGAACCATTTAGATTATGTCATGAAGTCAGTGAACCTTGCTTGGAAGAAAAAAAAAAAAAGAAAAAAAAAAAGAAAAAAAAAAAGAAGCAACATTAAAACAAAACAAAACAAAAATGAACTGGAAAGTTATATTTTTGTTTACAAATAATGTGTTGATCTCGTGCAGAATTTGATAGTCCCAACAAATCCAGAGTAATGACTGCCACTAGCGGATTAGACGCTACATTATCTGACTGACCACAAAGCGTATTGTTTTCACTAGGGAAAATAGTAACTCTAGAGTTAGCTTCACAACGGGTAGTTCAGTCTGTGATTCAAAGTGTTACATTCCATGTTCACTCCAATTAAGACGGTTCTGCTTGCGATACAATGAGGGTCGATTTAATTTATTTGATTCAATCATGGTAGGCATTTGCTTGTAAACATAAAACCATAAGTTAGTGAAAATCCATCCCCAGTAATCAAACTGAGCAGAAGCTAAAAGATCAGTTGTATCCACTAGTTTACACATTCCAATTTGATCTGGAGCAACCCCAACACACTGCCAAAACACGCAGCCATTGCATAACCTGCATTCCTGAGGGTGGCCAAGCTCATAAACATGGACATCATCAGAGCTCTGGACCGTAAAACAACAAACAAACTCCATAAATTCTGCCAGTAGCCAGCCAGTCATCCATCCATCCCAGCCAGACAGTGGAGCCAGTGATATATCCTTGATTAAGTGGGGGTCTGGGTGGTGAGGATGTACCTACTGAAGTTAACACCAAACAAACTGGTTGAATGGAGTTGTTGATGAGATTCTAACTGGTACAGACCAGCCAAGCCGGCTGGTGAGGCTGTTTGCCCTCCTTGGAGATGGTGGTTACTATGTAAGTGGTATAAATGTTATAACTGGTGAGCTTTGATAGTTTGCTTGCTGGAGACCACAAGTGTATAGTAGCTACTTAAGCTCAACTTCATAATTGAATTATTTAAAAAAGAAAACACACATACACACACATACTAACCCAGTTGTAATGATATAACTAATTGTTGCCCTACATTGCATCTCTATCTGAGGCAAGAAGTCTGCCATATTTACACTCGATCAATTCACTGCTATACCTAGAGCCCACCACAAGTTATACCAATACCATTGACAGTGATAATGACTCAAAAGGAAAGAGAATGATGGAAAACTCTTCCTAATATCTTGCTTGCCCGGCAATAATACCACAAAGAGTTATGATACAATAGTCCCTGTGATTATTCATCAGAATGGCCTCAACTACAATGACATCATTATTAGGCAATTGTCATTGCATGTATCATATAGTCTTTTTTGTAACGATCAAATTGACTCTTTTAGTAGAGTGACTTCATTGAGGCATGGGAAATAAGAAAGTATATTCAATTACACATAAAACTGTTTCTTTTAACCCCTCCTCTTGTTAATCTGTTGACTATTTGGACAGATGTTTTCAGAGAAAGTTGTTCACTGGAAGTACGTACGCCTTACAATTGCTAACAAAAAAAAGAAAAAAAAAAAAAAGAAAAGAAAAATATATGCAATTATTTATGAAACAGTCTATCTCTTCACATGTTTTGATATCTTTAGAGCAATGTGCAAAATGTACTGTAAGCAAGCCTTACAATCGCTGATAACATTCAATTGTTTCCCCAATGCTTCTCTATAATAAACGTTTATAGCAACAATTCTTACAGAAATATTACAAAGAAGTAAAAATAAAGTAAATAAATAAGAAAATAATATAGTCCTGAGATGACCTATCTAGATGGACCTGTAGAATATTTGGCTGTAGGAATATGTTCAGAAGTGATGGAGTTTGCGCTGTTATTTAAGAAGATGTCCGCGGATTATATTTCTGTTGTTGGCGAAGACAGTGGGCTGGTCACTAGAGCTTGGTAATCTGTACCAACAAAAACAATAGAATTAACAAATATATTTGTAAACAGTATACAAAAGATTGTGATGCGCATGTGTGTAACACATGCACTACTTACTAACTTACAAATCACACACACACACACACACACATACACACATACACACACACAATATTCAACTTTCTGGGAACCAGCACACATTATAATGCAAGTATCCATTCATTAAATGTCACACTCAGCAGAGATAAAGCCTTCCTCTGCTCGACTGTTTAAACACGAAACACTTCACCCCAGTGCCTGGTGCAGTAGCTGGAAGCATCAGTGACACATTCACCAACCAGACTAGAAAGAGAAACTGGTTATCTAATTACACTTAAACGGGTGAGCTGATGCACACAAAACTACACTTAATTTTGTCTTTCAATCAACAAAATACAATCTTCATTTGCGTGCGCATGTGTGCATGCATGCGTGTGTGTAGGTGATAAATCCATAGCAAATCATATAACAAATACCTGCCTGACAGTGATATACAATATATTTATGATATTAAAGAAGAAGTACAAGCTCATCACTGTACTTTCCACAACTGTCAGGAAATTCTCATAATGCATCTTAAGGCAATTATTGATACAGTAAATTTCCGCCTTTCACACTTCATGATTCACCCGATTTCGTATTCCGTATGTTGACTTGCATAAGAGCTGGTTTATTTTCCTTTCCATAAGGGTATCTATTCATTCTTATAAAAGTTGACACACCATAGGCAAAAAGGGACAAAACAACAACAGCAAAATACAACAAACATTTTGAAAGTGATATTACATATTTCGATACTACACAGCAGCTAAATATAGTAACCATAGGATGATGCAAGTCATGACATAGCTTCAACGAGTCAATTTGTAATCAAGCAACTAAGGTGTACTATTAATTAGAGTCCTCATGCTGTTGGACAAGGTGCCACCTAAATTGGAGCGCTACACGTGGCTCTAGTCTGTGTTCAATAGATAAAAAGATTTAAACACTTCGTCATTGCACAATACCTAGAAATGAGGTTACCGACTTTTATAGCTTCAATGCTAGCACTCACTTGAACTGCCCGTGTTGCCACGGTGATGGAATGCTCCAGGCTATTCCAGAACAATCTAGTTGTCCGCCAACACTTTACTCGTAGCCATCTAGAAATTTCTCACCAGTAACTTGGCTTAAAGCCGCAACATTAGTGCCAGTGAAAGCAATTCTATAGACATTCTCTAGTCCTAATTTAGTAGTCTTATGTAACAGAAGAGATAATTTGAAATGTTAACTTGGATAAGCTGATACACTGAACATTGCTTAGCCTAGTTGGAACACAGCATACAATCTGTAGGTACAAATGATCAGTCTTTTAACCCACTTGTAATAAATCTTTTTTTTTTGGGTATACGACAGCTGATTACTAGAGTTACAGAAATTATGAAAATTTTGCCCTAGGAAAATCTGCCATGAACTATATGTAGCTATATTGAAACCTGACCCAATGCAAAATGCAGAACATGGTGAAAACACATGGGAAGGCGTGCTTACAGAGACTCAATAATGCTACTAAGCTATTGCAACTATTACAACAATTAATGAAATGTTTTGCTTCAAAATTTCTCATTAAAAAATAACCTTCAGTCTGAGCAAATTAAACTGAAGTTCCCCCTTCATTGTATAGATTAAATTTGGGAGTGGCAGCAACTTAGAAAAACTTCAGCCATGATATTCAACTACACATTCTATAACTACAACAAATAGAAGTTTAGAGACACAAAATAATAATACCATAGATACCATAAGTGAATACGAGAATTCAGTTATACTTAAAAACAATAGAGTTCCAATTACTGACAAGGCTTGTGTAAATAACAAAAACAAAGTCAACTAGAACAAGCCAATAAGTACGGCAAACTTTAATTGAAAACACTCTGCACATACACACTCTCACCACACACACACACACACACACACACACACACACACACACACACAATATTACTAGCTGATCCCTCTATTTTCTACAGAGGAAGCCAGAAATTGTAGCATTGTTAAAACAAGGTACTGCATGCTATAGTGTTTCTGTACAAAGTGATACTGCAACTATAATGGATTCTAGCATTCAAGAGTTACTATTGTGCAAGTGTAATTAATTATAAGCTAAAAGAAGGGATAATGTCTCATTAAAGAAACAGTCAAGTCCATCTTCATAAAATTAAATCTTTGCAATTAAGCAATCATATATGAAATAATTCAAAAAGCTACAATGACATGTCAGCTGTGGTCAAGCTTCCAGTGATCACTCATTATTTCTGCTTGTGCAGCAAACTACTCAACTGATTGACAATAGCATAACAGCTTGCGGTGAGGCTGAAAGTATTTCACTTTCAAACTGTGCATTCTTTGAACAACTTCAAAAAAAAAAATCCTCCAATAAAAAACAAGAGAAAGTGAGATTAGGACCAGATTGAAAGATCGTAGAAGATAAAGATTAGTGAACAATCAGATGTCTTAACAAGTTTTATACTATTAGTGTTGGCATTTGTTACTTAATTAATGATGGCTACTGCACAGTGCCCGAAACTTAGTTTAGACAAATGTACAAAAGTTAGGGGTTAGGGAAAAAAAAAAAGAAAAAAAAAAAAGAAGATGATGGAAGATTCTACTCATACTGAATCCAGCCATCTTAATCTGGATATTTCCTGTCGGAATCATGTCATCCTATTGCTCAAGAGTAAATCTCAAAGGACATGAGCTGACACGGGCACTTGACTTCAATCATCTCTCTAATACCTACCCCGTACACACACACGCACGCACACAAACACAAGCCAGCTCATCCACAAGACATCCTCTGCTATTGTAAACATCAGGTATGCTTCCACAACTTTGTCCAAATTTGGGCACAAGTCCAACAATAACTAACATAAAAAGATAAAACACGAGCACACACACATACAATGATAGATAGGCTACACCCTCACATCCTACTGCTTTTCCCAAACTCCAGCTCATCCTAATCACTCACTATTCTATTGCCTATAGAATATAAAAATTATTTTTTCCCAAGAGCTTAATCCTCCTGTGATGAGCAAAGCATGCCCACTATGCTGGCTCGAGTCCCATAGGTGACATTTTTATGAGCATGCCCAGAACTTAAAAGTAATTATCAAATATTTACATGCCTAGACTAAGAAGATAGTGAGAGGATGTTAATTGAGAAATGCATTAGTGGTTTTCCCAAAATCAAAGTCCATGTGCTGTTGTTTGCTAATATATATTCCACGCCCACTTGCCCGTCCCCCTAACAATCAACTATAATATATTTTTTACACTCTACCAACTACTACAACAAGTATCTTCATCTTGTGCCTAATCAACACACACACACACACACACACTTCTTGCATTCCTGTGCTCTACTATTATAAATGAGGGACTGTGGTCTGTGAGGAGGTCCCGCCCATCCCCGATCTGTGATGGGTCCAAGTGTTCCACCCACCCCAGCATCTGTGAGGTCATTCAGGTCACACACACATAGAGCTGTCTCTTCGGCACATGTGCAGTGGAGGAAGACTGACTGGAAGTGTCCATTGAGAGAGACAGACATGTCAGGTCAAGGAATGGCAGCTGACAATGTCACACTTTGTGGATGCACGTAGACATGCAGGTACGCTGGACAGGGCCATGACAGTAAGTAAGGCAAGAGGGAAATACACGAGTGTGAGGTGTCATGTAAGTTTAAGCAGTTTGCGCATGTGTGTACATATGTAAGTATGTGTGTGTGTGTGTGTGTGTGTGTGTGTGTGTGTGTGTGTGTGTATGTGGTGTTATACATGTTTGACTGTTTTGTAAAAAAAAATTCATATTATCATATATCATATTAAAAGGCTAAAATATCACAAGTTATAACCAAATAAGAATTCTAATTACTACCATTCAACCAAAAATTGTATAAATAATTCAACTATTAGTTTCTTTATGACATTCAACACTTATTGGTAGTTTTTGTAACAACTTCAGATGCCTTGCTAGATTTTATTAACAATTGAAGCTCCTGTCAGTGTCAAATATGCAGAGTTGGAACTGTTGGCATGACAACAGCAAACGCCTCTAGGTATCACATTGAGGACTAAAATTGACCCAAACTACTAAAGGTCAACCACAGCTCTAGCCCACAGCAGCACATGGGCAGTACATGCACACCACATGCCAAATGCATGTCCCACAGTATTATGTGAACTTGTGGTGCAGGCCAGGCCTGAGATTATTTTATCTACTGGGAGTTGTGGTTGTACGAAGTTCTTTTCCTCCCCCAAAGATAATTTATGGAAACTTTAAAGTGACTGTATATTGAACACTAGACTCCTGGCTGCATTAGCTGGGCAAAACTAAGGGTGGGAGGTGGGGGTGGGGGGCAATAGGCTTTTACACCTCCTCCTCTTCTAGGATCTTGACCTAGAAGCCTTCAATCAACAAAATCAAAAACAAAAAACAAAACAAGATAAAGCTACAGCACAGACTTGTGATAGCATGGCTAATAAATAGAATACTTGTGACAGTTTTACATAACACTATGCACTTGAATTAGCTAACAATTGCACAAACTAACCAAACACAGTTCCAATCATGTGGCAGTCATGTGCTCACACCTGCGGCATACATGGTCTTGTACAATGGCTGACAGTTTACTCACACACACACACACAGAGGCCACTAGAGGATAGTGGGGAGCTAGTGAGACTTCTGGTACTCTCTTGGGAAATCATACACACGTGATTGAGAGGGATGATCACATGGTGTGCCAGTGTATGTGTGCATGCGTGTGTTGTGCATGTGTGTGCGTGTGCATGTGTGTGTGTGTGTGCAGGCGCGACAAGCGTGGTCTGTTATATGTGTCCATCCTAAAGAGCAAACTAGAAAACAACAACAAACAAACAAAAATAGCAGAGGCTTAAAAAATGTAGAGTATGTGTGCGTGCGCGCATGTGTGTGTGTGTGTGTGTGCGTGTGTGTCTACCCAGCTGTGATTGGGGACCTGACATCTGCTGGGGTGCAAATTCATGGCCTTTTCGCACGAAACAGCAATGGTCCAGGTGGGACTTCGGGTGCCCACACCACTCGATGTGAGGAAAGGCCTGTTCTCCTGTGAATCCCTCAGCCCTCTCCCTTCCCTTTCGGATGCAAGTTGACGGAATAGGGCACACACCAGAGGGTGTGTACTTGAAATGTAACCAGCTCAGGATGTGTGTTTGTGTGTGAGTATTGTATAGCAATAGGAAGCCAAGATCGGCAAGTGCAGGAAGAAAGCATGTATGGAACCAATCTGTCATCAATGCCACAGTATCAGTCTCTCTGACATACATAGGAGAGTTGAATATCGGGTTCACTGGAACAATACTGGATCTACTCTAAGCCTTTTCACCAATCTTAACTTAATGCAGGATCAAGTTCATTTCATTAACATAACAGCTCCTTTAAGCAAAGCAGCTCCTTTAAGCAAAGCATACCAGCTGTGCTGTACAAAACACACACACACACACACACACACACACACACACACCTTGAACCCACCCACAGAAAAGAACTGTGATAGCGGGCCTAGTGTATTCTAGGCTGGCAATGTCTAGCTCTCACAGAAATGTCTATGTCTTGTCAGATCCCCTGCCTTCTGAACTGTCTTCCACAGGCACACAAAACAATGAAGTTGGCTGCTGACTATTTGCAGCACAAAATCTCTTTTTCCTGTAAGATGCCACTCTGTCTATGCCGCCTTCCTTACATCACACGTGCACACACACACACACACAAAGTTCCCACTTAATCCTCTGGAGAACTTGTTCTTTTGACCACTGCTTCCCTACCAGTGCTGATCGATTCCACTTATTACAAACCCCACAATGCAACCACTTCAGTCTCCCAGGACCCAGTCATTGACCACACACAGCCCAATTGGAGGTGGGGCTACAGCTTGATCAGCTGATTGACCACCCACCCACCAGGGGGTGGGGCTACAGTTTGATAGCCTAGCCCACACTGGGAACCAGCAGTAGTCCAGCTATCCTACATCAACCTCACCCAAAGAGTTCTCAAACCAAGTGGCCAAACTTGCACTTGAAATGCCAACCTCAAGATAACTATATGCCTACCCACTAGACAGTGTATATCCCAGAAACAGTGGGTGTGGCTGGGGTGGGTCACTAGGTGGACTCTACTTATTGATAGATCATCAACAACAACAACAACAACAACAACAACCATAATAATAATAATAATAATAATAGTAATTATAATAATCAATAACATTGCATAATAATAAGGGCTCTATAAAGTATTCTATTAAAAAGTGAAATTAGTATTTACTATCAAATTGTTAATGACCACTTTCAATGAAACAGAATTAATTCTTCCAGAGGTACTGATCCTTCCTGGCTGACAAAATCACCTTGAAAATGGTAAGTTATTGGACAGCCTTGGGTCACTGAGGTGCAGAGTTTGTGTAATTTAAAGCTACCTTTCTACATGCAAACACCAGCTACCCACTTTCTCTGAGGTGACACTTATTCACAGGTAGACTTGACACTTACCCAGTATCACATGGGCACTAATTTCCACGATGATCACATGATCCCTCAATCACTTTAGAAATTTGACAGGTCTCACTCAAATGGCAAACACAAGGGTAACATTCACAATTTCTATCAATTGAGTGGTGATCATGGGTGCACCAAACTCGGCAAAAGGGCGCACCAAATCTCCCGGCAAAAGGGCGCCAGATTGGCATGTGCGTTACAAGGTAATGTAAGCAAGTTGCACCGAACATGCACACCACCATCTGCCATGTCTAGCTCATCGTGCTCACCAATTGTCAGAGACAAAAGTATGGCTACCCACAAGGAGTAGGGTGACAATTATACTCCTGATCTGTACGCCAACTACCCAGGATGTACCCGGGGAAAGATGGTCACATGAATGCGAAATCACTGCATGCACATGGTCTCTGCATGTAGAGTGTGTGTATGGCTCTCTGAGAGTGTGAGTGAGAGACCACAGGCTCATGGTCCTATTTCTACTATGTGGACTGCAAGTTATGCTTAAATATAATACAGATTTCATAGAAATTATAATAAGACAACTTTTTCATAGTAGCTATTTAAAGGATTCTAGAGTAAATTTTTTTTTAATCAAGACGTCTTTGCTCCTGTGGAGCCTTACGTCTTCTTCAGTTGATACACATGCTTTCTTTTTTTTTGACTGTGAGTAAAAATTCAATACCATTTTTAATAGCTACTACACACAAATTGTTATTATTCGTGATTTCTATAACATTAATTTTATTCGAAATGTTGTATTAAGTTTTAATTCACATATTATTGGCTGTTAGAACGAGAAAATTTGCTATTATTAACATTTACTTTCCTTAAATTCCTCAAAACAAAGAATTTTGTTTACACATAATACACAATAATTGATACACAATTAGCTTAACCGGAGCTCTTGAAGAGCAAAGGTGACCTTAAAAAAATAAATATAATAAACTGGTACCATATTGTTTGAATCTATTGTGGTGTCCCAGCCATGCCTGACTTCACACTTCCACCATCTGTAGCTGAAGCCTTGCATACATCCAGGGATATTAATCTAACACAATTACTCTACAGCCATTTCCCACAATTGAACTGACAAGAGATACTTCAATTACAAGACCAGTAACTGGATAATGGGAGGGGGTGGAACCTTACCAGGTGATAGACCACAGAGTGGGAGGGATTGACCTGATGGGCCAAACTTTTCCAGGGTAATTGGAGGGAAAGATTAGCCTTACAGCTTACATGAAAATGTTGTGACAAAAAATAGCCATGACAGGCAGAAGAAAGTTTTACCCAATTGGGCTATTTATAAAACATTGTGGAAACAAGAATTTCAAAAGATGGTGAAATTATCAAGAGCCTTGGCTGGGACTCTCCATTTAAATGGTTAAATGGTGGGTTTGTATGCTCATGATATTGAATACCACGAGTGAAAAACAAAACAACAACAACAAAAAACAAACAAACAAGCAAACAAACAAAAAATGACAGAATAATTGGAGATATTGTAACTTACATTAGTATACTAAAGATTAAAACTACAACAACAATACCAACAAAATGGTGATCAATCTTCAGAGTGTGCTATAAATAGTGTGCTGTTTGCAAACTAAACAACAATAAACAATCTATAGCAACCACAAAAACAACTATTAGTGGCAAGCTTGTCAACCACAAAAACAACTATTAGTGGCAAGCTTGTCAAACTCCACAACAAAAAACAGCTGCAGTTGTACAGAAACTTAAAAACAATAACAACAAAAACAGCTGCAACTCAAACTTTTACAGGGAAAAAAAAAAAAAAAAAAAGGCAAAAAGAGTTAGGATAACATAAAAAAAATGCTTTCCATTGCAGAAAAAATATGAATTTTAAAGGGAACTTGGAAATCTTATAATACAATTTTAACCTCGACCAATCTTGCATCTGGTAGAAGCTGATCCTAGCATTATTCCTTTTAAATCTGACCCACTGGTTAATTGAAATCCATTGTGGCCCGGCCAAGGTTTTTAGTCCTCCACAAAAAATTTAATTCTGGTCCATTAACAGAAGTTCTACAATTACACTTCCAAATCAATCTGCCAGGCTGGCAAGAACTTTGACCCGCTTTCTGCTTCTTTAATGGAAAATTTATCCGTAATTATTACACATATTTAATAACTTACTTGAACAAATCTGTTTTAACTCCGAAATGGTCAGGTCATCAAACCTGTAGCATGTGCGTATGTGTGTGCATGAGCGAGAGTACACAAATGTGTCAAAACTAACCGTTAAAAAATAAATAAAATAAAAATAACATAATAAGTTAGAGAGAAATGAAAGACTGACTCAGGTAACTTATTTTGATGACTTTATTGTTTAATACGCCAAATATTTTATAAGTAATCGTAAAACCTATTGTTAATAATATGGTTCGTCTGATTCTGCCTGTATACATACATGTGATGGATCACACTCAGGCAAAGTGCCACTCAATGAGAAAGACAATGTAAGATATAATATTTAAAAAACTGCCTGATCGAGTTTCTACTGAATAAGCCAGTGATACCGCAGGACAGTAAAATGGCTGCAATCATCTCATAAAGGCTTCAGCGATCTTTATAAATATACCATGTAATGTATAAACATTAGCCTTTTCAGCCCTGCACAAGAAAATCATTCTAGATAATCTAAATTTACTGATTTGATTTCCACTAATTTCATGTACCAGTTCTATAGCTGTATGGACACAGTAAGCAAGTACAGTAATTACTTATTCAACTATCTGTTTAGCTATTGTGTATGTATGGCTGCCAATCAAGGGAATTATTTATGGCAAAGATTTGTCATTTGCCAAGTGAACTAATTAATAAAAAGCAAAAAAACCAACAAAACTAACCAACTATAATTAGTGTATTCAAATCATCAGTCTAAGGGTATGAAACTTACATTTAAATTGAACTGCATTCTAAAATGCTTTTTTTTTAGAAAAAAATAACCTCTCAGTTTACAACTTAATTCTGACGACTTGATAGTTTAATACGCCAAATATTTAAAGATAGAGAATACTCTCTAAATTTATTGTTAAATATTTCGTCTGATTTTTCAGTCTTTATACGTGTGGTATATCACGTCTCTCTCAACACACACTCACTTTGTCGACACTAACTTCTCCGTCAACTCTCGACTAGGTCCAGCTGGATCAATCTGAAACTCTTCCCTGCCATTGCCACCCACCAATTTCTGCTGGCTCAAGCCACGCCCTAAATTGAACTTTGCCCCTTGTCCGGTAGGGGAAGCTGTTTTTGGTGGGTCCAAGGATACTTCACCTTTCTCCTCCGAAGAGAGGACGGAAGTGTCTGAGGTTGGCGGTGGGTTATGGTCGTCTTCTGATTGAGACATAGCCCTGGTTCTCTGGAGGTTGCTCCATTCTTTAATAACGCTCGCCTTGCGGGCTAAGATCGGGGAAGGGGTGGCAGCCGAGGGCGGGTCCACAACAACTGGTCTGCGGGTAATTGTGGGCGTGGCAGCTGAGGCATCAAAGTGATTGATGTCCAGCCCACTGCTGATCAACTCCTCACAGTGCTCCAACCCTCTGCAAGATGAACAAAGAGAAACACAATTATAGATTGAAACTTTCTCACTTAGAGGGGTCTGGGGAAAAATAAAAGAAAAATGTGAAAAAATCTTAGTTGTCGCTGGGGATTCGAACCCAGGGCCACTGGCTTTAGCCACCAGTGCTCTAACCACTGAGCTACGACAACCCACGACTTCCAAGACCCTCACAAATACAATTATACATTAATTGACATATTCCTCCTATTTCTATCAAATACGGTAAGCTGGGTTAGAAAATGTTCATGCTATAACCAACATCCTTAATCTCCGCTCCTCCCCCCTCCCCTTTTGTTCTCCCTGCTCCCCCCCCCCCCCCCCCCCCCCCCCAGTACACTGTTTACAGTGATGCTATCCAGAGCTGGATGATGCAATGAGAAGGTGTTAATAACATCAACTGTAAGTGGTACATGCAAACTTAAGTGCTAAAAATGTCTCCACCAGGGTGTGTTCACAAGGTCCTGCATTCACAAGCAACTCTAGGGACTCCTGGAGCCACAGAACAAGCAAACAAGCAAAAAAAAAAAAAAAAAAAAAAAAAAAAAGTTATACAAGTTAAATTTTCCATGGCTCCAACACACACACACACACACACACACTACATCAACCACGGTACACATGGTTCTTTGTGCAACATTATTTTTGGATGCTGCTCGATCTCTCCTAGCCCTCTGGTTACATATTTGGCAGTCCTCAAATTCCTCGACGAGTTCTGTCCCCAGTGAACCCTTCGCTCACCACCCACAGGAAATATGTCTCAATTCCAAGCATCCAGGCTAAAGCAATTCACATGACTGGAAAAAAAAAAAAAAAAAAAAGTTACACGGGATCGACTGTGTACCCACCAGCGAGATAAGTGGGCGTGTTAGTGATGGTGTTATCTCTAATAAGCATGCACACACTGTCACAGTATCTCCTAACACCTGCTTTATGGAGATGGCTTACAATTGCTAGAGTCATACTGAAATCACTTCCAGAGTTATTTTAAAATTGAATTTGGAAAAAAAAATTGAGGAGATAAGACCGTTTAACAAAAATCAACTTAAATGGTTTCAAGGAGGGCAGAGATGGCTCGATGGGCCTGCTACAGCGAGAATTGTTAATTATATGTGACCATTAATATCACCTCAAGGTCGAGATAAGCTAACCAAACATGGAGAAGAGACTATCTAATAAAAAACAAACAACTAATTGAGAATACTAGAATGTTATTTGCTCTAAACTCAATTTTATAAATGCACTTGTTAAAAATGTCCCCCCACACACTCTCACACATACTATAAATATTTGAATACATGTCATTTTGTATATTTACTCAGCCCTTAGCATAGAGAAAGCATCCAGTATTTACTACGGTGTGGACGTGATCCTATTAGATAATCCAATTACTCTCTTGGACATTGTCCATCCCACAGATTACCAGAAAATGAAGGAGATGTAGTAAACACAGAGAACAGAATAGTAAATTAGGAATTAATGCACACCAACACATAAAAGTACAGCCCCGTAACCATGCCGGGTCCTCATGCCGGGAGGACCCGGCAACTTATCGAAGAGTGTAGTTAAGTTGTATTACATTTAAACTCATAAGTGGGTACTTGTAGCACATATAAAATTTCCCATCCACTCATTCCCCCTATTTTCCACTCATCAATGATCATTCTAAGTCTTTTTCTCTAGCACTTGTTGTTGTATAGAGTCCAATACAAGGGCCATAGCAGGTTAAAGTTCATCAGTAGTGCTCTACTCATGTCAGTCAATCAGAATTAATCAAAACCTCAAGATAATCTTTAGTTATCACCTGCTTTTACCCTTTACCTCCCCCCTCCCTCCCTCCCTCCCTCTTCCAACCTGTGTCTAGTAAGCAGCTTGTTTACACTGCCACTTGCTAAGCTAGTGTAGTCTATAACTTGCTGTACATTTCCAAGGCACTAATTTCTGTACTGGTATATTCAATACTTGTATTACACAACAACAGTCTCCATTATACAAACTAATTACAACAACATTTTAGCCGCTATAATTAACTCGCTGGGTAAAGTGAAGAACTATAGTTGAATTGTTTATAATTGCTACAGTAAGTGTCATACAAGTAGGTACTAGAATGTGATGTGTTAGACAGGACACAACAAACTCTAGGCCGGTATGTAACACCAAACGGGCAAACATGATTACTGTTAGATGCTCTCTCTCTTTGTGGAATTCTCACCTTCATAACAAACATAACACATGCTAAATTGGAATAGTTATATTTGCTGTGTCTTTAACCTGAATTAATAAAGGAGTATTGCTTATAATACATAATGTGAGGTAGGAGTAGTAGCAGGAAAAACAAAACAAAACAAAAACAAAAACAAAACTTTTGTTAAGCAATATTTAGAGTTGAAGTACATAGGTGGTGTATTCTTTATTACTTCACAGGCTTTTTATTTAACAAAACAGAACTATAAGAAACATTGGATTCTTTTAACTGTTGAAATATTTCTTCGTGACAGCCAAATTTGAGTTAAATTCTGCATTGTTTAAAAAAGCCAGTGAAAGAGAAAATACACTTAATGAATAAAGAAGGCTGAGAAAGACATTGTGGAGTTATTATTGCATTCTTCAACACATTTCTGGTGAGAAATAACATCCATTAGAATCTCTGAAGCTGCCACATATTTTCTATAGAAAAACACACAAATAACTAGCTTCTTTCCCACAGGATGTACCGATTCTCTTTCCCAGGAGTTTGGGATGCCACCAGTACAGGCATAACAAGAACTTACTCCCGTAGTCTGCAGAGAAAATGAGGACGCTCAAAAGAGTGCAAAGGTTATGGTGCACTCGTAGCAAACTGGTCATATCCATTCCTGCTATTGTTGTTGGAGTATCACATGATTTCACCCCCAGCTATTGTTGTTGATTAAGTTGCCATGGAAATCAATATCTTATAGGTTTCTAGGTGTTCTTTGAAGCTCTGGGAAAGAAGGCTTTCACAATGGGTGGTAAAGGCCGTATTACACTCACATGTACTTCACCAATCACATGTACTTCACCCATCACATGTACTTCACCCATCACATGTACTTCACCTATCACATGTACTTCACCAATCACATGTACTTCACCCATCACATGTACTTCACCCATCACATGTACTTCACCCATCACATGTACTTCACCTATCACATGTACTTCACCCATCACATGCACTTCAGGTCTTTATCCAGCTATAGACACATACCCGGCATGTTCCCTTAGCATGCATATAAACAGCTCAACAAATGTGAGACTAATCTCATTAATTATGTATGTAGTAGGAGACTTTACAATTCCTGACCTATTATGGCTTTCCGGAGTGGCAATATTTACTGATCGCCTGATGAGGTGATCGCGGACAGTTGTGACCACTCTGCTAAAATTAGATTTAATAACTGAATCCATGGTTACACACCCTGGATGCATCGCTAAGGTAACGGGCAAAATGAATATCCTTGAGACATTGTTCATATGTCAGTTATTCATACTCACATGACATATCAGGGAGGGCATTAGTGGAAAGGGCGTGGTAATAAAATGGGTGTGGCACAATACTGAAAATGGGTGTGGCATATTGTGGTGCGGTACACTGTAAAAATGGGTGTGGTAAGTATAAAATAGGCATGACAAAATCAGAAATGGGTGTGACAAATATTTAAAATGGGTGTGGCAAATACAGAAAATGGGAAGCAATTCTATTGCTTGCATTCAACCACTAGATTATTTCAAAAGAGAGTCAGTACAGGGAGTTGAACAATGGATTGTTTGCAGTCAACAACTAACTTAGTAACACACACACACACACACACAACACTAGCATAGTGGCATAATAACATTAGAACAACAAAGGCTGGATCCTATTGATATACTTCTATTGTTCCAGCAAAACTGCCCGTGCTATTGACCATTGTTTTACCAGGAACTTAAAATACAAAGAACACTTCAAATTGCTCTGCCAGTTGTCCAACATGCATCCCTTCTTCCCCCGCACATGCCCAAACATGTACCCTGTACTAATAGCACATCAATTAAATTCATATAAATACTGTATCTCAATTCTTCAGAGAATATGAATCTCGTCAACACAAGTGGAACTATGATGCAGTAGATGCTATTCCCAACACAGTGACACTAAGTGATTCAATAATGATTCTAAAATGAATCGTGCTGTTTATCATCATTACCATTCAGTGTTTCGTTTACTGGTGGCTCTAAGTTTTTGGGTTGGATTGTTCTCCTATGATGCAGAGATGCTATTCCCAACGTAACGACACTAAGTGATTCACAAAGCATAAGTTGATTCTAAAATGAATTACGTGGACGTCATCATTATTAAATTCGGTGCTTCACTCGCCGGTGGCTTTAAAAACGTGTTTTTTTGTGTTGGATTGTCATCCCATGAAAAAGGAACTGTACAATTGTCTTTATAACCTGCCGTTGCTAGGAACAACATCCTTAATTATTTTTAACTTTTATTACCCCCACCATACAGTAACTATAGCTACACATGTTAGCGATGAAAGTTAAAAAAATTATAGGACTTTTTTTTTTTGTTCTTTTGTAAAAGATAGACAGGAGAATTTTATAATTATATTTTACCTCAGAGAAAACTCCACAGAACCTAAACTCACTCGACTATAACTGAGAACACCTGTGCGTGTGCACGTGTGTGTGCATGGTGTTAGTGTGTTGTGATAGAAATCAAAGCCAACAAGCCTACAATGGTTGCCAGGTCACACTGCCCAGTAGTTATCACGCTTCGTCACCAGAGCCCGGAATGTTCTAAATATATCTGACCCGCCCTCTCACGCTACGAGCTATTTATAGGGCCAGACAAGTGGTTTGTGTTTGAGGGAATCCCTACTGCGGTTTGCTCTATTGTTCAGACATGTTCTGATCGTGGGCGTGTGTGCATACTTCACATTCCAATTCCACATCCGGCCAACATAACACGCACGCATGCACGCACAAACGTGTTATTTGACGTAAGCAACTCTTGTCACTTCGAGGATCATGTGATTTCCATCTGAACCAAGCTTAAGATGACTCAACTTAACACATTGTGTGCACGTAATGGGCGTGAAAACAACACACACACAAACATACACTTCTACATTGTGGCTACCGCTCAAGCACACCAAATGGTGCACACCTATACGTCACTTGTCTGCACTTTTCACTGAAATTTTGTGGTACTTTGACCAAAATTATCAATAGTATCTTGGGTGAGTATGAATAAGGGAGTAAGGTACTATTAAAGCCTAAGCAAAAGATGGCTCTACATTCTAAGGCTCGAGATTTACTATCAACGAGTTAAGAGTCTCTTAGTCTTGTATAGCTAAGCAGCTCAAGACTTTGAGAATTGGATACATTTGTATAACATGGAAACACACAGCGCAGTAAACTAATTAAGCCCTCCCCCTCTAATAATTAGATAAAATTTAAAAATAAAATTAACCTTGAATCTGCACAAGTTTGCCCACGGATAGTGCAAAGTAGATTGGTGGGGAAATTAAGGACAGCTGAGTTCAATTTCTGGATTAACACATGTGCTACTGTGGTCATGGAAACCAGCCAGGTTGATTAGGTGGGAAATATTAAGGACAGCTGAGTTCAATTTCTGGATTAACATGCGCTATGTGGTCATGGAAACCTGCCCGGGAAGCAACCACGGCAACTCGAGGGTGTGTCCATAGCAACCCATGTTGCCCTACATGTGCAGGGAGCATGGGTAACAGGACATATATTGATGCATCCATCCTGTCCACTAGAACCAGCTGATAGCAATATTAACTTAGCTGAGGTAGGAAGTTCTCAGTAATTAGGGGCCAGTGCTGCCATATCAGCTAGTCAGTAGTGCTGATGCAGGAGGTAGTGCTGGTACAGGATGATTATTACAAATGTAATAAATAAATATTAGTGGCAATATTGACCAACGAGGAACGAGGAAATAGAGTTGACAAATTAACAACAACATCATCATCACCACCAAAATCAACATGAATAACAAAAAAGATAATGAGTACAACTCCTATAATTTATATTTTCTGTCCCATTAGATATTACAAACCCCCCCTGTAATCATAAACAGGTCTTAGAAAACAAGTTCAAAAGGATGAATCAAATGAAACTAGAGCTCATGAAATTAAGGGAAACAAGTCATCAAACAACAACAACAAAAAACCAAAACAAAAAAACCAACAACAACCAAAAAACCAAAACAAAAAAACAACCCCAAAACAAAAAACCCAAAAAATAAAACCAATTTCAAATGTAACATTTGTCCACAAACATTGCAGTTTCCCAACAATATCAACACCGCCCCCCCCCCCCCCCAGTATTTCAAACTCTAAACAACTTGAAAGACAAGACCCTTCTATCCCATTGAATAAGTGTGGACTGTCAATTCCTATGGGAGCTCAGCATCCACTAGTCCAATCATGTGAAACAAGTGAATGGAAATGAAAGCTTTATTTGAAAGGTTCGTTAACCAGGGGTTGATGAGCCCATTAGGGGGGTTACAGAACAACATGATAGGGAGAGAGAGAGAGATAAGCTTAATGTGACCAGAAGCTCCTTCCACTAACTTGGAGACACTATTCTTTCCATGAAAGGGGTCATGCTGGAATCAACTTTCAAAGGGGACTCAGGAATGTGATAGCATTACTGCCATCACCAAGGCAATGCTCTGGAATGCATTCCAAAGCACTGAGATTCCTTCACAGTGCATGAAGCTACAGGTTTAATATAAAAAACAACAAAAGAAAATAGCAACAGCATAAACGATACATAATGACAAACTTCTGCAGAAATGTTCTGACTAGAGCTGGTCACGCATTGACAAAGGAAGCCGGTATAGTGCTGGCCATATAAGATTATTAAGAAAGTGATACATTCAAGTGAGCATTGATTACTTAAGCGGTTCAATTAAGGACAAAATAAACTTATTTACAAAAGTAATCATCCTTTAAACCAATGAGCTAGTCAGATTTTTCCCATAATCACATTGTTGCCTGTAATGGCTTCAAAAGGACTCAGGCTGTGTTGAGGTTTCCTCCAGCCAGTTATACCAAGAAATAGTACAATGTTAAAGGTGTGAAAAACATCAATTGTATGTGCTTCCCACTGCTGTGCTCAGGATCTGCTGGCCTAAACCTGATATATTAGGTTCCTCAGCCAAGAGAAGTTTGTAGATTGACAATATCTACATGTACCAAGTGGGTCATTGAAAGTGCACACACGCATGTACTATTAAATTATTTTTATACATTATAACCACTAAATATAATATAGAATATTGTAATATTTTTTGTCTTTTCATCTACATATCTAGTAAGTAATAGTTACAAAACTTTCATCGAAGTAGTTGTACCAGAAATGTTTTAGGGCAAATTTCATTTCAGGTGCAATCTGCTATAAGTAATAGTTAGAGCATAAGCGCTTAGGTACTGGTGGATTTAGTGCACTGAAGCCTTCGGGCCTACGGCCCTTGGGCTGTGTGCACTAAATTCACCAGTACCTAAGCGCGCATGCTCTAACTATTTTAGATCCCGTTTACGCATGCCCAGTTGCCACTAGCAACTTTGTTTATCAGCATTTTCGCAGAAATGGCTAAAGGCAAAAAATAGTGCACACTTACCAAGTTAGTACACCTAGTAACAATATAGCAACGGGAACTATTGTTATTAGAGTCCCGAAGCCCCTAGGCTAGTAGCATCTTGAGCGCAGCGAGGGCACTACTTAGGGCCTGTGGCTATAGTTCACAACGGCTGCGCAGAGCCTGGCTACTTCAGAGCGTAGTGACTGGTTCTAACAACGCAATCAGAGGGACACTAAGTGTCCCTGCCCTCAAGGCGGGAACACTAAGTTAATAGTATCCCTCTCTGAAGGACCTAAGCAGTTTAAAGTTTCTTGTCATAATACAAAAAACCACATCAGCTATGTTCTAAGTTTGTGCCACAGGTTTATAATACCAGCAATGAGGCGAGAATAGACTCACTGAAAGTGTGCAGACATGCAAGGGCCTTACTCCTCAGTTGTGCTTTATGTACAGCTTCGCCATTTTATATACTCACCAACCACCAATGAACAGACGACAGCTTACTGTGTGACCATGGCACTAGTATGGTCAGTTAATGAGATGTGGTAATGGTCATAACTTCTGAAATTTCGTTAGTTGGTTAATACTTTTACTAAATAGTAATAAATACATAACACACAAGGTTGTTTTGGCCAGGAACCTATGACACAAACCATTCAACAATAGAGAACTCACAGGAACCTTGAAAAACACACAAAGAAGGAACTAGACCCATTATGTTCAGTGTCAAGCTACATTTGTACAAAGTGCCAAAGATTGCTGCAGAAATGGACAATTCATACATCCACTTCATTAGTCCCTGCAGCACTCACCACAAGCCAATTAGCCATTATTGCTACTTACTGCTATAGTTCTAATTGCCTGAAAGCTTTACTGGTACAGCTTGGTTACCCATAAACCATAACACAAACAGAAACCACAAAAACTAGTTCTAAAATTTCTATAGGAGCCCTAGCAAAAGGGCAGCCATTTTCAAGAGGCCCTTATGAGCACCTTCTAGTTCAACACAAACTGTGTTAGGATCTATTCTTGCAATGGCAGATTTCAGTAGCTCCAGATATAGATTATCCGCTGGAGAAATAGTATTCAAGGATCAGGATTCTTACGTCTTCTTAGGGAGGGCATTTTGGTCCCCATGAAAATAGTTTCACCACCCACGAAAATTATTATAACCTTCATGGTGACTTTTAACACCACAACATTTTCATCAATATCAACCCCCCCTGACATTGCAAATCTTAATTACTCTGCCTATCAAAATATAGATCAATTTGGCAATGCCCAATCCTGACATTGCCACACCTTCTAGTAATTAATCTCAATTGCCTCTCTCCTTATGTTTATATGGTGCCTCACTTTGAAGTGACATGACATACACCAGTTAAACCTTTACACAACACCTTCTAGTAATTAATCTCAATTGCATGTCCTGCTAGAAGAGTGTTATACAATAATTTTACATAACAACTCTGGCATTTGGAAGTAAACTGCACACCTGGTATAACCAGGTCACCTTGGAAAGGTAGCTAAACAACTGACACCTGGTACCCTACAATTACAGCACCTGCTTGGGGGGGGGGGGGGGGGAGTAAGTGGTGGGTGGGGCTGCTTAATTACCACATCTATCTCATACTGGGTAATGGCTCAGGTGTGCTACTTTCTGCTTGTGTATAGCAATTACACTCCCTTATTAAAATCTGAGTTTTTACAATTTTATCTTTGGACTCAACAAAGCACACTGGTTAAGGAAGCAGGCAGCGTCCCATCAAACCGTTAGAGAGTGCAATTTATTAATTGGAAAAAAAAGACTTTAAAACAAAACAACTAAACAAAACAAACAACAACAACAGCAAACAAAAAATGTCAGTATAAAGAATAGGAATTGCTAATAATATTGTGTTGCCACAAAGATTAAGATAGTTCCCCTCATGGGCTATTATTAATCCAATCCCCAATGCAAGGAATGTGTGTATGTGTGTGTGTATGTGTGTGTGTGTGTGTGTGTGTGTCGTCCTCGTGGAGGTCCTCGCAGGAGGTGGAAGAATGTGGTCAAGGAAGATTTCCAGCAGATAGGTGTGAAGGACGAATGGTATAAGTTAGCCACTACCTCAAGAGACAGGTGCAGAGAAGGTGTGAGAAGACAATTAGAGAGTAGGGCAGCAGCAGCAGCAAGGTCCAGGTCTAGTGTTGGTAGAGAGGCGTGGTGTGGTCTGTGCAACAGGAGGCTCAGGAGAGAGGCAGATAAGAAGAAGCACAAGTGTGCAGACAAGAGGAAGAAGCCACTCAGCCAGCGGTGAAGTGCATCTCCTGCAACAGATGGTTTGGCAGTCGTGGAGGATTAGCAGTCCACAGGTGTCACAGTGATGGACAGTGATGCTGAGGAACTAGCATGATGCTTGAAGTCCCCTATAGGGACCGCGTGACCGTAGGACGGCAGCGGAATTACAAGTTACAAGTGTGTGTGTATAGATGTACTCATGTATGTGAGTGTGTACGTGTGTATTAGTATATGTGTATGTTGACACACTAAAACTCAGTGGCTGTAGGCTACATATACACAGAGGCTTGAGGAAGAACCCCCATTGATAACTATCACCACATACACCCAGTCATCTCAGCATCTGTAGGAAAACATTCTTTTATCACACCTACCGCAACACACACACACACACATCTACACCCAAAACGCACACACACACACACGTGCCCCCAACACCAACAAATGCACGCACACATGTGTGTTCCTCTCGCACACACAAACATACTCCCACATGAAAAGAAAGAAAGACAGCAAACTCGCAAAGCTGATGCTTTGACTTACAGAGCTATTTTGTACATACTATTATCACCGTGCAAAAACTGCTACTACGAAAACAAAAACAAAACTTCACCCCACTGAGAGCTGCATCTGAAAGATGCAGTCTTCTAGCTATTCTTCACTTGTAAAGGAATTGGCATAAGTGTGGGTTTGAAAGTAATTCATAAAACTCAAAGCAGTGACTTAAAGCATGTAAACTAACTCTTGGTGACACAAAAACAATCACACATACATACTCACACACGTATTTTGCGACATACTGTCACACATATTTTTTTTGTGTCCCAGAGTGTTGACAAGATACGTGGCCCTGCACAGGAATATCGGACACAAGATGGTGCGCACAAACATCGGCAAAAGATCATCTTATGTCTTAGAAACGTATTCAAGAAACCTGTGGATTAAAATGCTACAGCTGCAAAACTTGAAGAGCTCAGTGCCAGTTTGCCAAGGAAGGTTTAGGTGGGGAGGGAAAAAAAAAAAAAAAAAATTGTTTGAAATGTGCCACACTGTGCCCGATTTTCCTGCATACAACAATTAAGTGTGGGGGGCGGGGAGGCGGCGCAATAGATGAGATGTTAAACTGTGGGACCCAGTGAACAGTTGATTCTTAAAGTTTAGTCCATATGTGAAATTCCTACTCTAATGATAGTGAATTTGTGGATACGAAAGAGTGGGTACTTACCTAATGGTGAAATGATCTGATCTCAATGTTTACTAGAAAGGATTGCAATGTGTCATGGAAATAGTTGGCTCTAATTTTTATACATGTGCACCTTTATCATGAATATCTACTTAAAGTAACTAGCCACACCCACTTTAGTGTTTATTCTCACAGCTTTACTCCAACTCCCACCTGTCCAAGCTACCCCTCTGTTTCCATTCAGAGTCCCACAGGTAAACATAGATTCAGGTTCCAGGGAACTCAAAGCCACACCCACTAAGCTAATTCAGCCCACATTCAACTCTCATGAAACTCACTGTTTGAATTCTTGCTCTGTGATAGACAGGTTGGTGTGGTTGACATCTAAGATGAACAGAACTGCACTTTCCTGCAAGACCAACCAAACACACACACACACACACACGACTAAATTACTTTCACTTATAATCCAACACACAAACAACAAATTCTCATCCAACTGATCAGATACGAAAAATATTAGATCCAAAATGAGAAGCAAAAAAAAAGAAAGAAAGAAAAAAAAAAAAAACCAACAAAACAACAACAACAAAAAAACAACCACAACAGCAACAAAACCAAAGACAACAAATAAACAAATTTTTTTGATTGGAACTAATTAGGGTGTGAGGGGAGGGGTTAAAGAAGGCCACTAAAAGTGAATGAATAGTCCTAAGGTTGGTATAAAAAGGTGCCATTAGTGTTGTTTCACTGTATAACCCCTTAGCCTGAAAAGCAGATCAAATAACAACCTCAATGGCTTGGCAAGTTATTGGTGTACATGGAAACTCCATAGGTTCTCTATAGTATCAGATTTCTAGACCCAGTGTATGTTCTGGAGATACCTTCATTCACTGGTACTAGCACTAGCTGTACTATACTTGTTTATTCTGTTCACACATACCAACATGAAAAAAGTGTCATTTTCCTTGATAAACAGTTACTCTTGCCAATCTTAACACCACCAGTCTTAGGAGAGGGTTGGAAGATTGTCAGAGGGTCCCCTCAACTTGACCCACAGCTCGATAGGACCATGGGGACAGAGGGTCCCCTCACTTGAACCACTCTCTGATAGACCTGGGACCAGTTCTGGTCCCTCAACTTGAACCCACAGCTCTGATAGGACCATGGGACCAGTCTCTGGTCCCCTCAACTTGAACCCACAGCTCTGATAGGACCATGGGACCAGTCTCTGGTCCCCTCAACTTGACCCCACAGCTCTGATAGGACCATGGGACCAGAGGGTCCCCTCAACTTGAACCCACAGCTCTGATAGGACCATGGGACCAGTCTCTGGTCCCCTCAACTTGAACCCCACAGCTCTGATAGGACCATGGGACCAGAGGGTCCCCTCAACTTGAACCCACAGCTCTGATAGGACCATGGGACCAGTCTCTGGTCCCCTCAACTTGAACCCACAGCTCTGATAGGCCATGTACCATTCTCTGGTCCCCTCAACTTGAACACAGCTCTGATAGGACCATGGGACCAGTGGTCCCCTCAACTTGAACCCACAGCTCTGATAGGACCATGGGACCAGAGGGTCCCCTCAACTTGAACCCACAGCTCTGATAGGACCATGGGACCAGTCTCTGGTCCCCTCAACTTGACCCCACAGCTCTGATAGGACCATGGGACCAGTCTCTGGTCCCCTCAACTTGACCCCACAGCTCTGATAGGACCATGGGACCAGTCTCTGGTCCCTCAACTTGAACCCACAGCTCTGATAGGACCATGGGACCAGTCTCTGGTCCCCTCAACTTGAACCCACAGCTCTGATAGGACCATAAGACCAGTCTCTGGTCCCCTCAACTTGAACCCACAGCTCTGATAGGACCATGGGACCAGTCTCTGGTCCCCTCAACTTGACCCCACAGCTCTGATAGGACCATGGGACCAGAGGGTCCCCTCAACTTGAACCCACAACTCTGATAGGACCATGGGACCAGTCTCTGGTCCCCTCAACTTGAACCCACAGCTCTGATAGGACCATGGGACCAGCCTCTGGTCCCCTCAACTTGATCCCACAACTCTGATAGGGTAAAGATGGTATAACCCATTAGCCACTATGCCATACATAACTAAGGCAGACAATTCTGTTTAACACCACTTGGTTCTGTGGTTCTGTTAATAATTCATATAAATGACAAATAAATATTTTGTTTTTTACAGTAATGCTGTGAAATGGTAAGTACTATCACTACATCTACTGGCATGGAAAAACCACAGAAGTTACAGATCAAATGACCACACACACACACACACACACACACACACACACATACGCACACACACACACCATACACTCCTACCACACTCATTAAGCCTTGACCTCTGCCTTCTGATTAACTCAAACAACTTCCCCACATAGTACCATGCATTTTTTCTCTAATGAACATCCTCCCTAAAGGGAATAGAAATGACCTCCAAGTATCTCCTTCAAACTGTTTCCTCATTCTTTCAGTGAGTACCCTTGTTATGGCCCAGGCATGGCTGGTGAAACAATCCCAGCCACCTATGAACCTCTTAAACTAAGTAACACCTTCTTAAATGTGTACATGAATTAGGGGCAAACAGAGTGAGGATGGACCACCAGTGGATGGATTGATGGATGCAGGTGTCTGGGCCAAAAATAGCACACATACATACATCCATACTTACATACATACGTAAGCACATACATACATACATCCATACTTACATACACACACACATACATATATACGCACATACATACATACATATATACACATCCACATACTGTACATACATACACATATACGGTATACACACACTTAACCAACACTCGAGCACATGCACACTTATACAGAGTTTACTAAAGCAGTACAGAATTAGCACAAAACTGCTTTAGTAGTGTAAATGGTAGGAAGTCAATTTCTCTTGAATGTCTTGTATTTTGCCTAATCCAATATAGCAGACAATTCCTCACATACCCTGCACTAAAATATGGCCGGCTAGAATTCTTTGCTGGTGGGTAAAAGGCCATATTATGCGCAACTGTCCCAAAGTGTGCCAAAGCTTGGCAGTAAGGCCTTATTAGTACAAATAGGAGAATGGCTCTTCAGTTTGTGTGTAGCATGCCAGATATCCTGTTTGAGTGGGCGGACAGACAAACTGGAAACACACATATGGACACTAGAGGGTGTGTGAGTGGGCGGTGAGTGGGCGGTGAGTGTGTATATTTCCTTATAAGGCATGTTATAACGGACATCCCTTAATACATACAGCACACGTGGTATACACGACTGAGGGAGATAGAGGAGGCTTTGCTAGGAATGATTCTGATGACAACGATAACATATGCTGTTTGCTGTTCATAAGGACATAAGATAACTAGGTTCCCAGAAATGTAACACAGGCAGACATGGTAGAGATAGATACATACACATACATACATAGTACACTCTAAATACATACATACACTTTACATACAGAGACATATAGATACATACATAAATATATACATACGTGCATACATACATATATACATACGTACATGCATATATACATGCATATACACACTACTCCATAAGGAGTTCTATACAAACAGTGTAATGAAAACTAGGAAGGACACACTACACACTAACACATGCACATACATAATCACATATAAGCGGAGATAAACTTGCACGAGCTTACATAACAGCAGAAGGACACAAAGTGTACACAGAACACAAACTAACATAAGGACATACTGCACACAGGAGCACACATAACAAACAACACACACACACACACATACACACAGTGAATAATGAAAGCACACTGTGAGACATACTGAGGCATGCATTGAAAGTGCGTGTGTTAGTGTAAAGGCATAAACAATGCACAAAATAATGACAACACGCACACACAAACATTACAAATAGCAGCTCAATACCCACTAACACACTAACACACGTACGTGCCAGAACTGAACAAAACAGTTGATAAACACCAGAACATACACATATCTACAAGCAACTATGCACTCCAGTGAACAAACACAAGCACATACTTCAACAGTATATACAATAACACACACACACACATACATACTTAAGAATCTCCTATGCACACACTCTAATTCCAACAAACAACCCCACCCCCACTCAATTTAATAAGTGATAATTAAACAGGGGCAGACAGAATGTTGAGGTAATCAAGCTCTACATTATATATTTACATAGTTCACAATCCATAATTACTTCCAACTCTAAACTCCCTACCCAGTCAGCTATCTGGGGAAATAGTTCACCATCCTACACACACTACTCTGACAAGATACAAGGATTCAGCGTGTGTGTGCGTGCATGCGTGTGTGTTGCATTAGAGCTTGCACAGCTCACAGTGCCTGCTTAGTGCATAGGCATCCTGGCTCTACCAGGTGCGTGACCGCCTAGCGGCAGCAAGATAATTTGCACATTGACCGCCTAGCGGCAGCAAGATAATTTGAGTTCACATTTGAGCCAGAGAAAGCCATATTTTAGCTTGCCTTCAGTTGGTAGTCTAAAATGTAAATATTTCTCAGTTCCTATTAATTTCCTACATACTTGCAGAGGGTAAGGAGCTTCTGTTAAGCAGAAGAGTTCCTGGAAAACATCCACTAACAATGAGAACTGTAATGGAATAAGCAGCTGCACTAGAGGAAAGCCTGAGGATAGGAGGGTTGGTCTCTAGTATACATTAAAGACTATCAAGTGTAAAGGTGATAAAAGGTTCTGGTGATATGACCCTGAACCTCTGTATACATGTACCACTTCTTGGAATTCTGTAGTTAAGTGAGTTTGCATACACCCACTTCTAAATACAACCTACCCACCCATACAGACACAAACCACACACATACAGACACAAACCACACACACACACACACACACACACACACACACACACACACAAATTCTCTTGCTGCCACTAAGCAGTCACTGTGAGCCTTGCAAGCTCCTGGAGCCAGGCTAGGAACTCGCAGGAGAACAGGCCTTTCATCATAGCAAGTGGTGTGGGCACCTGAAGTCCATTGTTGTCTCATGAGGAAAGGCCTTGAATTTGCATCCCAGAAATGCCACGTACCCAGTTACAGCTGGGTGGACTGGTGGAAGGCAGATGGAAAACTAGATGGAAAATGGCCTGAGTGGCGCTTGAACTCAAGACCTCAGGCCCTGAGCCAAGGATGCAACCATACACCACACACACATGCATATATACACAGAGCCCCACATAACCCCCACTCAAGCTCCCTAGGAAAAGGAGGAGGAGGGAGGGACACTTTCCTCTTAATGATAGAGCACAGTCTAAAAGAGGTGACTTAAAGTAACACCTTTTAAACAACATGCAGTATGTCTGCCCCCAATTAGGTAGCATACTGTAAGGGGCTACAATAGCTGAAAAGATTTTTGTGTTCACTCTGAGAGAACAAGACTAAACTTCCTCTTTCAATATAATTAAGATCTCTTTATATGCCTCTCTCTCTCTCCACCCACCATCTGTGTGAAGTAGTAGGCCGCTTGACTCTTGAGTTTGGACTCCCTTCTGAACCTCAAGATGTATCTACACCAACAAAAACGAACACACAAACACATTCACTTAATACATTGTACAACATATGTGTGTTTAGTTAGTTGTGTATTAATATTGTCCAGTAGCTATAAGTAATTAGAAACAGGTGGGTTTCAATCTAAATGTGACTGTAGTTCTCTAAAAACAGAATATATATATATACACACATATATAATTATATTGAATGTATTTGTGTGTACACTTGCGTTTGTTGTTACAACAGAAACGAAGGGAATAGCACGTGCTTAACAAAATTGTTGTAAACTTTCCATACATACGGCAAACTAAGCATGATGTAACAGCAAACATCACGTACAGTCACTGACTACTGAGCATGCTCAGTACCAAACACAATGATTTATACGATGTATATCCTGCATTAGAAACAGGAACTAGATAGAACATGTGTCTACCATGGAGGAGGATAGAGTAGGTATCGCAGAAGGAGATGATCAAAGGAGCACGAACACTGATTAAAATAATTAGTTCAATTGGATAGCTATTGATATATTATATGTAATATAATATACTTATAATATATATGGCATATATAATAATATATATACAGTCTATCTGAACATGTTGGGACCGACAGGTGTTCGGATAACTGAAAATGTTCAGATAACTAAAAAGCATTATGAAGTATAAAGCACTAATGAAGGGGCGTGGTCAACATTGCACGTGCTATTATTAGATTTTAGGTCTTCGGTTAACTTAATTGAAGTTCGGATAACTAAAGTTCCATTGTATTATTTGTATCAGTAAAAATAAAAACCATATGGAAATACTCATTTCCCACCACTGCCGGGTACAGGGACATCAATACAACGAATGGAAGTATCAAATTGTAATTTAACAACTCGGAAACAACAGGTCACTCTACAGAGTTGTTAACACTTCAGACATCTTCATGGAAACTTCTGGTCACTATAAACGAACACACAATCTCTTGGAATAGAATCTAGTCTTGCTTACACAGCAACAGTTGCCTCTGTATCAACATATCACACGCCCACCAACAAAGTCCCAATGCATGACTTTGTAATAACTGAAACTAGTGGGCTAAATGTATTCCTGGAATAGGCAGAGACATGTGGATACCATGGAAACCAGTGAGATGGTCAGGACTCATGGATTGACCAGGCCACTAGTAGTAATCGACCCTCACCAAATGTGGACAACCTTGCTATCCCATAGTCCATGTGTATTTGCAATACAATATGACGTTCTAGTAAACAGAATGTTCCATATCTGGTAACACTATCTGCCTCATATTCTATGCCAATGCCACACATGTGCATCAATATTAACATAAAATTCAGTACTGCTTAAAGTATATGTGCCTATTTTTATTTATTTTAAATTTTAATCATCATTTTTGGCAGGTGAAGAAGCAAGAGTGATCTGCCTTGTTGTTATGCTCCAGTAAAATAACAAGCAGAGCAGGTGGATGGGTAGGTATTACACCAGTGAGTAAATGTGGTGATATGACCCTATGGTATTAACCTAGTTAAATACAATATTGGATAAACGCTTAAGTATAATTCCACCACAAATACATAAATTTCAACCTTACCGATCAGGCTCAGGCTTTCGTATTCACAGAGATTCTTTTTAAACCTAAAGTGCAGACACATTGTCTCATGGGCCACACCCCTTTTCTAACAAAATTATAATCACAGACAGTTACCACCATAGACGAAAAACACACCTACTCAATTTTTAACCAGTTAACGACATTCATACCGTAATCTGCCGTATTCTGCCGTATTCATATCGGAGCCGCGTGTCGGTGTTCACTAGCACGCACAGAACACCCACGTAGAATTCCTAGACGAGATGGTTGAGTTAAATGTCTGAATATTAAGCAATATCAAGACAGTGGTGAGAAATTTGTGTGAAGGAAGAGCGGATGAATGGAGTTTCCCCGGCAATTAGGCGGCATTAGTGGTTAGACTAAACTTTAACCAGACTCAAAGCCTTACAAAAGGAAGAGGATAAATAAACACTGGTATATATGAGTGTGTGCTTGTTTGTTGTGGTTTCCACAACAGACAATATATTTATTAGTATCTATCAATATTTTTACACCGCTAGTCTAAGACACCAGGAGGGATGCTTGAGGGATGTACCAGAACAACCTTTGGGTCTCAATACAGTAGAGAAGACTAGATGTGATTGGAAATGATGTCATCCATCTCTTGCTACTGCTAGTATTATGTAGTTAGCTGTGGTTATAACTCAAGAGACCAAACATAACTGAAAAGATAGAAAGTATAGGACCCTTCAGTGAGAGTCCTTTTCAGCAATACAGTGGTGACCTTCACGTTGAACCGTCTCATCTTTTCAGCCATGTTTAAAGCTCTAAACAAATAACCTCAGCTTAGATAGAATATGGCACTGCAGTGAGCCTGTATAACCACATATATTGCATGCACTTGTGTAGTCTGCATATATTCTTAATAGATTTTACCAAATTCATGACGCATGTCACCATGACAACTAAAAAAAGACAAATGCCACACCCATCGAAGCCGTCTATATTCACGACTAAATGACATAGTTGGACCCACACCTTGGGTGATGAAATAACCGGTTAGATAATTGCTTGGGAACGGACCACACCCACCAAAACAAGTTGTTTACACCCCTTTACATTGTTATGACACATAAGTTCTTAAAATAAACTGTGTGAGGTTAATACAGTGCAGTATTATTACAGTTACTATTTTTGTTCGAATGAAATAGACTAAACTATTACTAAGATGTCATCACAGATTAACAAACACAATTCTTCCATCCTACCATATAAGTATACAAACATACCAACACATGCAATTATTGTCCTGGTGAACTAATAGCAGTTCATTGTAATCATTTATATACTGATTTTTGGCACTTCCATAGACCCTTTACCATATACAAAAATTAATAAAAAAATTAAAGGTTTGGCAATCCAAAATGTGACCCAATACAAGATTCATGTATACATTAACACAATTAAAAAAAAACAAAAAAAAAACAAAAAACAGGTTAATTGGGCAAAATTAGTATTGAATTATTAAAATAATTCAATTCATTACAGAAATCTCAAGTAGTTTAGTCCAAAAATGGAAATAATACACTAATACATTCTTCATTCCAACTGTACCACCTGATACCACTTCCCTAATTAACACTGTACCACCTGATACCACTTCCCTAATTAACAACTTCCATATACAGGACATGATAGACTGGCCGAGTCCCCTCCACCTCCAAAACAAGGAAAAGATCATCCAGTCATTAGGCACCAATGACCTATACCAACTCTACCTAATCCGGTTGGTATGTTTTAACACTCCCACAACACAAACACACACACACACAGATAGCAGAAAGGATGGTTCAACATGGAGTTTAAAAACTCTTTATACAGATGTTGCGTGCTGTTAGAGGTTAAACAGATCAATTTCCTCCACATAACCTGAAGTGTGTTTAATGCTGTAATTGGCGAGTGAGCGAAGTGAGTGAGACACTATCAGGGGTAGCACAATTTAAAATAGGGTTGGACCCTCGTGTTCTTGTGTTTGGTTCGTGGTCTACCCCTTCCCATACCTCCACTAAACAGAATCGTTCGGTTGAGCAATCCCTTATCATTCAAGGAAATTTGTTTATCTATCCCTATGTATGTTGTTTCTGAATGCCACAAGACACACTTAGGTCTTAAAACTTACAGTTAGACTCAATACTGTGCAGTAATTCTTCAGAACTTCTTTGTTTTCTTCAAGTTGCTAATGTTATGGCGAAAGGTTACTACGGTATTGAGACCCTTTACCAGAAGTAATAAAAAAAAACCTCGGCCGTTTATAATAGCTGTGAGTGCTTGTTGTCAAATGCTGCTGGTAACTCAGATAGTCAGAATGCTATATTAGAGACTACAGACAATACCACTACTCGGGACATTGAAGTAAGTAAGTACTTGTTACATAAAGTATGGTCACAACGGTTGCATACTTATACTTTTAGAAATGGACTGATAGATTATTTTGAAGTTTTTCGTTTGTGCACAGGCTCGCTCGCCATTTGTGCTTGCTAACTAGTAGGACACACATATATATATACAGTGGCTTAGGAAGGCCCCCTCCCCCCCATCCCATAATTTTGGGGCTCAATCTAACAAGGTAATTTCTTACATGAACACTTTTAAACCACAAAAAAAAAAAACACCAAAAAAAACCAACAACCCTTGGAGCCCCCCCTATACCAAAACATCTTCCTACACCACTGAATATAATATATATATATATATGTGACCGTCTATGGGAAAATCGGGCACAACGCGGCATGCGTAGACGTCGCAGGGCCGCGTTGTGCCCGATTTTCCTGTAGACGGTCACATATATATATATATATATTATATGGTCAAAAAACTCCAATGGTTTGCAGATGGCTAGAATGTATCAGTTGACTTGGGAGAAGGGATTGATAATAAAATAAGACATGGCAAGTGAGACCCTTCAGATGAACTGAATGAGTGAATGGTCAGGGACTGCATGAATGCATGCATAAATATCAGTCCCCCACAGACACCTACCCAACACACTCCATCCTTTGAATCTCACCTAATATTGGATTGCATATGTTTTGGAGACAATATAAGGACCGTGTAGATTAGATATGGTAAGAGGTCATCAGCTCCAGTTCCTGACTCACTGCCGTAGTACTTCAACAGGTCTGAGTAATCTGGTCAAGAAACAACAATGCTAGCAGGTAAGGTATCATCAATATTGAAAACACCATTGACTACACTCTACGCTAGGCTTCAGGTACAAGTATAAATTAGATTTGCAGGATACTGGAGAGAATGATAATGCAGTTCAGAATGCAAGTGAGTTTCTCCTTTGGACTCTTCATAGACTCACTATCCGCCTTGTTGAGTTCTGTAATTACCCAAACAAACATACAAACAAACAATTAGTAAAACAACAACAACAACAACACTTGGTTGAAAGGGTTGGTAAGGTTGGGACCAAGTGAACAGCAGCTGTGTTAGTACAGCAGTTTGAGCACTACTACTAGAACTAGTCTCATAGAAGTAGACCCTTTACCTAACCAGTGCACTGAGCAGTACATATTGTGTGGTGTACATTGTATCCTCAAGGATTCCCAAAATTGCAATTAGTGCTGAGTGATTTAAAAAAATTAATTTCAATTGTGCAGCAATTACTTTGATAACAATGTAAACAAAATTCTCACCCTGCACACTCCGCCCATAAAATATAATACTCAAAGAAATGAGTTAAGCGATCAACAGACGATGGAGAAATTGACAATGAATAAAGCAGCAGCCCACTCAGCTGGACTCACTGCAGCAGCCCACTCAGCTGGACTCACTGCAGCAGCCCACTCAGCTGGACTCACTGCAGCAGCCCACTCAGCTGGACTCACTGCAGCAGCCCACTCAGCTGGACTCATGGCAGCAGCCCACTCAGCTGGACTCACTGCAGCAGCCCACTCAGCTGGACTCACTGCAGCAGCCCACTCAGCTGGACTCACTGCAGCAGCCCACTCAGCTGGACTCACTGCAGCAGCCCACTCAGGTGGACTCATGGCAGCAGCCCACTCAGCTGGACTCATGGCAGCAGCCCACTCAGCTGGACTCATGGCAGCAGCCCACTCAGCTGGACTCACTGCAGCAGCCCACTCAGCTGGACTCATGCAGCAGCCCACTCAGCTGGACTCATGGCAGCAGCCCACTCAGCTGGACTCACTGCAGCAGCCCACTCAGCTGGACTCACTGCAGCAGCCCACTCAGCTGGACTCATGGCAGCAGCATTCTTGCTAAAGAGGCAACACAACAAATTCGTGAATTCGAGTACCATTTATAAATTGTTATGTTTTGTACAAATAATTAAAACAATTTTTGTTAGTATGGGCCCACAAAATCATCTTGATTTTGTTTGGGGTGTGATTATCACTCACACTAATTACAATACAAGAGTAATGTGAATAAATTAAATAAAAACAACCAAAACAAAACAAAACAACAAAACAAAAAAACCAAAAAAATAAACAAAATCAACATTTATATAGTATGTCCAAGTTGAGTTGGCCGCAAGAAAAACTTGAATAACGTTAGAACGGAAGCAGCTATGCTCCCGGGGTTTGCACCATTGGAAAGCTCGCGCCGAAGCGGTTAAAAATACTTCCTCAATATACTTCAAAACCGGAGAGAAGGTGCTATTCCAAAACTCAATACAAGTCTATGGGAATAAAAAAAACACAGGTTTCCCCTCAAAATGCACCCACTTTGAGACACGTGGTACAGCTCAATTGATCACGCGGACTGTCTTCATTAAGAATTTTGTAAACAATGAGCGGCTTCTTCTCAGATTGCTGTGTTTCTAGCTTTGTATCGCGATTAGCTTAGGTTGCGAGTGTGGAAACAGGATAGACGGAGTGTCCTGTTGTAGCAGAGGGTACAGGACTTCCTGATAGGATCTTGGTAAGACTATTTGTCTACCTGTTCAATAACAAATGCCGTATAGCCAATTTATTTCAGAGTGATATAGCTGTCATTTAGCTAGCAACTTGTAATACAGTCACACTTAAGCTGTGTGCCGTTAAATTGTGTGCTTATCAAAGCCGTGTTTATGCCAATTCCTTTTCTTCACTACTATAGATGCCATTTATTGTAAAGATTAAGACCAACTCAGGCAGCACTCCACGGATCACAACTATATTTTGTAAAATATGTGTACTACTTAAATCTATCATCTCATCAATTTTCATATACATATCATAAATAAATGAAACAATTGACAATTTTATTTAACAAGTAAGTCTAGTAACTTTAGCTACAAGTTAACCCTCTCGTTCCCGAATTGTTTGGACGCGCGCGGAAAAATCTAATCTCCTACCGCGGAATAGTGCATTACCGTTTTATTTTTTTAACTCGATGCTGGCTGGGAAAACCCCATAGCAACCATATATCACTAAATAGACCAAGAGTTTGGGATTCCCCTCATTTTTTGATTGAGAAAATTGAATAATATTTAGGCCCTCTACTATTACTTTAAAAAAAAAAATTTTTTTTCCCAAAAAATTCCACTTTTCCCATCAATAATAATAATAAAAAAATAGAAATAATATTGTTTGATGTACTTTATACCAATATTATATTAGTTCAACAATAAAATATGTTGTTTGTTGTGTGTGGTGCTGATTGTGATCATGTAGGAGACATCTATGAGTGTCCACAAGGAACATACGCCATTGGACGTCGAGCTCCACTACAAAACAATTTCATATACACAAAAACACCAACAACAAAGATATTTGTAATACAAACAACAAATTATTCATGATCCTATATAATTGCAACTTTATGATGTATTGTATGCGGTTTCATACAGGATTTTTGTTTGGGGGGGGGGGTGGGGCTCCGAGTGTACTTCGCCAGGTCCAGAATCTTCTCCTTCGTCAATGGAAGACTCTGCTCCTGTTGCCTTATCTGCGTCCTCTTCACAATCCCTCTTCACAATCCCTCTTCACAATCGGGTCGGTGACTGCATACACATCTGGTCCTAGTAGTACATTCTGGTAAAAAAAATTAAATTTTTTTGAAAATTTGAAATTGTTCAACAAACCACAACCCACTTTCAAATCTCAAAACTCAATGAAATATATATATATTATAGCTAAACAGCTTTCTCCATCTCAATATAGCTATAAATAAGTCCTTTCCACAACAGAAGCTTGCTAGTTTTCAAGAGAAAGACAAGAGAAAGACAAGCTTACATCGATCATCTTCTTGACTTCCATTGTCAGTGTCAGAGTTGACAGGGTCTGGTCCCCAACCCTGATACAGGGCCTCCTATAGCCCTAGATGTCGTCTCCCTCTTCTCCGCTTGATCCTGAGTCGCTAGAGTCAGTATCAAGCAAGTATAAAACTTCCACAGCACTGTAACTGGTAGACGCCATCTTTCCAAATTGACTTCGAAAAAAAAATTTTTTTTGCATAGTTACCTGGATCACACGACACGCTCACTTTTTTCCTGTGATGTAATAAGCATTACCTAAGACTGTACGTAATGGGGAGGCCCCCAGTTGAACTGGCGATTTTATAAAAAAAAAAAAGACAGTAAGTCAAACCGCAAAGTCTTGGTCGGCAAAGAAGCGGTTGTTTCAATGTGTTATGGAAGGCTACTGGGCTCAAGCAATTTTTCGCTGCTTCTACAAAGCTCTGGAGATGACTGGATCCATAAATGAAGCTGCTGTGAAGAAGGTAACTTTTTTTAAAATTCGACGGAGAACCGATGTTTTTTTTTTTTTGCCGAGGAAGAAATAAACGCAACTGCTGTGAGGTACTGTCGAAGCAGCCCTGGCTGAAAGCTATTTTAGATGCTTCTCCAACGCATTGGGCACCTGTGTATGCAATCTGAAGGTTCTAGCTATAAAGTAACTATTTTAAAAAATTCGGAGAAGCCAACCGGTCTTCACCCGCTTTTAAGCGGGATTGGGAACGAAAGGGTTAACAGTGCTGTACTGCTGAATCCTGTGAATATCAGAATATTTCTTGGGACACAGTAGGTAGAATCGACTGATTTTAATCCTGTCTCTTTAGAAGAACCCCCACCAGTTTGCGTTTTCCATCTGCTGTACATTATCTGTGCGTAAGAAACATAAATATAATTGAAAACAGACGAGATGAGCTGTACAGCGCCCGAAAAACTCCATAAACTCTACTAAATTTCTTTCTTTCAATAGTTACAGTATTAATGCACACCTGTGCTACCGCCCCTTTTTCACGTGCAACGTTGATGTTTGCGTGTTTAATTGACTTGGATTCACATGACTAAATTGATTCCGGTAAAGTACTAAATGCATTCCTCAATTACCGCACTTGCGGTTGTGCCAACTCAACTTACGACATGCATTAGCCAGTGCCCTGGACACCATAATATGCAATAGAACAATGCATTAGCCAGTGCCCTGGACACCATAATATGCAATAGAACAATGCATTAGCCAGTGCCCTGGACACCATAATATGCAATAGAACAATGCATTAGCCAGTGCCCTGCGACATCATAATGCAATAGAACAATGCATTAGCCAGTGCCTGGACACCATAATATGCAATAGAACAATGCATTAGCCAGTGCCCTGGACACCATAATATGCAATAGAACAATGCATTAGCCAGTGCCCTGGACATCATAATATGCAATAGAACAATGCATTAGCCAGTGCCCTGGACACCATATATGCAATAGAACAATGCATTAGCCAGTGCCCTGGACACCATATATGCAATAGAACAATGCATTAGCCAGTGCCCTGGACACCATAATATGCAATAGAACAATGCATTAGCCAGTGCCCTGAGACACCATAATATGCAATAGAACAATGCATTAGCCAGTACCCTGGACACCATAATATGCAATAGAACAATGCATTAGCCAGTGCCCTGGACAATGCATTAGCCATGGACACCAATATGCAATAGAACAATGCATTAGCCAGTGCCCTGGACATCATAATATGCAATAGAACAATGCATTAGCCAGTGCCCTGGACACCATAATATGCAATAGAACAATGCATTAGCCAGTGCCCTGGACACCATAATATGCAATAGAACAATGCATTAGCCAGTGCCCTGGACATCATAATATGCAATAGAACAATGCATTAGCCAGTGCCCTGGACACCATAATATGTAATAGAACAATGCATTAGCCAGTGCCCTGGACACCATAATATGCAATAGAACAATGCATTAGCCAGTGCCCTGGACACCATAATATGTAATAGAACAATGCATTAGCCAGTGCCCTGGACACCATAATTGGCGAGCGAGCGTAGCGAGCGAGACACTTACAGGGGTAAAAATGAAAAAATCGGGGATGTTTGTTTATTTATATATATGGACGTATGTATGTCATTTTGTACTTTGACCCTCCGTATTTTTGTGTTCGCTACGCGTTCGACCTCGTCCCAAACTTCACTAAACAGAATCCTCCGGTTTAGTGACCATTACCCGTATCACCTTAGAAATTGAATTGTTTACGGCTTTGAATTGTTTTGCGGGTGCAGTTAAAACTCATAATCTTATGGGAGCTCCATTTCTATTCGAGTTAGTGGCGGTGGTAAGTTAATGCGCTATTTGTCACAGTTATAAGCCCTACTCAACAGTATTTACTTAAAAATGCATTGTCCACTAAACGAACCACGAAGGTAAGTCTTGCGTAGTTATGTTTAGTTGTGTGAAAGTATTGTGCGTTACAACTACTATTAAGAATATCACAAAGAAAAATTTAAACAACGTGATTTGATTTTGTTGCTTCTTTTTCAATTCAAACTGTCGCGTGAGCGGTTACTATGACATTGAAACCCCTTTACCTCATACGTATTTTAAAAACTGGACTTTATTTTAATACCGGTAGCTTGAGTGTTAGTTGTTAAAATCAAATTTAACAATAGTGTAGTTTAAGGCTCGCTCGCCATTTGTGCTCAAGCACACCACTAGTATGCAATAGAACAATGCATTAGCCAGTGCCCTGGACACCATAATATGCAATAGAACAATGCATTAACCAGTGCCCTGGACATCATAATATGCAATAGAACAATGCATTAGCCAGTGCCCTGGACACCATAATATGCAATAGAACAATGCATTAGCCAGTGCCCTGGACATCATAATATGCAATAGAACAATGTATTAGCCAGTGCCCTGGACACCATAATATGCAATAGAACAATGCATTAGCCAGTGCCCTGGACACCATAATATGCAATAGAACAATGCATTAGCCAGTGCCCTGGACACCATAATATGCAATAGAACAATGCATTAGCCAGTGCCCTGGACACCATATATGCAATAGAACAATGCATTAGCCAGTACCCTGGACACCATAATATGCAATAGAACAATGCATTAGCCAGTGCCCTGGACACCATATATGCAATAGAACAATGCATTAGCCAGTACCCTGGACACCATAATATGCAATAGAACAATGCATTAGCCAGTGCCCTGGACATCATAATATGCAATAGAACAATGCATTAGCCAGTGCCCTGGACACCATATATGCAATAGAACAATGCATTAGCCAGTACCCTGGACACCATAATATGCAATAGAACAATGCATTAGCCAGTGCCCTGGGCACCATTAATAGCAATAGAACAATGATAGCCAGTGCCTGGACATCATAATATGCAATAGAAACAATGCATTAGCCAGGCCTGGACACCATAATTATGCAATAGAACAATGCATTAGCAGGCCCGGGCATTAGCCACCCTGGACACCATATATGCAATAGAACAATGCATTAGGTGCCTGGACACCATAATATGCCAAAAAAATTTTAGACAAATCCCAGCCAGTGCCCTGGACACCATATATGCATAGAACAATGCATTAGCCGTATGGACAACCATAATAGCAACAATTAGCCCAATGCATTTAGCCAGTGCCTGGCACCATTAATATGCAATAGAACAATGCATTAGCCAGTGCCCTGGACACCAATAATTGCAATAGAACAATGCATTACCAGTGCCTGGACACCATAATATTGCAATAGAACAATGCATTAGCCAGTGCCTGCGACAACATAATAGTGCAATATAGACCAATGCATTTAGCCCGTGCCCTGGGACACCATAAGATGCAATAGAACAATCAAGCCATGCCCTGACACATACTAATGCAATAGAACAAGCATTAGCCAGTTGCCCTGGACACCATAATATGCAATAGAACAATGCATTAGCCAGTGCCCTGGACACCATAATATGCAATAGAACAGGCAGTAGCCAGTGCCCTGGACACCATACAATAGAACAATGCAATAGCCAGTGCCCTGGACACCATAATATGCAATAGAACAATGCATTAACCAGTGCCTGGACACCATAATATGAAAGAACAATGCATTAGGCCACCATGGACCCTATATGCAATAGAACAATGCATTCGCCAGTGCCCTGGGACACCATAATATGCAATAGAACAATGCACTAGCCAGTGCCCTGGACACCATAATATGCAATAGAACAATGCATTAACCAGTGCCCTGGACACCATAATATGCAATAGAACAATGCATTAGCCAGTGCCCTGGACACCATAATATGCAATAGAACAATGCATTAGCCAGTGCCCTGGACACCATATATGCAATAGAACAATGCATTAGCCAGTGCCCTGGACACCATAATATGCAATAGAACAATGCATTAGCCAGTGCCCTGGACACCATATATGCAATAGAACAATGCATTAGCCAGTACCCTGGACACCATAATATGCAATAGAACAATGCATTAGCCAGTGCCCTGGACACCATAATATGCAATAGAACAATGCATTAGCCAGTGCCCTGGACACCATAATATGCAATAGAACAATGCATTAGCCAGTGCCCTGGACACCATAGCATGGCTTTAGCAGTTTTGGTCTAAAGGAAAAATATTATTTCTTGCATTACGTCTCCTATAGGCACCTTTGCCAGGCCAGCGAATGGGTCAGTGAAACTACTCCATGTACGAGCAAATATCGCACCTGCCCAGTGGGTGAAGGGTGCAGTGGCCTGAGTTTACAGCAGAATTAGTCCTTGACTTGGACCAAACCTCTAGCAAGTCCTCGCCATAATTAAACTCGGATATATATAAAAAAAAAATAAAAAAAATGCTATGCTTATGTACCCTTTGCTGCCATCTCCATGGCAACTCTGTTGAGAGGTCGCACTGGGATGTCAAAATGACTTGTCTTGAGAAATTGAAGACTACGAGCACGATGATGGAACACCTCGTCCTACACACACACACACACACACACACAAACACACACACACACAAATGAAATAACTTCTGACGAGTACTTGAACATGGCTATGAAGACACTTACACAAGATATGAACTCAATGGTAGTAAATATTAGTGTCATCTCTTTTAGGAAAGACCTCTGCCTCATAAAGGCATAGCAAGTGCCTACTGGTTACTGTTGACGAGCTTCTAACCATTTCATTAAATTCAGTAATAAAAAAAAATAGTGCAAAAGAACTGGGGATTATTTAGTCTAATTATGGATTCTCAAACAAAGGCACTCTCTCTGTGAATGCCTTAGATTACAATACAGAGAATGTATGGTAGGACTTGTACCAATTCTTGCTTCTGTCACCATCCCACAAATGAACGGTTCAATTGCCTATTATAGTTATGAGCATGTCTAGCACATCTTTACCACCAGTAAAGATGCATTGTTAATGTACATCTCAATACTCAGGACTATAACATGAACATGGTCACGCCCCTCTCTGTATAAAAAAAACAACAAAAAAAAACAGCTCTGGCCATGTATCTACTCAATAGAGTGGCCCTAATGACAACGCTGTGGCAATGACTTAAATATAGGTCAGTCAAAGTAAGACAATATGTGACCGTCTACAGGAAAACCAGGCACAACGCGGCACCCTTCGAAATTTTTGTTGTTGCACTTACAGAGTTGTCGGCGTCCAGATATTGAGCTCTCCAAGTTTTATCGTCGTAGCTTAAGTCGTTCCCGCTATAATAGACCTAACCGTTCCCTTCCGTCGGCTTGAAACAATACATTTTTAAGAAATCGATCGATCTCTTCTCGATATTTACGTACGCCGCGTTGTGCCCGGTTTTCCCGTAGACGGTCACATATAGTACAAGGTAGGTGTCGTTCGAATAAATTGGCTAATTAATAACACCTTACCAAACACAGCACTACCCACTGTCCCAAGGAGTTAACAAATCAACCAATTCCACCATAACCACTGTCATAGAACAGAACCACTGTATCCTCATTTCCGGGTGGTTAACACACTAGCATACTTGGAGTATGATAAGATAAATGCAGTAGAGAGTTGTAAAAAAATAGAGTGACTCCTGGTTTAAAGTCCATACTATAACTGCTTAACTAAAGAAAGACTTAGTGAAGACGTGTATTCACATATAAATAAGTGACTGACTATTATAAGTGTTAGACTTGAAAGGATCTCACTCGTCTGACTTGTGCACACAAATATTAAACTAACGACAACCACCATACCAATTTAATACCAAACAACGTGATGCTTCATCCCCCATCTCCTTTACCTACTCACATCAGTGATGTCAGACGTACATGGAAGTACATAGGTCATCTTGTATAGCTTGGTCATCAGGTACCTAAAAACACAGAAAAATCCACATAATGTACTTCCCTTTACCTAACAAGCTGATCTCTGATACAGCAGAAACACAAACAATATCAGTTATTTTTGACTACCAATTAATTACCACCAGACATTATTCCTTATTATTAGGTACTGAACAGAGCCTGATAACTGTTGCCACATAGAAAATGCATTAAACTAAACAGGATGTGGCTTAGGGCAATATTTTTCCATATCACCTGTGTTCATAGTTATTACGTTGGGTTATTACGTCCCCCTAGGTAAATTTCTTGTTACCAAGGTATTCGCCCATGAGCAGTACCTAATAAATTTATTATCCATTGGATACCCGAGAATATCACTCGTCTGATTGGCGGTATTTACGCTCGTGCCTGCGGCACTCGCGTAAATACTAAGCCAACAGACTCGTGATATTCTCCTGTATCAAATGAATAATATATATTTATTACTTATTGTCAACATGTTTTTTTGTGTGTGTATCAGGAAGTAATTCAGACATCAGAGAATTTGTTGTGGTTATTTTAGTATGTAGGTCATGAAACCATTCACAGAAAAGGATTTTCACGGGCTGTTTGAACACGCCTCCTCTATTGTATGGATTCTAGCATGTGCCAGTAGGCAGAGCAAAATAGGAAAACAGAAACCACTACTGGACATAAAGTATTTGACAAGTAGGCATGCACTCGAGAGAAATTTCAAGTATGAATTAAAATTTAATTGTGTAGTGAGCGTTCATGAAGTGCGATGACGTACGACTTAATAAAACACTCACTTTTAATGAAACAACACAATACAATACAGCTGCAGCAGAATATGTAGGGGCGTGGCAGTGTTAGTCCAGCGGATAACTGCAAGTGACGTGCATTTAATGATAAAAGCGCGAAATTTGGAATACTCTTTAGTTGCACCGAAAAGGAGTGTCATTTCTGAATCGGCAAAATGTGGGTGTGGCAAGAAAATGGCCGCCAACATCTTTATTTCTCATACATTTTGCAAAAAAGAATCATTATAGTGCCCAAAAAGTTTTTTAGAATTTAGTTGTGCGGTATCAAAATCTACTAAATGTAGGCGTGGCATAAAATGGCCACCATTGTCATTTTTTAATGAGACCTGCAATATTCATGTAAGGCCTACATAAGTGTCTGATAAGCTTGCATTTCAACTGAACCATTGTTAATTAGAAAAATGTGGGTGTGGCATACAAATGGCCTAAACATTAGAGATTATGTGGTCTATAACAATAGTGCTCAGTGTGGTCACACATTGGCTCTATCACTCAGCCCAATAGGTTTGTGGTGTTATAATGTTAAATATATGGTGCGAGGTGAATTATTGCTAATGAAATTATTATTTGAAAGTTCCAACTTTGACACTAACAAGTTCCAGCACATTTGCACAAAGCTGTGGCAGCTTTGAAAACTCTGGGGGACCTGCTTAAAAGTAGTGGCTGGGTTCCAGCTCTTGTGCAAGCTGGAGTTGCTACTGCTGACTCTTTCCTAAAAAGCTGCACACATCACACGTACTCGACGTGCTCATCAGATTACAGCGTGTGTATTGTACCAGGCTTTGAGAGAACCATATCAGGCATCTCTTGAGCCAGGCATTGAAGGTAAGAGCATTGAAGAGTGGTGCGACCAGCAGAGCAATCAGCCTATGTTCAAGTATTGGTATGTGATCCTATAGCTGCAACTTATTTATCTAGTGTTGGTTCATTCTATTCGTACTGGTAACTTCCCACTATATGTCCAATCACTAACCAAACTAGTGACCTGGTTTTTTCTCTTGACCATTTCAACTACTCGATATGGATATCAGTTCATCTACGGGATTTGGTGAGCTTGCCAGAGCTACATCCTGACATTCACACAGAGCTACATCCTGACATTCACACAGAGCTACATCCTGACATTCACACAGAGCTACATCCTGACATTCACACAGAGCTACATCCCGACATTCACACAGAGCTACATCCTGACATTCACACAGAGCTACATCCCGACATTCACACAGAGCTACATCCTGACATTTACACAGAGCTACATCCTGACATTCACACAGAGCTACATCCTGACACTCACACAGAGCTACATCCTGACATTCACACAGAGCTACATCCTGACATTCACACAGAGCTATGTACATCCTGACATTTACACAGAGCTACATCCTGACATTCACACAGAGCTACATCCTGACATTTACACAGAGCTACATCCTGACATTCACACAGAGCTATGTACATCCTGACATTTACACAGAGCTACATCCTGACATTCACACAGAGCTATGTACATCCTGACATTCACACAGAGCTACATCCTGACATTCACACAGAGCTACATCCTGACATTCACACAGAGTTACATCCTGACATTCACACAGAGCTACATCCTGACATTCACACAGAGCTATGTACATCCTGACATTTACACAGAGCTACATCCTGACATTCACACAGAGCTACATCCTGACATTCACACAGAGCTACATCCTGACATTCACACAGAGCTACATCCTGACATTCACACAGAGCTACATCCTGACACTCACCCCAGAGCGACAACCTGACATTCCACAGAGCTACATCTGATTCAAACAGAGTCATCCTACAATCACACCAGAGCTAAATCCCGAACATTACACAGAGACTACATCCAAGTGCAAACAATTAAACCCCACAGCGCTAATCCTGACACTCACCCACCAGAGCTAATCGACACTCACACAGAGCTACATCCTGACATTCACCCAGAGCTACATCCGGACATCACACAGAGCTACATCCTGACATTCACACAGAAGTACATCCTGCCATTCACACAGAGATACAATCCCGAAATAACCACAGAGCTAATCCTGACATTCCACAGAGCTAGCTAATCCGACATGACACAGAGCTACAGTCCTGGAATTTACACAGAGTACATCTGACATTTCACCACAGAGCATACATCCTGACACGCAAAAAGAGCTCCATCCTGACTTCACACAGAGCTACATCCTGACATTCACAACAGAGCTATGTACATCCTGACATTTCCACAGAGCTACATCCTGACATTCACACAGGCTACATCCGGACATTTACACAGAGCACATCCTGACATTTCAAAAGAAGCTAGCACATCCGTGGACATTTACACAGAAGCTTAAATCCTGACATTCACACAGAGCTATGTACATCCTGACATTAAACACAGAGCTACATCCTGACACTCACACAGAGCTACATCCTGACATTCACACAGAGCTACATCCTGACATTCACACAGAGCTACATCCTGACATTCACACAGAGCTACATCCTGACATTTACACAGAGCTACATCCTGACATTTACACAGAGCTACATCCTGACACTCACACAGAGCTACATCCTGACACTCACACAGAGCTACATCCTGACATTCACACAGAGCTACATCCTGACATTCACACAGAGCTACATCCTGACATTCACACAGAGCTACATCCTGACATTCACACAGAGCTACATCCCGACATTCACACAGAGCTACATCCTGACATTCACACAGAGCTACATCCCGACATTCACACAGAGCTACATCCTGACATTTACACAGAGCTACATCCTGACATTCACACAGAGCTACATCCTGACACTCACACAGAGCTACATCCTGACATTCACACAGAGCTACATCCTGACATTCACACAGAGCTATGTACATCCTGACATTTACACAGAGCTACATCCTGACATTCACACAGAGCTACATCCTGACATTTACACAGAGCTACATCCTGACATTCACACAGAGCTATGTACATCCTGACATTTACACAGAGCTACATCCTGACATTCACACAGAGCTATGTACATCCTGACATTCACACAGAGCTACATCCTGACATTCACACAGAGCTACATCCTGACATTCACACAGAGTTACATCCTGACATTCACACAGAGCTACATCCTGACATTCACACAGAGCTATGTACATCCTGACATTTACACAGAGCTACATCCTGACATTCACACAGAGCTACATCCTGACATTCACACAGAGCTACATCCTGACATTCACACAGAGCTACATCCTGACATTCACACAGAGCTACATCCTGACATTCACACAGAGCTACATCCTGACATTCACACAGAGCTACATCCTGACATTCACACAGAGCTACATCCTGACATTCACACAGAGCTACATCCTGACATTCACACAGAGCTACATCCTGACATTCACACAGAGCTACATCCTGACATTCACACAGAGTTACATCCTGACATTCACACAGAGCTACATCCTGACATTCACACAGAGCTACATCCTGACATTCACACAGAGCTACATCCTGACATTCACACAGAGCTACATCCTGACATTCACACAGAGTTACATCCTGACATTCACACAGAGCTACATCCTGACATTCACACAGAGCTACATCCTGACATTCACACAGAGCTACATCCTGACATTCACACAGAGCTACCTCCTTGACATCACACAGAAGCTACATTCCTGGACATTCAACAGGAACATCCTGAATTCACCACAGAAGCTATGTACATCCTGACATGTACACAAGCTACATCCTGACATTCACACAGAAGCTACATCATGGACATTTACACAGAGTACATCCTGACTTCACACAGAGCTATGTACATCTGAACATTTACACAGAGTACATCCTGACATTCACAAGAGGCTATGTACATCCTGACATTCACACAGAGCTACATCCTGACATTCACACAGAGCTACATCCTGACATTCACACAGAGCTACATCCTGACATTCACACAGAGTTACATCCTGACATTCACACAGAGCTACATCCTGACATTCACACAGAGCTACATCTGACATTCACACAGAGCTACATCCTGACATTCACACAGAGCTACATCCTGACATTCACACAGAGCTACATCCTGACATTCACACAGAGCTACATCCTGACACTCACACAGAGCTACATCCTGACATTCACACAGAGCTACATCCTGACATTCACACAGAGCTACATCCATTCACACAGAGCTACATCCCGACATTCACACAGAGCTATGTACATCCTGACATTTACACAGAGCTACATCCTGACATTCACACAGAGCTACATCCTGACATTCACACAGAGCTACATCCTGACATTCACACAGAGCTACATCCTGACATTCACACAGAGCTATGTACATCCTGACATTCACACAGAGCTACATCCTGACATTCACACAGAGCTATGTACATCCTGAAATTCACACAGAGCTACATCCTGACATTCACACAGAGCTACATCCTGACATTCACACAGAGCTACATCCTGACATTCACACAGAGCTACATCCTGACATTCACACAGAGCTACATCCTGACACTCACACAGAGCTACATCCCGACATTCACACAGAGCTACATCCTGACATTCACACAGAGCTACATCCTGACATTCACACAGAGCTACATCCTGACATTCACACAGAGCTACATCCTGACATTCACACAGAGCTACATCCTGACATTCACACAGAGCTACATCCGGACATTCACACAGAGCTACATCCTGGCATTCACCAGAGCTACATCCTGAGCATTCTACACAGAGCTACATCCTGACATTCACACAGAGCTACATCCTGGCATTCACAAGAGCTAACATCTGACATCACCCCGAGCCACATCCTGACATTCACAGACTACATCCTGACATTCAGAGCAACGGCCTGACACTCACACATGAGCTACATCCTGGCATTCACACAGAGCTACATCCCTGGCAATTCACACAATGCTACATCCTGCATTCACACAGAGCTTACATCCTGGCATTCACACAGAGCTACATCCTGGCATTCACACAAGCTACATTCCCACATTCACACGATTTACATCCCCTTACATTCCACACGAGCTACTCCGACATTCACACAGAGCTACACACGACTGCTCAACAGAGCGACATCCTTACATTCAGAGCAACATCCTGACATTCACACAGAGCTACATCCTGACATTCACACAGAGCTACATCCCGACATTCACACAGAGCTACATCCTGACATTCACACAGAGCTACATCCTGACATTCACACAGAGTTTTCTAAAGGTCACTTCAAGGTCAAGAAAACCACACACACATTCTCTAACATTGCCCTTGACCAAGCCCACGAGCAAAACAACACTCTGGTGAAGGAGGATGGTGGTGCAGTTGGCCTCACTGAATCTCCAGCTGCTCTACAGAGGTGGATGGTTAGTGGCCCTGAAATGGCACACCTCATCAATGAGTTGGAAACATCATGTAACCAGGTTGAGAATAGTCCTGACTTACGTCATCATGAACAACGACCAGGAGTGCAGAAAACATTCCTACAAGATGTTGTAGCACTGTAAGCAGCAATTGATGACTACGGGAATCCTTTTCTTGAGAGTAGTGGTGATTGACTTGTGCTAGACACAAGAGACATTGCTGATGAATTTGTTACTGAATCTTGGTAATCAGCAGTATCAGACTTTTGTAGAAGAAAGGTTAGTGGAAAGAAAAAGAACATTAGATGAAACCATTTTTAAAAAAATTCCCTTCGATTGTTCAGTGTACCAGCTCTACGCCAGAAGACCAAAGCACAAGAAGCTATAGCAGAAGTGAAAAGTAATCGAAATTTGTTTTCAAGATTGTATGTTGCAAGTCAAGTTCGTGATAGCAATCTTGAAGAATTTTTTCTCATGAAAATCAGTCATGCCCACCATCACTATCAGACAGAGGCAAACTCAGGCAGAGCACAAAATCAAATATCATTCACTGCCTTGAAGAGCAAATCATGACACCACAGGATACCAGTCTTAGTGCTGATGTTATTGTGTTGGATGGATCAGTTATCGTGAATATGCTTAAGCCAGGAGTATCCCAAACATTCAAGGAGCATGCTCATGATGTTTTTAGTCCCTATGTGAAGTCACAAAGAGAGGGAAAGGAGTTTTTAAAGCTTTTAGAAAACAAGAAAGAGCTGTTCAGTTTCCTTAGCAAAGAAGTTGTCACCATATCATCACCACATAAGCAAATTATCAGCACATTACAAGAGACTGTTATTTGCAGGCAAGAAAGGGATGTAGAAGGGCTAGCACCATGTTCACATGAAGAAGCTGATAGCCGTATGATGGTGCATGTTGCAGTGCTGCCAAGGATTACAATGACATTACTATATGCACAGTGGACAGTGATGTTGTTGTGCTGGCTGTGAATACATTTGCACAGCTGAAATCCTCATTGAACACACTATGGGTGGCTTTTGGAACAGGGAAACATTACAGGTTGATTCCAGTTCATGAAATATGTGCAGCTATTTTACAAACAAAGTCTTTGGCACTTCCCATGTTTCATGCTTTAACTGGTTGCGATACAGTTTCTAGCTTTTCTGGACAAGGGGAAAAAATAGCTTGGGAGACTTGGAACATCTTTCCTGAAGTCACTAGCACTTTCATTAAGTTAATGGCACAACCAGAACAGTCAGATGTGGATGATGCTATGAGTATTTTAGAAAGATTTGTTGTTCTTCTTTATGATAAAACTAGTCCTTGATGTCATGTAAATGAGGCTAGACTGGGTTTGTTTGCTCAGAAAGGCCGTGATATGATTCACATTCCACCAACACAAGGAGCCCTTTTCCAACATGTAAAAAGAGCTGCTTATCAGGCTGGCTATGTCTGGAGCCAATCTCTTATATCTATGGCACAGCTTCCATCACCAGAAGGATGGGGTTGGACAGCATCTGAAGGGGGATCTTGGGAAGTTTTGTGGACTCATCTTTCCTGAGGCAAGTAAAGTGTGCAGAGAACTCTTGCTCTGTAACTGCATCAAAGGTTGTCACAAGAACTGTAAATGCAAGAAAGTTGCATTGACTTGCACAGCTTTGTGCAAGTGTGCTGGAACTTGTTAGTGTCAAAGTTGGAACTTTCAAATAATAATTTCATTAGCAATAATTCACCTCGCACCATTTATAGCACCACAAACATATTGGGCTGAGTGATAGAGCCAATGTGTGACCACACTGAGCACTATTGTTATAGACCACATAATCTCTAATGTTTAGGCCATTTGTATGCCACACCCACATTTTTCTAATTAACAATGGTTCAGTTGAAATGTAAGCTTTTCAGACACTTATGTAGGCCTTACATGAATATTGCAGGTCTCATTAAAATATGACAATGGTGGCCATTTTATGCCACGCCCACATTTAGTAGATTTTGATACCGCACAACTAAATTCTAAAAAACTTTTTGGGCACTATAATGATTCTTTTTTGCAAAATGTATGAGAAATAAAGATGTTGGAGGCCATTTTCTTGCCACACCCACATTTTGCCGATTCAGAAATGGCACTCCTTCTAGTTTTTCATATTTTGGTGCAACTAAAGAGTATTCCAAATTTCGCGCTTTTATCATTAAATGCACGTCACTTGCAGTTATCCGCTGGACTAACACTGCCACGCCCCTACATATTCTGCTGCAGCTGTATTATATTGTGTTTGTTTCATTAAAAGTGAGTGTTTTATTAAGTCGTACGTCATCGCACTTCGTGAACGCTCACTACACAATTAAATTTTAATTCATACTTGAAATTTCTCTCGAGTGCATGCCTACTTGTCAAATACTTTATGTCCAGTAGTGGTTTCTGTTTTCCTATTTTGCTCTGCCTACTGGCACATGCTAGAATCCATACAATAGAGGAGGCGTGTTCAAACAGCCCATGAAAATCCTTTTCTGTGAATGGTTTCATGACCTACATACTAAAATAACCACAACAAATTCTCTGATGTCTGAATTACTTCCTGATACACACAAAAAAAAACTTTTTTTTTAAAAAATAATGTTGACAATAAGTAATAATATAAGGAATAATGTCTGGTGGTAATTAATTGGTAGTCAAAAATAACTGATAATGTTTGTGTTTCTGCTGTATCAGAGATCAGCTGGTTAGGTAAAGGGTAGTACATTATGTGGATTTTTCTGTGTTTTTAGGTACCTGATGACCAAGCTATACAAGATGACCTATGTACTTCCATGTACGTCTGACATCACTGATGTAAGTAGGTAAAGGGAGATGGGGGATGAAGCATCACGTTGTTTGGTATTAAATTGGTATGGTGGTTGTCATTAGTTTAATATTTGTGCACAAGTCAGACGAAGGAGATCCTTTCAAGTCTAACACTTATAATAGTCAGTCACTTGTTTATATGTGAATACACGTCTTCACTAAGTCTTTCTTTAGTTAAGCAGTTATAGTATGAACTTTAAACCAGGAGTCACTCTATTTTTTTACAACTCTCTACTGCATTTATCTTATCATACTCCAAGTATGTTAGTATGTTAACCACCCGGAAATGAGGATACAGTGGTTCTGTTCTATGACAGTGGTTATGGTGGAATTGGTTGATTTGTTAACTCCTTGGGACAGTGGGTAGTGCTGTGTTTGGTAAGGTGTTATTAATTAGCCAATTTATTCGAACGACACCTACCTTGTACTATATGTGACCGTCTACGGGAAAACCGGGCACAACGCGGCGTACGTAAATATCGAGAAAAGATCGATCGATTTCTTTAAAATGTATTGTTTCAAGCCGACGGAAGGGAACGGTTAGGTCTATTATAGCGGGAACGACTTAAGCTACGACGATAAAACTTGGAGAGCTCAATATCTGGACGCCGACAACTCTGTAAGTGCAACAAAAAAAATTTCGAAGGGTGCTGCGTTGTGCCTGGTTTTCCTGTAGACGGTCACATATTGTCTTACTTTGACTGACCTATATTTAAGTCATTGCCACAGCGTTGTCATTATGGCCACTCTATTGAGTAGATACATGGCCAAGCTGGTTTTTTTGGTTGTTTTTTTATACAGAGAGGGGCGTGACCATGTTCATGTTATAGTCCTGAGTATTGAGATGTACATGAACAATGCATATCACTGGTGGTAAAGGTGTGCTAGACATGCTCATAACTATAATAGGCAATTGAACCGTTCATTTGTGGGATGGGGACAGAAGCAAGAATTAGTACAAGTCCTACCATACATTCTCTGTATTGTAATCTAAGGCATTCACAGAGAGGTGAGAGAGTTCCTTTGTTTGAAATCCATAATTAGAATAAATAATCCGCAGTTCTTTTTGCACTATTTTTTTTTTATTACTGAATTTAATGAAATGGTTAGAAGCTTGTCAACAGTAACCCGTAGGCACTTGCTATGCCTTTATGAGGCAGAGGTCTTTCCTAAAAGAGAGGACTCTAATATTTACCACCATTGAGTTCATATCTTGTGTAAGTGTCTTCATAGCCATGTTCAAGTACTCGTCTTAAGTTACTTCATTTGTGTGTGTGTGTGTAGGACGAGGTGTTCCATCATCGTGCTCGTAGTCTTCAATTTCTCAAGACAAGTCATTTTGACATCCCAGTGCGACCTCTCAACAGAGTTGCCATGGAGATTGCAGCAAAAGGTACATAAGCATAGCATATTTTTTTTTTTATATCCGAGTTTAATTATGGCGAGGACTAGCTGGAGGTGCGGTCCAAGTCAAGGACTAATTCTCCTGTAAACTCAGGCCACTGCACCCTCCTCCCACTGGGCAGGTGCGATATTTGCTCATACATGGAGTAGTTTCGCGAACCCATCCACTAGCAAAGGTGCCTATAGGCGCTCAAGGAAGACGTAATGCAAGAAATAATATTTTTCCTTTAGACCAAAACTGCTAAAGCCATGCTATGGTGTCCAGGGCACTGGCTAATGCATTGTTCTATTGCATATTATGGTATCCAGGGCACTGGCTAATGCATTGTTCTATTGCATATTATGGTGTCCAGGGCACTGGCTAATGCATTGTTCTATTGCATATATGGTGTCCAGGGCACTGGCTAATGCATTGTTCTATTGCATATTATGGTGTCCAGGGTACTGGCTAATGCATTGTTCTATTGCATATATGGTGTCCAGGGCACTGGCTAATGCATTGTTCTATTGCATATTATGATGTCCAGGGCACTGGCTAATGCATTGTTCTATTGCATATTATGGTGTCCAGGGCACTGGCTAATGCATTGTTCTATTGCATATTATGGTGTCCAGGGCACTGGCTAATGCATTGTTCTATTGCATATTGTGGTGTCCAGGGCACTGGCTAATGCATTGTTCTATTGCATATTATGGTGTCCAGGGCACTGGCTAATGCATTGTTCTATTGCATATTATGGTGTCCAGGGCACTGGCTAATGCATTGTTCTATTGCATATTATGATGTCCAGGGCACTGGCTAATGCATTGTTCTATTGCATATTATGGTGTCCAGGGTACTGGCTATTGCATTGTTCTATTGCATATATGGTGTCCAGGGCACTGGCTAATGCATTGTTCTATTGCATATATGGTGTCCAGGGCACTGGCTAATGCATTGTTCTATTGCATATTATGATGTCCAGGGCACTGGCTAATGCATTGTTCTATTGCATTTTTAGAATAGAAATAGCTACTAAGTAACTCAGAGTCTACTTGGTGCCGCTGTGCTTGACTAATAAGTAGTTTAAATGATACTACTCACGACTTGTACACAACGGGATGAATATATAGACTATCTCTAGGATATAGTGGTAATTCTGCAAAGAATGTCAGTTTTCCCAGTGCTAATGAAATGAATAGTTTGTACAGTAGTATTAGCAAGAGTAGATCCAAGCCTGGTATACTTTCAATTATACCTGAATTTTCTGACCAGTATGTCCCAATATATATTCACTTCCTGAATTTCCTCGTCCACTTTCTTTACTTTATGACCCTAATAATTTGAAATTAGATTACCATGAACTATTGAAGAAGTGTGAGTCGATATGTGTAGATGTATCTCAGCAAATGGCTGTAGCAGTAGAGAAAGAATCTAGGGAACAATATAAATCAAGAGTGTGGTTTAATTATCGTGCAGGAAGGATTACTGCTTCCAAAATGAAAAGTGTATGTCATACTAATCCTGCAAATCCTGCTCAAAGCTTAATTAAACAAGTGTGCTATCCTCAAATGCATACTTTTACTAGCAAGCAGACAAAATGGGGATGTACACATGAAAAGGCTGCGAGATTATTATGAGAAAAGAATGAAAAAATCACATACCGCCTTTAGCATCACCAACAGTGGGTTTGTCATTAACCCAGAGTGGCCATTTATAGGAGCAACCCCTGATGGAGTAGTATCTTGTGCTTGCTGTGGCAAGGGAGTCATGGAAATCAAGTGTCCATACTGTCATAAAGGCCAGAATATAGAAGATTGCATTCGAGATAAGAACTTTTGTATTAAAATATATTCTGATGGTATTCTAGAATTAGACCGCTCCCATGGATATTATTACCAGATACAAACACAGTTGTTTGTTTGTGATGTTGATTATTGTGACTTTTGTGTCTGTACATTCTCTGAAGATGGAGAGGATTATTTTTTTCAAGAACGTGTACGAAAAAATGCTGAACTGTGGGAGGGTTGTGTTTCAAAATCAAAACATTTTTTTCAAAACAGCAATTCTTCCGGAGTTAATGGGAAAGTGGTATACTAAATCAAACAAAATGTATGCAGTGTCCTTTGAAGTGAATTCAAGTCAGAAAGACAGTCAGGACTGTGCCACTAGTGAAAAAATTGAGTATTGTTATTGTAAGGGCCCTGATGAGGGCAGCATGATAGGATGTGACAATCCAGAATGTAGCATTGAGTGGTTTCACTGGGATTGCTTGAGTAGTACTCCGAAGGGAAAGTGGTTTTGTCCAGATTGCAGGAAGCTTATTATGATTATTTATAGTAACTCTAATTTAATACTTGATTAAACTTTTAATGTCAAAAATCATGCATACATTGCAGTATATACTAGTGATGTGCTTGAGCACAAATGGCGAGCGAGCCTAAAGACTATACTATTTTTATATGAATGATTTTGACTTCTAACACTGAAGCTACTGAAAATAAGGTCCAGTTTTTTAAATTTAGCATACAGGGTAAAGGGATTTCAGTGCCATAGTAACAACTCTCTACAACTGCTTGAATTGAAGGAAAAAAACAACAAAACAATACACGTTATTTAAAAGTTTTCTTTGTGATATTCTTTAGCTAAGTAGTGGTTGTAACACACAATGCTTTGACACAACTGGACATACACCTACACAGACTTACCTTCGCAGTGGTCTAGTGGACAATGTATTTTCAAGTAAATACTGTTGCGCACGGCTTATAACCATGACAAAGATCGCATTGACTTACCACCGCCACTAACTCGAATAGAAATGGAAGTCCCTTAAGTTTTCAAGTTTTAACTGCACCCGCAAAAGAATTCTAAACGGTAAACAATTCAATTTCTAGTATGATACGGGTACTGATCGATAAACCAGAGGATTCTGTTTAGTGTAATTTAGGACGGGGTCGACCACATAACTAACACAAAAACGCGAGGGTCAAAGTACAAAATGACATACGTACGTCCAAACATATATATAAATAAATAAACAAACATCCCCGATTTTCAATTGTGTTACCCCTGTAAGTGTCTCGCTCGCTACGCTCGCTCGCCAATCAGTTAAAAGGTACAACAGAATCACACACATTACATAGACAACAACAAATACGTACTATCTGGTCAATAATTGGGCACTCATCTTCTTGATTCGTTACAAACTGTATTGGTAATGTTGAACGTAAAATTGAAAATTTCTGACGAACATTACTGATCACTCGTTCAACATGAATCCTCACATTTGCAATTTTTCTGGTCTGATGAACGTCTACGGCTGACAGCTGATTTTTTCCCTTTGTAAAGGCTGGAATATGCAGACGACCTTGCATTACACCCACAGAATCTGCTATGTCGAAACCCCTGTCTGCCAATATTACATCGCCAGGAATAATTTTGTCAAGTATACCACAGTGTTCAGTGATATGCTTATCACTTACTCGTCCACCCCAAGTTTGCGATACATAAGAAATTACACCTTGTGGAGTTGTTCCCGGTAGTACTTTCACGGTATTGTGATGTTTATAAGATGACCAAGTACAAGCTCTGGCAAACAAATTGGATGGCCTTTCAATAAAAATCTCAAAGCAATCCAAGATAACAGCAACTGTTTTTCCAAAAGATTCTTGAAAGCATGCTGGCATTGTTTTCTGTAAAACATCTCGATCTGGCCACAAAATCAAAGGCCACAAAATCAAAGACCATAATCGAACATCCATTGCCTTTACCCATTTCTGAAAAATTCTGGATATGGTAGCCTTGGACACACCTAACTGATATGCCAGGTCTTGATAATTGCTATTTAGGCGAAACTTCATGAGAACTTAAGGTTGGGCGATATTGGGGTATATTGTATCACGATATATTGTAGGGTAAATATCGCAATATAACTATGTATTGACTACAAACTGGATGATTATGCGAAATCAATTCGTTAGTTGTTGTTTTAATGTATACATGTTAACATGATAATTCAATCAACTAAATAAATACAGAAACATGATCAAAAGTCCAGTTCATCTACAAGTTCTTTGAAAGAAAAGTTAACATCTCAACTTTGTCAGGAGTAAGGTGAGCTCTTAGAGGAGTCAGTACATTTCCTGCTGTACTAAATACACGTTCTGAGCTTGCACTTGTAGCACAAATGCAGAGATATTTTTGAGCTAGTAGAGATAGAACGGAATACTTAGAACAATTAAGTTTCCACCATAACAACGCATCTTCTTCGAAATCAAGTTTGGTCTCTGCTTTATATTTCTGCAATTCGTCGTGGAATTTTTGTTGCGGTGACATAACTTGTTCCAAGTGTTCGTCTTCTTCTTCTTCTCTTCTTTTGTTCTCTCTGCTTTTAAACAAACTTCCAAGGTTTCGTCTCTTCTTTGGTGGTTCACATGAAACTTCATCTGTAGTACTAGTTGAAAGCACCGGTAAGACTTTCGAGCTGTCAAGTTCCAGGTTAGCTTCAACATCAACTAGATCTTCAGCACTCATATATTTGCTTTTGAATCGAGGATCCAAAAAGGATGCTATGTTCAAAATACTAATGCATTCTTCACTCAAATAAGAGGTACTGTAACGGTGACGAAGATCTACTTTAATCTTTCTTTTGATATCGCCTGTGAGTGTGGAGTCAGAGTCCTCTTCCTTCAGTATATCATTTTCTATCAAATTGACTATCGGCATAACAGCTGACACGGTGACATAGGTTTCTCCTGAAAGAAGGTCAGTAAGATTCTTTAAAGGCTCTAATGCTGCATTGATAGACTGAAGAACGTCGATGTCTTGCCATGTGGGGACAAGGTGAGAGGTTTTTCGATCTACACCCAAGACTAGGCGGATGGGTTCCCTTTGCTCCAGAAGACGTTGCACCATTACTCCAATAGTTCCCCATCTTGTTGGACAATCCTATATTATACAAAAAGAAAACAATTAAAACAATAGTCACTATCATGATAATTAAACTTACCGATAAAACTTACCGATATTTGGGAATGTTGTTGAAGATTTAGGTTAATCTGAGCTTTTGTAAACTCTCTTTTTCTCTTCCAACTGCCGGAGAATGCTGCCACAATTTTCCTGCACAATCCCAGTGCCCTGCTACACCTGGAATCATCTTTAATAGCTTTTAAAACACCTAAGTGGAGATTGTGTCCAAAGCAGGACAGTCTTGGCCAACTCAGCCTTCGTGCAGCATTCACAATATTACTAACACTGTCGGTGGTGATACACACTTGACATTCTGACTTCAAATTCCACATGCTTAATGTCTCTTCCATAGACTCGGCAATCATTTCACCTGTATGATCTTCTGGGAGATACTTGGTCTGGATACATCGGGCTTGGAGTTGCCAGTCTTTATTTAAGAAATGAATTGTATAACTGATGTAAGGAATCATTCCTTGACTCGACCAAAGATCACTGGTGGCAGCAAAATCAGTAACTGAAGCTAGCTCACTCCTTATTTTCTCTCTTATTTCAGTGTAAAGTTCTGGGAGGGCAGTTCTTGAAAAAATAGTTTCAACTCGGTATCTCATAACGACCATCAAAAGCAGCGAGGAGCCTCTTAAAGCCAGCTTTCTCGACAGAATGTAAAGGCAGGCAATCCTTTGCTATATAGTAAACTACTGCATCAGTCAGGTCTCTCCATCTCTTACCCTTTCTTTCATACTTCTGGCTTCTTGTAATCGATTCGGTAAGTGTTGGCTGGTTGATTGGCCGTAGCGTCGAAGAAGTAGACGGTAATTGAGACTCCTGCAGTCGACGAGACTCCATCGCAGCCTTCGCTTCAGCGTACAATTTAGTGTGAGTTGACCGTAGATGAGACAGTAAGTTGGTGGTGTTCCCGTTCTTCGCCGCCACTTTGCGGAAACAAGTACGGCAAACGGCATGGCCCGTGTCGGTAACTTCTCCGCTCGTACCTTTCTCCAAACCGAAATAATTCCACACGCAACTCTTGCTTCCAGGCTTTCTAACCAGGTCCGGTCGCTCAGCCATTACTACTAAGCTCAGTTCTCCAGAAAATGAGCACGTGCGGTGCTGATGGCGCGGTATTTCGGTAATTGAGCAATGCAATATTGTACCGCGGTAAACGAAAACAATCGCGGTATCCACTAAATACCGGTATACCGCCCAACCTTATGAGAACTGCAACATATTCCTGAAATGGCATTAACTTGCTACTTTCGGAAAGTGAGATAGCAGGCATAACATGCTCGAATACTGTTTTCAATATGATTAGATTTGGTAAGCCTGTATAAAAATTGACACACTCATCACTTTTAAATGTCTGCTCAGAGAATGGAAGTGGCCTTATCATTGTAAGGTTCTGCACTGTTTGTTGTAAGTCTTCGATGATTTTAACTTGACAATCAATAGTCTTTTTCAACTCTTCTGTTTCATCCACAAAACTGCAAGTTGGAGTGTTTGTAATTTCATCACCGCCCATATGATCATCACCCTGTTCATTATCTATTTCAGGTCTTAAAGAACACTCCACATCAGGACTTACACTGTGACAGCTTGACCCAGGCTCTTCGGCTTCACCAAGCAACAGCAAGCTCTGTGCTACTTCTTGTTCCTTTCTCCTGGTATCTCTTGCTGCTCTTCTAGCTATCCTTTCTTTCTCTGCTGAATTGTTAGCAGCAGCTCGAACAGACTTCTTATGGCCTAGATGAAGAGAGGGTTGCTATCATCCATTAAGTCTGCAGGCTTTCCAGAGCTAAAGTGTAGAGAGCATATACGATCGTTCTTGAGAATCTTTTCAGTTAGGCCTACTCTAGAAATAGCTTTCAGATACCCTTCTCTTCTTCTAGTGCTTAGGGAGAGAATATCAGGGCCTTTATTAGATACTATTTTGGGGATTCTGTAAACATCTTTGTCTCTACCAGAACGCTTACTGCAACCAAAAACTACACACAACACCATCGCGGGTTGTACACCAGTGTAGGCTCGAGGTCAGGGGTCACGAGACTCATGACGTCAAATGAAATATCTCTATATATAGACTATTTCTAGGATATAAAAATATATACACTATAAATAATATAGCACAATAAATGACCAATTAAATACTGACAGATATATTCCCTCAAGTAAAGATCACCGAGGGACTAGTCACTGCGATAACCAGTCAATGTGCATGTCGGGAATGTTTAATGTCTGTCAATACCATCGTTCTTTCTCTCTTGCCTCCTTCCTCAGTCTCTCTCTTCTCCTTCACATACTCTTAATCTCCAGTCCCTGGGCTCCACAAGAAATACTTTGTGAACTTCTATTTTTATATTAATTTTTTAACATTATTAATTTGGAAAATGGATATCACTACATTGTATCTGCCAGTGAGAGGGTAAACTAAGATATTATGTTATGTCGTAAGTTGAGTTGGCACAACCGCAAGCGCGGTAATTGAGGAATGCATTTAGTACTTTACCGGAAGCAATTTAGTCATGTGAATCCAAGTCAATTAAACACGCAAACGTCAACGTTGCACGTGAAAAAGGGGCGGTAGCACAGGTGCGCATTAATACTGTAACTATTGAAAGAAAGAAATTTAGTGGAGTTTATGGAGTTTTTCGGGCGCTGTACAGCTCATCTCGTCTTTTTTCAATTATATTTATGTTTCTTACGTGCAGATAATGTACAGCAGATGGAAAACGCAAACTGGTGGGGGTTCTTCTAAAGAGACAGGATTAAAATCAGTCGATTCTACCTACTGTGTCCCAAGAAATATTCTGATATTCACAGGATTCAGCAGTACAGCACTGTTATCTTGTAGCTAAAGTTACTAGACTTTCTTGTTAAATAATTGTTTCATTTATTTATGATATGTATATGAAAATTGATGAGATGATAGATTTAAGTAGTACGCATATTTTACAAAATATAGTTGTGATCCGTGGAGTGCAGCCTGAGTTGGTCTTAATCTTTACAATAAATGGCATCTATAGTAGTGAAGAAAAGGAATTGGCATAAACACAGCTTACACAATTTAATGGCAAACAGCTTAAGTGGGGCTGTATTACAAGTTGCTAGCTAAATGACAGCTATATCACTCTGAAATACATTGGCTATACGGCATTTGTTATTGAACAGGTAGACAAATAGTCTTACCAAGATCCTATCAGGTGGTCCTGTACCCTCTGCCACAACAGGACACTCCGTCTATCCTGTTTCCACACTCGCAACCTAAGCTAATCGCGATACAAAGCTAGAAACACAGCAATCTGAGAAGAAGCCGCTCATTGTTTACAAAATTCTTAATGAAGACAGTCCGCGTGATCAATTGAGCCGTACCGCATGACTCAAAGTGGGCGCATTTTGAGGGGAAACCTGTGGTTTTTTTATTCCCATAGACTTGTATTGAGTTTTGGAATAGCACCTTCTCTCCGGTTTTGAAGTATATTGAGGAAGTATTTTTAACCGCTTCGGCGAGAGCTTTCCAATGGTGCGAACCCCGGATGCGTAGCTGCTTCCGTTCTAACGTTATTCAAGTTTTTCTTGCGGCCAACTCAACTTGTTGATTTTGTTTATTTTTATTGTTTTTTTTTGTTTTGTTTTGTTGTTTTGTTTTGTTGTTTTGTTTTGGTTGTTTTTATTTAATTTATTCACATTACTCTTGTATTGTAATTAGTGTGAGTGATAATCACACCCCAAACAAAATCATGATGATTTTGTGGGCCCATACTAACAAAAATTGTTTTAATTATTTGTAAAAAAAACATAACAATATATAAATGGTACTCAATTTGTTGTGTTGCCTCTTTAGCAAGAATGCTGCTGCAGTGAGTCCAGCTGAGTGGGCTGCTGCAGTGAGTCCAGCTGTGGGCTGCTGCCAGCTGAGTGGGCTGCTGCAGTGAGTCCAGCTGAGTGGGCTGCTGCTTTATTCATTGCCAATTTCTCCATCGTCTGTTGCTTAACTCATTTCTTTGAGTATTATATTTTATGGGCGGAGTGTGCAGGGTGAGAATTTTGTTTACGTTGTTATCAAAGTAATTGCTGCACAACTGAAATTAATTTTTTTAAATCACTCAGCACTAATAGCAATTTTGGGAATCCTTGAGGATACAATGTCAATATGTACTGCTCAGTGCACTGGTTAGGTAAAGGGTCTACTTCTATGAGACTAGTTCTAGTAGTAGTGCTCAAACTGCTGTACTAACACAGCTGCTGTTCACTTGGTCCCAACCTTACCAACCCTTTCAACCAAGTGTTGTTGTTGTTGTTGTTTTACTAATTGTTTGTTTGTATGTTTGTTTGTGTAATTACAGAACTCAACAAGGCGGATAGTGAGTCTATGAAGAGTCCAAAGGAGAAACTCACTTGCATTCTGAACTGCATTATCATTCTCTCCAGTATCCTGCAAATCTAATTTATACTTGTACCTGAAGCCTAGCGTAGAGTGTAGTCAATGGTGTTTTCAATATTGATGATACCTTACCTGCTAGCATTGTTGTTTCTTGACCAGATTACTCAGACCTGTTGAAGTACTACGGCAGTGAGTCAGGAACTGGAGCTGATGACCTCTTACCATATCTAATCTACACGGTCCTCATATTGTCTCCAAAACATATGCAATCCAATATTAGGTGAGATTCAAAGGATGGAGTGTGTTGGGTAGGTGTCTGTGGGGGACTGATATTTATGCATGCATTCATGGCAGTCCCTGACCATTCACTCATTCAGTTCATCTGAAGTGTCTCACTTGCCATGTCTTATTTTATTATCAATCCCTTCTCCCAAGTCAACTGATACATTCTAGCCATCTGCAAACCATTGGAGTTTTTTGACCATATAATATATATAATATATTATATATGTGACCGTCTACAAGAAAATCGGGCACAACGCGGCCCCGACGAAAAATTGTTTTTTTGCACTTACACACTCCTCGGCAAGCAGATATTAAGCTCTCCAAGTTTTATCGCCGTAGCTTTAGCCATTCCCGCTATATATCACCTAACCGTTCCCTTCGTTAGGCTTATTTAATACAATTTTAAGAACTAAATCGATCTTTTTGCGACGTCTACGCATGCCGCGTTGTGCCCGATTTTCCCATAGACGGTCACATATATATATATATATTATATTCAGTGGTGTAGGAAGATGTTTTGGTATAGGGGGGGCTCCAAGGGTTGTTGGTTTTTTTTGGTGTTTTTTTTTTTTGTGGTTTAAAAGTGTTCATGTAAGAAATTACCTTGTTAGATTGAGCCCCAAAATTATGGGATGGGGGGGAGGGGGCCTTCCTAAGCCACTGTATATATATATGTGTGTCCTACTAGTTAGCAAGCACAAATGGCGAGCGAGCCTGTGCACAAACGAAAAACTTCAAAATAATCTATCAGTCCATTTCTAAAAGTATAAGTATGCAACCGTTGTGACCATACTTTATGTAACAAGTACTTACTTACTTCAATGTCCCGAGTAGTGGTATTGTCTGTAGTCTCTAATATAGCATTCTGACTATCTGAGTTACCAGCAGCATTTGACAACAAGCACTCACAGCTATTATAAACGGCCGAGGTTTTTTTTTATTACTTCTGGTAAAGGGTCTCAATACCGTAGTAACCTTTCGCCATAACATTAGCAACTTGAAGAAAACAAAGAAGTTCTGAAGAATTACTGCACAGTATTGAGTCTAACTGTAAGTTTTAAGACCTAAGTGTGTCTTGTGGCATTCAGAAACAACATACATAGGGATAGATAAACAAATTTCCTTGAATGATAAGGGATTGCTCAACCGAACGATTCTGTTTAGTGGAGGTATGGGAAGGGGTAGACCACGAACCAAACACAAGAACACGAGGGTCCAACCCTATTTTAAATTGTGCTACCCCTGATAGTGTCTCACTCACTTCGCTCACTCGCCAATTACAGCATTAAACACACTTCAGGTTATGTGGAGGAAATTGATCTGTTTAACCTCTAACAGCACGCAACATCTGTATAAAGAGTTTTTAAACTCCATGTTGAACCATCCTTTCTGCTATCTGTGTGTGTGTGTGTTTGTGTTGTGGGAGTGTTAAAACATACCAACCGGATTAGGTAGAGTTGGTATAGGTCATTGGTGCCTAATGACTGGATGATCTTTTCCTTGTTTTGGAGGTGGAGGGGACTCGGCCAGTCTATCATGTCCTGTATATGGAAGTTGTTAATTAGGGAAGTGGTATCAGGTGGTACAGTGTTAATTAGGGAAGTGGTATCAGGTGGTACAGTTGGAATGAAGAATGTATTAGTGTATTATTTCCATTTTTGGACTAAACTACTTGAGATTTCTGTAATGAATTGAATTATTTTAATAATTCAATACTAATTTTGCCCAATTAACCTGTTTTTTGTTTTTTTTTTGTTTTTTTTTAATTGTGTTAATGTATACATGAATCTTGTATTGGGTCACATTTTGGATTGCCAAACCTTTAATTTTTTTATTAATTTTTGTATATGGTAAAGGGTCTATGGAAGTGCCAAAAATCAGTATATAAATGATTACAATGAACTGCTATTAGTTCACCAGGACAATAATTGCATGTGTTGGTATGTTTGTATACTTATATGGTAGGATGGAAGAATTGTGTTTGTTAATCTGTGATGACATCTTAGTAATAGTTTAGTCTATTTCATTCGAACAAAAATAGTAACTGTAATAATACTGCACTGTATTAACCTCACACAGTTTATTTTAAGAACTTATGTGTCATAACAATGTAAAGGGGTGTAAACAACTTGTTTTGGTGGGTGTGGTCCGTTCCCAAGCAATTATCTAACCGGTTATTTCATCACCCAAGGTGTGGGTCCAACTATGTCATTTAGTCGTGAATATAGACGGCTTCGATGGGTGTGGCATTTGTCTTTTTTTAGTTGTCATGGTGACATGCGTCATGAATTTGGTAAAATCTATTAAGAATATATGCAGACTACACAAGTGCATGCAATATATGTGGTTATACAGGCTCACTGCAGTGCCATATTCTATCTAAGCTGAGGTTATTTGTTTAGAGCTTTAAACATGGCTGAAAAGATGAGACGGTTCAACGTGAAGGTCACCACTGTATTGCTGAAAAGGACTCTCACTGAAGGGTCCTATACTTTCTATCTTTTCAGTTATGTTTGGTCTCTTGAGTTATAACCACAGCTAACTACATAATACTAGCAGTAGCAAGAGATGGATGACATCATTTCCAATCACATCTAGTCTTCTCTACTGTATTGAGACCCAAAGGTTGTTCTGGTACATCCCTCAAGCATCCCTCCTGGTGTCTTAGACTAGCGGTGTAAAAATATTGATAGATACTAATAGATATATTGTCTGCTGTGGAAACCACAACAAACAAGCACACACTCATATGTACCAGTGTTTATTTATCCTCTTCCTTTTGTAAGGCTTTGAGTCTGGTTAAAGTTTAGTCTAACCACTAATGCCGCCTAATTGCCGGGAAACTCCATTCATCCGCTCTTCCTTCACACAAATTTCTCACCACTGTCTTGATATTGCTTAATATTCAGACATTTAACCCAACCATCTCGTGTAGGAATTCTACGTGGGTGTTCTGTGCGTGTTAGTAAACACCGACACGCGGCTCCGATATGAATACGGCAGATTATGGTATGAATGTCGTTAACTGGTGAGTAGGTGTGTTTTTCTTCTATGGTGGTAACTGTCTGTGATTAAGATTTTGTTAGTTTTATTAGAAAAGGGGTGTGGCCCATGAGACAATGTGTCTGCACTTTAGGTTTAAAAAGAATCTCTGTGAATACGAAAGCCTGAGCTTGATCGGTAAGGTTGAAATTTATGTATTTGTGGTGGAATTATACTGAAGCGTTTATCAACATTTACTCACTGGTGTAATACCTACCCATCCACCTGCTCTGCTTGTTATTTTACTGGAGCATAACAACAAGGCAGATCACTCTTGCTTCTTCACCTGCCAAAAATGATGATTAAAATTTAAAATAAATAAAAATAGGCACATATACTTTAAGCAGTACTGAATTTTATGTTAATATTGATGCACATGTGTGGCATTGGCATAGAATATGAGGCAGATAGTGTTACCAGATATGGAACATTCTGTTTACTAGAACGTCATATTGTATTGCAAATACACATGGACTATGGGATAGCAAGGTTGTCCACATTTGGTGAGGGTCGATTACTACTAGTGGCCTGGTCAATCCATGAGTCCTGACCATCTCACTGGTTTCCATGGTATCCACATGTCTCTGCCTATTCCAGGAATACATTTAGCCCACTAGTTTCAGTTATTACAAAGTCATGCATTGGGACTTTGTTGGTGGGCGTGTGATATGTTGATACAGAGGCAACTGTTGCTGTGTAAGCAAGACTAGATTCTATTCCAAGAGATTGTGTGTTCGTTTATAGTGACCAGAAGTTTCCATGAAGATGTCTGAAGTGTTAACAACTCTGTAGAGTGACCTGTTGTTTCCGAGTTGTTAAATTACAATTTGATACTTCCATTCGTTGTATTGATGTCCCTGTACCCGGCAGTGGTGGGAAATGAGTATTTCCATATGGTTTTTATTTTTACTGATACAAATAATACAATGGAACTTTAGTTATCCGAACTTCAATTAAGTTAACCGAAGACCTAAAATCTAATAATAGCACGTGCAATGTTGACCACGCCCCTTCATTAGTGCTTTATACTTCATAATGCTTTTTAGTTATCTGAACATTTTCAGTTATCCGAACACCTGTCGGTCCCAACATGTTCAGATAGACTGTATATATATTATTATATATGCCATATATATTATAAGTATATTATATTACATATAATATATCAATAGCTATCCAATTGAACTAATTATTTTAATCAGTGTTCGTGCTCCTTTGATCATCTCCTTCTGCGATACCTACTCTATCCTCCTCCATGGTAGACACATGTTCTATCTAGTTCCTGTTTCTAATGCAGGATATACATCGTATAAATCATTGTGTTTGGTACTGAGCATGCTCAGTAGTCAGTGACTGTACGTGATGTTTGCTGTTACATCATGCTTAGTTTGCCGTATGTATGGAAAGTTTACAACAATTTTGTTAAGCACGTGCTATTCCCTTCGTTTCTGTTGTAACAACAAACGCAAGTGTACACACAAATACATTCAATATAATTATATATGTGTGTATATATATATATTCTGTTTTTAGAGAACTACAGTCACATTTAGATTGAAACCCACCTGTTTCTAATTACTTATAGCTACTGGACAATATTAATACACAACTAACTAAACACACATATGTTGTACAATGTATTAAGTGAATGTGTTTGTGTGTTCGTTTTTGTTGGTGTAGATACATCTTGAGGTTCAGAAGGGAGTCCAAACTCAAGAGTCAAGCGGCCTACTACTTCACACAGATGGTGGGTGGAGAGAGAGAGAGGCATATAAAGAGATCTTAATTATATTGAAAGAGGAAGTTTAGTCTTGTTCTCTCAGAGTGAACACAAAAATCTTTTCAGCTATTGTAGCCCCTTACAGTATGCTACCTAATTGGGGGCAGACATACTGCATGTTGTTTAAAAGGTGTTACTTTAAGTCACCTCTTTTAGACTGTGCTCTATCATTAAGAGGAAAGTGTCCCTCCCTCCTCCTCCTTTTCCTAGGGAGCTTGAGTGGGGGTTATGTGGGGCTCTGTGTATATATGCATGTGTGTGTGGTGTATGGTTGCATCCTTGGCTCAGGGCCTGAGGTCTTGAGTTCAAGCGCCACTCAGGCCATTTTCCATCTAGTTTTCCATCTGCCTTCCACCAGTCCACCCAGCTGTAACTGGGTACGTGGCATTTCTGGGATGCAAATTCAAGGCCTTTCCTCATGAGACAACAATGGACTTCAGGTGCCCACACCACTTGCTATGATGAAAGGCCTGTTCTCCTGCGAGTTCCTAGCCTGGCTCCAGGAGCTTGCAAGGCTCACAGTGACTGCTTAGTGGCAGCAAGAGAATTTGTGTGTGTGTGTGTGTGTGTGTGTGTGTGTGTGTGTGTGTGGTTTGTGTCTGTATGTGTGTGGTTTGTGTCTGTATGGGTGGGTAGGTTGTATTTAGAAGTGGGTGTATGCAAACTCACTTAACTACAGAATTCCAAGAAGTGGTACATGTATACAGAGGTTCAGGGTCATATCACCAGAACCTTTTATCACCTTTACACTTGATAGTCTTTAATGTATACTAGAGACCAACCCTCCTATCCTCAGGCTTTCCTCTAGTGCAGCTGCTTATTCCATTACAGTTCTCATTGTTAGTGGATGTTTTCCAGGAACTCTTCTGCTTAACAGAAGCTCCTTACCCTCTGCAAGTATGTAGGAAATTAATAGGAACTGAGAAATATTTACATTTTAGACTACCAACTGAAGGCAAGCTAAAATATGGCTTTCTCTGGCTCAAATGTGAACTCAAATTATCTTGCTGCCGCTAGGCGGTCAATGTGCAAATTATCTTGCTGCCGCTAGGCGGTCACGCACCTGGTAGAGCCAGGATGCCTATGCACTAAGCAGGCACTGTGAGCTGTGCAAGCTCTAATGCAACACACACGCATGCACGCACACACACGCTGAATCCTTGTATCTTGTCAGAGTAGTGTGTGTAGGATGGTGAACTATTTCCCCAGATAGCTGACTGGGTAGGGAGTTTAGAGTTGGAAGTAATTATGGATTGTGAACTATGTAAATATATAATGTAGAGCTTGATTACCTCAACATTCTGTCTGCCCCTGTTTAATTATCACTTATTAAATTGAGTGGGGGTGGGGTTGTTTGTTGGAATTAGAGTGTGTGCATAGGAGATTCTTAAGTATGTATGTGTGTGTGTGTGTTATTGTATATACTGTTGAAGTATGTGCTTGTGTTTGTTCACTGGAGTGCATAGTTGCTTGTAGATATGTGTATGTTCTGGTGTTTATCAACTGTTTTGTTCAGTTCTGGCACGTACGTGTGTTAGTGTGTTAGTGGGTATTGAGCTGCTATTTGTAATGTTTGTGTGTGCGTGTTGTCATTATTTTGTGCATTGTTTATGCCTTTACACTAACACACGCACTTTCAATGCATGCCTCAGTATGTCTCACAGTGTGCTTTCATTATTCACTGTGTGTATGTGTGTGTGTGTGTGTTGTTTGTTATGTGTGCTCCTGTGTGCAGTATGTCCTTATGTTAGTTTGTGTTCTGTGTACACTTTGTGTCCTTCTGCTGTTATGTAAGCTCGTGCAAGTTTATCTCCGCTTATATGTGATTATGTATGTGCATGTGTTAGTGTGTAGTGTGTCCTTCCTAGTTTTCATTACACTGTTTGTATAGAACTCCTTATGGAGTAGTGTGTATATGCATGTATATATGCATGTACGTATGTATATATGTATGTATGCACGTATGTATATATTTATGTATGTATCTATATGTCTCTGTATGTAAAGTGTATGTATGTATTTAGAGTGTACTATGTATGTATGTGTATGTATCTATCTCTACCATGTCTGCCTGTGTTACATTTCTGGGAACCTAGTTATCTTATGTCCTTATGAACAGCAAACAGCATATGTTATCGTTGTCATCAGAATCATTCCTAGCAAAGCCTCCTCTATCTCCCTCAGTCGTGTATACCACGTGTGCTGTATGTATTAAGGGATGTCCGTTATAACATGCCTTATAAGGAAATATACACACTCACCGCCCACTCACCGCCCACTCACACACCCTCTAGTGTCCATATGTGTGTTTCCAGTTTGTCTGTCCGCCCACTCAAACAGGATATCTGGCATGCTACACACAAACTGAAGAGCCATTCTCCTATTTGTACTAATAAGGCCTTACTGCCAAGCTTTGGCACACTTTGGGACAGTTGCGCATAATATGGCCTTTTACCCACCAGCAAAGAATTCTAGCCGGCCATATTTTAGTGCAGGGTATGTGAGGAATTGTCTGCTATATTGGATTAGGCAAAATACAAGACATTCAAGAGAAATTGACTTCCTACCATTTACACTACTAAAGCAGTTTTGTGCTAATTCTGTACTGCTTTAGTAAACTCTGTATAAGTGTGCATGTGCTCGAGTGTTGGTTAAGTGTGTGTATACCGTATATGTGTATGTATGTACAGTATGTGGATGTGTATATATGTATGTATGTATGTGCGTATATATGTATGTGTGTGTGTATGTAAGTATGGATGTATGTATGTATGTGCTTACGTATGTATGTAAGTATGGATGTATGTATGTGTGCTATTTTTGGCCCAGACACCTGCATCCATCAATCCATCCACTGGTGGTCCATCCTCACTCTGTTTGCCCCTAATTCATGTACACATTTAAGAAGGTGTTACTTAGTTTAAGAGGTTCATAGGTGGCTGGGATTGTTTCACCAGCCATGCCTGGGCCATAACAAGGGTACTCACTGAAAGAATGAGGAAACAGTTTGAAGGAGATACTTGGAGGTCATTTCTATTCCCTTTAGGGAGGATGTTCATTAGAGAAAAAATGCATGGTACTATGTGGGGAAGTTGTTTGAGTTAATCAGAAGGCAGAGGTCAAGGCTTAATGAGTGTGGTAGGAGTGTATGGTGTGTGTGTGTGCGTATGTGTGTGTGTGTGTGTGTGTGTGTGTGTGTGTGGTCATTTGATCTGTAACTTCTGTGGTTTTTCCATGCCAGTAGATGTAGTGATAGTACTTACCATTTCACAGCATTACTGTAAAAAACAAAATATTTATTTGTCATTTATATGAATTATTAGTGAAATGGATTATTAACAGAACCACAGAACCAAGTGGTGTTAAACAGAATTGTCTGCCTTAGTTATGTATGGCATAGTGGCTAATGGGTTATACCATCTTTACCCTATCAGAGTTGTGGGATCAAGTTGAGGGGACCAGAGGCTGGTCCCATGGTCCTATCAGAGCTGTGGGTTCAAGTTGAGGGGACCAGAGACTGGTCCCATGGTCCTATCAGAGTTGTGGGTTCAAGTTGAGGGGACCCTCTGGTCCCATGGTCCTATCAGAGCTGTGGGGTCAAGTTGAGGGGACCAGAGACTGGTCCCATGGTCCTATCAGAGCTGTGGGTTCAAGTTGAGGGGACCAGAGACTGGTCTTATGGTCCTATCAGAGCTGTGGGTTCAAGTTGAGGGGACCAGAGACTGGTCCCATGGTCCTATCAGAGCTGTGGGTTCAAGTTGAGGGACCAGAGACTGGTCCCATGGTCCTATCAGAGCTGTGGGGTCAAGTTGAGGGGACCAGAGACTGGTCCCATGGTCCTATCAGAGCTGTGGGGTCAAGTTGAGGGGACCAGAGACTGGTCCCATGGTCCTATCAGAGCTGTGGGTTCAAGTTGAGGGGACCCTCTGGTCCCATGGTCCTATCAGAGCTGTGGGTTCAAGTTGAGGGGACCAGAGACTGGTCCCATGGTCCTATCAGAGCTGTGGGTTCAAGTTGAGGGGACCCTCTGGTCCCATGGTCCTATCAGAGCTGTGGGTTCAAGTTGAGGGGACCAGAGACTGGTCCCATGGTCCTATCAGAGCTGTGGGGTCAAGTTGAGGGGACCAGAGACTGGTCCCATGGTCCTATCAGAGCTGTGGGTTCAAGTTGAGGGGACCAGAGACTGGTCCCATGGTCCTATCAGAGCTGTGGGTTCAAGTTGAGGGGACCCTCTGGTCCCATGGTCCTATCAGAGCTGTGGGGTCAAGTTGAGGGGACCCTCTGACAATCTTCCAACCCTCTCCTAAGACTGGTGGTGTAAGATTAGGCAAGAGTAACTGTTTATCAAGGAAAATGACACTTTTTTCATTGTTGGTATGTGTGAACAGAATAAACAAGTATAGTACAGCTAGTGCTAGTACCAGTGAATGAAGGTATCTCCAGAACATACACTGGGTCTAGAAATCTGATACTATAGAGAACCTATGGAGTTTCCATGTACACCAATAACTTGCCAAGCCATTGAGGTTGTTATTTGATCTGCTTTTCAGGCTAAAGGGGTTATACAGTGAAACAACACTAATGGCACCTTTTTATACCAACCTTAGGACTATTCATTCACTTTTAGTGGCCTTCTTTAACCCCCCTCCCCTCACACCCTAATTAGTTCCAATCAAAAAAAATTGTTTATTTGTTGTCTTTGGTTTTGTTGCTGTTGTGGTTGTTTTTTTGTTGTTGTTGTTTTGTTGGGTTTTTTTTTTTTTTTCCTTTCTTTTTTTTTTGCTTCTCATTTTGGATCTAATATTTTTCATATCTGATCAGTTGGATGAGAATTTGTTGTTTGTGTGTTGGATTATAAGTGAAGTAATTTAGTCGTGTGTGTGTGTGTGTGTGTGTGTGTGTTTGGTTGGTCTTGCAGGAAAGCGCAGTTCTGTTCATCTTAGATGTCAACCACACCAACCTGTCTATCACAGAGCAAGAATTCAAACAGTGAGTTTCATGAGGGTTTAGTGGGTGTGGCTTTGAGTTTGGTTTGCATCCCTGGAACTGAATCTATGTTTACCTGTGGGACTCTGAATGGAAACAGAGGGGGCGGGGAAGTGAAGTGGACGAAGCTTGGTCAGGTGGGAGTTGGAGTAAAGCTGTGAGAATAAACACTAAAGTGGGTGTGGCTAGTTACTTTCAGTAGATATTCATGATAAAGGTGCACATGTATAAATATTATTTCCATGACACATTACAATCCTTTCTAGTAAACATTGAGATCAGATCATTTCACCATTAGGTAAGTACCCACTCTTTCGTATCCACAAATTCACTATCATTAGAGTAGGAATTTCACACATGGACTAAACTTTAAGAATCAACTGTTCACTGGGTCCCACAGTTTAACATCTCATCTATTGCGCCGCCTCCCCACCCCCCACACTTAATTGTTGTATGCAGGAAAATCGGGCACAATGTGGCACATTTCAAACAATTTTTTTTTTTTTTTTTTTTTTCCCCTCCCCACCTAAACCTTCCTTGGCAAACTGGCACTGAGCTCTTCAAGTTTTGCAGCTGTAGCATTTTAATCCACAGGTTTCTTGAATACGTTTCTAAGACATAAGATGATCTTTTGCCGATGTTTGTGCGCACCTACCATCTTGTGTCTGATATTCCTGTGCAGGGCCATGTATCTTGTCAACACTCTGGGACACAAAAAAAAAATGTGTGACAGTATGTGTGCAAAATACGTGTTTGAGTATGTATGTGTGATTGTTTTAGTGTCACCAAGAGTTAGTTTACATGCTTTAAGTCACTGCTTCGAGTTTTATGAATTCCTTTCAAACCCACACTTATGCCAATGCCTTTACAAGTGAAGAATAGCTAGAAGACCCGCCCTCAGTGGGGTGAAGTTTTGTTTTTGTTTTCGTAGTAGCAGTTTTTGCACCGTGATAATAGTACGTACAAAATAGCTCTGTAAGTCAAAGCATTAGCTTTGTGAGTTTGCTGTCTTTCTTTCTTTTCATGTGGGAGTATGTTTGTGTGTGCGAGAGGAACACACATGTGTGCATGCATTTGTTGGGGGCACGTGTGTGTGTGTGCGTTTTGGGCTTAGATGTGTGTGTGCATTTTGGGCGTAGATGTGTGTGTGTGTGTGTGTTGCGGTAGGTGTGATAAAAGAATGTTTTCCTACAGAAGCTGAGATGACTGGGTGTATGTGGTGATAGTTATCAATGGGGGTTCTTCCTCAAGCCTCTGTGTATATGTGGCCTCACTGAGTTTAAGTGTTTCAACATACACATACTAATACACACATACACACTCACATACACGAGTACATCTATACACACATACTTGTAACTTGTAATTCCGCTGCCGTCCTACGGTCACGCGGTCCCTATAGGGGACTTCAAGCATCCTGCTAGTTCCTCAGCATCACTGTCCATCACTGCGACACCTGTGGACTGCTAATCCTCCACGACTGCCAAACCATCTGTTGGATGCACTTCACCGCACCTTTCTGCTGGCTGAGTGGCTTCTTCCTCTTGTCTGCACACTTGTGCTTCTTCTTATCTGCCTCTCTCCGGAACCTCCTGTTGCACAGAGCACACCACGCCTCTCTACCAACACTAGACCTGGACCTTGCTGCTGCTGCTGCCCTACTCTCTAATTGTCTTCTCACACCTTCTCTGCACCTTGATCTCCATCCGTCTCTTGAGGTGGCTAACTTATACCATTCGTCCTTCACACCTATCTGCTGGAGATTTTCCTTGACCACATCCTTCCACCTCCTGCGAGGACCTCCACGAGGACGACACACACACACACATACACACACACATACACACATACACACACACATGCACACATTCCTTGCATTGGGGATTGGATTAATAATAGCCCATGAGGGGAACTATCAAGGATTTTTTTAATCTTTGTGGCAACACAATATTATTAGCAATTCCCTATGTCTTTATAACTGACATTGTTTGTTTGCTGTTGTTGTTGTTTTTGTTTTGTTTATTTGTTTTGTTTTAAAGTCTTTTTTTTTCATTACTAAATTGCGCCCTCTAACGGTTTGATGGGAAGCTTTGCCTGCTTCCCAACTAGTGTGCTTTGTTGAGTCCAAAGATAAAATTGTTAAACTCAGATTTTAATAGGAGGAGTGTAATTGTATACACAAGCAAAAGTAGCACACCTGAGCCATTACCAGTATGATAATAGATGTGGTAATTAAGGCAGCCCCCACCACCCCTTACCTTTCCCCCCCCCCCCCCCCCCCCCCCCCCCAAGCAGGTGCTGCTGTAACTTTATGGTACCAGGTGTCAGTTGTTTTAGCTACCTTTTCAAGGTGAACCTGGGTTATACCAGGTGTGCAGTTTAACGTCCAAATGCATATTGTTATGTAAATTCTTGTATAACACTCCTTCTAGCCAGGACTATGTCATGTAATAATGGTTAATGGGGTTACTAAAATGGTTGACCAGGAGAGGGGGGCAGCTGCTTCTTGGTTGGGAATAGTCACCTTTTTTTTAATTAGGGAATTCCCCATTCTAGATTCTTTCTCTTCATCCCTACACCTCCTGTTTCAGCAGTATGTGTGGAAACAGGGAAGGGGGGGGGGGGGGGGTCATGTACAAGTTGGCGTGGCAACAACATTGGTAATGTGTAAAGGTTTAACTGGTGTATGTCATGTCACTTCAAAGTGAGGCACCATATAAGATTAGTTACTAGAAGGTGTGGCGATGTCAGGATTGGGCATTGCCAAATTGATCTATATTTTGATAGGCAGAGTAATTAAGATTTGCAATGTCAGGGGGGGGTTGATATTGATGAAAATGTTGTGGTGTTAAAAGTCACCATGAAGGTTATAATAATTTTCGTGGGTGGTGAAACTATTTTCATGGTGACCAAAATGCCCTCCCTAAGAAGACGTAAGAATCCCGATCCTTGAATACTATATCTCCAGCGGATAATCTATATCTGGAGCAACTGAAATCTGCCATTGCAAGAATAGATCCTAACCCACAGTTTGTGTTGAACTAGAAGGTGCTCATAAGGGCCTCTTGAAAATGGCTGCCCTTTTGCTAGGGCTCCTATAGAAATTTTAGAACTAGTTTTTGTGGTTTCTGTTTGTGTTATGGTTTATGGGTAACCAAGCTGTACCAGTAAAGCTTTCAGGCAATTAGAACTATAGCAGTAAGTAGCAATAATGGCTAATTGGCTTGTGGTGAGTGCTGCAGGGACTAATGAAGTGGATGTATGAATTGGTCCATTTCTGCAGCAATCTTTGGCACTTTGTACAGATGTAACTTGACAGTGAGCATAATGGGTCTAGTTCCTTCTTTGTGTGTTTTTCAAGGTTCCTGTGAGTTCTCTATTGTTGAATGGTTTGTGTCATAGGTTCCTGGCCAAAACAACCTTGTGTGTTATGTATTTATTACTATTTAGTAAAAGTATTAACCAACTAACGAAATTTCAGAAGTTATGACCATTACCACATCTCATTAACTGACCATACTAGTGCCATGGTCACACAGTAAGCTGTCGTCTGTTCATTGGTGGTTGGTGAGTATATAAAATGGCGAAGCTGTACATAAAGCACAACTGAGGAGTAAGGCCCTTGCATGTCTGCACACTTTCAGTGAGTCTATTCTCGCCTCATTGCTGGTATTATAAACCTGTGGCACAAACTTAGAACATAGCTGATGTGGTTTTTTGTATTATGACAAGAAACTTTAAACTGCTTAGGTCCTTCAGAGAGGGATACTATTAACTTAGTGTTCCCGCCTTGAGGGCAGGGACACTTAGTGTCCCTCTGATTGCGTTGTTAGAACCAGTCACTACGCTCTGAAGTAGCCAGGCTCTGCGCAGCCGTTGTGAACTATAGCCACAGGCCCTAAGTAGTGCCCTCGCTGCGCTCAAGATGCTACTAGCCTAGGGGCTTCGGGACTCTAATAACAATAGTTCCCTCTGAGGCAGTGATTAGCTATTGTTTAGATCCCGTTGCTATATTGTTACTAGGTGTACTAACTTGGTAAGTGTGCACTATTTTTTGCCTTTAGCCATTTCTGCGAAAATGCTGATAAACAAAGTTGCTAGTGGCAACTGGGCATGCGTAAACGGGATCTAAAATAGTTAGAGCATGCGCGCTTAGGTACTGGTGAATTTAGTGCACACAGCCCAAGGGCCGTAGGCCCGAAGGCTTCAGTGCACTAAATCCACCAGTACCTAAGCGCTTATGCTCTAACTATTACTTATAGCAGATTGCACCTGAAATGAAATTTGCCCTAAAACATTTCTGGTACAACTACTTCGATGAAAGTTTTGTAACTATTACTTACTAGATATGTAGATGAAAAGACAAAAAATATTACAATATTCTATATTATATTTAGTGGTTATAATGTATAAAAATAATTTAATAGTACATGCGTGTGTGCACTTTCAATGACCCACTTGGTACATGTAGATATTGTCAATCTACAAACTTCTCTTGGCTGAGGAACCTAATATATCAGGTTTAGGCCAGCAGATCCTGAGCACAGCAGTGGGAAGCACATACAATTGATGTTTTTCACACCTTTAACATTGTACTATTTCTTGGTATAACTGGCTGGAGGAAACCTCAACACAGACTGAGTCCTTTTGAAGCCATTACAGGCAACAATGTGATTATGGGAAAAATCTGACTAGCTCATTGGTTTAAAGGATGATTACTTTTGTAAATAAGTTTATTTTGTCCTTAATTGAACCGCTTAAGTAATCAATGCTCACTTGAATGTATCACTTTCTTAATAATCTTATATGGCCAGCACTATACCGGCTTCCTTTGTCAATGCGTGACCAGCTCTAGTCAGAACATTTCTGCAGAAGTTTGTCATTATGTATCGTTTATGCTGTTGCTATTTTCTTTTGTTGTTTTTTATATTAAACCTGTAGCTTCATGCACTGTGAAGGAATCTCAGTGCTTTGGAATGCATTCCAGAGCATTGCCTTGGTGATGGCAGTAATGCTATCACATTCCTGAGTCCCCTTTGAAAGTTGATTCCAGCATGACCCCTTTCATGGAAAGAATAGTGTCTCCAAGTTAGTGGAAGGAGCTTCTGGTCACATTAAGCTTATCTCTCTCTCTCTCCCTATCATGTTGTTCTGTAACCCCCCTAATGGGCTCATCAACCCCTGGTTAACGAACCTTTCAAATAAAGCTTTCATTTCCATTCACTTGTTTCACATGATTGGACTAGTGGATGCTGAGCTCCCATAGGAATTGACAGTCCACACTTATTCAATGGGATAGAAGGGTCTTGTCTTTCAAGTTGTTTAGAGTTTGAAATACTGGGGGGGGGGGGGGGGGGCGGTGTTGATATTGTTGGGAAACTGCAATGTTTGTGGACAAATGTTACATTTGAAATTGGTTTTATTTTTTGGGTTTTTTGTTTTGGGGTTGTTTTTTTGTTTTGGTTTTTTGGTTGTTGTTGGTTTTTTTGTTTTGGTTTTTTGTTGTTGTTGTTTGATGACTTGTTTCCCTTAATTTCATGAGCTCTAGTTTCATTTGATTCATCCTTTTGAACTTGTTTTCTAAGACCTGTTTATGATTACAGGGGGGGTTTGTAATATCTAATGGGACAGAAAATATAAATTATAGGAGTTGTACTCATTATCTTTTTTGTTATTCATGTTGATTTTGGTGGTGATGATGATGTTGTTGTTAATTTGTCAACTCTATTTCCTCGTTCCTCGTTGGTCAATATTGCCACTAATATTTATTTATTACATTTGTAATAATCATCCTGCATCAGCACTACCTCCTGCATCAGCACTACTGACTAGCTGATATGGCAGCACTGGCCCCTAATTACTGAGAACTTCCTACCTCAGCTAAGTTAATATTGCTATCAGCTGGTTCTAGTGGACAGGATGGATGCATCAATATATGTCCTGTTACCCATGCTCCCTGCACATGTAGGGCAACATGGGTTGCTATGGACACACCCTCGAGTTGCCGTGGTTGCTTCCCGGGCAGGTTTCCATGACCACATAGCGCATGTTAATCCAGAAATTGAACTCAGCTGTCCTTAATATTTCCCACCTAATCAACCTGGCTGGTTTCCATGACCACAGTAGCACATGTGTTAATCCAGAAATTGAACTCAGCTGTCCTTAATTTCCCCACCAATCTACTTTGCACTATCCGTGGGCAAACTTGTGCAGATTCAAGGTTAATTTTATTTTTAAATTTTATCTAATTATTAGAGGGGGAGGGCTTAATTAGTTTACTGCGCTGTGTGTTTCCATGTTATACAAATGTATCCAATTCTCAAAGTCTTGAGCTGCTTAGCTATACAAGACTAAGAGACTCTTAACTCGTTGATAGTAAATCTCGAGCCTTAGAATGTAGAGCCATCTTTTGCTTAGGCTTTAATAGTACCTTACCACCTTATTCATACTCACCCAAGATACTATTGATAATTTTGGTCAAAGTACCACAAAATTTCAGTGAAAAGTGCAGACAAGTGACGTATAGGTGTGCACCATTTGGTGTGCTTGAGCGGTAGCCACAATGTAGAAGTGTATGTTTGTGTGTGTGTTGTTTTCACGCCCATTACGTGCACACAATGTGTTAAGTTGAGTCATCTTAAGCTTGGTTCAGATGGAAATCACATGATCCTCGAAGTGACAAGAGTTGCTTACGTCAAATAACACGTTTGTGCGTGCATGCGTGCGTGTTATGTTGGCCGGACGTGGAATTGGAATGTGAAGTATGCACACACGCCCACGATCAGAACATGTCTGAACAATAGAGCAAACCCCGCAGTAGGGATTCCCTCGAACACAAACCACTTGTCTGGCCCTATAAATAGCTCTTAGAGTGAGAGGGCGGGTCAGATATATTTAGAACATTCCGGGCTCCGGTGACTAAGCGTGGTAACTACTGGGCAGTGTGACCTGGCAACCATTGTAGGCTTATTGGCTTTGATTTCTATCACAACACACTAACACCATGCACACGCACACACGTACACACGCACGGGTGTTCTCAGTTATAGTCGAGTGAGTTTAGGTTCTGTGGAGTTTTCTCTGTGGTAAAATATAATTATAAAATTCTCCTGTCTATCTTTTACAAAAGAACAAAAAAAAAAGTCCTATAATTTTTTTAACTTTCATCGCTAACATGTGTAGCTATAGTTACTGTATGGTGGGGGTAATAAAAGTTAAAAATAATTAAGGATGTTGTTCCTAGCAACGGCAGGTTATAAAAACAATTGTACAGTTCCTTTTTCATGGGATGACAATCCAACACAAAAAAACACGTTTTTAAAGCCACCGACGAGTGAAGCACCGAATTTAATAATGATGACGTCCACGTAATTCATTTTAGAATCAACTTATGCTTTGTGAATCACTTAGTGTCGTTACGTTGGGAATAGCATCTACTGCATCATAGGAGAACAATCCAACCCAAAAACTTAAAGCCACCAGTAAACGAAACACTGAATGGCAATGATGATAAACAGCACGATTCATTTTAGAATCATTATTGAATCACTTAGTGTCACTGTGTTGGGAATAGCATCTACTGCATCATAGTTCCACTTGTGTTGACGAGATTCATATTCTCTGAAGAATTGAGATACAGTATTTATATGAATTTAATTGATGTGCTATTAGTACAGGGTACATGTTTGGGCATGTGCGGGGGGAAGAAGGGATGCATGTTGGACAACTGGCAGAGCAATTTGAAGTGTTCTTTGTATTTTAAGTTCCTGGTAAAACAATGGTCAATAGCACGGGCAGTTTTGCTGGAACAATAGAAGTATATCAATAGGATCCAGCCTTTGTTGTTCTAATGTTATTATGCCACTATGTTAGTGTTGTGTGTGTGTGTGTGTGTTTGTGTGTTACTAAGTTAATTGTGGACTGCAAACAATCCATCCCTGTGTACTGACTCTCTTTTGAAATATTCGAGTGGTTGAATGCAAGCAATAGAATTGCTTCCCATTTTCTGTACTTGCCACACCCATTTTAAATATTTGCCACGCCCATTTATGTATTTGTCTCACCTTTTTTTCAAATTTGCCACACTTAGCTTTATATTTGTCACACCCATTTCTGATTTTGTCATGCCTATTTTATACTTACCACACCCATTTTTACAGTGTACCGCACCACAATATGCCACACCCATTTTCAGTATTGTGCCACACCCATTTTATTACCACGCCCTTTCCACTAATGCCCTCCCTGATATGTCATGTGAGTATGAATAACTGACATATGAACAATGTCTCAAGGATATTCATTTTGCCCGTTACCTTAGCGATGCATCCAGGGTGTGTAACCATGGATTCAGTTATTAAATCTAATTTTAGCAGAGTGGTCACAACTGTCCGCGATCACCTCATCAGGCGATCAGTAAATATTGCCACTCCGGAAAGCCATAATAGGTCAGGAATTGTAAAGTCTCCTACTACATACATAATTAATGAGATTAGTCTCACATTTGTTGAGCTGTTTATATGCATGCTAAGGGAACATGCCGGGTATGTGTCTATAGCTGGATAAAGACCTGAAGTGCATGTGATGGGTGAAGTACATGTGATAGGTGAAGTACATGTGATGGGTGAAGTACATGTGATGGGTGAAGTACATGTGATGGGTGAAGTACATGTGATTGGTGAAGTACATGTGATAGGTGAAGTACATGTGATGGGTGAAGTACATGTGATGGGTGAAGTACATGTGATTGGTGAAGTACATGTGAGTGTAATACGGCCTTTACCACCCATTGTGAAAGCCTTCTTTCCCAGAGCTTCAAAGAACACCTAGAAACCTATAAGATATTGATTTCCATGGCAACTTAATCAACAACAATAGCTGGGGGTGAAATCATGTGATACTCCAACAACAATAGCAGGAATGGATATGACCAGTTTGCTACGAGTG